>Ga0137415_10006570_pt1 | contig 11534 bp, 15 predicted proteins | sample CZODoug3_1_1_16f_FD_183082 | JGI IMG/M metagenome (GOLD analysis project Ga0137415, IMG submission 183082) | Vadose zone soil fungal communities from Angelo Coast Range Reserve, California, USA - CZODoug3_1_1_16fungal (Hybrid Assembly) | ecosystem: Environmental > Terrestrial > Soil > Vadose...
CATTCCGCCGAGCCCGGGAGGCCGGCGATGATCAGGAACGAGATCAGGAGATCCATCAGTCCGGCCACCAGGATCCAGGACCAGCGCCCGGACAATTCGCGGCGATGCTCCAGCGCGTACATGATGGTGGCGACGCCCTCGGCCAGGAAATAGGCGCCGACGACGATGGTGAGCGTCAGTACGCCCTGCATCGGCCGCGCCAGCAGGACCATGCCGGCGAGCACGGCCAGCGCCGCCGAAATCAGCGACCACCAGAAGCCCGGCATCTGCCGCGCCCAGAACGTCAGCGCCAGGCCCACGACGCCGCTGATCAGGAACATCCAGCCCAGAAAAATGGCGACGGCGAGGCTCGCCAGCGGCGGCACGATCATCGCCGCGAGCCCCAGAACCACCAGCAGGATGCCTTCGAACAAAAACGCCTTCCAATGTTCGCGCACCGCGGCGCTCATTTCGGATTGCAGCTTGGTGAAGTCCTGGGGGAGGGTCATTTGAAAAGCTCCGATGCTGTCGACGCAAGGCCGAATGAACTGGAGCCCTTCCATTTCGATCGAATCGAAACGGGCTCCAGATCTTGATTTGACGCGTTTTCTTGATGCGAACCGGTCTCCACCCCGCTATCCAAGTGCGGGGCAGGCTTTCGCTTGAAAGCGCTCTGGACATTATAGCGCGCGCGAACGCCGCCGGGTCAAATTTGTTCATTGGCAATTATTTCGCAGGCGTGTCTTGAGTGGACCGGCGCGCCTAGCTTCGGCTGGGTGCAGACGAAAAGCCCTGCGAGTTCGTGCGCATCCGATTGCGACCGAGGATATAGATCGCGGTGGTGGCAACCAGCAGCGCGATGCCGATCACAATCGAAACAAGCCCCACTGGAATGAGAACGAGCGCCGTGTCGCGTTCGGGATTCACCCACCAGTGATGGATCGACGTCAGGACAAAGGCCACACCGACAAATCCCGCGCCGCCGCCGGCCACCAGCAATGCCCACATTCGTCGCAATTGGCTGAGCCGCTCGCGCGCGATGTCGGTGCGCGGGGCCTGATGGCGGCTGACCCGCCGCACCAGCCGCGCCGCAAATCCGATCGAGCTGAAACCGATCAGCACGCTGGCCGTTCCCAGCATCAACCTGGCGGTCGGATCCAGGTCGGGATTTTGCTGCAGCGTCAGCAAGGGGAAATCGAAACCGGCATGAAGCGCGACCGGGGCAAACAGGATCAGAATTCGGCTTGAGATGCGGGCCCAATCGCGGTTGTGCCGGTGCGCGCCAAGCGCGGTGCCGGATCGCGCGATCGCAAGATAGGCGCCGGCGATGATGCCGAGCGCACCATGGAACGGCACGGTCAGGACGCTGCGCAGCGCCGCCAGCGACCGCCACATCTCGGCGTGCTGCACGAGATAAGCCAGGTTTTCATAGGCGGCGAAGCCGAGCCCCGCCGCTGCACCATAGACCACGGTGTCCATCGGATCCGCGGACGCCCGGCGCCGCCACGAGACGGCGACAATGACGAGAATCTTGACGGCTTCCTCGGGCGCCGCCACGCCGAATATCGAATGCAGGACCTGCGCAACCCAGGGGTTCTCGGGGGCCGCCAGTATCGAGGCAAACGGCGCCCGTGCAATTCCCACGAGCGAAATGCTGGCGGCGCCGAGCAGAAAGGCGGTCCAGACCTTGGCGGGCGGGCCGGGGCGCTCGCCGGCGGCGATCACGAGCCACAATATCAGCAGCGCGGGCGCCACCGCTGCGGTGCCGATGACGGTCGGGAGGGATTCAAGAAGGTTCATCGGGATGGCAAATATGCCATTTTTCCGGCCCGGCGGCTCGACCAAACTCGCTCGCGCGACAGCAAGCCGCGGGCAGCAAATTTCGTCGAGTTCGCGCTAAGCCGTGGGCCATTCAGCAGCCGCGGCAGATATTCTTCAGCCGCGCATTCATCATTGCATCCTCCGCGCTGATCGAATCGACATAGCCCGTGCCGTCTGCTTTCGGCGTCGGCGCCGCGGCTCGCTGGGTCGGTTTTGCCGCCGCGGAAGACGCGGCCGCTGCTGTGACCCTGTCGTAACAGGCCAGCCGGGTGCCGGAATCCGTGATCGATTTACATTCGGACATCTGGGCGCTCGCAGCTTGCGACAGCATGCAAAGCGCAACAACTACGGCAAAGAGCCTCATTTCAACCCCTTTTTTGGCCAAATGGAACCGAACGCCCGCCAACGGCGGACGATGATCGCATAAGATCAAGGGGTTTGCCAATTTCTCTCGAGCGCGTTGTCGCGTCGTCCGGCGACGGTAAATTCGGAATTGGCCAGTGCTTCGAAGCGCCGAAAATCCGGCGCGCGCGCCTATGATTATTCGCTGACGCCAAACTCACAGCCGCTGCGGGCATAAGCCAGCCGCACCACGCCTAGTTCGTCCTGCCTGCGTGTGGGCTTGCAGAAGGCTTCCCATTTCTTGATGCCCTCCTGCTTCGCTTTGTAGTCTTCCGCTTCCTGGGCAGGGTCACGCGTTGGGGTCTGCTCCCAGCTACCGATGGTTCGGCACGATGATGTCCCGTAGAACCGGCTGTGGGTGCATACGGTGCGCTCCTGCCACGCCTCTGCCGACGCCTCTGCCGAACTCGACATAAGGGCGAGGATGACGATCAAATAGCTGCTGCTTTTCATGGTTGCTTCGTCCTGGTTCGCCGATTTCAGGCGCGCCGTGACGATTACCGCCGGGGTGGCAGGGCCGCAACGAGGCCCGGCTCTTAATCGTTTGTTAATCTTGATGTCCGCGTTTTCGGTTAAATCTGGAACCGCCGGCACCAACGAGCCAACCTCGCTAATGTGATACTTCGACAAATGCCGCTATGTGATCGGAAACACTGGCGCTGTTCATTCCATCAGCAGGCGCCGGCAGGCCTCGACAAAGACCTGAGCGCCGGTGACGATGTCGGCATCGGCGGTGTTTTCGCTCCAATGATGACTGATGCCGCCGATCGAAGGCACAAACAGCATGCCGGCAGGCATGATGGTGGCGAGAACCTGGGCGTCATGACCGGCGCCGCTGGGCATGCGGACGGACCTGCCGCCGGCAAAGTCGGCGCTCGCTGCTTCGATTGTCTGCTGGAATGTGGCATCCATCATGGCGGGGGCGCCGGTGCGAAGACGCTCCACCGCGACATTGCCGCGACCTTGCGCGCTGACGTCTGCGGCCATGCTCCGCAGCAGATCCTCCAGGCGGTCGATCACACCGGGGTCATCGTCGCGAATCTGGAACAGCATTTCGGCGCGTCCCGGAATGATGCTCGGTGCGCCGGGATCGAGGGTGATGCGGCCGGTGGTCCATACCGTGCGTGGTCCGCTGAGTTTTGGAAAGCGATCGTCAATAGCTACGCAAAACCTGGCGAGCGCTAAGCCTGCATCCTTGCGAACGTCCATCCGGGTGGTACCGGCGTGATTTTGCTCGCCGCTGAAGGTGATGAGGTATTGCCAGATGCCGACGATCGAGGTGACGACGCCAATCTTGAGGTCGCCGCTTTCGAGCATTTGGCCTTGCTCGATATGCGCCTCGATATATCCGATATGCCGCCCGCGTTCCGCCGTTTCGCGCGCCCGGCCGGCAAGGCCGACCTCGCGCAGAGCGTCCCGCATGGTTCGGCCGCTGCTGCGGTCGCGTGCGGCGTCGATCTCATCATCGGTTACGGCGCCGACGTAAGACCTGCTGCCAAGGAACGAGCCGAAATGGCCTTCCTCATCGCACCAGGCAGCGACTTCAACCGCGCCGTTTGCGTTCGGGTCGGGATTGATAATTCGGGCGGCTTCGAGGGCATACACGACGCCAAGCGGCCCATCGAGCCAGCCGGCGAAATTCTGGCTTTCGAGATGCGACCCGGCCAACAGTTTCGGCCCGGGTCTCGTAGCTGTGCCGAGTACATTGCCGATGCCGTCAATCGCAACCGTGAGCCCTGCCTCGGCAAGCCGCTGCGCCAGCCACTCCAGCGAGCGCATATGCGGCTCCGAGAAGGTCGGCTTGTGAACGCCGGTCTTGAATGCGCCGATGCTGCGGAGCGCATGGAGGTCCGCAAGGACCCGAGCGCCATCGGCGTGCAAGCGATTGTCAGGCATGGATGGAACCTCGATCGATTTCATCGATCCAAGGGTAGTACAGAATTTGGAAATTTGCTCACGTCCGGTGAGGTGTGCCTGGATGATCGTTTGAAAATGAGTTCGGGCTTGCAAGTTCACTGACGTTGGCGGACAACCATTGGACATCATTTAACGATCGCCGCACGCGTAGCGGGATCAGCTCGGAATCCCGCCTTGGGAGTTACGCGGGTCGTCCCGGACTACGGAACTCATGAAGCGCTGGCGCCGATCGATCCTACCGGACGGCGGCGCCTGATTTCGAGTGGCTGACCGCTGCGTTCTCAGAACGCGGGTTTGTTCGCACTTTCAGGTACCAGCGCCGATCGCGGCGCGCATACAGCGAACACGGGTCCCATTCCCTGGCCAGGCGCACGCCATCGGGCGTCAGCGATGACAAGCCGGCTTCGTGGAATGCGAGGCCGGCGCTTACCAGGTCGCAACGGCCAGCCTTACTCGTGATGTTGTCGTCCGACGTCGGGCCCTCGACGAACAACTGACCGAGGACGCTGACGGCGCAGGGCGACAGCTCAAGCTTGCTCGCGATCATTGGTTGGCTGTCGCGCATTGTTGCCGCGCGCCTCTCGGGAAGAGGTGATCGGTCGGCATCATGCCGATTCGTCGACACCAAAGAAAGCGGAAGAAGTACGGTGCCAGTGCTTGGGACGGTGAACCGCAGTTGATTTTCCGCCGGTGTTGAAATCTGATCACACCATACGGTATGCACGGATCGCATAGAGCGCAGAAGGCCATTTGCTGAGTCTGGGAAGCCCGATGAGTGGCCTTACCGTTACGGACTAGCGCCGTGCGCCCCGAGCCCGTGACGATAGACCACGACAGCAGCCCCGCGTAAGACCGCTTAACGCAGCAGGATGGGGCATAATCCGTGCCAAATTGGGCCGGATAGCGCCGCATTTCACGCATCATCCCGATGCGTAAACGCACCACCTCCAGTCCATCAAACATGCCTCGCGGTCCCGTGCCCTCTTCCGCGTCGGGGGAGTCTTGAGTCATGACGTCGCGTTGCGACGCTTTCGAATGAGGTGAATGATGATGACCGCCGGTAATGCCTAATTATCGTGGGTCAGAAGTAGAGGGACCGACGCTGAGAAGAGGGTAGTGGGTCAGTTTGATAGTGGCGGCGTTCCGGGCTGGAAAACGCATGATCGGGGGCGCATATTGGCGGAATGGCAAAAGGAGTCATTGCGCTAGCGGCGTTATTCGCCCTGTCGGGTTGCGGCTTCGATGAGGCCGAGGCGAAGCTGAAGTGCGAGATGGCAAATCAGGGCGACCAACTCAAAGTGGAAGCATGCGTGAAGGCGGCAAGGCAGGACTACCATGAGCAGGTCGAGGCCGCCAAATCGCAGGCGAAGAATAGATGACTCCCAAACGCCCTAGGGATCCCAACCAGTTCGCCGAAACCTGCGCGATGCGGTGTGACACTTCCAATATTTTGCACGGCCTTTCGCAGGGTCCGAATTATCACACCCCTCTGATCTGGCGGGCGTTTTTCTGGCCTGTCACGCCGGAGGTCGCGGGTTCGAGCCCCGTCTCTCGCGCCATCATTTCAAGGGCTTAGCAACCCTCCCAGTTCGCCGATTCGACTCCGGCCACCCGGCGATTCGACTCCGATCGCTTTTTGGCCCCGATGTGTTCGCACTCGGTGCGATCAAGGTCACGGGAATCTCGCTCGTTCCCATGACCGCCCGCGCGAAATCACTTAGCGACAGCTCGAAGTGAACGAGCTTATGGCCGGCCCCGGTGATCTTCACGCGCACGGCGCGATGACAAATTGGCCTCCCATCCGAAGACAGAGCGTCCGTCCAGCGAGGGCGATGCGTTTCGTTCATTTTCCATGTGTGTTTCCAGCGAGGGGCCGGTCGCTGTCCGTTCCAGTCGCCGCGCCTGATCGTCGAGCCGCTTGAGCGCGTGCATCTCCTCGTCGCGGCCGAGCCTGGCTTTTAGTACAGCCGATTTCAGAACGCGGATCGTTTCATCGTACACCTTGATCGGCACCGGAAAGGGATGGCGGTCCTTGCCGCCATGCGCGAGCGAAAACCGCGCGGGGTCCTGGAAACGATACGGCGCGCCATGCACCACTTCGGCCACCATCGCCAGCGATTGTACGGTGCGCGCGCCGACACCCGGCGTCAGCAGCAGTTCCTGGAAGTCCACCGGGCCCCGTTCGGCGGCCGCCGCCAGCGTGCCGTGGAGCCGGCGCGTGAATACGTCGCTGGGCCGCACCTCATGATGCCCCGGCATGACGAGATGCGGCAAGTTCGGCTGCGCCGCCGGTAATTGCGTCAAGGCCGCGAATTCCGTGACGATGCTGTCCGGCCCCAGCGCCGACAGCAGATCGAGCTGGGCTGAACGCGATGGCTCCGCACGATGGTCGGTCAGGTTGACGATCTCGCCCTGAGCCGGTCCATCGATGGCGCTGTGTGGCTCGTCGACAAAACTCTTCAGGCTTTCGGAATGCCAATGGTAGCGGCGCGCCTGCCGCTTGTCGCCATTCATGCCCTGTTGAACGACTGTCCATTTGCCCTCGTCGGTGACGAAGAAACCATGCAGATAAAGGTCAAAACCGTCCTGTACCGCGGCGCTGTCGACTTTAGCCACGAGGCGGCTTGCCCGCGTCAGGGCCTGCCCGTCAATACCGATGCGTTCGCCGAGTATTGTCAGTTCCTCCGGCGTGCGGCGCGAATGCTTGCCGCGGCCACCGCAGACATGAATGCCAAGCTCGCTCTGCAGCGGGGCGAGCCCGCGTTTCAACGCGCCGATGACGCTCGTGGTGATACCTGACGAGTGCCAGTCCATTCCCATGACGGCGCCAAAGGACTGAAACCAGAAAGGGTGGGAGAGGCGCTGCAGGAATTCGTCGCGCCCGTAGTGGTGAACGACGGCCTGGGTGACGATCGCGCCGAGCGAAGCCATGCGTTCCGCCAGCCAGGGGGGAACGCGTCCGCCGTGTAGCGGGAGATCGGCGCTGCCGGTTCGTCGTGCCATCGAGGTTCTCGGGCGGCTCTGCAATTCAAATCTAGCTTAAGAACTGGGAGGTTATAACCCCGCAGACGCGGGGCGCCGTTTGGCCCCCCTTGGTCGGAATAGTCCATCGGGCCCTGCGCCGCAGCTGGGCAATTTGCTACCGGCGCTCGCCACATGAGAAGCCGGATTTCACAGCAGCACATGCAACAGCGCGTCGCCCGCGCAAACCGGTGACGACGCGTCAGCCCGGTGATTTGGGTGGCATGGGATGCGCGCCCACCAATCGGCCGCTGGTCACACGCGCACGCTGCCGAATCGACGGTTTTCGGGTCGAGGGCGGACTGGATACCTCGGCTGACTGGGTGCTCGCGAACGACTGCCGGAGGCCGTCGACGGCGCCGGTGAGACCTTGAAGCTGTTCGGACAGCCGCCTGGTATCATTTTGCTGCGCTGTAAGAAGGCGCTTCACCGTCAGCAACTGGTCTTGAACAACCTGCAGCTGGTCGATCGACTCCTGCTGAGACACCTCCAGCCCCCTCGTTTTCTCAACCAGTTGTTCGGAGGCCTGGACAGTGCGCGCCTGCGACTGACGGGCAGATGTGGTGCGATCCTGTTCGGGCGATGTGCCGGTGTAGGCGCGCCACAGAACGACAGATCCGACCCCAACCAAAATGACGACGAGCGTCGCGGCGGCCAGAGCAATCGGCTGCGCGCCGATACGTGCGATGCCGCTGGCCCGTGCATCACGAGATATGAATTCCATCATGCGGACTCCAAACGCCTACTGAGAAGCGAAAGTTCCCGAACGCATGATACTTGCAGCCTGGCCAGCGGGATCAGAACCAGGATCCAGCCTGATGCCATACACGATTCGCGCCCATCTCGCGCTATTGAATCAAAAGCTTAGCGGGTTCTTTTTTAAAGCATCATCGAAAATAAATGGCCGCCCCGAGGGGCGGCCGTTTGGTTGAAATCCCTGATGTGCCCTAGCGGACGAGTGATACGTCCGAGCTGGTCACCGTGATCGCCTTACCCGCCTTAACGACGTGGGCGGTCTGGGTGTAATCCGAATTGCTGCGGGCGGAGATGCCGAAACCAGCGACCGCAATGCCCGCCACGAGAGCCACGACCACGATTTTCAGGTGGGTGGCACGGTCCGCCGAGTGAATCGAATGGTTCATATGAGCCTCCGGGCGTCTTTTGTCGCCGCCTTGTATGCATGACCTCTATCCCCCGTTTGTTTCAGGGCGGTTTCGCGGGTTCCCCAAAATGGTTTCGTCGGCATGTCCAGGCATTTTCCGCGTGCCTTGCGGATAACGCAGTTCGACGGAAACTGCCGCGGGGCGGATTAACGTCACGGTTTTCGCCAACAGCCAACTCGGCGGCGATCCCGAGATGCTGTCGCAGCTTCGCGCCGGCGGTATCGAATTGCTGGCGGCGCCCAGCATGACCCTGTCCACCCTGGTGCCGCTATCGGGTTTGCCGAGCATTGGCTTTGCCTTCCAGTCCTACGACCAGATCTGGGCCGCGCTGGACGGCGGGGTCGGCGATGTCGTCCGCGATGCCATCGGCAAGGCCGGGATCGTGCCGATGAAGAAAATCTGGGACAATGGTTTCCGGCAGATCACTTCATCTTCGAGCCGGCAGCTGAACAGCGTCGAGGATCTCCACGGCTTCAAGATCCGCGTTCCCGTCACGGCTTTGCTGACCTCCCTGTTCAGCGGCCTCGGCGCGCTGCCGTCCAGCATCAGCTACAGCGAACTTTACTCGGCCTGGGCGCGGCTGGAGCAGTATATCGGGCGGCTGACGTGAGGGGGTCCGTCGGCCGCTTCATTTCTGCAAAACCTTGGCGCCCCACTACCCTAACAATTCCGTCGCCCGCCTCAACTTCGGGCGGCGTTCCCGGGTTATCCCGCCGCTCGTCGGGCCGGATAGGGCCGTCAAAATAGCTTGTCTTGCGCCCCTTGTTGCGCTGCGCTAAGCCTCGGAATAATTCCAATGTAACGAATCTGCGGCGGTCGAAACCGCCGGAAAAGGCACCGCCGATGACCGGCATCCTGCAGAATTACCTTCCACTTGTGGTGTTTATCGGGGTCGCCGGCCTGATCGGTCTGGCGCTCTTGATCGCTCCTTTCCTCGTCGCCTTCCAGCAGCCCGATCCAGAAAAGCTGTCCGCTTATGAATGCGGATTCAACGCTTTTGACGACGCCCGCATGAAGTTCGACGTCCGGTTTTACCTGGTGGCGATCCTCTTCATCATCTTCGACCTTGAGGTGGCGTTCCTGTTCCCGTGGGCGGTGGCGTTCGGGAAGTTAGGCGCGACCGGTTTCTGGTCGATGCTGGTTTTCCTCGCCGTGCTCACGATCGGCTTCGCCTACGAATGGAAGAAAGGCGCGCTCGAATGGGATTGAGCCCCGCACCCACGAAGCCAGGATTCGCACCGGCAGTAGCACCTGCCGCGACCGGCATTCTCGATCCCTCCACCGGCCGGCCGGTCGGCGCCAATGACCCTTACTTTCTCGAGGTCAACCACGAGCTGTCCGACAAGGGCTTCTTCGTTACCGCGACCGACGACCTGATTACCTGGGCGCGCACGGGGTCGCTGATGTGGATGACCTTTGGCCTCGCATGCTGCGCCGTTGAAATGATGCAGATGTCGATGCCGCGCTACGACGCCGAGCGTTTTGGATTCGCGCCGCGCGCTTCCCCGCGGCAGTCCGACGTGATGATCGTCGCGGGCACGCTGACCAACAAGATGGCGCCGGCGCTGCGCAAGGTCTACGACCAGATGCCGGAGCCGCGCTACGTGATCTCGATGGGGTCGTGCGCCAATGGCGGCGGCTACTATCATTATTCGTATTCGGTGGTGCGCGGCTGCGACCGCATCGTGCCCATCGACATCTATGTCCCGGGCTGCCCACCAACGGCGGAAGCGCTGCTCTATGGCGTGATGCTGCTGCAGAAAAAGATCAGGCGCACCGGAACCATCGAACGGTGACGGTGGTGCAGATCAATGACATCCCGTTCGGAACCACTGACTGGTCGAGCGTTGAGGCGACCACGCATGTCGGCGATTCGGGCGTTGCGACCTGGCGTACCCGCCAGTTCGGCGACATCCGGGTGCGGCTGGTGGAATACTCGCCGGGCTATCTGGCGGACCACTGGTGCCAGAAGGGCCATATCCTGTTTTGCGTCGATGGTGAGCTTGGGACCGATCTCGCCGATGGCCGCTCGTTCACGCTGACGCCCGGCATGAGCTACCAGGTCGCCGACGGCGCCGAACCGCATCGCTCGCACACCGCGAAGGGTGCGCGGCTGTTTATTGTGGATTGATGGATGGCGATGAGCGAAGCACTGACCACTCTCGGAGAGAAGATCGTGGCCGGTCTGGGTGGGGCCGCGACCGGCCATTCGATCGCGTTCGATCAACTCACCGTCACGGTGCAGGCCGATAAGATTGTCGATGTTGTCAAATTCCTGCGTGACGATCCTGGCTGCCGCTTCGTCAGCATCATCGACGTGACGGCGGTGGACTATCCCGGCCGCGAAAAGCGCTTCGATGTGGTCTATCACCTGCTGTCGCCGACGCTGAATGCGCGCATCCGGTTGCGCGCGGAGGCCGATGAGACGACACAAGTGCCTTCGATCATCGAGGTGTTCCCCGGCGCCGACTGGTTCGAACGCGAATGCTACGACCTCTACGGCGTGATCTTCACCGGCCATCCCGACATGCGGCGGCTGTTGACCGACTACGGCTTCGACGGCCATCCGCTACGCAAGGATTTTCCGCTTACCGGCTTCGTCGAGGTCCGCTACGACGACCAGGAGAAGCGGGTGGTCTACGAACCCGTCCGTCTCAATCAGGAATTCCGCAAATTCGATTTTCTTTCGCCGTGGGAAGGCGCTGATTATCCGGTGCTGCCCGGGGACGAGAAGGCGGGAGTCAAGCCGTGATTCTATTCGCTATTCGCCACTCGCCATTCGCCGTCTTGCGGGACCAGCATCATGGCTGAACCAGCACTCCGCAATTTCACCATCAATTTCGGGCCGCAGCATCCGGCGGCGCACGGCGTGCTGCGTCTGGTGCTGGAACTCGACGGCGAAGTCGTTGCGCGGGTCGATCCGCATATTGGCTTGCTTCATCGCGGGACCGAGAAGCTGATCGAGCACAAGACCTATCTGCAGGCTATCCCGTATTTCGACCGGCTCGACTATGTCGCGCCGATGAATCAGGAGCATGCGTTCTGTCTCGCGGCGGAAAAACTGCTCGGCATTGCCGTGCCGCGCCGCGGCCAATTGATCCGGGTCTTGTATTGCGAAATCGGTCGCATCCTGTCGCATCTGCTCAACGTCACGACGCAGGCGATGGACGTCGGCGCGCTGACCCCGCCGCTGTGGGGCTTTGAAGAGCGCGAAAAGCTGATGGTGTTTTA
>Ga0137415_10006571_pt1 | contig 11534 bp, 7 predicted proteins | sample CZODoug3_1_1_16f_FD_183082 | JGI IMG/M metagenome (GOLD analysis project Ga0137415, IMG submission 183082) | Vadose zone soil fungal communities from Angelo Coast Range Reserve, California, USA - CZODoug3_1_1_16fungal (Hybrid Assembly) | ecosystem: Environmental > Terrestrial > Soil > Vadose...
CGACTAAGGGCGCAATCTTAAACTATCGGACCCGTCTGTGCCAGATGGATGCGCACGGGATAACTAAGTTACAGCCAGGCTCACCCGCAGAACGGTTATGAAAACGCACACGTCTCGGGTGCGCACTGCTCGACAAATCATGTCATTTTGAGTTGATCATCATCAGCACCGGAGCGGGCGCCGGCACGCTTGCAGGCCGTCCGGTCGCTTCTGGCGAACGGATTCTGAGCTTGGACCGCTGCGACTGTGTTCCTTGCAAAAACCACTACTAGCGCCCGCAGGCCGTCAAATCCGAAGTCAAAGTACACTGGACTTCTCATTGCTAACCGCTGGCGGCGCAGCACGGCCCAATCCACTCTGCTGCGTAGCAGTGCTCACGGCCCTCGCAGGGGCGGAGGCTTCCGTCAGGACCTAGCTCCCGCTGATCGGTGTTTTTTCGCGATTTTGGCCGTTCGTAAAATCGATAACTTGCGCGCCTCAGCGCCGCTTTTAGTTCGATCCCCACGCCCCTACCAAAAGTCCTGAATATCAGTCTCGCGAAAGGTTTCGGTCGGCGCATTCGAATTAAAATTACCTTGAAGTGATCGGCAGGTGGTCCAGAAACCTCACTCTCAGAGGAATTCACTGGAATCGATGCAATCCAATCCGGTTAGAATGCGTGTGAAAATCTCTTGGGTTGGCGAATTACGCAGCCGGGGGCCCCGCTCACGATTCAGTTCAGCGGCCTCGCGCTATGCTGGCAAGAGCGGTTTCGTTCTCTTGGCTCGCGGTGGAAATATCATCAAGTACGGCGCGGACGACGCGCATCCTGTAGTAGATGTAGACGAGATACATCACCGGCACAACGAGCAAAGTTTCGCCCAGGTTGGTGCCATGGCCCGCAGAGCTGGCCAGGCCGGCCACAACCGCGCCAACGAGAAAGTACGGTAACGTCCATTCATAACATTGTGGCCAAAGATGCTTCAGCGATCGTCTCTCAGCCAAAGAGATAACCAGCGACACCAGGCCCGTGTTCAAGACCACATAAACGCATGCTCCCACGGCCATCATCGCTGCCGCAGAATTCGAACCCGCAAATACCAGCAAAGCGTGAGAGGCCCAGAATGCTGCGGCGCTGCAAACCGTAAGGCAAGCGCCATTGAAAAAAATCTGCACAGGTTTCGGCCGCTGCAGCGGTCTCCAGAGCGACTGGACGAGCGCCCCGCCGAGACCAATCAGGACAGTTTCACTGAAACTGAATAGAGCAATACCTATCAGAATGAAGACGAAGTTTATCGATATCGTAGTCTTGAGGCCCGGCAGCCGTATCTTCATTGCGGAAGCCACCATCGCCAGCGCAAAGAAGAGGACGAAGTGACCAAGGTTTTCGGGATTCCATCGATAAGCCACCACTCCCAATACGGCAGTGGCAAAGGCGCCGATCACTGCGATGTAGGCTTTGGCTAGGCTTGGCATTGTCGTTGATCCTCCTCCTATTCTGGCGTATGCCTACGCCTGTCTCTATTGATCCCCGTCGTCTCCTGCGCTCAAGGCCTGATTGACGCTGTTGCCCCAGACCACGGAATTGCCCCACAACACGCTGAAGCCCTGGGCGAGGCTGGTACCCCATACAACTGAATTGCCCCAAACTACAGAATCGCCTTCTACAGTGGTGCCGTTGAATACCGACGTGCCCCAAACCACGGAGTTACCCCAAACCACGGAGCTGTTCCAGATGGATGTGGGATCGGCAACCAGGTGGACGTTTCTGGTCAAAGCGTCGTAGCTCACTGCGGGGGACTTTGCGCTTCCAACTGTGGCCGGAGCCAGTTCGGTACTGGAGAGCGCAGCCGTTGCATCCACGTAGCCAGTGCCGATGGCGAAGATATCGTGCTGGAGAGAATAGTTGTTGCCGCGGCTGTCGGTTTCATTCGAGTAGTGACCATAGTTCTTCCAGGCCGTCTTCATCAGGCGGGCTTTAACCTGGTCTGGAGTCATGCCTGGATTCTGTTGTATCAACAGCGCCGCCACGCCGCTGACCACCGGTGTCGCCATGCTGGTGCCGCTGAGCCGATAATACTGTGCCGGACCATAGGAGCTATTGCAGTATGTCTCGCTGGAGTCGCATGGATACACGTCATGCGATGAATAGTTGGTAGCCAGCGTTCCGTTAGGAACAATGAGCGAGATGACGCGATTGCCCGGCGCCGCCAGATCCGGCTTCACGATATGGTCAACGAGCGTAGGGCCCTTTGAACTGTAGGTCGTAATCGTTTGGCTCGCCTGCGACATCGATCCATGAAGGTTAGTGGCACCCACTGTAATTACGTATGGATCGTTTCCAGGAGCCCCGATGGTGGCATAACCCTGCGTACCCAGAGAGTTGTCTTGGCCGGAGTTCCCAGCGGCTACCACCACGACGATGCCGGCATTCCAGGCTGCTTCCACGGCTTGGCACAGCGGATCGAGCGTATAGCTCTCGTAGACCGGGCGTCCCACCGACAGGTTCAGGACCCGGATGTTGTAGGTGCTCTGGAGCACGATTGCTTGCTGAATTGCAGCAATCACCGAGCTATCAGTTCCCGTACCGTTCCCATCGAGCGCGCGGAGATTTACGATCGTTGCTTGCGGCGCGATTCCACGGTATACACCCGAGTAACGTTTTTGCTGTGAGTCGACGCCATTGGAAGAGATGATTCCGGCGACGTGTGTGCCGTGACCATAGGCGTCACTAGTAGACGAATCGCCAGCGACAAAGCTCTGGCTGTAAACCACCCGGGGGGCCAAAGTGCCGCGGTCCGTATAGAGGTCATCGTGCAGCCCAACGCCGCTATCCACGACGGCAATCCCGACGCCCGTTCCATCCCAGCCTTGCGAATAAGCGATATCCGCGTTGACTGCGCGCACCACATGATCCAACGCGCCCTTGACCGGGCGGTCCGGCGAGACGTAAACAACTCCGCGCTGAGCTGCCAGAGAACGAAGCGCGGCGCCGCGCAGCGTGACCAACTCAGCATTCACGAGAGGCAACGCCTTTGCTTTCTCTCCGCCCTGCTGGCGCAGATATTCCAATGCCTCATCCGCCGGCGACTGGCTATATCGCACGATCACTTTAACTTGGGCAGTTGGGTCGACCTTGCGGAGTTCGGGGGCCAATCTTGCCTCGACCACCGTCTGGTTTTCGTTTGAGTTCCCACCGGCAGAACTCAGTCCCAGTTCATGATCAGAAGCATTTGCGCGGGCAACCTCGGACTGATTCAGCCGACTTATGTTCTCGCTGCTCGCAGCCGCCGAAGCGGAAATAGAAATAGGTGATTTGGCAGTGCCAGTCGACGCGGACTTGCCGCGGAGGTGGAGCGCCCGGCCAATCGCTTCACCCGACGAAGAGCCCTCTTGAAAAGGCGCCGCCGAATGCGCCGACGTAGGCAAGCTCTGTTCCGTGAGTTGAACAGTGGAGCGGCCAAGGTCGCCAGAATGGGTGGACGGGCTGTGTCCGAGGATGCCTGCCACGAGGATCGCAGCAGAGAAAGTGATGAGCGCGCCCCAAGTCGTCGTTTTGAGTACGCTGTTACCGGTGCGGCTGGTTTCGTGCTTGCCGGGCATGAGCTTTACTCCTGCACTGAATTTCGGGCCAAAAATCTCTCACAGGGACTTAGGTAAAAATGGCATTTTCAATGCAGGAAGTATCGCGGGCGGGTCGAATTGTCGTCGATGGTACAGGAGGTCCCCAGGTTTAGTACTAAAGTACAGGTCGTCCCAGGAGCCAGGCTGGCCAATTGAGGGGTGCCGTTGTTCCGAATTGGGACCAGTTGTGGAACCACTTCCTTTCCACCTGGAAGACAGTATCCCTTTATATACAAACCACTCGCCGTACTATTCCCATCCCACCCTCTGCCTCTCAAGATTTAACAGAAGCAATAGCCTACATCGTGTGTGTCGAGTTGGAGCATTGGCAGTTCCATAGCCGCCCACTCTGACCCGTTCGCGGCCTGTTGGAATCTCCGTCCGTTCGGAGGGTTCTGGCGCGTCAGCCTCGGTGCACAAACATTCGCGTTGGGACTATTGAGAGTGAGACTTCGAGTGGAAGTTACGAAAAGAAAATCCTATTGGGCCAGTACCTGGCTTGACTTGGAAGCCCTCGGGATTCCTGCAGTCACGTTCATTTTCACCCAGCTCATTGGCGGGCTGCCGCTTTTGCCTTACGCCATTCTTCACTGGCATTCGGACGATCTGTTCCGGTATGGGTTCTTCCTGGCCGTTGCTCTCGTTGCTTCCGTACTCAAGGTGCACCTGCCCGGCATAAAAGCTACGATGTCGGCGAATTTCCTTTTTATTCTCGTTGGCCTCCTTGACCTCTCCTATCCTGAAACCCTGCTGATGGGTTGTCTCGGAGGACTTGTCCAGACTCTTTGGCAAGCCAAGCCGCGTCCCCGCCCGATTCAATGGCTCTTTAACCTGGCTAACCTCGCTCTCTCTATCAGCGCCGCAGAACTGGTCTTTCATAGCAAAGTTGCCGCCGGTGTCGGCTTTCGCTGGCCGCTCTTGATGGCCGCGGCGGCGACGACCTACTTCGCCTTTAATACCATCTCCGTTGCCGGCATCATCGCCATGACCGAGGGGCGTAATCCCGTCCACGTCTGGAAGGAATGCTATTTGTGGGCCTTCCCCTATTACTTGCTAGGCGCTCTGATTGCTTGTGGGGTTAGCGCCGTCAATCGGTTGGTCGGTTGGCAATTCGGACTTCTCGCCTTCCCCATCGTCTATTGGATCTACCGTTCCTATCAGACCTACTTGAGCCGTCTCGCTGCCCAAAAGAAACACGCCGAGGAAATTGCCGCGCTTCATTTGCGAACCATCGAGGCACTTTCCCTTGCGATCGAAGCGAAGGATCACACCACCCACGATCATCTGCGCCGCGTGCAGACTTATGCGGTCGAGATTGCCAAGGACCTTGGGCTGGATGAATCCCAGTTAAATGCCGTTCGCGCGGCCTCCATGCTGCACGACATCGGTAAGCTCGCGGTCCCCGAGAACATTCTCTCCAAGCCGGGACATCTCACTCCGGAGGAGTTCGAGAAAATGAAAATCCATCCGATTGTGGGAGCGGACATCCTGGATCGCGTTCAGTTTCCTTACCCGGTCGTACCGATCGTGCGTTCCCATCACGAAAAATGGGATGGCACCGGTTATCCCGATGGTCTGAAACGGGAAGACATCCCTGTCGGGGCACGTATTCTCTCCGCCGTGGACTGCTTTGATGCTCTCGCCTCCGAACGCCCTTATCGTCGGGCGATGACCCCGGCAGAAGCCATGAACAACCTCAGCGCTGAGAAAGGACGGAGTTTTGATCCTCGCGTTGTGGAAGTCATGGAGCGCCGCTACCTCGAATTGGAAATGATGGTCAATGCCATGGAAACGGAAAGGCGGCGCCTGGACATCGCTCCCAAGATCGAACGCGCCGCGGCTCCTTCTTCGGGATATGCGGATTTGCCAAACGAAGCGGAAGTTCGCGCGACCTCTTTTCTCACTTCCATCATCTCGGCGCGCCAGGAAGCTCAGCTGCTCTTTGAGCTCGCTCAGACACTCGGAAACTCGTTGAGCCTGAAAGAAACGCTTTCGGTTGTGGCCATCCGTTTGAAGGAATTGATTCCGCACGACTCGATTGTCTTCTTCGTTTGCCAGGACGGCGTGTTGATTCCGGAATATGTTCACGGCGTGGACTACGACCTATTCAGCTCCATCCGTATTCCGTTAGGACAAGGTCTTTCCGGCTGGGTGGCGCGCAATCAAAAGCCACTAACCAACGGCAATCCCGCCGCCGAGACTTTCCATCTCGGCGGTTCCTCCTCGCGCGTCACGACCTTGCAATCGGCGCTGTGCGTCCCCCTGCGTGGCCGCGATGGCATCGCCGGCGTGCTTACGCTTTACCATCGCGAGAAGGACGGCTTCACCAAGGATCACCTGCGCATGCTCTTGGCTGCGAGCTCCAAACTCGGTCTCTCCGTGGAAAATGCCCTCCAGTACGAACAAGCCCAAAGCACCGCCAGCACCGATTACCTTACCGGCCTCCCCAATGCCAGATCGATTTGCCTCCATCTTGAAAAAGAACTTACCCGCATCCGCCGTTCCAGAAGACCGCTGGCAGTGCTGCTGTGCGACCTGGATGGATTCAAGAAGGTCAACGACAAATTCGGGCACTTGACGGGTAACAAGCTACTTCAGGAAGTGGCCAGGAAGTTCAAATCATCCTGCCGGGAATACGACCAGGTCGGCCGGCTCGGCGGAGATGAATTCGTCTTTGTCCTACCGGAGGTAACCAAGGATCTCGTAGTGGAGATGGAAAAACGATTGGCGCGCGCCGTGCGTGAAGCCAGCCGCGCCGTTTGCGGTGAGGCTATGGTGTCTGTCAGCGTTGGTAGCGCCCTCTTTCCCGCCAACGGGCTATCGGGAGAGGAGCTCCTCTCCGAAGCGGACCGCAGCATGTACGAGCTAAAAGAAAAGCATTATTCGAAGTTCCAGCCTGTGCCTTAGTCGCCTGGAGGATCAGGCAATCCCTTTTTCTATGGACGAAGAGTGATCGAGACGAGGAAATCCACAAAGTTGTTTCAGCTCGGACTGCGGCGCCTGCTGCTCCTTCTTTGCCTCGGCCTCGCCGGCGCTCTCGTCGGCGCTACCCTGGTTCGTTTTGCGCCTGGATACGGTGTTTCAGAACGTGAACTCGATCCAAGATGGCGCGCGGAGAGTGTTGAAGCCCTGCGCCAAAAGCAAGCTCTCCACCAAGGGCTGCCTTCGTTCTACTTCCATTTTCTCTCGGCGCTCGCCCACGGCGATCTGGGTGAATCCGATTCGCTGAAGCGGCCGGTTCGCGAACTACTCCGGCAAAGGTTGCCGGTAACCGCCAACTCCGTTGTTCGAGGGCTGGGTGTGGCATGGCTGGCAGCGGCGCTCCTGGCATCGTTCGGACTTGCCTTTCGCGGCTGGCTTTTTCAAGCTTCAACGACGGCCTTCAACAGTTTGTTGTTGTCGCTGCCCTCGGCAGTAGTTGCCATGCTTGCCGTTCATTTGCGCACTCCGGTCTTTTGCGCCATCGCCGTCGTGGTGTTTCCGCGGCTCTATAGTTACATCCGGAATCTGCTGGTTCGCTCCTACGGCCAGCCGCACGTTCTCGCGGCTCGTGCGAGAGGTTTAGGGAGCCGCGCCATCTTGTTCCGCCATGTCCTGCCGTTGGCCGCTCCGCCCCTCCTCGCTCTTCTCGGTGTATCCTTCGCTGTTTCTTTCGGCGCCGCCATTCCCATCGAAGCCCTTTGTGATTCTCCGGGTTTGGGCCAGCTCGCCTGGCAAGCGGCGCTCAGCCGCGATCTGCCCCTCATCGTCAATGTCACTCTGGTTGTTTCTCTTGTAATGCTCGCGGCGAACTCGCTAGCCGATCTGGCCGGCCGCACTTTCTCGGGGAGCATGCAATGAACGCTTTGCAAAAAGTGGCGGCTTCCGTCCTCCTCGTGATCTTCGTTTTGATGGTGCTCGCCACCTTTCTGCTCCCCGCTCCTTTTGCTCGGCAGTTCAGGGATATTCCCAACGCCGGTCCGTCCAAGGCACATCCCCTTGGCACCGATGCGCTCGGTCGCGATTCCTTGTCTCGATTGCTTTACGGCACGCGCGTTTCCCTGCTCCTTGCACCCGCCGCCGCTCTTCTTTCCACGCTGATCGCTGCCTTGTTGGGAAGCGTTGCGGGTCTCTTGGGAGGCTGGTTCGAACGCATCGTCCTCGCCGCAACCGATCTCTCTCTCGCTTTACCCTGGCTCTTTCTTCTTCTTGTCGTGCGCGCCATGTTGCCCCTGGATGTTCCGCCCCTCGTCTCCGTCCTCATCGCCTTCTTGATGATGGGCCTGCTGGGCTGGCAAGCTTCGGTCCGCGTCATCTGCGCCGCCGCGCGCGGCGTTCGGGATTCCGATTTCCTGCTCTTGGCGCGCTCCACCGGCTGTGCGCCTGTGCGCCTCCTGTGGCGTCACGTAGCCCCAAACCTTCGCCCGCTTTTTTACGCGAAATTTTTCATTTCTATCCCGCTCTTCATCTTGACCGAAGCGAACCTGAGCATCCTCGGCCTGGGGGTGATGGAGCCGATGCCGTCCTGGGGCACCCTGATGCGCGGCTTCGAAGATTTTTCCGCGCTCTCCGCAAATCCCTGGAGGCTGGTACCCCTCGTTCTTCTGGTGATTGTGGTCACGTGTTTTCAATTGGTTCTTCCGCCTCAGGAGGTCACACAGTGATGCGCCGCGTTTGTATGGTTTTCGCCTTTACTCTTGTCTTGTGCTGGCCGGCGTTCGTCCGCGCCGAATCTGCCGGCCAGTCCGGCGGTGAACTCCATTTTTGTCTCCGCGGCGAGCCGAAAACTTTCAATCCTCTGCTGGTGGAGGAGGACGCTTCTGAAACCATTCGCTATCTGACCGGTGGTGTTTTGATCCGGTTGAATCGGCAGACCCAAGCCCTTGAGCCCGGCCTCGCCATTTCCTGGAAAGTCAGCGACGATGGCCGCAAAATTTCATTCCGTCTCCGAAGCGGCCTGCATTTTTCCGACGGCACTCCCTTCACCTCCGAAGACGTCGCCTACACGATAAAAGCATTAATGGATCCGCAGCTTCACTCGCCCACCGGCGACTCTTTCCGCTCCAGCGATGGCCAAGTCGCCATACAAACTCCTTCCTCCGACACAATCGTCGCCACCTTTCCCGCTCCAGTGGCGGGACTCGAGCGCCTCTTCGATCAAGTCGCCATTCTCTCCGCTCATTCTCCCAAGAAGGAGATGGCCGTGCTCGGGCCCTTCTATGTCGCCGATTATGCCCCCGGCTCTTACGTCCTTCTCCGGCGCAACGTGAATTACTGGAAAAAAGATAAGGAAGGCAAACCGCTGCCCTATCTCGATTCCATTCGTCTCGATATTCAGCGCAATCGCGACATCGAACTTCTCCGCTTCCGCCGCGGCGAAATTCATTTGATCAATACTCTGGACGCCGAATATTTCGACCGTTTACAAAAAGAATCGCCCGCTGCCGCCCATGACGCCGGCCCCGGCCTCGATTCTGAGCAGTTGTGGTTCAATCAAGTCCCCGCCGCCCCGCTTTCCGAAAACAAAAAGACCTGGTTCCACTCGACGGAATTTCGCAAAGCCATCTCCATGGCCATCAATCGCTCTGATTTGTCCCGCATCGTTTTTAGCGGACACGCGCAACCCGCCTTCGGCCCCGTTTCCCCGGCAAACCATTTCTGGTTCAACTCTTCGCTTCCTGCCCAAAAGTACGATTCGGCCGAAGCGCTCCGCTTGCTCGCTCGAGCAGGTTTCCGGCTCGTAGGTGAAACTCTGCGCGACGCTTCCGGAAACCGCGTCGAATTCACGGTCATCACCAATTCCGGAAATAAATCCCGCGAGCAAATGGTCACCATGATCCAACAGGATCTTTCGCAAATCGGCATCAAGGTGAACCTGGTCACGCTCGATTTTCCTTCCTTGATCGAGCGCATCACCCGCACCTACGACTATGAAGCTTGCCTGCTCGGTCTCGTCAACACCGACCTCGACCCCAACAGCCAGATGAACGTCTGGCTCAGCTCCGCGGAAAATCATCAGTGGAATCCCAAGCAATCAAAGCCTGCCACGGCTTGGGAAGCGGAGCTGGACCGCCTGATGCAGGCCCAGTCCTCAGCATCCACCGACAAAAAACGCAAGCTCGACTGGGACAAAGTCCAGCAAATTGTCGCCGACCAGCAGCCCTTCATCTACCTGGTCAACAAAGACGCCATGTCCGCCATTTCTCCCGCGGTCGTCGGCTCTTCTCCCTCAGTGTTAGATCCCCACGTCTTCTGGAATGCCGAAGTTCTTCGCCTCGGCCCCGAGCTTGCCCTCGGAGCGCAAAAGTGACCGCGGCTCCCCCACTTCTCTCGCTCCGCCTCTCCGTCGATTACCGCAACAAACCCGGTGTCCTTCGTGACGTCTCGCTCGAAATCCAGCCCGGCGAAATTCTCGGCCTCGTCGGGCAAAGCGGCTCCGGAAAAAGCACCTTGTCCTTAGCCATTCTCCGGCTGCTTCATCTGAAAGGTGGCACCGCGCGCGGCAATCTGCTTTTCAAGGGGGAAGACCTCTTTGCAAAATCAGAATCGCAGATGCGCTCCCTCCGCGGCCGCGAAATCAGCATCGTTCTCCAAAGTCCGCTGTCCTCTCTCAATCCCGCCCTTCGCATCGGCTCCCAACTCACCGAAGCTTGGCGCGCTCACGCCACCGGCACGCGCGAACAATGCGCCGCAGCCATGAGCAACGCGCTCAGCAGCGTAAGCCTCCCCAACGACACCGAATTCCTCCGCCGCCGCTCTTCGCAGCTCAGCGTCGGCCAGGCCCAGCGCGTCATAATCGCCATGGCTATCCTCCATCGTCCTGGGTTGCTCATCGCCGACGAACCCACTAGCGCCCTGGACGTCATCACCCAGTCCGAAATCCTCCAGCTCTTCGCCCAACTCAATCGCGAACTCGGCATGGGCATCCTTTATATCTCCCACGATCTCCTTTCCGTCGCCACCCTCTGCCATCGCATCGCCATTCTGAACGCCGGCGAGATCGTCGAATTCGGCCCCCCCTCCCAAATCTTCCGCGTCCCCCAGCACCCCTACACCCAAAAACTTATCGCCGCCCTCCCCCGCCTCCCCGTCTTCTCAGCCCAACCTTCGCCAACCTTCAGCCGCGCCCCCGAGCCTGTTCTCACCCGGGCGTAGGCGCGTTTAGAGTGCATGAGCTCGCTCCCGCTTTTCCATCCAACCGCGATCCATGCCTCGCCGGTGGGCCCTCTCCAGTCACCAGTCCCATTCTTCTCGAGTACTATTGCCAAATCCCCGCTGCTCCTGTATGCTTTCAAAATGCTGATTTTCCCCCAGAAGAACGCGCAGCCCTGCATCTGTTGTCTGTGCTGTATGTGTGTGTCTTCTGGCGCGGGGAGGCTAAGCTTCTAGAGATTCAAGCGAGCCTCAAGAGTTCTTCAGCCCACCGCCAGAAACGCACCGGCAGGTGGGTTTTTTGTTTGGCAGCGAACGATTTTCAAAGTGAAACGCAAAAGGAGAAACAATGTCCGACTACAAACACCCCGAAGTTCTCGTTTCCACCGATTGGGCCGCTCAAAATCTCAATTCCCCCAATCTCCGCCTCGTTGAAGTCGACGTGGACACCACCGCCTACGACCAGGGTCACATCCCCGGCGCCGTCGGCTGGAACTGGCAGACCCAGCTCCAGGACAACATTCGCCGCGATCTCATCGACAAGTCCACCCTCGAAAAACTTCTCAGTGCCTCCGGCATTTCCAATGACACCACCATCCTCCTCTACGGCGACAACAACAACTGGTTCGCCGCTTACGCCCTCTGGCAACTGAAGCTTTACGGCCACAAGGACGTCCGCCTCATCAACGGCGGCCGCAAGAAATGGCTCGAAGAGAAGCGGCCGATCACCAAGGATCCCGCGAACGTCGCCCCGGCCTCTTATCGCGTCTCCGCCACCGACGATTCCATTCTCGCGCACA
>Ga0137415_10006573_pt1 | contig 11532 bp, 5 predicted proteins | sample CZODoug3_1_1_16f_FD_183082 | JGI IMG/M metagenome (GOLD analysis project Ga0137415, IMG submission 183082) | Vadose zone soil fungal communities from Angelo Coast Range Reserve, California, USA - CZODoug3_1_1_16fungal (Hybrid Assembly) | ecosystem: Environmental > Terrestrial > Soil > Vadose...
CAGTCCTAAAGATTGTCGCCGAGCAGGGCGGCAAGACCTTGCCGATCGAGATCAATTACAACAAGCAAGTGTGGAGCGGGCTCTCATGGGGAGCGGGAGAGATCAAACATGCCAATTTTGCGGCCGATAGTCCGCTTCGCATCCGGTGCTCGTCGGAGGAGAAGTCAAAGGTAGTGTTTGAGGGTCACTTGTACTCCGTGGACTACTAGAAAGCAGGCCTCGCATCGGGTGGTACCCCCCTGTTTTTTGCAAGTGTTGATTCTAAAGGTAGATAGAGGTCGCGTTTTGGGACATCTTTGTAAGTGCTGCATCTAAAGGGGTTAGCGATTTTCTTGAGTTCCTTGTTATCAACACTTACGAGAGGTCTCATAAAGCGTTGATTCTAAAGATTAGTTTAGACGCGCGCTTTTGGGGCATCTTTGTAAGTGTTGATTGTAAATGGCTTAGATCAAATCCAAATTTTGCTATAGCCAACGTCAGAGCGGTAGTATGGGGTGTACCCCCACCATTACATTGACGTACATCCTAGAAAAACGAAAGCGAATTGTCCGCGGGGCATGGCCCGGCTGGTATTGAGAATGTTTGGGTTATTCGGTGCGAAGTTATCTACAAGGATTAGTATAGCACGAATTAAGAAAATATCAAGAAGAATATGGGGTGAAGCACTCCAGCAAACGATTACTCAGCCTCGGTTAGACGAGCTAGATCGGGCCAGGCTGTTGAGTTGGCGTCAACTCTCCTGGTGGCGTCGCTAATATGCTTTGGATGAGTAGTTTACGTTGAAGATGCAGGCATACAGCAAGAAAATTGATACTCTTCATGGAAATCACTTGACATGGTTTTGTTTGCGGAGTAATTTGCCAGGCATTTGAGCAATCGTTTGCTCAATCTCTCCAGAGCGGTAGGTCGGCAGAGTGAGTCGGTAAGGGTTGCGGATGGGAGTAAACGTTTGCTCTCATCTTGAACTTACTATCATTCGTTGGGTTCTCCTGGGCTCGGCTTTGATTTCCAGAAGTACGAGAACGAGTCACCAATTATGGAGGATGTCGTGAGAAACAAAAGAATGGCCGCAACGTTTGTAGGTCTCGTTTTGTTCCTTTTGTCAGTTTGTTCACTGAAGGGTGTGGCGCAGGGATTATTTGGAACGATTAGCGGGGTGGTTAGCGATTCGAGCGGCGCTGCGGTCCCGGGCGCGAGCGTAAAAATAATCAATATCAATACTAATGTGATCGTATCCGTAAAAACGAATGGTGCTGGGGTCTTCAGCGCCACCAGCTTGAACCCGGGAGTCTACAAAGTGGAAGCGGAGGCCAAAGGCTTCAAGAGTGCAGTTGTGAACAATATCCTGCTGGAGGTGAACGCCAACCCCAAAGTGGACTTCACACTAACGGTTGGACAAGTCAACGAAGTAGTTGAGGTCACGACGGTAAACACACCCATACTGCAAACGCAGCAATCTGATCTCGGCCAGACGCTAAACGAAAGCGAACTGGGGCAGCTGCCAACCTCTGGTTCTAGTGGGCGCAATGTCTATAGCTTGCTCCCCCTGGCTGCGGGTGTATCGCAGCAAACCGGCTGCGACGGCTGCGGCAACTACGGCAATCTGCGCATTAGCGGCAGCCGGCCACGCAACGACGACAGTGTGCTGGATGGCAGCACTGTTACAGCCCCGGTGTTCGGAGGCGCGGCGGTTGCCCCCTCCTTGGATTCAATCCAGGAGTTCCGCATCGAGCAGAACAGCATGTCCGCGGAATACGGCAAAGCGGGCGGCGCCATTCTGATCGCCCTCAGCAAGAGCGGCACAAACGTCTTGCACGGCTCCGCATACGAATACAACAGGAATCAACATCTAGATGCTAGAGGTTTCTTCGAGGACCCAACCAAGCGGAAGAATCCGCTCGACTACAATGAGTTCGGAGGAAGTGTCGGCGGACCCATTACCAAGGGCAAGTTATTTTTCTTTACGGATTACCAGGGAATTCGGTCGCATGGCAGTGGAAGTGTGGCGGGCCAGCTAGTCCCGAATGCGGCGTTCCGAAGCGGCGATCTCGGTGCTTTGTGCACCGCTGGCTTTGACGCCTCCGGCAATTGCACAAACGCAAGTCAACAGATCCACTTTCCAGGCACTTCCACGCCAGTTCCTTTTAACAACGTCGCAAACACCGGTCAGATGAGCTCTATTTCGCAGAAGCTGCTGGCGGTATGGCCCACGGGTGCAACGCCAAGCGGGATTGGAACAGATCAGTTGCTTCTCAGCACACCGTCGAATACGTCTCTGAACCGGTTTAACCCTCGAATCGACTTCAATCTTTCGCAGTCCGACCACATTTTCGGGATGTTCCACAGCCAAAGGGGTCGTGCTCTTGACTACAATCTCATTGTCGGGCCACCAGGCCAGCGGTTTCAGCGATCGAGTGATTATGCGACCACCTTGGGATGGACGCACACCTTCACGACAGCCTTGTTGAATGATTTTCGGTTTGGATATATGCACCGCATCGGAGACCGAACGCCTTACGGCGCAGGTGCTGCCTCACCGAGCAGGTTCGGGATCAGCGGAATTCCGAATTGCTTGTCTAGCGTTCCAGACACGTCGGGCGGATCCAAGTGCGGGACTCCAGGCGTGAGCATTACTGGATTTAGCGGCATTTCGAACAGCGGGATGCTCTACGAACCTGCGTCAACCCTTCAACTCAACGACGTGGTCACGAAGCTCGTGGGGCGGCACAGCATCAAGGCTGGCGGAGACTTGCGTCACTACTCGATTGACAACTACCAGCCGAACGGAGTCGTAGGAAGCTTCTCATTCACGGGGTCACAGACTGGCAATGCCTTTGCGGACTTCCTCTTCGGAGGGATGAACAATGGGAGTGTGCAGGTTCAAAACGCTTGTGTATCATCCCGTGCCTGGTCTTACGCGTTTTTTGTCCAGGACGACTTCAAGCTCACGCCCAGGCTCACTCTGAATCTGGGGCTGAGATGGCAATATGACCAGTCCTTCCACGAAATCCACCACGGAGATGCTTTCTTTGATCCGTTTACCGCGAAATGGGAGCAGTTCGGCGTCAATGCGCCGGATACCACGTTCGATCCTTCAGCGAAGGAATTCGGGCCTCGGCTCGGATTTGCCTGGAATCCGCGAGCAGGGTTCGTAGTCCGCGGCGGCTACGGGATCATGTATCCGAGTACCACCGGTCACGGCCGTGCCGGCGACGGCCAGCCGGGCCCCAATCTTCTCGCCACTACGCCACTCTCCAAGGGCACGAACTGGGGTGGCCTCCCGACAGTCACGGACCCAAGCCCTTCAACGATTACCACTCTTTTGGCGGTGAACGGGAATGTTTCCTTCTCCTTTTGGGCGCCACGCAAGCAAACGCCGACTTATGTCCAGTTGTGGAACTTTACGTTGGAACAGCAAGTGGGCAAGGACACGGTCGCGCAGCTCGGTTACGTAGGCAGCCATGGCACGCACTTGCCCATCAACTATGCTTACAACATCTGCCAGCAAACTGCAGCGAGCACGGCGGCGCTGCCCAGCGCCTTTGCCGCGACGACGAGTCCGTATTGTCCCCTGGCAGCGGCGGCAGTGGTCGCGTCGGGTGCGAATGTGTATTGTTGCTTGACTGTAAATCCGGGATATTGGGGACTCTCAAGTTCCGTTTACCACTCATTACAAGCGAGATTCGATCATCGTTTCTCGCATGGTTTCTCGCTGCTTGCCAACTTCACGTGGAGCAAATTGATCGATGACTCTTCTTCCGATTGGGGCGGGTTCTGGTCCCTGGACGTTTTGGGGCAGGACTTCTACAATCGCAAAGCAGAGCGTTCGGTGAGTGCGGGCGATGTGCCCGCGCGATTCACGCTTGCCCCCATCGTCGAGTTGCCTTTCGGGCCCGGGAAGAAATGGTTGAACAGCGGCGCTGCAGGTAATGTGATCGGGGGCTGGCGCTTGAGCGCTATCTATACAATAAGCGCCGGTACTCCTTTCGGAATCACGGATAACTCGTATGGATTCTGCAACGGCGCCGGTGTACTCTCGGACCGCCCCATGGTGATAGGTAACCCGCTCCCCTCGGGCTTCCAGCGAACCGTCGCGCACTGGTTCAGCACGAGTGCGTTCGATTTTTCCGGCACCTGTCCAGCTTCCAACCTCGTCGATCTCAGCGGACCATTTGATGTCCACAAGGCCTTCGGCAACGCCCCTCGATACTTTGCGAATATCCGGAATCCGGGCGTGAATAATTTCGATTTCTCCCTGCAGAAAGATTTCAAGCTCCGAGAGGCGACGCGGCTTACGTTCTCAGCGGACTTTTTCAATCTACCGAATCATCCTGAATTCGCGGAGCCGAACGCGGATCCGGAGATCTCGAATTTCGGGAGCATCAGCCGAACCGCGCTGCCCAACCGAATCGTACAGCTTGGATTGCACTTGTATTTCTGATCGGGTGGAGCTACAGAGCTTAATCGGGCCGCATATGGATGGCAGCCAAGGTTTCCTAGCGGCCCTGCATCTTCCCGCGGCGGAATCGACCGCGTCACGGCGTGAAGAACGCACTGGGATATTGCGCATGGGACAAATAAGATGATCAGGAGGACGCGGTCGCTGGGGCCGCGAGCTTGGGTCAATGAACATCAGGGAAATCGCTAAACGCGCAAGAGTTTCAACGGCCACGGTGTCGCGTACCATTAACCGTCATCCCAGCGTGCAACCGCAACTGGCCAAGCGCGTGTGGAGAATTGTCGAAGAGCTTGGGTATTTTCCGAACACGCAGGCGCGCGCTCTAGTTTCCGGGCGCAGCCGTATTTTTGGTTTGATCGTTTCGGAAATCACGAACCCATTCTTCCCGGAAATCATCCGTGTTTTCGAGGAGACTGCTCTCCAGAACAATTACGAAATCCTGGTGACTTCGACGGTTCACGATCCCGAGCGCATGAAGACCTCGGTAAGGCGCATGCTCGAGCACCGGGTCGAAGGCGTAGCGGTTATGACGTTCGGCATGGAGGAATCGCTCCTCGACGACCTTAAACTTCGCAACGTGCCGCTGGTTTTCGTAGATGTTGGTCCGCCGCGGCCGCGCGTCAGCAATATTCGAATCGATTATCTCCATGGAATTCGTCAGGCGGTACAACACCTGGCCGCCTTGCGTCATGAAAAGATTGCATTCATTACCGGTCCGTTGAACTTGAAATCTGCCCTTGCCCGAAAGGATGCGTTCATCCGATCGATGAGCGAGATCGGAATGGCCGCTGATCCGGAGTTGATCGTGGAGGGCAACCATACCTTGGAGGGCGGAGAAGAGGCATTTTCGAAACTGCTAAATCGGCACTTGCGCCCGACCGCGGTGCTTTGTTCGAACGACATGACGGCGATTGGTGTGATGCGGAAGTGCTATAGCGAAAAGATCCTGGTTCCGCGGGATCTTTCCGTGATCGGCTTCGACAATATCCACCTGTCGCAATATATAATCCCGCCGCTGACCACGATCGAGATGTCGCAAGCCGAACTTGGGCGCCTCGCGTTTCAAGCGCTGTTGCACGACGTACAACGCGAGACCCCGAACCCGAAAGGGACCGAATACGTGCTCAAGACGAGTTTCGTGTTGCGCGATTCAACAGCGATGAATCCGGGAAAAGGTCGTACATGAGTTTCCCTCAAGGGACTCGATTGCGGTTTTCATGGTTACCGCGGGCAGGGCTTCTACTTTTTGGCCTGCTCGGCACCGCTCTATCGGGGCATGCGCAGGCTCGTGGAGCTTTCCGTGCCGACCGCATGGATACCGTGCTGTATGGCGTTGCGTATTACCCGGAATACATGCCCTACGAACGGCTAGACCAGGATGTGCAACTGATGCAGAAGGCTGGCATCACCGTGGTGCGCATCGGGGAATTCAGCTGGGGATTGTGGGAACCGGAGGACGGCAAGTTTGAATTCGCCTGGATGGACCGCGTGGTGGAGAAGCTGCGCACCGCTGGGATCCGCATCATCATGGGCACGCCGACAGCTTCCATTCCTGCCTGGATGTATAAGGAGCATCCGGAGATTGTCGTGACGCGCCTTGGAGGGCAATATCTGTATTACGGTTACCGCCAAAATACCGACCTCTCGAACCCAACATATAGATTCTATTGCGAACGCGTGATTCGCAAGATTCTTGAACATTACAAGAACAATCCCGCGATCATCGGCTATCAGGTTGACAATGAAACTTCCTCGGCCGGCGCGGCAAACCACGATGTTCAGGTGGGGTTCGCTGATTACCTGAAATCAAAATTCAAAACGACAGATACACTCAATAAAGTTTGGGGATTGAACTACTGGGGGCAACGGCTGAACGATTGGTCCGAATTGCCGCCGCGCGACGGCATTATTAACCCTGGGTGGAAACTCGAATGGGAGCGCTACTCGCAATGGATGACGACCGACTTTCTTGCCTGGCAGGCTGCCATCGTCAACGAGTACAAGCGTTCCGAACAGTTTGTGATGCACGACTTCGCTGGCCCTCCTCGCCCGGAAGTGAACGAGCCCGACGTAGTCAAGAGCCTAGACATCGCCGCAGCAAATCCGTATCACGGAACGCAGGACCAATTCGATGGTGAAGGGTCTTCCTATGTCGGGGATTACGTCCGCTCGCTCAAGAAAACAAATTACCTGATCACAGAAACCAATGCTGAAGCTATCGGGTGGGATTCCAAAGAACAGTTTCCGCCATACGACGGTCAGCTGCGCCTTGATGTTTACACGCATGTGGCTTCGGGCGCGAACATGGTCGAGTATTGGCATTGGCACTCGATTCACTATGGTCAGGAGACCTACTGGAAAGGCGTATTGGGGCACGACTTGACGCCAGGCCGCGCGTACGAAGAGGTGAGCCGCACAGCGCATGAATTGCAACGGATCGGCCCGGAGATCGCCAATATTCAGAGGAAGAATCAGGTCGCGATTCTCTACAGCGACGATTCCTATTACGGAATTGAGTTTATGAAATTCAGCGATCGTGCGAACTACCGCACCATCCTTCGGCAAATGTACGGCGCGCTGTATCGTTCCAATGTTGGTGTGGACTTCGTCTTTCCCGAGAGTACGAATCTCTCTGCTTATAGGGTGATTCTCGTTCCGCCACTCTACGTAGCGAGTGACGCGGTGCTTGCAAAGCTCGTTGATTACGTAAAGGGCGGGGGCAACCTTGTGCTCTCGTTCAAAAGTGGATTCTGCAACGAATACTCGACGGTTCGTTGGGAGATGGCGCCTGGGCCTTTGCGCGACGCGGCGGGTTTGCACTATCAGGAGTTTTCGTCATTGCTCCGGCCGCTGGCGCTAAAGGATGATCCATTTCAAGTGGGTGCGGATAATCGAGTCTCGGACTGGGCGGAAATGCTGATCCTGGACACCGCGAAACCGCTCGCCTATTACGATCATCCCTTCTTCGCCAAATATCCAGCCATTACTCACAATGCTTTTGGTAAAGGAACCTTGACGTACGAAGGAACGGTACTCAGCGACAAGCTGCAACAGAGCGTACTTCTGGATGTTCTGAAGCAGGCCGGCTTGACGGGTCCAGACCAGGAGCTGCCTGTGCCGGTTCGCGTGAAACACGGTTCGAACCGCGCGGGCAAGACGCTGCACTACTTCTTGAACTACTCGAACGATCCACAGAAACTCACTTACGCGTATCATTCCGGAATGGACTTACTTTCTCAAGCGACCATCGCCGATGGTCAGCAAGTAATACTGAAGCCATGGGATGCGGTCATCGTAGAGGAGAAGTAGCCCGGATTTTATGCGCCATTGGGACCATCGGTCTAGGCCTTTCCTGCATCGCGCGATCACCCTGCTGCTCTTCTTTCTCTTCGGAATCTCTTTTGGAACCGCGCAGATTACTCAGATTCCCAGCAGGGAAGTCGAAAGACGTGTGGACGCGATCCTGAGTAAGATGACGCTCGACGAAAAGCTCACAATCATCGGTGGCATCAATGATTTCTACATTCAGGCTATTCCAAGGCTAGGTTTGCCCCCATTGCGCATGTCGGATGGGCCGCTCGGTGTGCACGATTACGGGCCCACGACCGCATATCCCGCCGGGATTTTGCTGGCCGCTTCCTGGGACACCGAACTTGCGCGCCGTGTTGGCGAGAGCATGGGGCAAGACGCCAGAGCGCGCGGAGTACATTTCATCCTTGCACCGGGAATGAACATTTATCGTGCTCCCATGAATGGACGCAATTTCGAATACTTTGGAGAAGATCCCTATCTCGCCTCGCGCATGGCGGTGTCCGTCGTTCAAGGAATCCAGTCACAGGGAGTCATTGCCACAGTTAAGCATTTTGCCGCGAATAACATGGAATACGGCCGCTTGGATCACAGCTCCGATGTTGACGAACGAACGCTCCGGGAAATCTACCTCCCGGCATTCGAGGCCTCTGTGAAAGAGGCCAAGGCCGGCGCTGTTATGGACGCCTACAACCTGGTCAACGGCGTTTATATGACGCAGAACAATATTCTGAACAATGTAGTCCTCAAAAAAGAGTGGGGCTTCGACGGCATCCTCATGTCCGACTGGGGCGCAACTCATGACGGGGTTGCGGCCGCGAACGCGGGCCTCGATTTGGAGATGCCTTCTGGCGCGTTCATGAACAAGCACACCCTGGTACCCGCCATTCAAAGCGGGCAGGTTTCTCATGGGACGATCGACGATAAGGTCCGGCGCATACTCCGCAAAGCAATTCAGTTCGGTTTCTATGATCACGAGCAGACGGACACGGACGTACCTCTTTACAGTGTGAAAGGGAGGGAACTCGTCCTCGAAGAGGCCCGCAGTGGGATGACTCTGCTGAAGAATGAAAGCCACTTGCTCCCGCTCGACAAGAAAAAGATCAAGACTGTGGCCGTGCTCGGGCCGGACGCTTATCCTGCGGTCATCGGAGGAGGCGGCAGTTCTCTCAGCAATCCATTCAGTTCCGTTAGTTATCTTGAAGGCATCAGCAACTATCTTGGTAAAGAAGTGCGTGTCGCCTATGTTGCCGAAAATGCGCCCCTCGAAGAAATTGTCACGCGTACGGAGTTTTTCACTGACCCCGGCGGCCAACGAGGCTTGAAAGGCGAATATTTCAACAATGACGAATTGCGCGGAGAGCCCTCCTTAGTCCGGACAGACGAGCAAATCGCCTTTCATTGGGGAGAAGGAAGCTACGTGGATAACGGGCCGGTAGATCATTTCTCAGTGCGCTGGACCGGCTATTTTGTTCCCCACGCGGAGGACGATTACAAGTTTTATGTCTCCGCGGATGACGGTGTGCGCCTTTACGTCGACGACCAGCGCGTGATCGATGACTGGCAGCGTCATGGCGAAACCCTGGACACCTACTCCGCGCATCTGGAGGGCGGCAAGGCTTACAAGATTCGATTGGAATATTTCGAAGCGGTCGGCACTGCCACAGCCCGGTTCGGAATTGCGGCCGCATCGCGCGCCCTGGGAAAAGAGACTCGAGCTTTGGCCGAGAAAGCAGATGTGGTGATTCTCTGCATGGGCTTTGATCCCTCTTCGGAAAGTGAGGGAGGCGATCGCACCTTTCGCCTGCCGGGAGGACAGGACAGCTTCATTCAGCAAATCGCCGAGGTGAACAAGAATGTGGTTGTAGTTCTCACTGCCGGTGGAAACATAGACATGACGCGCTGGATTGAAAAGGTCCCCGCGTTGCTCCACGCGTGGTATCCGGGGCAGGAAGGCGGCATAGCCCTGGCGCAAATTCTATTCGGTGAGTACAGTCCATCCGGAAAGCTTCCTGCTTCCTTCGAACGCCGGTGGGAAGACAATCCCACCTTCAATAGCTACTACCCCAAGAGTGGCGAGAAACGAGTTACCTATTCCGAAGGGGTTTTTCTCGGCTACCGGTACTACGATCACTCGAAGGTGAAGCCGCTGTTTCCCTTTGGATTCGGCCTCTCTTACACCACCTTTGAATATAGCGATCTGAAGATTTCGCCAAGATCAGCCAGCGTTGGCGCTCCTGTCACCATCACCTTCAGCGTAAAGAATACTGGTTCGCGTGAAGGGGCGGAAGTCACCGAGCTTTATGTAGGAGATTCTCATGCCAGCGTGCCGCGCCCCGTCAGGGAACTAAAGGGCTTTGCGAAAGTTCTATTGAAACCCGGCGAAACAAAAAGCGTAACCATCAGCCTGGATCAGCGTGCATTTTCCTATTATGACGTCAGCACGGGCGCCTGGAGAGCCGAACCCGGTGATTTTTCGATCCTGGTGGGCAGCTCTTCTTCTCAAATCGAATTGCTTGGAAGTCTTACCCTCAAGTAGCCCACATTCCGTCGCCTCGCCGCGGCCGCAAGAAGAATCGTTTGAACGACGCACGCCAACTCTCTGTAGAGTTCCGCATTCGGCTCGCCAGCTAGCCACAAACTGCACTCTTTCGTCCATGACCGAACACTCCTCCCAACAGGCGTTTCGGAAGATTCAGGGTGAGCGGGACAGGTAGTCCTTGAAGATCAAGCATTTCCAGCAGTAGGGTGATTCGTGTAGGATGCACGCTATTTTCGCATTCGATGATCGTTGTTGCTTTTGTGACTATCTTGTAGCAGTATTGCTCCAAGATGAATAAAGAGCCACGAACCCCTCAGGCTTCCCGCTTGCGTCAACGCAAGTTTGAACTCATTCGCCATCTCCCTCTCCTTGACGATCAACTGCCGGGGACCCTCACGCGGAGTTATACGCGCTGCGGAAAGCCCACCTGTCGTTGTGCTCGCGGTGAAGGACACCTGGCTTGGTCCCTGACCTACACGGTCAATGGGGAGCGACACGTGGAGCGCATCCCCGCGAAGTGGGCCCAGCAGGTCCGCCGCCGGGTGCGCGCCGGACGGGAGTTTCAGGACGCCGTTCGCGAAGTGCTCGCGGCCAACGCGAAACTCTTGGTTTTGGCCCGCAAGCGAGAGAAGCAGCAGAAGCAACAGAAAAAGAAGAGATGAGTGGTCCAACGTCGCATCGCCTGTGGAATTTCGTGACGCGGCGTCTGCGACTTCGAGACTATTTTGAAGACCCCGGAGATGGCCGGCGGCAACCCCAGATTCCGGCATCGACTCTGCTCTGGGCCCTGCTGATGGGACAGATCCTCCGGAAATCTAGTTTTCATGCGGTCGAGGCGTTGGTGCGTTCCTCGGCGCGACGCACGCTCTCCATCGCGACTCCGTTCTGTGACGATACCTTGGGCTATTTCACCGAGCGGCTCGACCCCGGTCCAACGCGGCAAGCGCTGCTCTCCCTCATCCGCGGTGCCAAGCGCAACAAGGCTTTTGATGATTGTCGCTGGATCGGTCTGGCCATCGATGGCACCGGTGCGGGATGGCCGACCCAGCAGGGCTGTAGCTTCTGTCGGCCGAAGCGCAACGCGGAGAAACAGATTCTCGGTTATCAACATTCTTTCGTGATGATCAGCGTGGTGGGCACCGGCCTGTCGCTACCCTTCGATGGGGAACCCTACGGACCCGGGGATAGCGAGTACGCCGCTGGGCAGCGCTTATTGCGGCGG
>Ga0137415_10006575_pt1 | contig 11531 bp, 8 predicted proteins | sample CZODoug3_1_1_16f_FD_183082 | JGI IMG/M metagenome (GOLD analysis project Ga0137415, IMG submission 183082) | Vadose zone soil fungal communities from Angelo Coast Range Reserve, California, USA - CZODoug3_1_1_16fungal (Hybrid Assembly) | ecosystem: Environmental > Terrestrial > Soil > Vadose...
AGCAGCGTCCGGGTCGCGGCCATCGGCAGGAAGAACGCGAGATAGATGACGATGGAATGCTCGCCGCAATAGCGCAGAAAATTGAGCCAATGCGCCCGCGCCAGCAACGTGCCTGAGGTGACGATGGCGCAAGCGCCCGCCAGCCCGAGCATGATCGAGATCAGCGGCCATTCGCTGAGCCCGAATTCAACCAGGCTGCCATTGATGAGAGCCCATGCTGCAAGTGCCGCAAGCGCCAATCCGGGTCGCGCCCGCGCACGGTCGGACAATGCAAACACATAATTGGCGAACAGGTAACCGGAATAGAAATAGACGAAGCGTGCACCAAATTCGTCGATCGCGGTCCAGCCGGTGGCGATGTGCGCCGTCTCCAGCAACGCCGCCACGCCCCAGATTGCCAGCGGCGGCATTTTGCGTGTCGCCTTGGCGACGACAAAGAATACCGGCAGCAGATAAATGAACCACAGCGTGCCGAACGGTTCGATGAAGGATTCCAGATACATGAAGCCGGCATGGGCCCAGCTCGTCTCGGCGGCGAAGGCCGGCGCCTTGAAGCCGAACTGGATCGTCACCCACAGCACGTAGAAATAGGCGAAGTGCACGACCTTGCGGTCGAGATAGGTGCGCCAGTCGCGGTCGATCACGACCGACAGGAACAGGCCCGAGATCAGGAAGAAGTCCGGCATCCGGAACGGCTTTGCAAACGCGACCAAAAGATGCATGAAGCCGGTCTGGCCCGCCGCCAATTCGACCCCCAGCACCGAATGCATCATCACCACCATGACGATGCAGATGCCCTTGGCGTAGTCCACCCAGTCGATGCGTACGGGTGCCGGCCGCCCTGGACGCGCGGAATGCTCGGCGACGTCGAATGTGCCGTTTGGTGTCATCGGTGTCCCTTTTGCGCGCGGCGCGGCGGCATCATCGGCCAGATCGGTTTCAATCTCCTTTATTCATACAAATGACATGCCGGCTTTCCGTGCTTTCCGGTTTCCCCTTTGCCGGATCATGCGCTAAGACCCGCCAGTTGGACGTTAACCATTATCGACGGGTTGCGAAGATGCGCATCGCTATGATTGGCACAGGCTATGTAGGGCTGGTCTCGGGCGCCTGTTTCGCGGATTTCGGCCACCAGGTCACCTGCGTGGACAAGGACGCCGGCAAGATCGCCGCCTTGCGCCGGGGCGAAATTCCGATTTTCGAGCCCGGCCTCGATGCGCTGGTTGCCACCAACGTAAAGGCCGGCCGTCTGGATTTTGCCACGGAGCTGGCCACGCCGGTTGCCGAAGCCGATGCGGTATTCATCGCGGTTGGGACGCCGTCGCGACGCGGGGATGGTCACGCCGATCTGAGCTACGTCCACAGCGCCGCGCGCGAGATCGCCGCGGCGTTGGTGAAGTTCACCGTTGTCGTGACCAAATCGACGGTGCCGGTCGGCACCGGCGACGAAGTCGAACGGCTGATTCACGAAACCAATCCGTCGGCCGATGTGGCGGTGGCCTCCAATCCCGAATTCCTGCGCGAGGGCGCCGCGATCCGCGACTTCAAATTTCCGGACCGCATCGTGATCGGCACCTCGGACGAGCGTGCGCGAAAAGTGCTCGGCGATGTCTACCGGCCGTTGTCGCTCAGTCAGGCACCGCTGATGTTTACAGCGCGGCGCACCGCGGAGTTGATCAAATACGCCGCCAACGCGTTTCTCGCCACCAAGATCACCTTCATCAACGAAATCGCCGATCTCGCTGAAAAGGTCGGCGCCGACGTACAGGAAGTCGCGCGCGGCATCGGGCTCGACAATCGCATCGGCTCCAAATTCCTGCATGCCGGGCCAGGTTTCGGTGGATCGTGCTTCCCGAAAGATACCCGTGCGCTGGTCAAGATCGCACTCGACCACGACGTGCCGTTGCGTATCGTCGAGGCGGTGCTGGCGGTCAACGACAATCGCAAGCGCGCCATGGCGCGCAAGGTCGCAAGCGCAACGGGTGGCAGCCTGCGCGGCAAGACCATCGCCGTGCTCGGCCTCACCTTCAAGCCCGACACCGACGATATGCGCGAGGCGCCGTCCATACCGCTGGTGACCGGGCTGCTCGACATGGGTGCGAAAGTACGCGCGCACGATCCGGTCGGCATGGAGCAGGCACGCCGCGAATTGCCCGATATCGAATATAGCGATGATCCCTACGCCTGCGCGCGTGGCGCCGATGCGCTGGTGATCGTGACAGAATGGGTACAGTTTCGCGCCTTGGATCTGGAGCGCCTGAAGCGCGAAATGGCGCAGCCGGTGATCGTCGATCTGCGCAATATTTATCGCCCCGAGGACATGGCGGCGCTCGGTTTTACTTACGAGAGCGTTGGTCGCGGGGTGGTATGAATTGGCGCGCTGTTTCGATCTAGGCGCCGCAGTAATTTCCGTCATGGCCGTGCTTGTCACGGCCATCCACGTCTTGTTTTCTGGTTCACGAAAGCCGTGGATGCCCGGGACAAGCCCGGGCATGACGAGTTGGTGAAACCCTTGCCCCGCAGCTTCGACACCCCTCTGCCCATCGACGCGGTGCTGGACGAGCTGGCACGGACGCTCGCCAGCCGCAACGTCGCGGTGCTGGTGGCGCCGCCGGGCGCCGGCAAGACCACGCGGGTGCCGCTGGCGCTGCTCGACGAAGCCTGGGTGAAAAACAAAAAGATCATCGTGCTGGAACCGCGGCGGATCGCGGCCCGCGCCAGCGCCGAGCGCATGGCGCATACCATCGGAGAACGCGTCGGCGGGACCGTCGGCTACCGGGTCCGGTTCGGCTCCAAAGTGTCGCGTGCGACGCGGATTGAAGTCGTCACCGAAGGAATTTTCTCACGGCAGATTCTCGATGATCCGGAATTATCCGGTGTCGCCGCGGTATTATTCGACGAATTTCACGAGCGCTCGCTCGATGCCGATCTGGGACTGGCGCTGGCGCGCGATGCGCAAGTGGGCTTGCGCGAGGATCTGCGCATCCTCGTCATGTCGGCGACGCTCGATGGTGCGCGGGTGGCAAAACTGCTTGGCGAAGCGCCTGTCATCGCCAGCGAAGGCCGCGCCTTTCCGGTCGAGACGCGCTATCTCGGCAGAAAAGCCGACGCGCCGCTGGAGCGGCAGATGGCGGACGCGATCGCGATGGCGCTGCGCGCCGATGCAGGCTCGGTGCTGGCGTTTCTGCCGGGTGCCGCCGAAATCCGCCGCACGCAAAATTTTCTCGGCGAACGAGTCCACGATGCCTCGATCGAGATCGTGCCGCTGTTCGGCGCACTCGACGCCGCGGTGCAGGACCGCGCCATCGCGCCGGCGCGACAAGGCCAGCGTAAGGTCGTGCTGGCGACATCGATAGCGGAAACCTCGCTGACCATCGAGGGCGTGCGCATCGTCGTGGACTCCGGCGTGGCGCGGGTGCCGCGCTACGAGCCCGATATAGGCCTGACGCGGCTGGAAACCGTACGCGCATCGCGCGCCGCGGTCGATCAGCGTCGCGGCCGCGCCGGACGGACCTCGCCCGGCGTGTGTTACCGGCTGTGGGACGAGCCTCAAACCGCGTCGCTTGCCGCCTATACCCAGCCCGAAATTCTCAGCGCTGATCTTTCTTCGCTGGTACTCGACCTCGCGCAATGGGGCGTCAGCGATCCCGCCAAGTTGGCGTTTCTTGACTCCCCGCCCGCGCCTGCGCTGAAGGAGGCGCGAAGCCTGTTGCGCGAACTCGGTGCGCTCGACGGCGACGGCCGGATCACCACGGAGGGCAAGAGCCTGCGCGCGCTGGCGCTGCCGCCGCGACTGGCGCGGATGATCGTGGATTCGCATCGGTTCGGCGCGGGCGAACAGGCGGCGGAAATTGCCGCTGTTCTCACCGAGCGCGGCCTTGGGGGCGACAGCGTCGATCTGGACGCACGGCTCGACCAGTTCCGCCGCGACCGCTCGCCGCGCGCGGGCAGCGCGCGCAGTCTGGCACAGCGCTGGGCGTCGCAGGTGGCGGAGAGCGAAGATGCGAACACGCCGGCTTCTTCTGCCTCCCCCCTTGCGGGGGAGGGTCGGGGAGGGGGGTCAACAACGGCGGTTTCTCGTGGAGCTACCCCCACCCCCGACCCCTCAGAGCGGGTGTCTTCACCCGTCTCGATCCCGCAAGGCGGAGGGGAGAAGAAAGGCCCCCCGCAAAATAGAAGAGAAAATCCAGTGCAAGCCGTTGAAGAGATATCCACCGGCGTCATGCTGGCCTTCGCATTTCCCGACCGCGTCGCGCGCAATCGCGGCAATGGCAGCTTCGTGCTCGCCAATGGACGCGGCGCCGCTGTGGACCAGACCTCCGCGTTGGCGCGCGCGCCCTATATCGCGGTGGCCGAATTGACGGGCACGGCGGCGAACGGGCGCATTCTGCTGGCGGTGCCGATCGCGCAAGCCGACATCGAGGCGCGCTTCGCCGATCACATTGAGAACGTCGATGAAATCAGCTTCGATCGCGACGCGATGGCGTTGCGGGCCCGGCGCAAGCGCATCCTGCACGCGATCACGTTGTCGGAGGCGCCGATGGCGCTGTCGCCGTCGGCGGAGACCGCGCACGTGTTCGCCGACGGCTTGATCGCTTCCGGCCTCGACAGACTGCCATGGTCGAAATCGTCAAAGCAGTGGCGCGATCGCGTGATGTTCTTGCGCAAGGCAGAAGGAGACCTTTGGCCCGATTTGTCCGATGACGGGCTCGCCGCGCAACGCGAGGCATGGCTGGCGCCGGCGCTCTACGACAAGACATCGCTGAAGGAGCTTTCCGCCGGCGATTTGTCGGATGCGCTGATGACGCTGCTGCCTTGGGAATTGCGCGCGCGGCTGGAGCGCGAGGCGCCGACGCATTTCGAGGCGCCGACCGGCACCATGCTGGCGATCGACTACGAGGCCGAGCAGGGGCCGACCATTGCAGTCAGATTGCAGGAATTGTTCGGGCTCAACACCCATCCGTCGATTGCCAAGGGCGCGGTACCGCTGGTGCTGGAGTTACTTTCGCCGGCGCAGCGGCCGGTGCAGGTGACCCGCGATCTGCCGGGCTTCTGGCGCGGCAGCTATGCGGCTGTTCGCTCCGATCTGCGCGGGCGTTATCCGCGGCATCCCTGGCCGGAGGATCCGGCGAGCGCGCTGCCGACCCGGCGCGTCAAGCCGCGGGGAACGTGATTCCCGAGGAGTCGCTTCGTCATGCGCGACGCCCGCGCAGCCAGATCGGATAGAGATACCACAGCAGCAACATCGCCAGCAGCAGCGCCAGCGCCGCACCAAGCGTGATGGCGGTGGAGTGGGTTATCTTGAGAAAGACTACATAGACATCGGCGGCGATGCCCAGCGCCAGCGGCAGCGATGCAGCGATCACAAAGGCCGAGCCGAGACGCAGGAACCGCTCCGAGTCGTCGCCGCCGAACGATTGCCGATGCAGCGCCGCCGGCGTCATCAGCAGGATGGTTGCGATCGTGACGCAGCACAGTCCGGCGGCGTGCAGGATTTTGGCATCCATCGGCAGTTCATCGAATGCATGGGTCAGCATTGCAATGAACTGAAACCCCAACAGGGCCTGACAGCCCGGAATGATGACCCGAGCCTCGGTCAGCATTTGCTCGATTCTCGTCGAAAGCGGTGTTGGGCCAGATTCTGCAGACATGGTTCGCTTCCCTTGTTCTCCGATCAGCCATGCGAGACCAAATTGGAAAAATCCCGCCAATGATGCGCTGGCGGCGCCCACCACGACGCCGGCCACGCTGCCGAAGATGCGCTCGAACACGACAAACAGTGCAAGCCCCAGACTGGCGGTGAACGGCAGCAGGCTCCACGCCGCAAGGGCGGATGTGGCGCGCTCCAGGCGCTGGCTCGACTGACCGGCCTCGACGATTCGATGCTGCATCGAGGGCGCGATCAGGCATCCGATCGAGAGTACCATCAGTCCCAGCGCAGCGCAGATCAGATATTGCGAAAGCCGTGAAAGTGTCTCGAAGCCGTTCTGAAAGACGCTTTGGAGCAGGAAGCCGAACAGCACCTGCGATCCCAGAATCAGCAGACGCGTTTCGTCCAGCGCAGTCTTGATTTTCCGGTCCAGTTTCACATGGGTTTCGCCCATTTGCGCAAGGCCAGCGATCGTCCCGCCGATGATGTTCGGATGACGGAAATGTGTCGATCAGTTGAACTCTTTATAGTGCCGCGCGTTCCCTTATTTCTTGACCTGCTGTTGGGTGGATCCGGGATGAGCGCCGCGTATATTTTTGACGTCGAAGGCACCTTGATCGATTGCGCGTCAGACACCCTGCAATGCCGCAGCGAGACTCTCGCTGCCTTCGGCGTCCCGGTGCCTTCAGCGGATTTGCAACTACTGTCGGGGATGGACGGCGACGAGATGCTGGCAACGCTGCTGCCCAGCCTCGGCGAACAGGCACGAAAGGATATCCTGGCTGCGCAAGGCGAGCGTTATCGCGCGGTCTATCTGCCGCGGGTGCGGGCGTTCCCCGGCGTGCGCACGGTTTTCACCGCAATCAAATCGCGGGGTGCTCGCATCGCGCTGGCGACCGATTGTCAAAGCGATGAACTGAAATGCTATCGCAGCCTGATGAACGTCGACGATCTGATCGACGCGATCGCTTGTGGCGATGAGGTTTCGAAAGGAAAGCCCGATCCAGGCCTCGTCGAACTGGCGCTCCGTCATCTCGGTGGTACGTCGGCTGCGTCAGCCACCATGATCGGGGATACCCCGTTCGACGCCCAGGCCGCGCGGCGGGCGGGCGCGACCGCATGGGGAACGCTCAGTGGAGGCCATGCGCGATCATCGCTGATTGATGCAGGCTGTTCTCTGGTGGTGTCCTCGGTGGAAGACTTTGCGCAATACGTTCCGCGCGAAAAGCCGCTTTTTTCGTCCGTTTCGGCGCATCACGATGAGTAGATGGCCGCTGCAACTCCAGGCGCGGCAAAGCCTGCGTTAACATTCCACTCACCCTGTTTGCCAAAATGGCGGCCTTCGCCACCGCGGTTCATCGCGGCTTGGTCGCTGACGTGGTGATATGGCGGGTCTTTTGATAGAGTGTGGCGTGATGCGTAACATAATGATTTTTGCCGCGTTCATGGCGGGCCTCGGCACCATCATGGCGCAGATGGCGGACAAGATGACGGCGACGCCTGCGCTCGCCAATACCGCCTCCGTCGTCGAAGCCGTCACGCCGACCGGCCTTCGCAGCATCAGCCTCCCGCGCGACGCCCGCGGCCATTTCCAGACCGAAGGCAGGATCGACGGTCAGCGCATCGCCTTTCTGGTCGATACCGGCGCATCGGTGGTGGCATTGAACGAAACGTCCGCGGCGAAGTTCGGTCTGCGCCCCTCCCGCGGCGATTACAACGCCGCGGTCACGACCGCCAACGGAACCATCAAGGCGGCGCGGACGCGGCTGTCCATGGTCGATATCGGCGGATTAGTGGTCCGCGACGTCGATGCCTTGGTGTTGCCCGACGCAGCGCTATCGGTAAACTTGCTCGGCCTATCGTTCCTGTCGAAGCTCAAGCGGTACGAATACGCCAACGGCAAGATGGTGCTGGAGCAGTAAGCCCCTTAACGTCGCGCCCCGCCACCGGGCCTCGCCTTCGGGTGGCGCTCTGCGCTGACCCGCTGGCAGACGATGACGACGGTTGCTGCCACCTTTAAGCATGCCGCAATTAATCATCACAAAGCGGCTGTTCCGCCTTTCGCTGCGGCGATGCATTCGCTATGGCTGCGGTGCTTTCCTTATCAATTTCACGACGAGGCGATTTGAATGTTTCCGAAGCCGAAATCCGTGCTGGTTCCGAATACCTATGCCTATGAGTCCGAACCGATGGTGAAGGCTACCGGATTTCGCGAATACGACGCCCGCTGGCTATTCGGCAAGGAGATCAATCTGATGGGCATTCAGGCGCTGGGCATGGGGCTCGGCGCGCTGATCGCAGAACTCGGCGTAAAACAGGAGGTCGTCACCGGACATGATTTTCGCGGTTATTCGGCGTCGATAAAATACGCGCTGATTTCAGGGCTCCAGGCCGCCGGCTGCAAGGTCCACGACATCGGCCTGTGCATGACGCCGATGGCTTACTTCGCACAATTCGAACTCGACGTGCCCTGTGTCGCGATGGTGACGGCATCACATAACGACAACGGCTGGACCGGCGTCAAGATGGGCGCCAATCGGCCTCTCACCTTCGGCCCCGACGAGATGAACCGTTTGAAAGAGATCGTGCTCAATGCCGACTTCAAGAACAAGGCCGGCGGTTCATATCAGTTTCACGAGAATTTTCCGGCGCGCTACATGGCAGATCTGACCAAACGCCCGAAGCTGAAACGCAAGCTGAAGGTCGTGGTCGCCTGCGGTAACGGCACCGCGGGGGCATTCGCGCCGCAGGTCATGGAGGCGATCGGCTGCGAGGTGGTGCCGCTCGACACCGAGCTCGACCACACCTTTCCGAAATACAATCCCAATCCCGAAGACATGGAGATGCTGCACGCCATCCGCGACGCGGTGCTGGAGCACAAGGCCGATGTCGGCTTAGGCTTCGACGGCGATGGTGATCGCTGCGGCGTAGTCGATAATACCGGCGAGGAGATTTTCGCCGACAAGGTCGGCGTGATGCTGGCGCGGGATATGTCCGCCATCACCAAGGACGCGCAGTTCGTGGTCGACGTGAAATCGACCGGACTGTTCGTCACCGATCCGGTGCTGCGCAAGCAGGGAGCCAAGACCACCTATTGGAAGACCGGTCACTCCTATATGAAACGCCGCACCAATGAATTGGGCGCGCTGGCGGGTTTTGAGAAATCCGGCCATTTCTTCTTCAACGCGCCGCTCGGCCGCGGCTATGACGACGGCCTGATCTCGGCGATTGCGGTCTGCGAGATGCTCGATCGTGCGCCCGGCAAGTCGATGGCGGACCTGAAAGACGCGCTGCCGAAAACCTGGTCATCGCCGACGATGTCGCCGCACTGCACGGACGAAACCAAATACGGAATTGTCGACAGTGTGGTGAAGCATTTCGAGGCGATGCAGAACAAGGGCGAGAAGGTTGCGGGGCAGCCGATCCGCGACCTCGTCACCGTCAATGGCGTGCGTGTCACGGTCGAGGATGGCAGCTGGGGTCTGGTGCGGGCGTCGTCCAACAAGCCGGAACTGGTGGTGGTGGTCGAGAGCCCGATCAGCGAGCAGCGCATGCGCGACCTGTTCGAGGCGATGGATTCGGTGCTGCGCACCCATCCCGAAGTCGGCGAATATAATCAGAAGATTTGAGGAGCGCTGAACAGCTTCCGTGTCCCGGGCGCCGCGCAATATGAGCGAAGCGAATAGTGCGCTGCAGACCCGGGATCCATTTCTGCCGGCGTGGGTCCCGGCTCTGCGGCGCACCGCCAAGCGGCGCGGCGCCGCGTCCGGGACACGATCCAGATAGGCTACGCCGCCGGCACCGGCAACGCGGTGACCGACTTGATCTTCTCCATCGCGAAACGCGACGTGACATTCTTCAGTGGCACCGCGCCGATCAGCTTCTTGTAAAACACGTCGTAGCTCTGCATGTCCGCAACCACGACGCGCAGCATGTAATCGACGTCGCCCGCCATCCGATAGAACTCCATCACCTCGGGCATCGCGCTGACCGCATCGGCGAACTTTCGCAGCCAGCCTTCCGAATGATCGGCGCTCTCGACCGACACAAAAACCGAAATACCGAGCCCGATCTTGTTCTGGTCCACCAGAGCGACCCGGCGCAGGATCACCCCGTCGGCTTCCAGCCGCTGGATGCGCTTCCAGCACGGCGTCGACGACAGTCCCACCCGGTCGCCAATCTCGGCGACGGACAGGGACGCATCCTCTTGCAGCACCATCAAAATCTTGCGGTCGATGGCGTCGAGGCGGCGGTTGGGCTCGAGAACGTGAATGGCGAGATCGGTCATGGGAAGAACTTTGTTCCATATGAGGGGCCAATATGTCTCATATATAGAAAATTCTTCTAAGACAAGCCCATCATCGGTTGGTCTGAGCCGGACTGGAGGCCTGGGCATGGCTCAAAAGCTCTTCAACTTCAGAGCGTTGCGGGGCGGCAAATGCGCCGCCGAAACGGGTGCATTTCAGCGCTGCGGCGGCAGAAGCGAACCGAAGGGCCTCGGGCAGATCCTGATTTTCGGTGATGGCGAGGGCGAACGCGCCATGAAACACGTCGCCGGCGCCCAACGTATCCAGAGTGTGCACCGGGAAGGCCGGCGTCTGCCGCAGGTTCTGGTGTTCGTCGAGCCAGATCGTACCTTGCGCACCTCGCGTTCCCGCCAGAAACGACGGGGTCAGCTTCGCAATCTTTTTGAGCGCCTCGCCGTCGTCGGCGATTCCGGCGGTCTCCTGCAGTGGCTCGCTTGAGAACACCAGGTGCGACGACGCGGTGAGCAGACCCTCCCGCAAGGACATCGCACGATCGACATCGACGATGACCGGGATGCCGCGCCGGCGGGCCTCGACGCAGAGATCGGTGCAGAACGTCGCGCAGCGGCTCTCGGTCAGAATGGCATCGCAGTCATCGAGCAGCTTGTCGGTATCGGGCAGGCGGACGTTCCATAGTTCCGGATCGCGAAACGTCACGATGGTGCGCTCGCCGCTGGGATCGATCATGATATTCGAGATCGGCGTCACCAGACCGGGCATGTGCACAATGTGCTTGGTGTCGATGCCCTCATGCGCCATCTTCTCGAAAATGTAGCGGCTGGATGTCTCGCGGGCATCGCCCATCGGACCACAGATCGAGGCGCGACCACCGAGGCGCACGATTCCGATTGCGCCATTGAGCGCGTTGCCGCCGCAGATTTCTTCGAAATGGCTGGCATTTTCCTTGGAGCCGCGTGCGGGCAGCCCGGGTACCCGAAACGTCAAATCGCGCACCGGCATGCCGATGCACAGGATGCGCGGAGGGATTTTCGGCGCGGAGCTGTCGTGGAAATTCATTCGCCAATCCGTCATGTCGGTTCCGCGATTTGCCGGAACCAAGGTCCGGGGGTAATGGATTGAGCCATCCGGGAGTTCCCGCTATGCGCGCGCCTCTGGCCCCGCATGCAGCCAGCGGCCGAGTAAATGGTGTGCAATTGCAAACGGATGCGGTCCCGCAAGGCCATCGGGATGTTGCCGTTTCAACATCAAAGTTGCCTCGGCCCGGTCGAACCATCGCGCGTCTTCCAGTTCCGCGCGGTCGACAATGATATCCTCGTTGATGGCGCGCGCGGTGCAGCCAATCATCAGGGACGACGGATAGGGCCAGGGCTGCGTCATGTAGTAATTCACATCGGTGCAACGAATCCCCGATTCCTCGAAGATTTCGCGCCGGACCGCGTCTTCGATGGTCTCCGCGGCTTCGACAAACCCCGCCAGGCACGACCACATGCCGGCTGGAAATTGCTTCTGCCGCCCCAGCAGGCATTTGTCACCGGAGGCCACCAGCATGATCACGACCGGATCGGTGCGCGGAAAATGCTCGGCCTTGCAGTTGGGGCACTCGCGCTTCCAGC
>Ga0137415_10006577_pt1 | contig 11530 bp, 8 predicted proteins | sample CZODoug3_1_1_16f_FD_183082 | JGI IMG/M metagenome (GOLD analysis project Ga0137415, IMG submission 183082) | Vadose zone soil fungal communities from Angelo Coast Range Reserve, California, USA - CZODoug3_1_1_16fungal (Hybrid Assembly) | ecosystem: Environmental > Terrestrial > Soil > Vadose...
CCTCTGGGATGTGAGCCTTCGCGTCTAGGCCGGCGAGGCCGTCGCCGTCGTGGGGCCGAACGGGGCCAGCGGGCTGGGGCCCTCCGGACCCGCACACCCTGCCGATCGGCGACCGGCCCGAGACAACCGGGCAGGCCTGGCGTATGATCGTTCAGCGCCGAGGCTCGAAGGGGGACCCGCCCGGGAGGATCGCACCTGTGCAGCAGTCATTCCACACCGTCGCAACCGGTCTGGCAGTGATGGCGGGCGCGGCCACGGTGGCCTTGGCCGCCCCCGACGTCAGCGGCTGGAAGACCTACCGCAACACCAAGATCGGGCTCGAGTTCCGATACCCGGCGGACTACCTCCTCAAGGAGCTGGCCACCCCAGACGGGCGGCCCATCGGGATGCTCGTCAGGGACGCGCAGGGCGGCCCCACCGAATGGCTGTTCGACGTCTCGGTCGAGGAGTGGACTGAGGCGCAGGACAGGTTGCGGCCGGACACCACTGCCGCCGTGCTGCGCTTCGCCACCGACATGGCCAAGAGCCACTGCGGCGCCGACGGGCCGGACTCCTCCGTCACGTGTCCGGACGTCGTCAAGAGTCTGCGCTTCACGAACCCCTCCGGCCGGGCGGGCCTCGAGCTCCATCTCGCCGAGCTCGTCGACTCGCACGTCGAGGGCGAGACGCCGAAGAGCGAGACGCGGACCAAGGGGCCGATTTACGCAGTCGACATCTCGACGGACACGGTCGTCCGCGTCCTGCTGTTCACGCCGACAGAGCGCGCGGCGAGTCGCGGGCGCCGGGAGACGCTGCGGGCGATCGTCGACTCCGTCCGTCTCGCGAGAGGCCCCTGACCGGGGCTCGACCGCCCGGGGTGAGCGGGGCCCCTCGCGTTAACCGCGGCGGGTGATGACGACGATCCGGCCGCTGTCGCTGACGACCGCGGTCACGAGCCAGCTCACCGCGCTGACCACCAGCGCCCCGCCGATCGCCGACCAGAATCCGGCCACGTGGAAACCCGAGACGACCGCCGCGACGAGCCACAGGCAGAGCCCGTTCAGGACCAGCAGGAACAGGCCAAGCGTCAGGAGGGTGATCGGCAACGTCAGGACCAGGAGCACCGGCCGGACCACCGCGTTGACCAACCCCAGGACGAGGCCGGCACCAAGCGCGGCCAGGAACCCGTCGATCCGGACGCCGGGGACGATCGCCGCCGCCAGCACGATGGCGAGGGCATTGATAACGACCCGGAAGAGGAAGCCCACGTTCAGGGCTCGGCGCCGGTGTAGATCGCCATGATTCGGCCGAGAAGCGCGAGCGCCTCCGCCCGCGGTCGCTGGAAGGAGTTGCGGCCGATGATGGAGCCGAAGCCGCCCCCATCGCGGATCGCCCGGACCTGGTCGAAGATGGTCGCGTCGTCCTCCCGGGCGCCGCCGGAGAAGATGACGATCCGCCGTCCGTCGAACGCGCTCTGCACGACGTGCCGGATCCGGTCGACCAGCGCCGCCCGCGGAATACGCGTCGACTCGTAGACGCGCTTGGCCGCCTCCTGCTCGAGGTGCTCCGTCGGGAGCTTCACCTTGATGATGTGGGCGCCGAGCTGGGCCGCGATCTGGGCGGCGTAGGCGACCACGTCGAGCGCCGTCTCGCCGGCCTTGCTCAGGGCGCTGCCGCGCGGGTAGGACCAGATCACGACCGCGAGCCCCGCCGCCTTGGCCTCGGCGCCGAGCGCGGCGATCTGCTCGTACATCCGGATTCGCTCGGCCGAGCCCGGATAAATCGTGAAGCCGATCGCCGCACAGCCCAGGCGGAGGGCGTCGCGCACGCCTGCCGTCACCGCGGACACGGGGTCCCGCTCCTCGAGAAGGAGGTCGTGGTTGTTGAGCTTCAGGATCAGCGGGATCTCCCCGGAGAACTCAGCAGCACCGGCCTCCAGGAAGCCCAGGGGGGCCGCATAGGCGCTGCAGCCGGCCTCGATCGCCAGCTCGAAGTGGTAGAGCGGGTTATAGCCGGACGGGTTCGGCGCGAAGCTCCGCGCCGGCCCGTGCTCGAACCCCTGATCCACGGGCAGGATCACCATCCGGCCGGAGCCCCCGAGACGGCCCGCGCCCAGCAGGCGGGCGAGGTTCGCGCGAGTTCCGGGGTTGTCGCTCTCGTACCAGCTCAGGATCTCCCTCACCCGCTTGGTCATCGCGCTCCCTCCTGCCGGACGTACGCTTCGGCCAGCTCGACCTCGGCGACGCTGCCGATGTAGAGCGGCACCCGCTGGTGGATGGTCCGCGGAACGATATCCAGAATGGGCGCACGCCCACTCGAGGCGCGCCCGCCGCCCTGCTCGGCGAGGAGGGCCAGGGGGCTCGCCTCGTAGAGGAGCCGGAGCTTGCCGTCTGCGGCCTTCGCGTCGCCCGGATAGCAATAGACGCCGCCCTCGAGCAGGATCCGGTGGAGATCGGCGGTGAGCGAGCCCGAGTACCGGAGCGAGTACGGCCGGCCGCGCCTCTCGTCGTCGGCGGTGAGGTCGTCGACGAACGCCCGCACCCCGGCCGTCCAGTAGGTGCGGCGGCCCGAGTTGACCGCGTACGTGCGGCCGCGGGGCGGCAGGCGCAGGTCCGGCCGCGCCAGCACGAAGCGCCGCGCGTCCGGGTCGAGGGCGAACTCGTGCAGTCCCCGGCCCCAGGTGACCATCAGCGACGTGCCCGGCCCGTACATCACGTAGCCCGACCCCCGTTGGGCCCGCCCGGCGGGAGGAAGCCCAGCGGGGGCGGCCGCGTGGACCGAGAAGATCGACCCGAGGCTCCCGTTGACGTCGGCGTTCGACGAGCCGTCGACGGGATCGATGTAGAGCGCGAACGGCCCCCCACCGAGCGGGAGCGGCTCCGCCATCTCCTCCGAGACGAGGATCGCGGCCCGACCACTCGCGCGGACCGCGTCGACAAAGATCCGGTTCGCCGCCTCGTCGAGCTTATGGACGGCCTCACCCTGGACATTGGTGGCGCCGGTCACGCCCACCAGGTGGGCGAGAGCGGCGCGGCGCACCAGCGCCTCGATCCGGTCCGCGGCCGCCGCCACCGACAGGAGGAGCTCGATCAAGCTCGGCTCGACGCCGTCATGGCGCATGAACTCCCCGAGTTCGGCGCCTGGTCCCGACCCCATCGTACCCGGATGATAGCGCCGTGATCCCAAAACGCCAGACCCTTGGCCCACGCAGGCGGGAAGGACGCCGCGCAGCCCTGCGGGCCACACGACTCGGCGCACGACGACTCAGGCGACCCTCCTCGCGATCCCTGTTCGTCGAAGGATCCGGGCGCTTCAGCCCGTCGATCGGGCATCGGGCGTATGCCCCCCGGCCGCCCGACGCACGACCGCGAGCCGGCGGCGCCCCTGACCACCCAGATCGGTGCCTCGCTCTGGGTTGCGCGAATACAGGAGGAGCGGCCCGGCGCTGCGCTCCGCTCGATCGGTCATCAAGAGGCACGAGGAGCGGAGGAACCCGAGCACAGGTTGCGGAATGACAAGGGTGGCCGCGACGGAATCGACCGCCCCCCGGGGCGCCCCCGCGGCCTCGCTCGGTACAGGGAGGGTCGGATCATCAACTTCAGGAGCGGGCCGCACCCGACAGGGAGGCCGAGACGGGAGAGGCCGAGATTGCGCCGCCCCGGTCGTCGGGCGACCCCTACGACGGCTGCCCAGGGGCCCCTGCGTCGCTCCCCTCGCGCGGCCCCGGCCCGCTGACGATGGCGAATCCCAGCCTCCTGAGCTCTGGATCCACCCCGGGTCTGAGCCGGCGATCCCCGTGTCGTCGCTCAGGCTCGTGCCCCTCGGAAGTCCGTCGCCGTTCTCCGGCTCGTCTGTCGAGGATGACGTGACCGGTGGCCTCGACCTCGAAGCGTCGGCGGAAGTAATCGTAGAGGTCGACCCGTTCCATCGAAACGATAAGCAGGGAGGCCGGGCCGGAGCCCGTCGTCAGCGCCCGGTGCGCGCCCTCGGTTCGCCGTCCCGCGCGGGTCTTCGGCTCAGGGGCGGCGAACTCCCCCAGCTGCGCTTCGGCCTGTTCCAGCCAGAAGGGCATGTCCATCCCGTGGAACATCGCGACCGCCGTGCGCAGGTGCTCGCCGGCCTCTGCGCGATTCCCGCGTCTGCGGTGAAGTTTGCCGAGGCCGAAGTGGCAGTGAGCGACGAAGGGGCGCATCCCGAGCTCGCTTGCGAGCGCCAGTGCCTGGCGATAGGACGGGCTGGCCTGGTCCACCTCATCGATGCGCCCCTGGCACGCGACGTCGCCGAGCAGCTTGAGGGTCCACGCTTCCCATCCTCGCTCCTGGTGCGCGCGCGACAGATCGAGCGCGCGCTGGGCAAGCTCGACCGCATCCGCGGCCCGGCCGGCCCGCAGATACGCCTCGCTCAGAAATCCGACCAGCAAGGAACGCCCCATCATGACGTTCAGCGAGATGGATGTCTGCACGGCCTGCTCGAGAAGGGGCACCGCGTCGCTCAGGCGCTCGGAGAACGCGTAGACAGAGCCGAGGAGCCCCGCCATGTACGGAAACAGGATGCGGCTGCCCGTGGCCTGGCAGAGCGTCAGGCCGTGCTCGAGCGGAGTGAGGGCCTTGGCGAAGTCCCCTTTGCGGAGGTAGAGACCGCCGATGCCGAAGTCGGCGAAGATCTGGCTGTAGGGATGATCGACCGCCGCGGCGATACGGGCGGCGTCGTCACCCCAGGCGATCCCCTCGGGGAACCGTCCGAGCTCCGCCAGGGACCAGGCAAGCCAGGTTCGAGAGAGCACCGAGGGTAAGCCGGCCAGGTCGAATCGCTCACGGACCAGCTCGCCCTGCAGCAACTTCGTGTTCCGCCCGTGAAACTCCATCGATCGGGGATAGTCGCCCAGGGAGAAGTAGGTGTCGCCGAGGCAATTGTTCGCCACGACCCGGACGCCCAGCTCACCAATAGCCTCGGCGAGATCGAGTGCCCGCTGCCCCGACCGGATCACACGGTCATGGTCACCCGTCAGGATGTAGAGCTGGGTGAGATAGGCGGACACCTGTCCGAGCCGGCGCTGGCCGCCCAGGATCTCCGAGAGTCTCTCGGCCTCGAGGAGGTAGTCACGGAGACGCGCGAACTCGCCGAGCGCCGTGAGCGGGCTGCGGAGATGGAACCGGAGATCGATGGCCTCCTCGACCCAGACCCCGCGTTCGGGCAGATGCCTGAGCGCGGCGAGCGCCTGTTCGAAGAACGCGACCGCTTCTCGGTTGGCTGAGCGATCGACCGCCTTGGCACCGGCCTGCCGGAGACATTGGACCGCCTTCTCCCACACCTCTCCCCGGAAGGCGTGATGACCCAGGCGCTCGATGTGCTGGGTCAACCGGTCGGGATAGAGGGCTTCGATCTCGTCGACGAGCCGGGCGTGGAGCGCTCGCCGCGGGTCGTCGGCGAGGCTCGCGTAGGCGACCTCGTGGGTCAGCGCGTGGTTGATCGAGTACACGGTCTCGGGCAACGAGCTCGTCTCGTAGAGGAACTCGGCGGCCTGGAGGCGCGTGAGTCCGCGCCGCAGCACGTCCTCGGGGAGGTCGGCAATCGCCTGGAGGAGGGCCAGCGGTACGTCCTTGCCGACGACGGCGGCGGCTTGCAACAGCTGCTTCTCCCCGAGCGGGAGCCGGTCGATGCGTGCCGCCAGCACCGCCTGGACGGTCGCGGGAACCTGGATCGGATTGGGAGCCTCCGTCAACCGATACGCCGCGCGCTCGCCGACCAACGCCTTCGTCTCGACGAGCGTCCGGATGCTCTCTTCGAGGAAGAAGGGATTCCCGCCCGTCCGCGCGATGAGGGTGGTCTTGAGCGGCTCTAGCGCCGCATCTCCCCCCAGTAGCGCACCGAGGAGCTGGGCCGCGCTTTCGGGCGACAGCGTATGCAAGCGGACCTGGTCGTAGGAGCTCTTGCCGCCCCAGCCGTGCTGGTAGTCCGGCCGGTACGTCACCACGAGGAGCACGCGGGCGGACGGAAGGCTCTCGACCACGCTGTCGAGGAGCGCCTGGGTCTCGGTGTCGATCCAGTGAAGGTCCTCGACAATCAGCAGGAGCGGCTGTGTCTGGCTCTCCATCAGGAACAGGCGCTTGACCGCGTCGAGAGTACGCTGGCGGCGCTGAGAGGGATCGAGAAAGTGCCACTGCGGATCGTCGACGGGCGCGCCGAGAAGCGCGAAGAGAGCCGGGAGGTACGGTTCCAGCAGCCGGTCGTCCCGGAGAACCTTGCGCGTCACCCGCTGGCGGATTCCTGACGGTCCTTCGGCGTCGTCGATCAGGAAGTAGCGCTTGATGAGATCGATGACCGGCAGCGACGGCGTCGCCATCCCGTACGAGACCGCGCCGCACCGGAGGATTCGCCAGTCCCGGACGCGGTCGGAGCGCGTCAACTCGTAGACGAAGCGGGACTTCCCCACCCCCGGCTCTCCAACCACCGCCACCACCCGCCCCTGGCCCCGCTCGACGTCTTCGAGGCGCTCGCGGAGGACCTCGAACTCCCGTTCCCGCCCGACGAAGACGCTGAGCGCCCGTCCGCCGAGGCCGAATCCCGTGCGTTCGCGTCTGGTCAGGCGATAGCTGTGTCCGAGGTCACCCTCGCCGCGGCTCACCCGCACGAGCTCGAACCGCGGCTCGAGGAACGGGGCGGCGGCCTCGCTGACCACGATGCCCTCGGGTTCAGGGAGGTTCGCCAGTGCCGCGAGCGTCGCGAGCGCCCGCTCCTTGTCCCCGAGGTCGATCCGAAGGGCCCCGTGGACCTGGCCGACCATCGACTGCCCGGCGTCCACCGCGATCTTGACCGTGGGAGCCGTCGGGTCGGTGCCCCGGGCCCGCTCCGCTGCCTTCTCGATCGCCATCGCGGCCAGCGCCGCGCAGGTCGGCGCGTTCTCGATCGGGTCCAGACCGAACGCCGCCACGATCGTCGTGGGACTCACTTCCTGGATCTGCCCCCCAAAGCTCTGGATCTTTTCGGCGCTGACCGCCAGCGTCCGGCCGACGAGGAGCAGCGACTCGGGTGAGGAGCGCGTCTGGAGCTCGGCGCGCAGGAAGGCGAGGTACCGTCGCTCCCACCGCACACCGGACCCCGGGGCCGTCTCGGCTACAAGCGGGGTCGGAGCGACGATCGACGGCTCCGCCGGCCGCTCGGCACTGGGAGGCGTACCCGTCACCGAGCCCTCGGGCCGCAGGCCCTGCCGTGTGATGCGATAGCGCAGCCGACCGCGTGTGATGCCCAGACGGCGGGCCGCCTGGGTGATATTCCAGTTCGTCTCCCGCAGGGCCTCGAGCAACTGCTCACGTTCGATCCTGGCCAGCCGATCGTCGAACAGGGCGGTCTCTTCGGCGGCGGCCGGTTCCCTCGGAGCCGGGGGCGGAATCCGCGAGAGCCCCAGGATCGCCGCGGTGATCGGCGACCCCTCGGCGAGCAGCGTCACGCGCTCCATGACGTTGCCGAGCTCCCTGACGTTACCGGGCCAGCGGTATTCGAGGAGCGCGGATTTCGCATCGGCGGACAGCTCCTTTGACGGGAGGTCGTAATCGGCGCACCAGCGGGAGAGGAAATGCTCTGCGAGGAGCACGATGTCCTCGCCACGGTCGCGCAAGGGTGGCAGCGAGAGCGTCACCACCGCCAGTCGGTGGTAGAGATCTTCCCTGAAGTGCCGGCCCCGGACGGCGGTCGCCAGGTCCTCGTTCGTGGCGGAGATCACCTGGACATCCGTCGGCTCGCTCACCGTGCTGCCGAGCCGGCGCACCGCCCGCTCCTCGATGACCTTCAGAAGCTTGGACTGCAGGGCCTCGGGGAGAAGCCCGACTTCGTCCAAGAAGATCGTGCCGCCGTCCGCGGCCTGGAAGAGCCCCGCCTTCGCCCGGGTGGCGTCGGTGAACGCCCCCCTCTCGAAGCCGAACAGTTCCGACTCAAGCAGGGTCCCCGGGATCGCGGCACAGTTGACCTCGACGAAGGGGCCGTCGCGCCGGGGACCCCCCTTGTGGATTAGGTTCGCGACGAGCCCCTTGCCCGTTCCCGTCTCGCCCTGCAGGAGAATTGGTGGGAGTCGACGGGAGCCCTGCGAGCGCGCGAGTAGCTGGCGAATCTTCTCGCAGAGCTCAAGGATTCCGGGGCTTTCCCCGAGCAGGTCGACCAGGCGGCTCATCGCAGACCGTATCCTACGGCAGAGGGAGTTCGGCCCGCTAGTGTGAGTTGAGTGGCTGGAAGTGACCAATGGCGATTCTTGGCCACCCGCCGGCGCCCGCCGGCGGATGGGTCGCCGCCAATCCCTTCCTCGTTCAGGATTTTGCAGGAGAACGACGGCGCCCCGGGGTCCCTCTTGACGAGGGAAGTGACACCGAACCCCTTGATCCTCTAGAGCGCGCGGTACGACGGTCGCCCCGGGGGTACTGACTCCGGCCTGCCCCGCGCCTCGAGTGTACCCCGGGGGTCGGGACGTCCGACGCTGGCCTCCGCCGCACCTCATCGCGCTGGCATAGCGATTGCTCCGCCTGAGCCTTCAAGATGACCCTACCGCTCACGAGTGCCAGCAGAAAGCTCGCCGTGGGCGCCCGGCGCTCAGGGGCCGTCTGCGCCTGGGACGCTGAGCCGATCGCCGAACCCTCCCTTGAGCTCCTCCTGCTCCTACCCCCGATGACGAACTCGACATACCTCTTGGGCCGCTATGAGGCGTCGAACGCGCGGCGAGCTGCCGCCGCGCTGTTCTCGGTGGCGCCAGGAGGCCTGGCAGCGGGCGACGACGCCGGCCGCCCGCTCCCGCTCGGGGGGTTGCCGCCGAACGCCGGCAGGCCGCGGATGCTCTCGCGGGCCGCCGGGCCTTCCAGAAACGGACCGGGGCGAAGATGAGCAACGCCGCCGTGGCGTGGCTGATGGTCGTGGCGACTGCCGTCTCTCCGGCGGCGCCGCACGCCGTCGTCCAATCGTCGATAAGACAAGTGGTACGGCTCCTGCGCGACCCCGAGCTGTCCCGTCCCGCCAACGCCGAGAAGCGGCGCACCGAGATTCACCGGGTGGCCGCCTCGCTCTTCGACTTCCCCGAGATGGCGCGGCGGGCGCTCGCGCGGCACTGGGACGGCTACCCCGCCCGGGAGCGCGCGGAATTCATCCGGCTCTTCACCGGACGGCTCGAGCAGTCGTACGTGGGCAAGCTCCAAGCCTACGCGGCCGACCAGATCGTCTACCAAGGGGAGTCGATCGACCAGACCAGAGCGGCCGTCAGGGCAAAGATCGTGACGGCGGGCCAGGGAGAGATCCCCGTGGAGTATCGCCTCTCCCGCGTGGGCGCCCGGTGGGCCGTCTACGACGTGCTCATCGGCGGCGTCAGCCTCGTCTCGTCGTATCGCAGCGAATTCAATCGGGTCATCGAGGCCGAGTCGTTCGCGAGCCTGCTCCAGAGGCTGCGCCAGGCGGAGGCTCCCGCGGTCGCGACGCCTGGCACGCTCGACCGGACGCCCGCCGATGCCAGTCGCCCCACCCTGCCACCCGAAAACGAGATCAGGGAGTTCCGGCTCGCCGAGGGTTCCGGACGAGAGATGCACGTGGCGGTCGCGTACACCTACGCGGGCGACCACGGGCCGGACGACGTCTTCCTTCATGCGGGCGCGTTGCTGGGCGAGGAGCTCGCGAGCCGGGTACCCGGAACGAATTTCCCGGGTGAGCCGGTGAGCGGCGGACGTGGCAGCGTCACCCTGACGATCACGAAGACACGTGTCGATGACACCGGGGCATTTACGAGCCGCACTCTCCGCGCATGCTTGGTGAGCCTGCGCACGAGGAGCGTATTTCTTTGCCGAAACTTTCCTCTCGTCCACGAATGGGACTAAGGCTCTCTCTGCTGCCGTCGGCCGGCGTTGGCTCAGCGTGACTCGAGCAGAGACCGTCGCGGGCACGTCGTCGGGAGCGTTCAGTGCGTCGCCCAACGCGCCGTCGCCGAGGCTGACCTCGCGCGGACACGAGGGTCGGTGGCTGGCCTCCGCTGACCCCGACCCGCAAGGGTCGCGGGGCTGTGCCGGCGTGCGGGTTCACGAATATTCCCCGGGCGTCGGGTCCCCCCGCCAGGCTCCAGTCGGAGTCTCGCCGGGCGCGACCAGGAACCGACGCTGATGGCAGGGCGCCCCTTCGGCTCCCGCGCTGCGGACGGCCCGCGCCTGCTCAGGCTCGTCACCCCTCCGCACCACGGTCACGATTCCGCGGCTGTCACTGATCGCGTGCTCGGCAAGCCGTACCTCGCCGTATACGCCCCGCTCCTGGGACACAGCGCTCAGATGCGGGCGATCCGTGAGATGGTCGAACAGGTCGCCCCCATCAACACGACGATCCTCTTCCGCGGGGAAAGCGGAGTCGGCAAGGACCTCGTGGCGCGTGCGGTCCACGCGGCGTCCCCGCGAGCGGACCGGCCGTTTGTCAGAGTGAACTGTGCCGCCCTCCCCGCTGGACTCCTGGAATCCGAGCTCTTCGGCCACGAAAAAGGCGCCTTCACCGGGGCCTCCCGGCGAAAGCTGGGGATGTTCGAGTTGGCGAACGAAGGCACCATCTACCTGGACGAGATCGGCGAACTCCCCCTCGCCCTCCAGGCGAAACTCCTGCACGTCGTCCAGGACCTGAGGTTTTCGCGAGTCGGCGGCGGTGAAACCATCTTGGTCGACACCCGGATCATGGCCTCGACCAATCGAAACCTGGAACTCGCCCTGAGCCGCGGCGAGTTCCGCGAGGACCTCTACTATCGCCTGAACGTCGTGGAGATCCACGTGCCGCCCCTCCGCGAGCGGCGGGAGGAGATCCCGGTCCTGGCTTCCATATTCCTTGAGCGGTTCAACCGCGAGTACCGTCAGAGTCGGCAGTTTTTGCCGGAGACGCTCGCCCTGATCGCGAACTGTCCGTGGCCCGGCAACGTGCGCGAGCTCGAGAACTTTGTCCACCGCTTCGTCGTGCTCGGCAACGCCCAGCGGAGTCAGCAGGAGCTCGACGCCGCTCGCCGAGCGAGCAGACGCTCGGATCCCCCCGTCGCGCCAGCGCCGTCTCTCGCGCCAGCGCCGTCTCCCGCGACGGGTGACCTCACGCGCGGACTGCGCGCGATCGCGCGCAGCGCCGCCCGAGAGGCAGAGGGGAAGGCACTTAGGGAAGTCCTCGACCGCGTCCACTGGAACCGGGTCGAAGCCGCCCGGATCCTCAAGGTCAGCTACAAGACCCTGTTGACCAAAATCGCGGAATGCCGGCTCCGCGAAGGATCCCCGCGCGAGCCCGCCTGATGATACTTTCCGCCGAACGAGACGGGGGAGACCCGTGGTCCATACCGCACATCCCGGTTTGGCGCACATCGAGTCGAACGACCGAGCACACGGGGCGCCCTGCCGCGGGTCGGGATCGGTCTAGCCCGCGCGCGGGTCTCGCCGTTAGACGGAGGCCAGACGCTGCGCCTAGCGCTGCTGCTGGCTCTCCCCGTCATCGGCGTCGAGCAGTTCGTCCACACGGACAGACCGACGCTCGCGGCCCTGCCCCTCTACCAGACGCTGCACTGGCTCAGCGATAGCCT
>Ga0137415_10006578_pt1 | contig 11529 bp, 11 predicted proteins | sample CZODoug3_1_1_16f_FD_183082 | JGI IMG/M metagenome (GOLD analysis project Ga0137415, IMG submission 183082) | Vadose zone soil fungal communities from Angelo Coast Range Reserve, California, USA - CZODoug3_1_1_16fungal (Hybrid Assembly) | ecosystem: Environmental > Terrestrial > Soil > Vadose...
GACAGATGCATCACGCGCTCGCGGATACCGAGTTTCCCGTCCTTGCCCTTGGTCGATTTGAAGCTCTCCGCGGTGGCAGGGCCGAGCGACATGCGGCGTTGCTTCTCGTCGAGGGCATACTGGAAAACCCAACTTTTCGACCCGCCAGCGCGCACGCGAACTCCGAAGCCGGGAATGTCGTCGTCAAAGAAAATCTGATCGGTGGCACCGGGGGCCAGTTCTGCGTCAGGTAGCGTTTTGGCAGTCAGCTTCATCCGTCGACCCCCTGGGAAGATCATGGGAAGATGCGGGATGGCCTCGGTTGTCCCGAGGTGTCCGTTCTGACTGCAGGTATCTAAGTAAAAACGGGCAGTTGCAAGGGAATTCTGGTCGCAGTGGCCGCGTGTGTCCGTGTTGTCCACTGCGGCCGCTGCTTTGGGTACTGCAGGTCGTTGGTTCGAATCCAGCTGCCCCGACCAATAATTTATTGATCTATAAGGGAAAACTCAGAGGGTCTGGCGCGGCACCTGGCGTCCGCCGGCAGCGGCAGAGGCCGGTTCATCGTCGCCGATCTCAGCGAGTGCCCTCGCGACCTCTGCTTTTGCGGCATCGGCCAATTCGACCATCGGCAGGCGGGTGCTCGGTGACATGAGGCCGAGCAGGCACAGGGCATATTTCAGGGCGGCCGGGCCCTCCCGGGAGAGCAGCGCCGTCAGAGGTGCCAGCCGATCCTGCAGATATCTTGCCGACTGCAGCCGTCCTTGCCTGCAGTTCGCAAAAATCGCCCGGCACAGTTCGGGCGCGAGATTCGATATCATCGAGATGCAGCCGTCGCCGGCATTGGCGATGAAGGCGAACGCCGTCACGTCGTCTCCGGACAGTAGCCGAAATCCGGCCGGCAGGCGCGACTGCAGACGCATGGCGCGCGTAACGTCGCCCGTTGCGTCTCTCAACCCGATGAACGGCTTCGATTCCGCAAGCTGCACCAAAGTGTCGTCCGCCAGCTCGCGGTTGGTTCGGGAGGGGACATCGTGCAGGATGATCGGCAGCGCGGTTGCGGCCGCGATCGCTTGAAAATGCGCGTGGATGCCGGCCTGCATCGGCCTGTTGTAATAAGGCACGACCGACAGCACCGCGTCGGCGCCGGCCTGCTCGGCGCGCCGCGTCAACGCGATCGCCTGGCTGGTCGAATTCGATCCGGCGCCGGCGATGACGCGGAGGCGTCCATGCGCGACGTCGACGGCAACCCGCAGCAGGCTCTCGTGTTCGACCGGCGTCAGGGTCGATGCCTCGCCTGCGGTTTCGCCGACAACGATCGCCGAGGCGCCCGCATCGACCTGACGCGCGCAAAGCTTCGCGAATGCCACCAGATCGAGCCGGTCGCGGTCATCCAATGGGGTGGGAAGATCGGCGATGTAGCCCGCGAGCCAGGTGGCGGGAAGCAACGGAGGCTTCATTGCGTGTCACGCGGCGTCACGCCACGCGCCGCGGGGAGGCGACGGAATAAGGAAGCTTGCCGCCGATGTCGAGCTCGATCTGGCGCGACAGTTCGACGATGGTTTCCGGGTGATGGCCGTTCTCGAACAGCGCGTATTTGACGGCTTGCGCACGGGTGACGAACAGGCCGCCATAGAGGCCGTTCTGTTCCTGGGCGACCCAGTGGCCGCGGCTGTTCCTGCCGACAAAGACGATGGGAGATGCAGCGCTGCACGATGGAGGTTCGACGAGCTTCACGTTGGTAACCCTTCTGTTGACGAGTGAACGCGCTCCCGCCAGCGACCTTCGGTCGCTGTTTTCTTCCATTTGCCGATGTTCGGATGGTTGTCGTCGGCCGGGGAGACTGCTTCGCTCATGCCGCCAATATCTCCCCGGCCGGATATGAATTCGAGGGCGACAAGACCGCGATCTCATAGGAGCCGCATAAAGCCGCGCGCAATCGGCGCTTGCCGGGGGAGGCGTCCGAGCGAATACCAGCGCCCGACCGAAAATACGATCCACGGGGAATCGCGAGGTATCGCGCGCCCCAGCACGCGAAGGCTACGAAAAAATCGAACTGAATATGGCTGGACGGACCAGAAAATGCCGTCTCTGCAAGCCATCGTCTCAGGGAGGCGGGGCGATGCGTGGGTGCCCCCTAAATTCCGAGGCAGACAATGACCGAGCAGATCATAGTCGATGATGAAGACTCAACGCGCACGATCACAATGCGGCGTCCGGAGAAGAAGAATACCCTGACGCAAGAGATGTACCTCGCCATGAGCGACGCGATCGACAGCGCGCAATCCAATGCCGCGATCCGCTGCCTGATCCTGACCGGCCGTTCCGGGGTATTCACCGCCGGCAACGACATCGGTGATTTCCTGCAGGCCGCGACGGAAAAATACGACGTGGCGCGGCCGAGAAACGCGGTGATCTTTCTCCAATCGCTTGTGAACAATAAAAAGCCGATCATCGCCGCGGTCGATGGCATCGCCATTGGTATCGGCACCACCATGGTATTTCATTGCGATTACGTCATTGCGAGCACGACAACGACGTTCTCTCTGCCCTTCATCCAATACGGTCTGGTGCCGGAGGGCGCGTCCAGCCTGCTGCTGCCGCAAATGCTCGGGCATCAGCGCGCGTTCTCGATGCTGGTGATGGGGCGGCCGATATCAGCCGAAGAGGCCCACGCGGCCGGTTTCGTCAACATGGTTGTTTCGCCCGGTCATGCCGTTGTCGAGGCAAGGAAGGTGGCGCGCGAAATTTGTGCGTTGCCTGCGGATGCGGTCGCGATCTCCCGGAAACTGTTGAAGCTGCCGACCGAGGACCTGGTCCGCCGAATCGACCTGGAAAACCATTTCTTTGGCGAGCGGATGCGTTCGCCGGAGGCCATCGCCGCGTTTCAGAACTTCTTTTTGCGAAAGAAGCGATGATGGTGGCGCGGCGCGGCTCCATGCCGACAACTCAGCGGGCCGAGGCCTGCCACGCCAGCAGCCGCTGCTCGGCCAGCGACATCGCGACTGAGGTGACGTAGCCGGTCACGCCGAGCAGGATCACGCCGGCGAATAGATCGGCCGACCGGAAGGCGCGGGCCGAGAGCAGCACCCAGTGGCCGAGGCCGTCGAGGCCGGCCAGGATCTCGCAGACGACGGAGAGGATCAGCGCCACCGTCAGGCTGAGGCGCATGCCTGCGAGGATATCGGGGCTTGCCGACGGCAACGCGATCTTGGCGATCACCGCCAGGCGCGACATCTGCAGCGACCGCGCCACTTCGTAAAGACGGGGTTCGACGGCGGCGAAGCCGTGGATGGTCGCAAGCATGATCGGCCAGATCGCGCCGAATGCGATCACGAACAGCGCCATGGCTTGCGACAACCCGAGCATCGCGATCGCGACGGGAATGATGGCCGAGACCGGCAGCGGCCGCAAAAACTCCAGCGACGGCGCCACATAGGTCCGCATCAGGCGGGAGGATCCGATCATCGCGCCGATCGCGATCCCGGCGACCGACGCCACGAGCCAGCCATAGGCCATGTGCTCGAGCGTGCCGATAAGCTTGCTCCCGAGGTCCCCTGAGGAAAAGCCGCGCAGCAGCGCGGCCCAGGCGCGATCCGGCCCGGGCAGGAACACCGGCGAGACCAGCTTGAAATTGGCGATCGCCTGCCAGAGCGCGATGAAGCCGGCCGCGACCGCAAAACTCGCCAGCCGCCACAGGATCACGGCGCGGTTCATGGGCTCTCTCCGCTGAGTGCGGCGCGGCCGAACAGGCGGCGCTGGGCCACGATCAGGAGCACGTTGAGGGCGTAACCGATCGCGCCGATCCAGACCAGATAGGCGAGCATCAGATCCGGCCGAAGCGCCTGCTGGGCAAGCATGATCCCGGCACCGAGGCCGAGCGGGTTGATCGCAATCTCGACCGTGACGGCCACGATCAGCGCAATCCCGGCAGACAGGCGGAACGCCACGAATATCCGCGGCAATGCCGCGGGGATGATGATCTTCAGGACCCGTTGTGCCGGCGGCAGCCGGAGCGCGCGCGACACTTCCATCAACCGCGGTTCGATGCTGCGAACCGCGGCGCGGCTCAGAATCAGCATCGGCCAGATGCAGGCGAACGCCACGATCACGATTTCCATGCGGTAGCCGAAGCCGAGCGCAATCAGCGCGATCGGCAACAGCGCAATCGACGGGATCGGCCTGACAGCCTCGACCGTCACTTCCATCAACCGATCGAGCAGATGGGAAATTCCGAGCGCGATGCCGAGCGCGAGCCCAATGATGCTGCCGATCGCAAGTCCTGCGAACGCCGAGAACAGCGTGTCGCGCGTCGCGACCGGAATCGAGTGGTCGGCCAAAGCGCCTGCCAGAGCCATCATGATCGCGCTCGGTGGCGCCAGGCTGTCGCTTTGCAGATGGGTGGCGCGCGCCCAGACCTCCAAGGCCACCAGCACGGCAACCGGAAGCAGCAGCGGCTTGGCGCGATCGAGTGTCACGGCTCGCTCGCCTTGATGAAGTCGAACAATTGACGTCGTAGCCGCAGGAACTCGGGATGTTCGCGGGTGGCGAGCTGATCGCGCGGGCGCGGCAGGTCGATCGAAAGCTCGATGCCGATCCGTCCGGGATGCGGCAACAGGCCGATGACGCGGTCGCCGAGATAGATCGCCTCATCGAGATCGTGGGTCACGAAGATCACGGTGGCGTTGCTGGCTGCGACCAGCGACAGCACCTCATCCTGCAATCCCTGCCGCGTCATGGCGTCCAGCGCGCCGAACGGCTCGTCCATCAACAGCGCTTGCGGCTCCTGCGCAAGACAGCGGGCGATCTGCAGGCGCTGCTGCATGCCGCCGGACATCTCGGCCGGGTATTTGCCGGCGTGGCCGGGCAGCCCCACCTTGCGCAGCAGCGCCTCGATGCGGGCAGGGCGCTCCCGCGCGGGCATTCCCATTGCCTCCAGCGCCAGCGAAACGTTTCCCGCGGCGCTACGCCAAGGCAGCAGCGCCTTGCCGTAGTCCTGGAACACGATTGCGATCTCGCGGCGTGGCTGCAGCATCGGCTGGCCGTCGAAGGTCACCGCGCCGCGGGTCGGCTGATAGAGACCGGCCGCTAGCCGAAGCGCGGTGGTCTTGCCGCAGCCGGAGGCGCCGACGATGCAGAGGAATTCGCCGGGCCGGACGCCGAGCTTCAGATTCTCGATGATGGTCTTGCCGCCGAGCACCAGCGTCGCATCCGCAAATGCGATTTGCGGCGTGGCGAGGATGGACACGGGCGCCCCCTGGCGTTTCGCGGCGGTGGCCATGGCCTCAACTCCCGCTGCCCGGAGGATAGACGAAGTTGATGGTCGAGCGCAGATGCTCCGACAGCATCGCCTGCGCGGTCGGAATGTCGCGCGAGAGCACGCAGTCGGCGAGCAGCTGATGCGCGTGCACGAATCTCGTGCCGCTGTCGAATTGGCGCATCATCACGCGGCGATAGCGGTAGGCCTGGTCGTACAGATCGGAATGGGCGGCGAGCATGCGCCCGGAGCCGCAGGCCGCCAGCAGCGCGGTGTGAAAACCCTTGTGCAGTCGGTCGAAATCCTCGGCGCCCTCGCGGAACTCGTTACCGGTGCGCTCGATATGGCGGCGCATCTGATGCAGGGCGCTGAGAATGCCGGCCTCCCAGGCGTCGTCGCCGTCTGTGATCGAAAGCCTAATCGCCTCGATCTCGACCGCGGTGCGCATCAAGGTGATATCCAGCAAATCCTCGCGGCTGACATCGGCGACGCGAAAGCCGCGTTGTCCGATGCCGACGATCAGGCCGCGCGACACCAGCCGCGACAATCCTTCGCGCAACGGCGTCGCGCCGATCTCGTAGCGCTCGACCAGATCGACGATGCCAAGCCGCGCGCCCGGCGCGAGATGGCCGGCGAGAATGTCCTGCTCGACCAGCGTCGCGGCGCGCTCGCTCAAGGTCGCTGCTTCGGCGGCCGGTTCACTCGGATGGCGCTGGGGGGCCGGCATCGCTTGTGCCCTCAATTCATGACCAGTTTGACGGTGTCGAGCTTGGACTGCAGCATCTTCTGCGACGACATCACCTCGATCCACCAGGCGAGCTGCTCGGGCTTGAGCAGCGGTTCGGACCGGTTCGGCGGGGTCGCCTTGACCAGTTCGAGCGGCTGCTTGGTGAAGTTCGCAATCGACGCGGACGCTTTCTCGCGGTCGCCGTTGACGATTTGGGCTGCTTCCGCGATCGCGTCGCGGAATTTCTTGATGGCGGCCGGGTTCTTCTCCGCCCATTCGCGCGAGGCGGCGTAGAAGATGATCGGATCGTTGCGCGCGAGATCGACCGCATAGCGCGCTCCGACCGAGCCCAATCCGGCGTTGAGCATGCGCGTCACGAACGGCTCGGCCGTGAGCACGGCGTCGACGCCGCCGGATTTGATGATGTCGGCCATGGTTGGGAAGGTGACCTCGACGAAGTTGACAGTTTTCGGATCGACGCCTTTCTCGACCAGCCATTTGACGAACAGCACGTGCAGGAAGGCGTTCAGCCCGGGCGCGCCGACTTTCTTGCCGACGAAATCCTTCGGCTCCTTGATGGTGATGCCGTTGCGCACGAAGGCCGTGATGTTGCCGTTCGACGTCGGGTTCATCACCGATGCGCCGGCAACCGCCACGAGGTCCAGCCCGCCGTCGACGGCCTGCAGGAACACGGTCGAGGTCGGCCCGCCGATCTGGATCGAATTGGAAAGAATCGCTGCCGGGATGTTGGAGTTGATGCCGATCGGCGTCATCTCGGCATCGAGACCGTGCTTTTTGAAGATGCCCTCGTCGACCGCCACCATGGCGGAGGCGCAATCCGACGTCGCCGTGCAACCGATCTGAATCTTGACCTGAGCCGCAGCAGATCCGGCCAGCGCCAGGCTGACCGCCAAGGTTGCAAGAATCTTTTTCAACGCGGTTTCCCCATTTTACATTTTTAGGACTTGATTATCGATATTTTATTTGATCATATATTTCATCTAAACACAAGGGGTCATCAGATGAAACTCGCAACATTCAAGTCCGGCAGTCAGGAAAAAGTGGGAATCGTGCATTCGGGCGACAGCCTCCTGTTCGACCTGGCGGCTGCCGCCAGCCGGGACGGAAGTGCAAATCCGGCGTTCGTGTCGATGCTCGCCCTGATCGATGCCGGTCCCGGCGCGCTCGAACAGGCCAGGGCCGCCTTCGACAGGCACGGCAAGGACGGCGCGTTGTCGTTACCGGTCAAGGATGTCGTGATTCTCGCGCCGGTGCCGGAGCCGCGGCAAATGCGCGACGGCATGTCGTTCCCGCTGCACATCCTGCAGGCGCCACGCGGCCAGCTCAAGCTTGCGGCGCGCGCCAAGAACGATATGGCGGAACTGGCGCGGCTCAATGCCGAGCCGCTCGGCGAACTGCCGGAGGTCTACCGCAAGCAGCCGATCTACTACATCACCAACCGCTTCAGCGTGCGTGGCACCAACACCATCGTGAAGTGGCCGCGCTATAGCCAGGTGATGGATTACGAACTCGAATTCGGCATCATCACCAAGAACAAGGGCGCCAATATTTCCGCGGCAAAAGCCAGGGACCATATCTTCGGCTATACGATCTTCAACGATTTCTCGGCGCGCGACGCCCAGCGCATCGAAATGGAGGGACGGCTTGGTCCCGCCAAAGGCAAGAGCTTCGACGGCGGCAACGTCATGGGACCTTGGATCGTGACACCCGATGAGATCGGCGATCCCTATCACCTGAAGATGGAAGTTCGCGTCAACGGCGAGATGCGTTCGAACGGGGTTTCCGACGGCATGTTGTTTTCGTTTGAGGAGATCATCGAGCACGTGACCAAGGACGAGACCTTGATGCCCGGCGAATTCATCGGCTCCGGCACGGTCGGCAATGGTTGCGGACTTGAAATCGGCTGGTATCTGGAGCATGGCGATGCGATCGAGCTCGAAGTCGAGAAGATCGGCGTCTTGAAGAACAGGGTTGAACGGCAAGCAGCCAAAGCTGCCTGAGTCGGTCAGCTGCCTGAGCCCGCAACCAGAAAAAAAGAGCTAAGGAAACACCATGGCGCGCAAATTGATCGACATCTCCGTTCCTCTGCAAAACGACGTGCCGGCCGATCCGCCGGGCGGCCATCCGACCATTCAGTACATTGATCACCAGCAGGGCCTGCCGCGGATGCTGCAGTTCTTCGCGGGGTTGAAGGCGGAGGATTTGCCTGACGGGCAGGGCTGGGCGGTCGAGCAGGTGCAGCTCTCCACCCACAACGGCACGCATCTCGACGCGCCCTGGCACTTTCATCCCACCATGAATCGCGGCGAGCGTTCCTGGACCATTGACGAGGTGCCGCTGGAATGGTGCCTGCAGCCGGGTGTCAAACTCGACTTCCGGCATTTTCCGGACGGCTACGTGGCGACCGCCAAGGATGTCGAAACTGAACTGAAGCGCATCGGCCACACCCTGTCACCGCTCGAGATCGTCGTGGTCAATACCAGCGCCGGCGCCAAATACGGCCGCCAGGATTACGTCACCTCCGGCTGCGGCATGGGCTATGAGGCGACGATGTATCTCTTGGAGCGCGGCGTGCGGTTGACCGGCATCGACGGCTGGAGTTGGGACGCACCCTTTGTCTACACCGCGAAGAAATATGCCGAGACTGGGGATGCCAGCCTGATCTGGGAAGGCCACAAGGCCGGCCGCCACATCGGCTATTGCCACATCGAGAAACTGCACAATCTCGAGCAATTGCCCTCGAGCGGCTTCATGGTGTCGTGCTTTCCGGTGAAGATCGAGCGCGCGTCGGCGGGATGGACGCGGGCGGTTGCCATTCTCGACGGCTGAGGTTCTATCGCGCGTTCACCGGCGCGTGAGAGGATAAGGTCCGAAAGAGACCGAAGGGGAGGATGTGATGGAAGACCAACACCGCTGGTCGTATCGCGGATGCGCGTGCTGCGATGGAAGTACGCTCTCGCCATCGGGCGCAAGCCTGAGCCGGCGCCATTTCCTGCGTGGCACGGCGGGGGCTGCAGCGGTGGCCGCCGTCGGCCTGGCCAAGCCGCCGTTCGCGGTCGCGCAGGCCGCGGAAACCGCAAAACCGTTTCGGATCGATGTTCACCATCATCTGTCGCCGCCGACCTACATCGCAGCCTCGAACGCCGGCAATTTCGGCGATCCCCTGATGAAGAACTGGACGCCGGCAAAATCACTCGAGGACATGGATAAAGCGGGCGTCGCCGTCGCCATGCTCTCGGTGACGACGCCGGCCCTCAATTTCGCGTCCGGCGACGCCGCGCGAAAACTGGCGCGTGAGTGCAACGATTATGCAGCCAGGCTGATCGCGGACCATCCGGGACGCTTTGGAAGCTTCGCCATGGTTCCGCTGACGGACGTCGAGGGCAGCCTGCAAGAGATTACTTACGCCCTCGACACGCTCAAGGCGGACGGTATCGGTCTGATGACGAGCTACGGCGACAAATGGCTCGGCGATCCCCTGTTTCTGCCTGTGATGGAAGAGCTCAACCGGCGCAAGGTGATCGTCTACACCCATCCGACGGCAGCCAATTGCTGCGTCAATCTGGTCCGCACCCAGCAGCCGGTCATGATCGAATTCGGCACCGATACAACCCGTACCATCGCCGATATCGTCTTCAGCGGCAACGCGCAGAAATTCCGTGATATCCGCTGGATATTCTCGCACGCTGGCGGCTCGATGCCGTTCCTGATCGAGCGTTTTGTCCGTAACCCATTGCTGGAACCGAAGGTAAAAGGAACCGTGCCGGACGGGACCTTGGCCGAACTCAGGCGCTTTTATTACGACACCGCGCAGACGTCGAACAAAGGCTCGATGGCGGCGCTCTCGGCCATCATTCCGGTGTCGCAGATCGTGTTCGGCACCGACTTTCCCTACCGGACGAGCATCGATCACGTGAAGGGCCTGCGCGAGGCAGGCGTGTTCACCGACGAACAACTGGCCGCCATCGAGCGGGGCAACGCGCTCAATCTGATACCGCGGCTGGCAGGCTAGACTCAGCACCATGGTCGGCCGGTCGTGGCACGACACGCCAGCCGGCTCTAACCGGATGCGCCCGGTTCGATGCCGCGGCCTAGCGCGAATTGTCCGACCGGACCTTCAACGTGGAAATCGATCCCCGTCATCGTCGCGAACAGATCGATATTGGTGGTCCCGATCGCGCAGCCGCCGAGGCCGATATCGGTCGCCATCAAATAGAGCGTCTGGGTCAATACGCCGACATCCTTCAGGATCAGCGCATAGGCGATCGAACTGTACTTCCACGAGATCCGGCCGAAGCGCGCGGCGATCGTGATCAGGATCTGGGGCGCGCCGGCCGCGTCCATCGCCAATTCGGCCGCCGCCAGCGACGCGTCGATCTCGCTCTGGCGCGCGCCGATTGGCACCAGCGCATGGCGATCGGCATCGTAGTGATAGAATCCGCGCGCAAGGCCTTCGCAGTTGGCGATCGTCAGATAAAGCTCGAGTTCATAGGCGCTGCCGGCCGCCGGATAAGGCCTCCCGGTGTATTCGACCACGGGACTGCCATCGCCAAAATCCAGTTTGCTCTTCCATTTCGACTGAATGCGCGCGGCGCCGTCGAGAAAGCGCGCAAGTTCGGCGAGCGTGATCGGTCGCTGGTCGTCGAAATCGCGTGTCGAATGGCGTTCGCGCAACAGCTTGGCGAGCGGGGAAATTGTCTCCGCGGGCTCGGCGGAGAGCCTGCGCAGATCGATCTTGTTTCCGGGCCAGCGGGGCCGCACCGCCGGCGGCGGAGTTATCACGCCGGCATAGGGGTAGAGTCCGCCGAGCGGGTTGGCCTGGCGGCCTTCGGTGCTGTGGGTGTGGAACAGCAGGTCGTGAAAGTCCCAGAGCACGAGGTCTTCGTCGCCCTCATTCGCCCGGCGGCCATCGGCGCCATTGGCGCCAATCTTGAAGAGGATGTTGCAATCCAGCAGCAATCCGAGCAGTTCTATTCCGGGAAATCCTGGCTGCCGCCGCAGCCGGCCGATCCTCTGCGGCGCGGACAGCGCGGCAATTGTGGCGGCGACCTTCGCATCGCAAATTTTGAACAATGCGCTCGCGCGCGGCGATTCCAGCACCATGCCGTTGCCGCGCCGTCGCAAATAAGCAAACCGTGACAGCACGATCGTCGCGGAATCGGCAAGCTTTGGCACTTGCGGCCAGTAATCGGGCACTTGCGGTTCGATGACGACGAGGTCGTCCGCGCCGCGCGCGCGTCCGAGGCGGTATTCCAAAAGACCGCGCTCGGCCAGGCGTCGCACCAGGAGATCGATTTCCCGGTCGATCGCCTTGCGGCGGCGCGAAAACGAAGCGAGCGGCAGGCCGGTGCGCAAACCTTGCACCCGATCCATCGCTTCGGCGCTGAACTTTCCCAAGCCCGCCGCGTAACCGTCGAAGCGGGCGGCGACATTTCCGTTCGCCTGCGCTTCGAGCGTGACGCGAGCGTTCAGCCGGGCCGCGATGGCTGGCGCGATTTTTCGCCCTCGCTTTTTCGCAGCAGCGCGCAAGCCGGATGCCTCTTCAAGT
>Ga0137415_10006580_pt1 | contig 11528 bp, 9 predicted proteins | sample CZODoug3_1_1_16f_FD_183082 | JGI IMG/M metagenome (GOLD analysis project Ga0137415, IMG submission 183082) | Vadose zone soil fungal communities from Angelo Coast Range Reserve, California, USA - CZODoug3_1_1_16fungal (Hybrid Assembly) | ecosystem: Environmental > Terrestrial > Soil > Vadose...
CGCGGCGCAACGTGCTTCGACTGCCACTCGAACGGCCACACCAACAAGGCCACGCATCTTGCTCCCGACGCCCGTCCGCAGGAATCCCGCCATCGCGTCGTCACCCCGACGCTGCGCGGCGTGCAAATCCAGCGGCTGTTCGGCTCGCAGCGCGCGCTCAAGACCATCGAGGATTTCACCCAATTCGAGCAGGCCGGGGCGTATTTCGACGGTGACCAGGTGATCGCTACCAAGAAGGGCCTGAACCCCCTCAATCGGATCCTCCAGGTCGACCTGATGGCGGAATTCCAGGAGGAGCTGGGCTTCCCGCCGGCACCAAAACTCGACGTGTTCGGCAAGCTCGATCCGAGCAAGGCCACGCCCGCCGAGCTGCGTGGCCAGGAGATCTTCTTCGGCAAGGGCCGGTGCGATGCCTGCCACGCCGCGCCCTATTACACCGACAACCTGATGCACGATCTCAAGACCGAGCGCTTCTTCAAGCCGGAGATGATCAACGGCTTGAATTCAGTCGGCGACGGAGCGATCAAGACCTTCCCGCTGCGCGGTATCAAGAACCAGCCGCCCTACCTGCATGATGGGCGCCTGCTGACGCTCGACGACACCGTGGAGTTCTTCAACCTGGTGCTTGGCACCAAATTGGCGCCGCAGGAGAAGCAGGATCTGGTGGCGTTTCTACGCACCCTTTAGGCGGGCGGCGAGGACGCCATCGTTGATCGGTACCTCATTGGAGAATGTTCGACCAGTTCGGTCGCCACGCCGACGCCACGCGACTCGGGCTTCCTAATCGCTCGCCTCAATGAGCCAATTCTTGGCCAGGACCGTTTTCACCATCCCCATATCGAGATGCGGGAGGAAGACCTCATCGAACGCGAATTTGAGCTCGTCGTATTCGAATTTGCATTTCTTGGCGCGCGACTGCGGAAGATACTCCTTCTCCACCACGGCGGCGAACAGCTTGTCGTCGTACCCATAGGCGGTACAGAGAAGACTGAAGTAGCGCTCTTCCGGGGCGCCGTGGTCGCTCGAAAAAGCCGCGAGCGGCACGGTCACCTTGGGCTTTTCTTTGAAATTCTTGACGTAGTCGTAGTAGGCATAGGCGGCGCCCTTGATCAGGCGACGCGCCTGCTCCCCGCCGAACTGCAGCATGATGAAGGCCGCGAATTGATCAGCCGCGTCTTCCTGGCGGCCGAAGACGGGGACATCGAAGATGTCGAACATGGCATGCCCGAGCTCGTGCGCCATGGCAAAAAACAGTTGTCCGCAGATTGCGTCGGCCTGCGTGACTCCCGCCGCCATCATCTCCTTCGGCATGCTTTTCCATATCTCCTGGAGTAATTCGTAGCAGACGCTCACCGTCGGCTGCTTGCCTTCACGCTGATACCAGGCGTTCGCGACGCCGTCGCACGCGACCGTCTTGATGACCAGATCGACCGGCAGGCGGAACGGGCTGAATATCTTCCGCACGGTCTCGAGCGTACGGCGCTGCTTGACCATGTCGTAGATTTTCTGATGTTCGGGATTCTTGGGCGGAACGTATTCGACGCGGATGGGGATGCGAGGTTCGTCCGCCGTCACATAGACATCCGGGTCCGCGGGGTCGCTCGCGCCGTCGAGGCGCAACGGCACGCCGGCGACGTACAGCTTGTCGCCCGAGCGGAAAACGATCGCGGCCGGCCCGAGCTCGCGGGCATTCAGGTCATTGACCTGGGCCGAGGCGTCAACCCTGGCCCTTCCGTAAATAATCTCGAAGGTCTGACCGTCGACGAAAATACCGTCCTTGTCGGCGATGCTGCCGGGCGCGTCTTCCGCCAATGCCAAGGTCCAACTGGAGGCGAGCAGGAGGGCGGCGGCGACGACGGCGCTCGGCGACGTGCGGGGCATTGCTATCATTGGGTGCTCCCATCCGGGCGGTCGACCAGCCGCGCGCTCAGGGCCACGTGCCCTGAACGCGACGGCTCCGATTTCGAACGGGCGAGCGGAGCAGATCAGCCGATCGGCGAGCGTCGTTCTGCTCGCTTTTTGCCCCGATCGATCGTGCCTTATTTCTTGTCGCTCGTGTTCCAGTTTTCGTCGAACGTCTTCTTCAGCTTGTAATAGGTGTAATCGGGATCATTGATGTAGGCGCGCTGACGCTCGATTTCGCCATCGCGCAGGCCCTGGGGCCGCTGACGATCGATGTCGGCGTCGCGCAAGCCCTGTGGCCGCTGACGGTCGGCGTCGGCATCGCGCAGGCCTTGAGGCCGCTGACGGTCGACATCGAGATCACGCAGACCTTGGGGCCGCTGACGGTCGGCGTCGGCATCGCGCAGGCCTTGGGGGCCCTTGCGCTCGATGTCGGGATCCCGCAGCCCATAAGGCCGCTGGCGCTCGACGTCGGAATCCCGCAGCCCATAAGGCCGCTGGCGCTCGACGTCGAGATCGCGCAACCCGTAAGCCCGCTGGCGCTCGACGTCGGAATCCCGCAGCCCATAAGGCCGCTGGCGTTCGACATCGAGATCGCGCAGCGCGTAAGCCTGCCGACGGTCGATGTCGGGATCGTGCAGTCCATAGGGCCGCTGGCGCTCGACGTCGAGATCGCGCAGCCCGTAAGGCCGCTGGCGCTCGATGTCCGTGTCCCGCAATCCGTAGGCGCGCTGACGCTCTTGATCGAGCATGGCATAGGGCCGGACGCATTCGTCACGCAGCCCATAGGGGCGCTGGCGCTCGATCGCCGGGTCATACGCCATGGTGGACCTTTGCACGAGCGGCGCGGCATCGACCATATAGAGCTTGTCATCCGAGCGGAAAATGATGGCCCCCGGCCCGAGCTCGCGCGCGCCGAGGCTTCTGATCAGGGGGGAAATATCTCCCTTCGGCGCTCCCTGCGTGACAGTGAACGTCCTTCCGTCGATCAGGATACTGCCGTTGCTGGCGATGGTGCGAGGTGCGTCTTGTGCCTGGGCGAGCGCCGACATCGACACGCTCGACATCAAAGCGACCGTAGCGGCAGCAATGATCGCTGACCTGGTCCGGGGGGCTGACATTGAACTCTCCTGTGAGGCTGAACAGCTTTTGACGACTCCTGCCTGTCTGGCATTGCCGGCCTGCGCGGTATTGTTTCGATTTGCGCTGCTTTGTCTTTTCCTGCTGGCGAGCGCCGGGGGGTCGTGGCGCGGCGGCTCGGTGCCACGGGGTCCACGGCCGCATGGATAGGCCCGATAGCCGGCGGCATGTCGACGGCCGTCGGGCCGGACCCCCGTCCAACCCGCGTGCCCGTCCCGGATGCCAACACAAGGGACGGCCGGAAGAGATGGAGCGAGACCGCCCGTCAGGCCCCTCGCACGCCGGTGAAGTCCCGATGTCAGGGGAGGGGGCCGGTGAACGGGGTCACCCGACTACCTTCCCGGTTCGTTGTTGCCCCCCGACCGGGGTGCTAAGGTCCCTATGGGCTGAAGCAGGGGTGACGCCCCAACCATCATGACTGCCGTGCCGTGCGTGCAGATGTTGCGAAGAGCATTCGGATGGAGCGAGCTGCCGTAATCGTCCCGGAGGACGATTCGCTCGTGCTCTCAAGGATGTCGCCAGGCCCGGCGCAGAGGCGACTGGCTCTCGGTATCCTGCTCGGCTTGTTGGTCGTCGTGGTCATCGTGATGGGGCCGCTCGCGGGAATGCAGCTGCGGCCGGTCGAATCCTTCGTCCCGATCTATATGACGGCGATGTTCGTGAACGACTCGATCACCGCGATCCTCCTGTTCGCACAGTTTTCCATTCTGCGCACGCGTGCCCTCCTGGTGATCGCGTGTGGCTATGTCTTCACGGCGCTGATCATCATCCCGTTTATCCTGACGTTTCCGGGCGTGTTTCAGCCCGGCAGGGGCCTGCTAGGCGGTCTCCAGAGTTCGGCATGGTTCTACGTGCTCTGGCACTGCGGTTTTGCCCTGTTCGTGTTCGGCTTTGCCTTGCTGAAGGATATGGACCTCGCCAAGCCGTTCTGGCCGGGCCCCGTTCGTTCCGTGATCGTCCTCAGTGTCGCCCTGACGGCGGCCCTCGTCTCGGCCGCGGCATTCTTATGCATAGCGGGCGAAGCATCATTGCCCGCCATCATGCTCGATCCCCTCCGTTTCGGCCCGCACTGGCCTTATCTCGTGGGGGCGCCAATCGGGTCGCTGTGTATTGCCGCCCTCATCATGCTCTGGATCCGGCGACGCACCGTGCTCGGTCTTTGGCTGATGGTCGTGATGTGCCTCTACCTGGTGGAGGTACCGCTCAGCTATTATCCGGCTCCGATCCGCTTCAGCGTCGGTTGGTATGTGGTCCGGGTCATCGGGATCGTATCCAGCAGTCTCGTCCTGATTGTCCTGCTGTACGAGATAACGACCCTTTATGCCCGGCTGCTCCGGGCGGTCCGCGCCCACCGTCACGAGCGCGAGGCGCGGCTGATGACCGGCGACGCCGTCGCGGCCACGATTGCCCACGAGGTCAAGCAGCCCTTGTCCGGGATGATAACGAGCGCCGATGCAGGCTTGCGTTTCCTCGACCGGTCGAAGCCCGATCTGGACGAAGCGAAGGAGGCATTCAAGCAGATTGTCACTGACGGCCATCGCGCGGGCGAGGTGATTGAAAGCATCCGGACATTCTTCAAGAAGGATGACCGGAAAAGGGCCGCGGTGGACGTCAACGATCTCATCGGGAAAACGCTCGCCCTGGTGCGGGAGGATTTGGACAAGCACCGGATACAGGTCGAAGCCGAGCTGGACGAGCAGGTGCCACAGGTAACCGGCGATCGAATTCAGCTGCAGCAGGTGCTTGTCAACCTGATCACCAACGCCATCGATTCGATGGCCAGCGTGGGCGGGTCGCGCGTCCTGTCGGTAAAATCCGCGCTGCATGAGGATGGCGACGTAAGGGTATCGGTTGCGGACACCGGGACAGGCGTGGACGCGCGCGACATCAATCGGATATTCAACCCGCTCTTCACGACCAAATCCAACGGTATGGGGATGGGGTTGTCGATCTGCCGGTCGATCATCGAAGCTCACCAGGGGCGGTTGTGGGTCGCTCCGAACACGCCGCGCGGGGCCGTATTTCATTTCAGCTCAACTCCCTCGGCCTCCCCATGACGGAGCTTCGTTGTGATTGAAGCAGCATCGAGATTGTCGCAGCCGACGACCGGGCCCGATCCTGTCGTCTACGTGATCGATGACGATGCCGGGGTCCGCCAGGCACTCGGCCGGCTATTCCGCTCGGTCGGCTTGCGCGCCGAGCTATTCACCTCCGCGAACGAACTCATGCAGCGCAAGCTGCCTCCAGTTCCGAGCTGCTTGGTTCTCGACGTCCGCTTGCCCGGAATAAGCGGATTCGAGCTTCATGCCGCGCTGATCAAGGCCGGTATCCATATTCCGATCATCTTCGTTACCGCCCATGGCGATATCCCGATGTCGGTGCGCGCCATGAAGGCCGGCGCGATCGATTTCCTGACCAAGCCGTTTCGCGACCAGGATATGCTGGATGCCGTGGCGGCGGCGATTGCCCGCGACCGCGGCAGGCTGGAGGCCGAGAGCTGGAAGCTCGACGCCCAGAACCTGTTCGACGGTTTGACGTCGCGACAGCGGGAGGTGATGGCCCTCGTCACCACCGGCCTGCCGAACAAGGAGATTGCGGCCGAGATGGGCCTCAGCGAGATCACGGTCAAGATTCATCGCGGCCATATGATGCGGAAGATGCGGGCGAGGTCGCTCGCGGATTTGATCAAAATGGCGCAAGCGCTCGGCATTAATCGACAAAAACTCGCATAGCCATATATCTGGGTAGGCTTTTCATACATGGACGGCTTGTACTATTGTGGTCGCTGGAAGCGACTGGATGACGTTTTTGCAATGCACGCAGATGGACCAATCGCTTGGACGATATCCCCATTGTTTCAATCATCGACGACGACGAGTCAATTCGCATCGGAACGATGCGGCTGGTGCGGTCGCGCGGCTTCGTCGCTCACGCCTTTCCATCCGCATGTGCGTTCTTGCAGTCGGACAAATTGATCGGAACCTCATGTTTGATTTCCGACATCCAAATGCCGGAGATGAGCGGAATCCAGCTACACGACGCTTTGCGTGCGCGGGGCCATAATATACCGATTATTTTCATAACTGCGTTTCCCAACGAAAGGGCCCGCGCTCAGGCGCTGGTTCGAGGCGCCATCGGATTTTTGAACAAGCCTTTTGAGGGCGAGGCGCTCTTGCGCTGCCTCGATGCCGCATTGAAGGACAATTCGTGCGGCTAGCGCATGAGCCCGACAGGACGGCAAATGTCCTGGGCAAGCCGTGCGGCAAGCCGAGAGCATAGCGAGCGAGATCCCTTCGGTCTGAAGATATCTTGCGTCAGTGCGCCGGCGCCCGGCGCCACCAGGCCTCGCAAAAAAGCGGCGTTCAATCGCCGATTCCGCCCGCCTCCAGCCGAGGGAGGGCCGCGCCGTCACCAACAGCAAACTTTCGTATGAGCGCAGCAAACGAACGAAGCGTCGGCACCAACCTACGTCCGATGGAATGCGCGCCCGGGCTGGGGCATGAGAGGAGCGAGTGCTCAAACGCCTAGCGTGCCGGGCGCGTGCCGCCAAGACAGGTAGAGACCATGCACACCGCAGCAGTGGTTCAAGAGTCGGCGGAGTTCCCTTCGAGGCGCTTCTCCAGCCTCCGATGGAGCGCAATCGGCTCATCGTCGGCACGCCCGTCCGAAACGGCCGCGCCGGAAGCGACGGCGCTGGTCTACCAAGGCGGCCAGGTGGTCAAGTGGCAGCAGAAATCATGGACGGGCGTGAGCGCAAATATCACGGACGTGCGCTGCGATGATTACGTCCGCGTGGATCTCAGATCCGAGTGGACGAGGCTGTCCGTCATGCTCGAGGAAGTCGGCGGGCGTGTCGAGATTCGGCCGAAACCTTGGCGCGGCCGATCGACGTCGCAGGATGCCCCACGACCCCTGAGTCTCATCCCGGCGAGATCGGGGGCTTATGGACAAGCTACCGGTGTCCGCTTCATTCGCCACCTGATGCTCCAGTTCGATGGCGCGGCCCTGGCGCGCATGCTGGAAGACGAGGTCGACTTCAGCAAGGCCTTTGCGCCGCGGCTGATGTTCTCCCATCCCGGAATTATGCATTTGGCTCAACTATTCGCCGAGGAGTGCGCGAGCGGGGAACCGAAGTCTCAGCTCTATGGCGATTCCCTGTCGATTGCACTTGTGCTCGCGCTCTCGCGTCTGAACACGTCCAAGAACCAGTCAAACAAGCGCGGTCAACTGGCGCCCTGGCAGATCCGCCGTGTCACCGAGTATTTCGCCGCCCATCTGGCCGAAGACGTCCAACTGCAGACGGTGTGCGATTTGGTGAAGCTGTCGCGTTCGTATTTCAGCCGTGCTTTCAAGACCTCGACGGGGCTCGCCCCCCATCAGTGGCTGCTGCAGGCACGGATCGGGAAAGCGAGGCAGCTTCTGCTGGAAAGCGATCTTCCGCTCGCGCAGATCGCAGTCGATATCGGATTCGCAGATCAAGCCCACTTCACCCGCACATTCGGGCGCGTGGTCGGTCAAAGTCCTCGCGTTTGGCAGCGCACGCGTTGCGCCGGATTGGCCGGCCTGCAAAACGCCAGGTTCGGGGTGACCGGCATATTGGCGCCATCCTGTGCGCACCCCTAGGCGGAGCAATTGACGCGCCGCGCGGTCAGGACGGCGCGCTCCGCTGTGCCCGCCCTGCGCGCGCAGCCCCTGTAAACAGACACGGAAACAGGGCGAATCTCGCAGAAGAACAGGCCGGCGGCCGCTCAATCCAGGAAGCTTTGCAACAATAAACGGAGGATTCGACAAGACGTCGCGTTGCAGGCGCAGCAAGGTTACGGACGAGGCCGATCATCATCGAGCGTCCACGCCGGTCGCCACTCTTCAAGGGAGAACGCGATGTCCGAAGGCATCAACCACCCCCGCCGGCGTTTTTTGGGCACCGCGGCCATGACCATTGGCGCCGCCTCGGGGGCGGCGGGTGCCTTTGGGTTGTTTCCCGAGCATCCGGCCGAAGCGGGCGAGGGCGGCGAAATCCGCCCCTTCGGCGTCAATTTTCCCGACGACGCACTCGTCGACCTGCGCCGGCGCGTCGCCGCCACCCGCTGGCCGGACAAGGAGACCGTCGCCGATCCATCCCAGGGCGTGCAGCTGGCGACCGTTCAGCAGCTCGCGCGCTACTGGCAGACCGATTACGACTGGCGCAAGGCGGAGGCGCGGCTCAACGCCTTGCCGCAGTTCGTCACCGAGATCGACGGGCTCGACATTCATTTCATTCACGTTCGTTCGAAGCACGAGAACGCGTTGCCGCTCATCGTCACGCACGGGTGGCCCGGCTCGATCATCGAGCAGCTGAAGATCATTGGTCCGCTGACCGATCCCACGGCCCATGGCGCGAGCGCATCGGACGCTTTCCATGTGGTGATTCCGTCGCTGCCGGGCCACGGCTTCTCCGGCAAGCCGACGGCGCCGGGTTGGACTCCCGTCAGCATCGCCAAAGCCTGGGCGGCGCTGATGCAACGCCTCACCTACACGAAATACGTGGCGCAGGGCGGCGATTGGGGGAATGCCGTCACCGAGATCATGGCGCTGCAGGAGCCACCGGGACTGCTCGGCATCCACACCAACATGGCGGCCACGGTTCCAGCCAACATCTCGAAGGCGCTCGCGTTCCACGAGGCGCCGCCCGCCGATCTCACGGCGGAAGAGCGCAACGCGTGGGACCAGCTGGTCGACTTCTACGGGAAGGGGCTCGCATACGCCCTCGAGATGTCGAACCGCCCGCAAACGCTCTATGGCATCGCGGATTCGCCGGTCGGACTCGCCGCGTGGATGATCGATCATGACATCCGCAGCTATGGGCTCATCGCACGTGTCTTCGACGGAAAGACCGAAGGCCTGACGCGCGATGACATCCTCGACAACATCACGCTCTACTGGTTGACGAACACGGCGATCTCGTCCGCGCGCCTCTATTGGGACACCACGCAGATCTCGAACGGAGCAGGCTTCTTCGACGTGAGGGGCGTCAAGCTCCCGGTCGCCGTGAGCGCCTTCCCCGACGAGATCTATGCGGCCCCGCGGAGTTGGTCAGAGCGGGCGTATCCCAAACTCATCCACTACAACAGGCTCGACAAAGGCGGTCATTTCGCCGCCTGGGAACAGCCGGAGATCTTCTGTGCCGAGATGCGCGCAGCGTTCAAATCGCTGCGCCAGCCGACATGAGACGAGCGGCGCGCGCGTGGCGCGCGCCGGATTTCCACCGCACGTGGCGACAACTCCAGACACGGACGCTGACCAATGGACAAGATCAGATCTGACGACATGAATCGCCGGGTATCGGGGTTGCTCTGCGCGGTCGCCGGCATGCTCGCTGTCATGGCCGTATCCGCCGGAGCCGCCGACGACCTCAAGCCGCCCGTCGGTTACCGCAATTGGTTCCACGTCAACACCATGATCGTCGACAAAGCGAGCCCTTTGTTCGCGCAGCTGGGCGGGATGCACAACGTTCATGTCAATTCGGTGGGAGAGCCCGCGCTCAAAACCGGCGGCCCGTATCCCGACGGGACCATGTTCCTGACCGATCTGCACGACTTCACGGTGGTCGACGGCTCTTACGTCGAAGGGGCCCTCAAAGGTCTCGCCCTGATGGAAAAGGACTCCAAGCGATTTGCGGCGACCGGCGGCTGGGGCTTTCAATTCTGGGTGGGCGGAGATGCCACGAAGCCGGCGGTGACGGACGCCACCAAGCAATGCTTCGAGTGTCATCAGCCGCAAAAGGCCCAGGACTACGTCTATTCCACCTACATTCCGTGACCCGGTTGGCACCTCTTCACGCGGGGCGACCCATCGAAACGAGGACAGTCACCCATGGGCAAGATCCATATGCCGGAACACATCGACCATCATCGCCGCCGCCTCTTTGGCGCCGCCGCCATGACGGTCGCCGCCGCCCAGCTCGCCATGGTCCGATCTGCGGGCGCTCAATCCAGCAGGACAAGGGCGGCGGATCTGCCCAAGATCAAGCCGGGGACGAACACGTCGTTCGGCGCCCTGAAGCAGATCGATGCCGGCGTCCTGAATGTCGGATACGCCGAAGCCGGCCCCGGCGATGGTCCTGCGGTCCTTCTGCTGCACGGCTGGCCCTATGACATTCACAGCTATGTCGACGTCGCCCCGCTGCTCGCGTCGGCCGGCTACCGGGTGATCGTCCCGCATCTGCGCGGCTATGGCACGACACGCTTTCTCTCAAGCGACACGTTCCGCAACGGTCAGCCGTCGGCGCTCGCGCTCGATGCGGTCGCCCTGATGGATGCGCTCAAGATCGAAAAGCCGATCCTCGCCGGTTATGATTGGGGAGCTCGGACGGCCGATATCGTGGCGGCGCTCTGGCCGGAGCGCTGCAAGGCCCTGGTCTCGGTCAGCGGTTATCTGATCGGCAGCCAGGAAGCCGGCAGGATGCCGCTGCCGCCGAAGGCCGAGCTCGAATGGTGGTACCAGTATTATTTCGCCACCGAGCGCGGCCGTGCCGGCTACGACAAGTACCGGCACGACTTTGCGAAGCTCATTTGGCAGATCGCTTCGCCCAAGTGGGACTTCGATGACGCCACGTTCGATCGCAGCGCGGCGGCCTTCGACAACGCGGATCACGTCGCGATCGTGATCCATAACTACCGCTGGCGGCTCGGCCTGGCCCAGGGCGAGCCGAAATATGACGACCTGGAGAAGCGGCTGGCCGCGGGTCCGGTCATCACCGTGCCCACCATTACGCTCGAGGGCGATGCGAATGGTGCGCCACACCCGGACCCCAGTGCCTATGCCAAAAAATTCTCGGGCAAATATGCGCACCGGCTGATCAAGGGCGGCGTCGGGCACAACCTCCCGCAGGAAGCCCCGCAGGCCTTTGCCGAGGCCGTCATCGAGGTGGCAGAAAGTTGATCTGCGTCAGCGAAACGTCCTGCGGACCGGTTATACTCGGCGGGCCGATGTCGTCTTATTTGCCCGAGCGAATTGCAAGCAGGGATGACTGAGCGACGTCGCGGTGTTCCTTTAAGGGGGGATCGGGAGGTCGAGATGCGCCTGAAAATCGATGCGTTGGTACTCGGCTGTATCGTCCTGCTGGTCGGTTCCAATGTCGGCGCCGCCCAATCCGCCTATGATTATCCGTGGTGTGCGGTCTACACCAAAACGAGCGGGGCGATGTCCTGCTATTACACCAGCTATCAGCAGTGCATGGCCACGATGAGGGGGATCGGGGGAACTTGCGTCCGAAGTCCCTATGACAACGCCGAACCCCGCGGCGGGCCGCGATCGCGCCGGCACTGAACGTCGCTTGATCCAAGGAGGATTCGCCATGCGGAAACTCTTGCTCGGTACGCTGATACTTTCGGCGACGGTCGCAACGGGGCCGCGGCCCGCGGTTGCGCAGAACCTTCCGTGGTGCCTGGTCAACGATCAAAAGGGCTCGACGAGCTGCGCATTCACGAGCCGCGAGCAATGCCTGC
>Ga0137415_10006581_pt1 | contig 11528 bp, 8 predicted proteins | sample CZODoug3_1_1_16f_FD_183082 | JGI IMG/M metagenome (GOLD analysis project Ga0137415, IMG submission 183082) | Vadose zone soil fungal communities from Angelo Coast Range Reserve, California, USA - CZODoug3_1_1_16fungal (Hybrid Assembly) | ecosystem: Environmental > Terrestrial > Soil > Vadose...
AACTCTGCACGGTAAAAGCGCACCATGAATTTTGAGGCGTACGGTCGCGCGGAAAGCAGAAAAATGCGGAGATTCGTGCTCCGCGCGGCGTTACGACCAAATCAGATTGAGTTTTCACACAGCCTGGACCCAAAGCGGTCATCGGCCCTTCATGGGCAGTACGGGAATTGATCTGCGACTTCGCATGACGGCCGCGGCGGACGGCTGAGACGCCGGATGACTCTCCGTCCACATGGACGGAGCGGGCGCTCTGCTGCTAAAATCCAGCGTCCCGCCGACCTCACCGACGCGTTTCGTCGCGGGGGGCGAGACGTGTCACGCGGCCCCCAAGAGCCGCGTCGTGGGGAAATGTCCAATGAAGCGCATTCTGCTGGGCGCGCTGCTCATTGTCCTCATCGGCTGCGCATATTTCGGCCGGAGTTATCTTTTCGATGCGGCTCCGGAACCCCGCGCCCGCCCGCCCACGGCGGCGCAGCCGGTGGTCGCCGATGTCGCGGTCGAAACGCCGATGCCGATTCAGATCACGGCGATCGGCAGCGTCCAGTCGATCGCGACCGTGATGATCAAGTCGCGCATCGACGGGCAGATCAAGGAGGTCCATTTCAAGGAAGGCCAGGAGGTCAAGGAGGGAGACGTCCTTTTCACGCTCGATGACCGTGCGTTGCGAGCGCAGCTCGCCCAGAGCGAGGCGACCCTCGAGCGCGACCGGGCCTCGCTCCAGCGCGCGAAGCTCGAGGTCGCGCGGCAGAGCGGGCTTGCGACGCGCGGCGTCGCGTCGGCGCAAAAGTTCGAGGACGTGGAGACCACGCTGGCGGTGTTTGAAGCCACCGTCCGCGCGGGCGAAGCGGCCGTCGAAAACGCCCGCGTCAACCTGGCCTACGCGACGATCGCGGCGCCGATCAGCGGCAGGACCGGATCGGTCGCCTTCAAGAAGGGAAATCTCGTCAAGGCGTCCGAGCTGTCCACCACGGCGCCGCTGGTCACTATCACGCAGCTGCGGCCGATCTACGTGACATTCACGGTGCCGGAGGGGCATTTGGCGGCCCTGCGCGCGGCCGCCGCCAGCCTGCCGGTGGTCGCGACCATCCCGAGCGAGCCGCAGACGCCGATCACCGGCGCGCTCGTCTTCATCGACAACCAGGTCGATGTCGCGACCGGCACCATCACGCTCAAGGCGGAGTTCGCTAATGACGATACCCGGCTGTGGCCCGGGCAATTCGTCAACGTCACCTTGACCCTCGGCATGCAGGCGGACGCCGTCGTGGTGCCGAGCGCCGCCGTCCAGATCGGGCAGAACGGCCCCTACGTGTTCCTGCTCCGGCCGGACTCGACCGTCGAAGTGCGGCTGGTACGCGTCGACCGCACGCTTGACGGCAGGACCGTCGTCGCCGAAGGGCTCGCGGCGGGCGACCGCGTCGTGGTGGACGGCCAGCTCCGCCTCGCCAACGGCACGCGGGTTGCCGTGCAACGCGGCGAGGCGGCGCCGCCGAAGCCGCCCGCGGTGCCAGTGGCGGAGCGCCAGCCGTGAACCTGCCCGCGCTGTGCATCCATCGCCCGGTCATGACCACGTCGGTGACCGTGGCGATCGTGCTGGTCGGCCTCATCGGATACCTGTTCCTGCCAGTGGCGGCGCTGCCGAAGGTGGACTACCCGACCATCTCGGTGTCCATCGCCATGCCGGGCGCGAGCCCGACCACCATGGCGGCCTCGATTGCCACGCCGCTGGAGCGCGAGTTCGCGGCGATTGCGGGCGTCGATTCGATCGCCTCGCTGAGCGGCCTCGGCGTCGGCCGCATCACGGTGCAGTTCAACCTCAACCGCAACATCGATGCCGCCGCGCAAGACATCCAAGCCGCAATCGCCAACGCTTCACGCAAGCTGCCGGCCGAGATGACGACGCCGCCCAACTACCGCAAGGTGAACCCGACCGATACGCCAGTGATGTCGCTGACCTTGAAATCCGCGACCGTGCCGATGTCCACCATCAACGAATATGTGGAGATCAATATCGGCCAGCGCGTGTCGACGCTGCCCGGCGTCGCGCAAGTCTTCACCTATGGCTCGCAGAAATATGCGGTCCGGGTCCAGGTCGATCCGAACCTGCTCGCGATGCGCGGCATCGGGCTCGACGAGGTACAGAAGGCGCTCGCCGCCGCGAGCTCCAACACGCCGGTCGGATCGCTCAACGGCCTGCAGAAGGCCGCAACCTTGCAAGCGGATACCGAGCTCACCAGGGCGTCCGCCTTCATGCCGCTGATCATCGCTTATCGCAACGGGGCGCCCGTTCGCCTCGGCGACGTGGCGCGCGTCGTCGACAGCGTCCTCGGCGACAAGGGGGCGAACTGGTTCAACGGCGAACGCGCGATGTCGGTGCCGGTGCTCCGGCAATCCGACGCCAACACCGTGGAGGTCGCGGATCGCATCAAGGCGACGTTCGCGGCCCTGCGCGCCGAGATTCCTGGCGCGATCGATCTTGCCGTGCGCAACGACATGTCGGTGCCGATCAGGGCCGCGGTCAACGACATGCAGCACACGCTGCTCCTGACCGTGGTCCTCGTCGTCCTCGTGATCTTCGTTTTCGTGCGGCGTCTGTCGGCCACCGTCATTCCGGCGCTCGCCTTGCCGGTTTCCATCGTCGGCACGTTTGCCGCGATGTACCTTGCCGGCTACAGCCTCGACAATGTTTCGCTCATGGCCCTGACGCTTGCGGTCGGCTTCGTGGTCGATGACGCCGTCGTCATGCTCGAGAACATCGTCCGCCACAGCGAGGCCGGGCTTTCCCCCATGGAGGCGGCGCTCAAGGGCTCGCGCGAGATCACCTTCACCATCATATCGATGACCATCTCGCTGGTGGCGGTGTTCATCCCGGTGTTCTTCATGGGGGGCGTCATCGGCCGCGTCTTCAACGAATTTGCCGTCGTGCTCGGGCTCGCCGTCCTGGTGTCCGGCTTCGTTTCATTGACCCTGACGCCGATGCTGGCGAGCCGCTTCCTGCGCGCCGACCATCATGTGACCGAGACCGGCGTCGTGCTGCGCATGCTGGAGCGCGGCTACCTGGCCATGCTGCGGAACTACGAATGGTCGCTGGAAGCGGTCCTGCGCCATCCGCGCTCGACCCTCGCGGTGACGGTCGCGACGATCGCGCTCACCGGCTATCTGTTCTATGTCGTTCCGAAGGGCCTCTTCCCGCTCGAAGACACCGGTTTCCTCACCGTCGGCACAGAGGCGGCCGAGGACATCTCGTTTGCCGCAATGGTGGAGAAGCAGTCCAGGATCGATGCCATCATCCGGGCGAGCCCCCATGTCCTGAACTACAACAATGAGGTCGGGCAGGTGGGGGCCCGCATGGGCGTGAATGGCGGTGCGTTCTACGTCCAGCTCAAGCCGCGCAGCGAGCGGCCGTCCGTAACCCAGGTGATCCAGGAGCTGCGCCGTCAGGTCAGCGCGGTGCCGGGAATCAACGTGTTCTTCCAGCCGGTGCAGAACCTCAACATCGGTGTCCGGTCGAACCGCAGCGCCTACCAGTACACGCTCGCGTCCACCAACCTCGACGAGCTCTACCGCTTTGCGCCGCTGATCGAGGCGCAAATGCGCCGGCTTCCGTCACTCCAGGACGTGGGCTCGGACCTGCAGATCAAGAATCCCCAGGCGGTCATCAATGTCGACCGCCAGAAGGCGGCGGCGCTCGGTCTCACGGCGGAGCAGATTCGCACCACGCTCTACAACGCGTTCGGATCGCGACAGGTGGCGACCATCCTCACTGCCAGCAACGATTATGCGGTCATCCTCGAGTTCGGCTCCTCGTTCCAGGAGAACACCGAGGCGCTATCGAAGGTGTTCGTGCGCTCGAGCGCCGGACAACTGGTCCCGCTCGGCACCGTCGCGACGGTGAGCCAGGTGGCCGGCCCGTTGACCGTCACCCATCAGGGCCAGCTGCCGGCGGTGACGATCTCGTTCAACCTCGCGCCGGGCGTCGCGCTTGGCGAGGCGATCGATCAGATCCAGAACATGGAACGGCAGCTCGCGCTGCCGGCCACGATCACGTCGGGCTTCTCCGGCACAGCGCAGGTCTTCCAGCAGTCGCTGCGCGGCCAGGGCTGGCTGCTGCTCGCGACCGTCGTGGTGATCTACCTGGTGCTGAGCATCCTCTACGAGAGCTTCATCCACCCGATCACGATTCTGTCGGGGCTGCCGGCCGCCGGCGTCGGCGCGCTTCTGACGCTAATGCTGTTCAAGATGGACCTCAGCGTGATCGCGATGATCGGGGTGATCATGCTGATCGGCATCGTGAAGAAGAACGCCATCATGATGATCGACTTCGCGCTCGATGCGCAAAGGAACCAGGGGGAGACGCCGCAACGGGCGATCCACCAGGCCTGCGTGCTGCGCTTCCGGCCCATCATGATGACCACGGCCGCGGCCATCATGGGCGGGCTGCCGATCGCGCTCGGTCTCGGCGCCGGCGCCGAGCTGCGCCAACCCTTGGGCGTTGCGGTGGTGGGCGGGCTTCTGACCTCGCAGCTCCTCACGCTCTACATCACGCCGGTGATCTATTTGTCCCTGGAGGATGCGAAGCGCGCCGTGTTGGGCTGGTTCGGCCGCGCGCCAGCCATGGTACCGGCGCGGCCCGCGGAATGAATGCGCGGCCGGCGCTCGTCAGAGGCCCGGAAACGAAACGACGCGGGCCCGCGCCCGCGTCGTTCGGTGTCAGGTCCGCCTGCGAGCGGACGCCTCGCGGCTTCAGATCGGCAGCTTCGAGCGGTCGACAGCCGCGCCGCGCAGGATCACCTGGGAGATCTTGCGCGTGTTGGTGATGTCGTCGACCGGGTTCGCATCGAGCACGATAAAGTCGGCGTTCTTGCCGACTTCGAGCGTGCCGGTGTCGGACATCTTGAGGAACTCGGCCGCGTTCTTCGTCGCGGCCATGATGACCTGCATCGGCGTCATGCCGGCGGCCACCATATCGGCAGCCTCCTCATGGGGACCCCAGGCGCGGTTGCCGTCGGTCCCGAGCACGATTTTCACGCCGGCCGCATTGATCTTTGCCAGGTTGCGGGCCTGAATCCCGTAAGCGGCCTGCTGCTGCGGCCGGTCGGTGTTGCCCTCTTCGAGCTTGGCGTAGTCGGCGGGCGCGAGGCTTGCCTTCAACCAGCTCAGATCCTGCTTGATGCCGCGGTCAGGCAGGTTCGGGTTGACGACGAGGTTCGGTTTCGACTTGTACAGCGACAACATTTCATCGTCGATGTCCTTGTCGCGCACGCTGTGCGCGAACGCGTCGAGCCCGGCGCGAATGAGCCGCTTCCCGTCAATCTCGTTGAAGATGTGCGCGGTGACGCGCAGGCCATTCTTGTGAGCCTCGTCAATGACGGCTTCATACTGAGAGGGAAGGACCTTGTCGACCTTGCCGTCGCGGTCGTCGACCCAGACCTTGATGATGTCGACCTTGTTCGCCGCGTTTGTCTGGACCGCCTTGCGGGCCTCCTCCACGCTGTTGATCTCCAAGGTCGGGCGTCCTTCGGTCCTGCTGATGCCTTTACCGGCGCTGAGGAAGCGCGCCATGCCGGGGTTGTCCTTGTTGCGAAGGTCGAGCAGTTCATAGTTATCGGTGCCGAGGCTCAGCGCGGCTCCGACCCCGAAATAGGCGCGCTGCCTCAAATCGAGCACGAGCTTATCGCGGGTCGTGCTCAGATGCGTGTGCGTGTCGATGAGCATCGGCATGACGGTCTTGCCGGCAAGGTTGACGCGCGTGGCGCCGGCGGGCACGGACCCGCCGACCTGCGCAATCTTGGTGCCGCTTACGACCAGCGTCGTGTTGTCGAGGACGCGGCCGTCGCCCACGATGACGCGGGCGCCTTCGTAGGCGGTGACGCCCTGCGCGCTGGCCTGACCGGCGACGCCGGTAAGGACGCCGAGAGCGACGGTTGCTGTCAGAGCGGCTATGTTCATTCGATGCATCGGTACCTCCCTGGTGAACTGGACAAGCGGACCTTAGCTCTTCTCGGGGACGCGCGGGAGAGCCTGGCGCGGTAGATGGCTGGGCGCGGCGAAACCGATCGCCGGGCGTTTCGAACTTTACGAAGCCCGGGTGCAACGCTACTGCAACGGATCCTGCTGAACTGACAGGACGGCGCCGACGCTGTCGTTGGTTCTCGGATCGGGGCCGCGTCCCGCCGCGAAGGCGCGCTCTTCCACCCGCCGTCCATGCAGCAGTCCAGGCAGGCCGTAGTTTCCCTCGATGCAGCGCGGCTCGTAATAAATCCTGTTCTCCTCGTCGCTCTGCCGGGTGAACTCCTGCTTGATGGTCCATGGTCGGGTCCACACGGTCAGATCTTCGATCAGGGCCTCGTACGCGAGGGTCCTTGGCCCGGTGCGCGTCCAGCGCTCGACCAGGTGCAGGTTCTCGCGCGAGCCGAACACGTCGGTCTTGGGACTGAAGTTGGTCACGTCGACCACAAGCGTGTCGTCTTCCCAATGGCCGCGCGAGTCGCCGAACCACTGATGGATGTTGGCCGGCAGGTGAGGACTTCCGTTCATGACGATGTTGCGCTGCCAGCCCTGGCCCTGGTTCACGTCGTAGAAGATCGAGATGCCGCCCGGCGTCTGCACGATCCGGCGAAAGCTGCCGCCGAACAGGCTGCCGAACTCGGGCAGCCCGCTGCGCAGGCAGCGGTCCGACAACCCGTCGTCTTCCGGCCCATCGCTGCGGTTGAGGCGCGCGACGTTGCCGGCGTGGTAGCGTGGCGGCGGTTCCGAAAATCGCGGCGAGGGCGTCGGCTCGTATTTGCCTCCCGCGCACACCGGCTCCTTGTTCTTGCACGCGTTGGTCGATTGCAGCAGCACGAGGAAAAATTCCCGGTCGGCCGCGGCGGCGCGCTGAGCTTGCGGAGTCTGCGGCGGCAGACGGCCATTGGGCGGATCGACGATCATCGACGTGCGAGCGCCGGCGTGCTTGATGGTCAGGAACGTCGTGTTGTAGGCGCCGCCGACGTCAACCGCGCTCCCACGTTGTTGACGTGGGTCGTCGCCGTAGTGGGCTGCGCGCCGTTTGTCCAATTCTTGCCGCTGCGTTTCGGTGAAGAATTCCTGGTTTGCGTACTGGGCGGGGCGCTGTAAGGGCGTGTCGAATTCTTCCGTCCAGATCCCCTGAAGATCAGGCTCGCCCCAGGGAGTTTTCAGCGCGGTATCGGAAAATGCCGGAGCTTGAGCCGAGGTCCGGGTGGCGGGCACCGAAATGGCAGTGCTGACAGCGGCTGCAGCAATGGCGACAGTGATCATCGAGGTTGAAAAACGGTCGCCCATCATGACCTCCCTGTGTCTTGCGGTTGGTTACTGCGATGAACTCTTCTTTGAACACCTGTGCCGTTGTGGGTGTGCCTGATTAGATTAATTCTATCGCGGTTCGGCTCGCGGGAAAATGGGGGATTGGCGCGTCTGCCATCCAATCACTGCACCTACGTGCATTGCGGGTTGGCGCAAATCCACCGTGGACATCGATCGCACCGGATCTGGGCGCCACCCACATGCCGAGCATGCCGAGCGACTTGCGACCACGATCATTCGCCAAGCCCATAGCGACGAAATTCTTCGGCGACTCCGGGGTCGAGGGCTTTCGCCGCCGCGAGATCGGCGCGGCCACCTTCGGGGTCATTTTGACCCAGGCGGGCGAGACCGCGGCCGTAAAGCGAGCCCGGCTCTCGCGGATTACGGGCCAGCGCCGCATCGTAATCGACAACCGCCTGCTCGAACCGGCCAAGCTTCAAATATGCAAAGCCGCGGCTATCAAGTGCGCCAGGGTCATCGGGCGCGAGCCGCAAGGCTTCGTTGCAGTCTGTAAGCGCTTCCTCAAGACGGCCCAATACGGCACGATCCCAGCAGCGATTGTTCCAGGCCTTGGCATTCCTTGGCTCGATGACGATGAGACGGCTGTAATCCTCGGCGGCGCGATCATAAAGGCCGGCTCGCTCATGAGCGTCGCCGCGCTCCGCCAAAGCTTCAACGTCGCCTGGGGCGAGGCGGAGCGCCGCGTCATAATCCGCGATTGCAGCGGCATAGTCCTTTTTCTGGTAATGGGCGCGGCCGCGGCCCACATGGGCGTCCGCATCCGTCGGATCGAGTTCGATGGCGCGGTCGTAGTCCGCGAGGGCGCGGTCCATTTCGCCGCTCGCAGCCAACGCGCCAGCGCGGTTGAAGAAGGCGACCGCGCGGTTCGGGTCGAGCATGATCGCGCGGTCATAGTCTCCAATCGCACGCTCGACATCGCCCCGAGCCGCATGGAGATTGCCGCGGGCCACATGGACCGCTGCGCCCTCCGGGCCGCTGATTTCGCCCCGCGCCAGGGCTTCGAGGAGACGCGTGCAGGCGGCGATCGCCGGCTCGGGCGTTGCGGCATTGTTGGAATTGATACAAGAATCGCGATCGACCAATATCTGGGCCGTTTGCGCGAGCGCTGTTGCCGAAATACCAGTTGAGATCGCAAGGAGAAGTGCGACGGCACAGCTCTGGAGCGTGTTCATGGTGTGTCGTTTCTTTCAGGCGGGCTTCCGCTGCGCTAAGCCTATCTGGTGGCCGCCGCTTGGCCAAGCCTGGGCATCGCCCCTGGAGCCCACCATCTGCGGCAGGGAAGCGGAGAGATCGCTGTTTTCAAACGGGAGGAAGTCATGAGAACAAAGACGGCTGGTGCATTGGCGATTTTTGCCTCGTGTGCGTTCATCGGTGCCGCGGGCGCTCAAGATCTCGGTCCGCAGGTCAAGAAGCTCGCCGATGGCGTCTACGTTCACACCGGAAGGGGCTTCGAGTCGAACAGCGGGATCATCCTCACCCAGGACGGCGTCATCGTGATCGATACCGGGCAGAACCCGTACGAGTCTCGCAACATCTGGGCGACAGTCCGCAATCTCACCTCGATGCCGGTTCGTCTCGTCATCGACACCGAGCCGCATGCTGATCATACGACCGGCCACTACATGTTCTCGCCGCCCGCTGTCGTCATCGCGGCCGCGGGGGCGGGTGAGTCGATGCGCACCGCCGACCGCAATGCGCCGGATCGCATCCAGCGGCTCGCCGCGACATCTCCAGAGTTCAAGGCGGCCCTTGAAGGCTATCGATTCATTACGCCCCACATCGAGTACCACGACAGGATGACCATCAATCTCGGAGGGCGAACCCTCGAGCTGATCTATCTCAAGGGCGTACACAGCGAAGCCGACACCGCCGTGTGGCTGCCCAATGAGCGCGTGCTATTCTCGGCATCCGCTTTCGTAGTCAACCAGATCAATATCCTGCGTCCGTTTGTCACCATTCCGGATATCCTCGCCGCCGGAAAGATGATGAAGGCGCTGAACCCCGAGCACGTGGTTCCGGGGCACGGCACGCCCGGCACGGTGAAGATCTTCGAGGACGGCGAAATGTACTATACGCTCCTGCTCGATCGGGTCGGTGTGATGGTGAAGGCGGGCAAGTCGCTCGATGACATCAAGAGGGAAGTGAAGATGCCCGAGTATGCGAGCTGGGGCAGCCAGGATCGTTTCCCGACCAACGTCGAGGCAGCCTACAAGGCCGTGGTTGGGAAATAGCTGGTCGGAGTGACCGCGGGCTGCCGGTCAGCCGTGTCCCATTCTTCGGCTCATGGCCCAAGGCTGTCGGTCCGCCGCGTCGGCTTTCACGGTGAGTTTCGGAGGAGAACCGGACGTAGCGTAGACGCGGAGAAACCGACGCGAATGACCCAGAACGGACTCTTGGGCCCGTCCCGCGATCGCATCGTACCCCTCCGTCCTGCGCCGAATGTTGGGGTGCGTCTACGCCATTAACTTCAGGGGATGCTATGGTGTCCGTCACCTCGCAATCGTCATCAGGACGCAATGACACTTGAACTCAAGATGCTTGCCCTCAGCATCGTCCTTGGGCTGGTACAAATCGTACTGGCCTCGCATGCTGCAAGCCTGCAACGCGGCTATGTTTGGACGGCGAGTTCTCGCGATGAGGCTGTGCCTGCGTTGACCGGAGTGGCGGGCCGACTGGCACGGGCACTGCAGAATTTCGTCGAGACGTTTCCTCTGTTCGCTGCAGGCGTCCTGATAGCGCATGTTGCGGCCACGCACAGTTGGATGACCGAGTGGGGCGTTCAGCTCTACTTTTGGGGTCGCGTCGCCTATCTCGCCTTGTACGCAGCCGGGGTCTTTCTGCTGCGCTCCCTCACATGGAACGTGGCGACGCTCGGCATCGTCCTGGTCCTTTTGTCGCTGGTCTGAGTCATGACCCGACCATCGGAACTGAGGCTTGCTCAGATTTGCATCGGTATTCTCCTGCTCGTGATCGTTCGTTCACTTGGCGAGTTTTTCCGGCTTCAATATCTGCATGGGGAGACCCTTGTCATCGGACAGGTTACTCCGTACGTCGCTGGTGCCCTGTTCGCTGCCATCGCGCTTGCGTTGACGGTGATCGCTTATTTCGCCAGTCTTCATCGGACGTCGATTGCAATCACGGTCGCGACCGTCGTTCTCTTGCTCATCTACAGGATTGCTGTTGTGGGTTAGGGCGTAGAGCGGATTGGAGCCCACCGGGTCCGCGCAAAGCGCGGCCCGATGGCAGGCTCCGGCGTAATCCGCCAATTCCATGCTCGATCAGGGTGACGATCTCCTTGATGGATCGGGTCGGCGAAAGCCACGTTCTCGCTCCGGTTGTGCTGGATCCGGGCGCCTCAGTGTCCGCCCAACGACATGACGCAAATATAATATGCGCGGCTCGGCATATCGAGTTAAACAGAACGGCGGTATCAGGAGCGCCATTGCTTCACGGGAGCGGAATATGAGGAAGATGAAGAGACTCGTTCTCCTTGCGTCAACGCTTGCCATTCTTGTCGCACCGCTCACCGTTCGAGCAGAACAGCCGCCGATCATCGACCGGAATTCATTCTTCGGTGAGGTGGAAATAAGCGGCGAGAAGATTTCGCCGGATGGACAGTTCATTGCGTTTCTGAAGCCCTATAAGGGCACACGCAACATCTGGGTGAAAAAGATCAGCGAACCGTTCGGCGCCGCGCGTCCCGTCAGCGCCGAGGCCAAACGGCCGGTGAGTGGATATTTCTGGAGCCATGATGCGAAGTTCATCCTCTATGTTCAGGATGCCGGCGGCGATGAGAATTTCAACGTCCATGCGATCGACCCGACGCTTGCAACGGATCCGGTAACAGGCGTGCCACCGATGCGCGCGCTGACCAATCTGCAGGGCGTTCGAACCTTGATCTATTCGGTGCCCAGAGCCAAGCCGGACATCATCTACATCGGCCTGAACGACCGCGATGCGCGCTGGCACGACCTGTATGAACTGCGTCTTTCGACCGGCGAGAAGACGCTGCTGCGCAAGAATACGGAGCGCATCACCAATTGGGTGTTCGATCACGACGCCACGCTGCGGCTGGCGGTGCGCGTGACCGAGGCGGGAGACAAGGAATTGTTGCGCGTCGATCCGGACGGATTCAAGGTGATCTACAGTTGCGATGTGCTGGAAGGCTGTGGCCAGGAGGGTTTCGA
>Ga0137415_10006583_pt1 | contig 11527 bp, 12 predicted proteins | sample CZODoug3_1_1_16f_FD_183082 | JGI IMG/M metagenome (GOLD analysis project Ga0137415, IMG submission 183082) | Vadose zone soil fungal communities from Angelo Coast Range Reserve, California, USA - CZODoug3_1_1_16fungal (Hybrid Assembly) | ecosystem: Environmental > Terrestrial > Soil > Vadose...
TAAGCACCTGAGTGACAGAGAAGACTGGCTCGTTAGGCAAGTAGGGCGGCGCGTTGGTATCCTGAACCCCGTGCTGATCGCTGGGTCCGTACGCCCTAGTTGACTCGAACCCAACTCGGACCGAATCATGCGTTTCTATCCGTCCTTATCCGGAAGCACCGGCTAGGTCGCCCAGCCGAAAGCCACGGATCATTACGAATACTGACAGATCATGCGTCCGAGCTGGGAGAGGGGTGCGGGTCTGGAAATCCTAGGTGCGCTTGCGGGCTGTTCTGGTGCCAAATTGGTGCCCAACTGGGATGCAAACGGATGCACTCGGTGCTACGGTCTGTGCGGCCAAAGCTCGAGTTGCTGGGCACTTAGTGAATCCGCGTCGCATTGCGTAGCCGCGTGAGCGGGCCTCTTAATCAGCGGGTCCAAGGTTCGAGTCCTTGACGGCCCACCAAAGTTGTCACTGGGTTAGCGGGCATCGCAGAAAGTGCCCGCTAACCCTGCTGACGCCACGCTGACGGGTCTGAGATATTTCATGGCCTGCGTGCCCCCCGCCCTAAAAACGGCAGCCGGCTACTCGCGCGGATACAAGCTAATAGTTCCGCTCGACGGATACTCGTCGGGCTCAGCATCCCAGCCGGCCTCATCCTCCCATATCTGGATAGCCAGTTCGTCTGGGTGTGGCCTCAGGCCGGCCGCCAGGCTCCACGCCTCATCGCTAACATCGACCTGTTGCCGGTGTTGCGGCGTAAGGTCAAGGAGATGCTCTGCGGCTAGGAAGTCCGTGTCCCAGAAGAAGTGGTCGACGATGTAGTCGAAGTCAATCTGGCCGATCTCGTAGGGTGCCACGCTACAAGTACCGGTCTTCCCTTCGCGCGCCAAGTCGTTGTGAACATCACAGAAGTAATTGAGGCAGTGGTAGACGATGTACCAGTGATAGTCGGTCAACTGGTGGATGCGCGCGTCCCGGCTCGCGGCCAAGATCCGGCTTATGGTGTCGCGGGCCAACCGAGGCGAGAAGAACTTGGCGAGATCAGGGAACCACTCTGCCCATTCTTTCGGGTCTTCTCCAGAGCCCTCGATGTGCATATCGATTTCATCGTCCTTAAACTCGAGTGCGGCATGAAGAATTTCTCCGAACACCCGGTCTGGTCGACTCTGGAAGCGGAGCACAAGCCGAGCATAAGCCTGTTCGAAGGACCGAGCGGCTGTGCGAATGGCGGGGCATTACTCGAATACCAGATTCCGACCTCCCGTGGCTTGTCGTCCGAATCGGGCACGGTCACTCGCTGGAAGCCGACCGTACCGGCCGCGGCCGGCCCGGAAGAGAGGACGAGAACCACCAGGAGCGAAATGGTGATCTTCACTTGGCACCTCCGTTTCTGGGGCGACCCGCGAGGCAGTGGCTTGGGCGCGTACCTTCTCATGACGCCGAAGGCCCCCGTCAGCGAGGTCGACCTTGCGCTGAGCCCAGCTCGATTTCCCGAAGTCCGCGCACCTTCATGGCGTCGGGAGCGAACCGTCCGCCTACCGCCACGCCCCCGGGCAAGGGTGAGTAAAGCTCGATTCCAATCGTGGCGATGGGTATGGCTGTCGCGCCTGGCCTCGGGGTGTCGAGGAGCTTCAAGGAAACAATGGCGAGAATCGGTCCGCTGTCTTCTGGCGTATCTGGAAGCGGCTCGCGGTCGAAGGTCTGGTTCGGGAATGCCGTCTTCATGGCCTTCTGATGCACGTCCGCGTGATACCACCCGACCAGGGCCTTCTTGTTCTCGAACCAGGCGAAGATCACTTGCTTGCCGCTCGACGTCTGCCCGGTCTCCACGCCGAGACACCCCGGCCACGCCCGGGCCGCGCTGACCACGTTGGCGAAGCCCTGCGCGGGAGCTTGCGCGCGCGCAGGGGTGACCCACGAGGAGACCAAGGCGAGGGTCACTGACACGACGATCACGAGGGTGCGACCGTGGCGAGTCTTCATGACGAGGGCTCCTTTCATCCTTACCGACCGTGCCTGCCTTTCGCTCTACCCAGGGCTCACAGGCTAATGTGAACATCGATAACATGTGAATGTTGACAGTGTCAACACGAATAGCTAGCCTAAGGCCAATCGTGCGACGCGTCGACCCGCGAAACCCTCCGGCCGTCCAGCGTCGGTCCCGCCGGCCCAAGCACCGGGGTCGATATCATCACGGCGACTTGCCCCGGACGCTCTTCGATGCGGCGCTCCGTATCGTGGAGACTCAGGGCACGGGAGCGCTGACCTTGCGGGCGGTGGCCCGCCTGGCCGGCGTCTCGCAAGCGGCCCCCTACAGGCACTTCGCGAACAAGGAAGCCATCCTGGCCGCAGTCGCGGAGGAGGGCTTCCGCTCACTGATGATCGCCATGCGTCAGACAATGGAGGCCTGCGGTGACGTGCCCGTCGCACGGCTCCGGGCGGTGGGGATCGGCTACGTGACGTTTGCCACGAGCCATCCATCACACTTCCGGGTCATGTTCGGACGCGACATGGCCGACCGGTCAGCCTTTCCGACTCTTCGTCAGGTCGCCAGTGACACGCTCGGCGTGGTCGTCGACGCAATAGCGGATTGCCAGCGTGCGGGGCTCGTGCGGTCAGAAGAACCGGCCGCAGATCTGGCAGTCACCGCGTGGTCCACCGTTCACGGCCTGTCGGCCCTGCTGGTCGATGGGGTGCTCGAAAGGTCGGCCGCTGACGTTGCCGAGATGGTCACGCGAGATCTGTTCCTTGGCCTTGGCGCACGCGAGGGCTGACGATCGCGCATGGCACGGGTGGTACTGGTCCACCACCGCAGGGCGTTGATGTTGAATATCCTCCGCTGTTCGGACCCGAGTATGCCCATGTCGCCCACGTGGCGATCTGTGCCGGAAGCCCCCCCGATGATGCGTGGATCAGGACATCACGAGAGGTGAAGAAGGTCGCATCCGAGGTGCCCGTCGTTGTTTTGCACGGTATCCGTTCAGGAGCGCGACCTCCCGGTAGCCGGGCGGTACCAGAGTCTTCCAAGTGTGTGGTATGTGGTTTTATATGCCCTGGAGGCAGGCAACCTGATGAGGAATCAGCGGGGCGCTACGTGTACGGCGGGTGAGCACCTTTCTCTTGTCTTGGTGTCAAGGGGCGAGTAAGGTCGCGCCGTGGCTGGGGAGCGCATCGCGGTTCTTGGCGCAGGAGGGCACGCGGCGGTGATCGTCGCGACTCTGCAGGCGATGGGCCGGGAGGTCGATGCGCTCTTCGACGACTCGCCCACGTATTGGGGCACCAACGTTCTGGGCGTTCCCATCCGCGGGCCGATCGCGGCGGTGCGTGATTCCACCTGCACGCGCGCCATCATCGGCGTCGGTGACAATCACGTGCGCAAACGCATCAGCCACGAGATCGAGATCGAGTGGACAACCGCGGTGCATCCATTCTCTTCGGTCCATCCGGGTGTGACCCTGGGCCCTGGTAGCGTCGTGTTTGCCGGCGGCATCGTCCAAGCCGGCGCTCGCATCGGTGCTCACGTCATCTTGAACACCAGAGCGAGCGTCGACCATCACTGCCACGTCGGCGACTATGCCCATATCGCGGTTGCGCACCTCGGCGGTGGCGCGTCGATCGGTGAAGGCGTCTTCCTTGCGCTCGGGAGCGTCGTGCTTCCCGGGTTACATGTCGGCGATTGGGCGGTTGTGGGCGCTGGTGCCGTTGTCACCAAGAATGTCGCGCCAGCCACGACGGTCGTCGGTGTGCCGGCACGACCGATTCCTTCCCAACCCCGGTCTTAACCGCCCCACCAAGCTCTTCGGCCACTTCCAGAGCATCGGGGTGGCCGTCGGTGTCTCCGGGGACAGAACGGGCCCAAGGGAGAAGCCATCATGAGGAGCGCAGCCCTGGGCGGAGTCGCCGCGTATCGGCCACATCCATGTGACCGTGGACGATGCGCCGTGGCGTTGGGCCGACGCAAGCGGCGAGCCGCTCATCATCAATGGTCTTCCCGCCGGACCGCATAAGGTCCTGATCGAACTCGTCAACGCGAACCATCGGCCCCTCGACCAAGGGGTCGTGAACTTCGAGATCCCGGGTAAACCATGAGCACGATTACGACCCAAGATCAGCCGCTAATATAAAGTCTACTCCGAGTCACGGCTGACTCGTCCCTGGCCTTTAGCACAGTGTCCTCCTCAGCGGGGTGGGTGCTGCGCCCCATTTGTGTGCCCTGCCTTGCTTCGCAATTGCGCTCAGGGATCAATTCCACGGTATCGCCCACTCGAATGTCGCCGCCCTGGATCACGTAGCTGTTCAGGGCCAGCTTGCCGCCGAGCTTCTCCACGATGTCTCTCAGCACTTGGCGATCCTGTTTCTGGGTATCAGGATCGAAGGTGGTCATGACGCAGCGGCCACGAAGATCCTGCACTCCAATGACAACCTCTCCGATCCGCAGACAACGCCCCGGCCAGGAGCGCTCAGTTAGGCCGTCGACGCCGCCGATGACGATGTTCGGACGGAGCCGGCGCCCGTCGTGGCCGAAGGCGACGATGGCGCCATCGGTCGCGACCAGCAGCGGGAGAACGTCGAAGCGATCGGAGGTGTCGTCACGGATGAGTTGGGCGCCAGGCCCGACGATCTTGATCACGGCACGAAGAACCTCAGCTTCGGTCCAGGGCCTACCGTCAACAAGCGGCTCCCCGGAGGGACTGAGCGTGGCATGGAGTCCGAGAAGGCGCGGGTGAGTTCTTGCCGTAACGACGCGGCCTCGCGCATCCTCGACGTGGACGACACGATCACCTGCGATTCCGAGGGAACCGATGGCAGCTTGCTCAATTCTTTCTCCAGCCATCGACTTCACGGGAAATCGCCAGAGTTCTGAGACCTTCATCGAGATCCTTTCCGTGTCGGATCTCCCTACCCTCTGGGTCGACAAGGACTAGCGCCCTCGTTCAGCAAATAACCCGGGGTCGCCGTTTTCTTGTACGTGGCGAGTTGCTGGCGCAAGGCGAGGTTCTCCAGGGCGAGCTGGCGGTGGCCGCCGCAGAGGAACGGGAGGAGTCGAAGCACGTGGAGCGGGAGTCTCGTCATCTAGCTGGGATTCTCTCCGGATCAGAGCCGACAGATCAACCACTTGGCCACCGCTCAAACATCGTCGCCTCGTGGGCCAATTACATTCACTTGAGCGCTTTCAAGTATTCAACTAAATCGGCGCGCTCGCCAGGGTCCGCGATGCCGGAGAATGGCATAACGTTGCCAGGGACAACGGTCTGCGGATCCCCAATATATGCGTCGAGGTTCTTCCCGTCCCAAATGATGCCAGAACCCTTCATGGCCCTGCTGTAACGGAAGCCTGCCGCGGTGCCCGCCTTGCGTCCAACGATGCCGGCAAGGCCCGGCCCCGCACCATTGCTCGAGTCGGTTGGGTGACACGCGCCGCACAGGCTGTACATCTCCTTGCCTTTACTGGCGTCCCCCGCATGAGCCAGTCCTCCACAAAGAGAGAAGAGAAAGAGGGGTAGCGCGCCTACGGACACTGACATTCGACGCCGCATACGGGGGCCCTCCGGCAGTTTCCTACAACGTTTCTGGCCGGTCGACATATCGACGCACATCGTCGCCAAGACGGAGTGCGAGCGCCGCCAGGGGACCCGTCGGGTTATAACCCGCGTTGAACGTATAGACCGACGCGCCAACCACAAAGAGGTTTTGAGCATCCCAGTGCTGCAAGTGCGGTGACACGACGCTCGTACCCGGATCGGCGCCCATGACGGTTCCGCCTGTCACGTGGGTCGTTTGATACACTCGCGAGTCGTACGGTCCCCGGCGGGGCGTCCCCGGCGCGACGATCGTCGCGCCGGTCTCTTTGGCGATCTCTTCAGCCCTCTGTGTACAGTATTCCGACATGCGCAGCTCGTTCTCTCGGATATCCATGGTCATCCGCACGAGGGGCTGACCGTACGCATCTCTGTACGTCGGGTCGAGGTCGAGGTAATTTTCCCGGTGCGGGTACCAGCTGCCGTGAGCCGTGATCGCGAAGCTGTGCGCATACCAGTCTGCGTTTGCTTGTTTCCACCTGCTCCCCCATGCCGGGGTGCCAGGCGGCACCAGGCGCGAGGCGATCGGCCGGCCGTTGGTCACGTTCGAATAGATGTACCCGCCACCGAAGAACCCGAGCCCCGTATGGTCGAAGTTGTCCTCATTGAATTCGTCGACGCACGTCTGAGATGCCCCGGAAGCGAGAAATGGGTTGATCCAGCGATCCTTGAAGAATACGTTCACGCCCGACATCATCTGATGGCAAAAGTTCTTGCCGACCACGCCACTCCCGTTCGTCGGGTCGTACGGCTGGCCAATCCCCGACATCAGCAGATACTTGGTGTTCGACATCGTAAACGAGGCGAGCACCACAATATCGGCCGGCTGTTCATACTCTTCACCCGTCACGAGATCGACGTAACGCACTCCTCGGACTCGCTTCGCTTGACGATCGTACTCCACCTCCACGACATGACACCGTAACCTCAGCTCGAAACTTGGCCGTTTGAGCAGCAACGGAAACAAGAGAACTTCCGGACTCCCTTTTGCACTCGCTTCACAGATGAAGCGCTCACAGTGGCCACAGTACTGGCATTGGCCGAGTTTCATTCCATCGGGATTCGTGTAGGCGTTCGGCGAATTCGCCGCCGCCATCGGAAATGGCTTGTAGCCGAGATTTTGGGCGGCGCGAGTAAAAATCAATCCGGCCTCTGTCGTCTCCAATGGAGGCTGCGGATATTCGTTCTGTCGCGGCCCTTCGAAGGGGTTGCCACCGGCTTGGATCTGTCCACGCAGATTGCCAGCCTTGCCCGCGATCCCGAACAGCCGTTCAAACAGGTCGTGATAGGGCTCCATCTCCCCGTACGTGACGCCCCAATCCTGGATCGGCATGTCCGCAGGGATCGCCTTCCTGCCGTATCGGCCCTCGAGACGCGTCCGCAGAATCGGATCGTATTCGGCCCAGCGCCACGTCTGTCCGTTCCAATGGTTTGCCGCGCCGCCCATGCCTTCCCCGGGAAGGAAGGCTTCCATCCGGCGGACCGGAAGCGCGGTTTCGTTACGCCCATGACGCAGTGTGTACGTCTGAACGGCCCAGTCCTGGGCAAGGCCCGCGTGCGTCGCCCAACGCAACTCATCGCGTTGGTTCGGCAACTTGGCCTCGGCCGCCCTGGTGTGGTCGTAGCCGCGCTCCAAGACGAGTACGTCGACGTTCTTTGAAGTGAGTTGTCGCGCGATGAGGCCCGCGGTCAGGCCGCCACCGCAGATGACTACGGTGCGCTTCTTCAATGTCGTCGCCATGACACGTCCCTTCTCTCAGCTGAAGTCGGGGATTGCCTTCGGGTCCTTGGCCCCTGGGTAGGGTTTGCCACGGAAATTCACCATGTCTCGCGTGTGTGTGGCGGGAAGGCCGGGATAGCCGATCATCTTCCAAAAGACCTTGCCGTTATTGCCGCCATACATCGGATCGGCAAAGCAGGCCTGCGTGAACAATGGGTAGACGAGTTCGTTGAACCATTGGGCAAGCGGAACGCGTATGTCGCTGATCTTGCCGCCAGCCAGGTCGCGTAGAAAAGCATCCGCATCGGCAGGCTCCAGTTGATCAAAGTCTTTGTTAAACCTCTCTCTACACGCAGCATTGGCTGCCGCTACGCCCGCCTTGAAGAATTGGTCAGGGGTGAGCGGCAGTTGGTAACCGAGCTGTGGTTTCCCTTGCTTCCAGGGACCGCGCATATATAGTCGATCCCCTTTGCCAAAGCCGCCGGCGAGCTGCCGGTCCATGAATACGGCAAGGCCGCAGTCGACACCGCTGGGGGTAAGGGTATCGGCCGGGCACATGACGTTGACCATCGCTTCAACGAAACTCGCCTCGTCAGGGCCCAGCGATTCATAACCGAACGCCGGCGCAGAAGCGGTGGACGCGCCAGCCGGCTGCGCCGAGGCTGGCGCGGCACTCGCGCCGCCCGCCGCCAAAGCTGCGGCACCGATGACTTTTGGCGCAAGTGACGTGCCACCGGCAAGAGTTGCGACTTGCCTTAGAAATGCGCGTCGACCGGTTAACCGCTCCTCGTCAGTCGAGTTCGCATTCATGGCGGCCTCCTCTCGTTCGTGTTGTGGTTATCGAACCGGCCGTCGACCCGGCAGTGCCGGTCACGACGCCAGGTTCGGCGGTCAACACTTGGTCATCGTTGGCAATCATCTCGAACCCCTCCACTTCGTCACGCTCACCGAGGCCAGCTCCTATTTTCACGGACGCTTGCACTCTCCTGCTGGCCACCGGCCCAGGTGTCGACCGCGTCGCATGTCAAGCCCTGATACCCGGTGAGCGTCTCCGCGCTACCGCCACAACGGCAGAGAAGGCGCTCGGACTCGTTCATGTCTTCCGCCATCCGAGAGGCCGCGGCGCCAACCCTGGTGACTGAGTGATCATCAAGGGTTCGGTAGCAACACGGGCATGTCGGGCGGCAGGTCGACCTGATGCAACCTGGCATTGACTCTCAGGGCGACCATCTTCGCCTCCCTGCCGGACGCCCACTACTTGCCCTTTTCGAGGAACTCCGGCAGCTCACGGTTGACCAGGTCCGCGTGCATCCTTCCGCCAGATCGTTCCGGGGATCCCAGAGTGGTCGATTACGCTGATGAGTCCTGCGTTCACGCCAGCAGAGCCGGCGCGCTGCGGAACCGTTTCGCTGCGGCGATGGGCAGCAGAATGAATAGAGCCAGAGCAGCCAGTTGCGTCATCACGAATGGCGCACACAAGCGGCTACCATACTGGCTGGTAGCGCTGCTGCGGCGACCATGGCGGCACCGCCGATGAGGAGGCTGCGGCCGCGACGGGTCGGCATGGGCGCTCGTCTGTCTGGTCACTCTCGTCCCCCTAAAGAACCACTCTGCTCGTCTGCCAACACCACGCACCGCGTTCCGCGAGTCCGAGGTCCATCGCTCCGCTGGCGGAGTCGAAGCGTCCTCGGTGATCCAATCGAACAACCCGCGTGCCATGATGGCGATGACGGCGCAACCGTCTATTGAGATGGCGTCGCGGATGTGTCGGCCGCCTGACGCCGGCGTTTCAGCAAGAACGCGATACTCAGGTCGCTGGAGCCTCGAACTCCAATGAGCGTCGGCACGGGCGACGTCGCGGGGGGCATCCGCAGCGCACCGCGTGCGCGCCGGGCGCTTCGCGGGCCGCGCCGACGCGGGACGCTATGCCCAGCGTCTGGCGACGCTGGGCTATGCAGTCCTGGTCACGCCGGAGTAGGCCGGATCCGTGCGCGGTCGGGGTCTCCGCGCGGCGTTTATCTAAGAACGGCAGTCTTCCGCCGCTCGATCAGATCGAAATCGATGGCGGCCCCCAGCCCCGGCTCGCCCATCGCGTGCACCAGCCCGTTCGAGTCCACTTCGATGTCCTCCACCAGACCGTACTTCTGGGCGCCGGCGGGCAGCAGCACCTCGAAGAACTCGCAGTTCTTGATCGCCATGATGACGTGGAGGTTTGCCACGTTGTTGAGCGAGTTGCCGCCGTGATGGACCTCGAGGTTCATGTGGAAGGCCTCGGCCAGATGCGCGGTCTTGACGAGCGAGGTGATGCCAGCCTTGACAGCCACGTCGCCGCGGAGGAAGTCGGTCGCGTGGGCGGTGATCCAGGGGGCGAACGCGGTAAACCCGCCCGGGGAATACTCGGTGGCCAGGATCGGTATGTGCAGCTGCTGCTTCAGTTTGACATAAGTGTACAGATCATCGTCCGCCAGCGGATCCTCGTACCAATGGTACCCCAGCTCCTCGATGGCCTTCCCGACGCGCAGCGCTTCCGGGTATTGATAGGCCCACGACCCATCGAGCATCAGGGTGAACCCGTCGCCGACGGCCTTGCGAACCGCCCGGCAGACCTCGATGTCGAGCTGCGGATCGGTCGGGGGGTGAATCTTGTAGGCCACCCACCCCTGGGACTTGAACTTCGCTGCCTCCTCGGCGTACGCCGTTGCCGAGGGCAGAACGGCGGAACTGGCATACGCGGGCACGTTCTCCCGGTAGGCTCCGAGCAGCCGGTGGATAGGCAGGCCCGCGACCTTTCCGGCGATGTCCCACAGCGCGACGTCCACCGCCCCGATCGCCCTGAGTGTCGTGGCCCGATTCCGCTGCCACATCGCCCGGTAGTGCCGTTCGCGATCCAGCGGGTCCTGACCGAGGACGACGGGCTTCAGGGCCTCGATCAGCGATTCCCCGTCCAGGTGCGCCCCCCGCATCGCCGAACCCAGAAAGGCGTGGCCCCGGATCCCATCGTCAGTGGTGATGGTGAGCAGGCCGAGGTGGCTCCGGCCGCCGAACTTTCCAGTGTGCTTGCCGTACGTGGTGGGCGGGATGCCCTCCCAGGCGAACAAGGTGAGATCGACGTCGGTGATCTTCATGTCCGGTCCTCCGCACGACCGCTCTCCTCACAGGCTGCCGCACACGATCTCGCACTCAACCACGGCGGGCAAGTCCCTCTTCCGCCAGCGTCGATATCGACGCAGGCGGCACTGGAAGCTCACGGCGCGCCGGTGTGGGCGGCGGCCGCCGCCGAGGAAGAGCACGCACCGGGACCACACGGGGCGGTCCTCGGGGCTAACCTCGGCCCTCGACCCGACCAGTTCGATGGGAAGGACGGCAACAGAGGGCGTGAGTGGGCGCGCCACGGGAAAGCCAACCCGGCCGCCCAGCAGCGCGGCGTGAAGCATGCACGAGGCGGCGTTGCCATCGTTGTCCCCGTCGTGGGCGTCGGCGTTCCCCCTTTCATTGAACATGGAGGATCATGGTCAGCCCACCGCCACCCTGCTGCTCGACGTTGTTGTTCGTGGTGTGGTGAGGGATGTGGCAATGCACCAGCCACTTGCCCGGTTGCCGTGCCTTCCAGATCACGTCCCAGCGCTGTCCCGGCCCGACGTTGACCGTGTCCGCGAAATACCGAGCCGACGGCGCAAGCGTGACGCCGTCGAGCGCGACGACCTCGAACGGACCTCCGTGGACGTGCATCGGATGAACGAAGTTGTTGTTCGTCCCGATGAACCGCAGCTTGATGGTCTGGCCCACCTGCATCCGGACCACGTCCGTCGCCGGGTATGCCTTGCCGTTGATCGTGAAGAAGTTCGGCAGGCCGCCCTCCATCAGCATCGCTGGATACGTGAGCCACTCGCGCTTGAGCCACTCCTGGAGCTGGATCGTGTAGTCGAGGTCGGCGCGCGGTTCGCCGGCGGCACGTGGCTCGATCAGGAGCGCCCCGTAGAGCCCGAACGCCTGCTGGCGGTCGGCGTGATCGTGAGTGTGGTAGAAGAACGTGCCCGACTGCTGGACCGTGTACTCGTACACGTAGGTGCCACCCGGTGGGATGGGCGCCTGGGTGATCTCGGCCGGGCCGTCCATCTCGTTCGGGACGACGAGACCGTGCCAGTGAACCGTCGTCGACTCCGGCAGCAGATTGCGGACGTTGATACGCACGCGATCGCCCTCGACGAGACGCAGGCGCGGTCCTGGGATCTGACGATTGAACGC
>Ga0137415_10006586_pt1 | contig 11524 bp, 6 predicted proteins | sample CZODoug3_1_1_16f_FD_183082 | JGI IMG/M metagenome (GOLD analysis project Ga0137415, IMG submission 183082) | Vadose zone soil fungal communities from Angelo Coast Range Reserve, California, USA - CZODoug3_1_1_16fungal (Hybrid Assembly) | ecosystem: Environmental > Terrestrial > Soil > Vadose...
GGGCTTGCTTAACCGCCTGTCAAGACTCTGCTTGTAGGAGTCGATCACCGTGCAGTCGCATCTCTAAACGGTGACTGGCACTATTTAGTTGATCAGCCGCCCGCAAAAGGTCTGTACAAGTCTTCTGGCAAGGTCCGCGACAACGGATATGCTCTGAATACCCACTCCAATATCAACGGTGGCCCGCACAACGAAGAATATGACTTCGCCACTGCTCCCACACTCAAAGTCCCCGGCGACTGGAACACTCAGGACCCTACGCTTTTCCGCTTTGAGGGGGTCGTCTGGTATGAGCACGACTTCGACTTCCAGCCCAAACCCAACACGCGCACCTTCCTCCATATCGGCACTGCAAACTATAAGTCCTTCGTCTGGGTAAACCAGAAGCGCATCTGCGACCACGAGGGCGGCTTCACCCCCTTCGACTGCGAAGTCACCGCCGCCCTGAAGGCCGGTAACAACTTCGTCGTTATCGCGGTGGACTCCACCCGCGAGGTCGATGGCATCCCCTCCGTTGGCATCGATTGGTTCAACTACGGCGGCCTCACCCGCGATGTCTCCCTCGTTACTCTTCCCACGCAGTTCATCGACGACTACGACGTCCACCTCAAGCGCGAAAGCACCTTCTCCGCCACCAATGCCAGCACCCTCGCCGGCTACATCCATGTCGAAGGTGCCACCGCCGGAACCCCGGTCACCCTGCGTGTACCCGAGGCCGGCGTCAGCGCCACCATCAAGACAGATGCAAAAGGCCGAGCATCCTTCGACCTGAAGGCCAGCAAACTCGATCTCTGGTCGCCGGAAACGCCAAAACTCTACAAGGTCGAACTCACCTCCGGTCAGGACGAACTCACGGACGATATCGGCTTCCGCGACATCCGCGTCGACGGGACCCGCATCCTCCTCAACGGCAAAGCTATCTTCCTGCAGGGCGCGAACATGCATGCCGAAGCCCCCTACCGCACCGGACGCGTCGATAACCAGCAGGACGTCGACAATATCTTCGCCTTTCTCAAAGACCTCAACGCCAACTTCGTCCGCCTCTGTCATTACCCCCACGACGAGCGTATGGAGCGCACCGCCGACCGCGACGGCATCATGATCTGGTCGGAGATTCCTCTCTGGCAACATATCTCCTTCGACAAGCCAGCGGTTTACGCCAAAGCTACGTACATGCTTAGCGAAATGATCCGCCGCGACCGCAATAAAGCCTCGGTCATTCTCTGGTCCGTCTCCAACGAGACACCCAACAACCCCACTCGCACCGAGTTTCTGACCAACCTCGCCAACGAAGCCCGCAGGCTCGATCCCACCCGTCCCATCACCTCCGCTCTCATCGGCCCTCACGCCAAAGGCAATGAAATGGTGCAGGACGACCCGCTCGCCAATGCTCTCGACGTCGTCGGTCAAAACGAGTACATCGGTTGGTATGACATGCATCCCGAAGACGCCGATAACATCAAATGGACCCTCCCACAGAAGCCCATTCTCATTTCCGAGTTCGGCGCAGAAGCCAAACAGGGCGTGCATGGCAGCAAAGATCAACGCTGGGCCGAGGAGCAGCAGGTCAATGTCTACGAACACCAGTTCGTCATGATCAATAAGATCCCACAGGTGCGAGGTCTCATTCCCTGGGTCCTCATGGACTTCCGCTCCCCAACCCGCAACATCCCCAAACTTCAGGACGGCTTCAATCGCAAGGGTCTTTTATCGGAGGAGGGCAAGAAGAAGCAGGCCTTTTACCTCTTCCAGAAGACGTACAAGGAGCGTTCCTTAGGCAAAGCCGAGTAGAGCTCGCACGAAGGCACAGACCTTCTTCGGGCACTGTTGCATTAACAGGCATACGAAGGCTGAAAAGCTCTGGGCAAATATTGAGATGGTCGGAGGTAGGTGCGTGAGGCTAAGGTAATTAAACAGCAAGCCTGCATTTTAGATCGCAGGCGCAGTTTGATCTTTGAGCCATAGTCGACCCTCTGAGCTTCATCGCGGCAAAATCCGCATCAGGGTTGTGGAAGGCCTAGAGCCCTATATATAAATGTCTCTAGGTAAACCGGAAATCGGCTTGCGTGCATGTAGCCTCGTCGGGAGTCAAGCATCGGCGTCTGGGCGTTTTTGTGGCTACCGGGATGCACTTGACGCTTGGTCCAGTTTCCTCAACTCTTCCGGGACGAGTTGAGGAGCCAGCGGCACGTATCCTTCTTCGGTGTCCTTTTGTCCTGCGATGATAGCCTGCCCCTCACGCGATAACACCATGCGCATGTATTCCTTCACGAAGGGATCGATAGGCTTGCCTGGTTCGCGATTGATATAGATATGAAGGTATGCCGGAAACGGATAGCGGTCCGCATGCACGACCTCATAAGTTGGCAATAGAAACGGGTCGCCCTCCTTTGCAGATACAGGAAGCGGCTTAACCTGCGTCGAAACCGACGCTGCATCGACATATCCCAGCAAAGCGATTCCGTAGGGGTCCTCGGCCAAGGCACGAACCACATCCGCTGGCTTCTCCAGCCCTTCATAGCTACGCGTAAACGGTAGGCCATCCAGATATTCACTGCGGAACGATACTGCGCCTCCGCCATTCGGATCGAGGCCGTACACATGAATCACGCGATGTGCCCACTTCCCTTCTACGCCAAGCTGACTCCATTGGGACACCTCTCCTCCCTTCCCGCCGACCGTGAGGACCCGCTTCACCTGTTCAACGCTCAATCCTGGCAGAGGATTGCTTGCATTCACGTAAATTCCCGGTGGGGTCTTGCCTCCTCTCCTTGGTCCAAATGCGTCGTAGCCGACCCGTACGTCCACTGGATCATAGCCATGAAAGCGGTGGAACGATGCACGATCGGTCTCCCACATCGCCCTTCCCATTGGCGCAAATGCAGAGATGCCGGTCTCAAGACCCGGAACGGCAACCGAAGATCCCTTCAACACGGTATGGAACTTTCTGCCGAAATCCGGGTGAGTCTTCAAGAACAGCACGTTGAACTGGTCCACCATTGCATCCCACCCATCGTTTCCGACGATTTGCACCGAGCCATCTCGGGTGAGATAGCTCGCACTGTCCGGCACGGTGACCGGTTGCGGAACATAGGTGGGCAAATCCTGCGCGACCACGGGTCCGGCTGCAAGCGCAATACTTAAGCCAAAGATTGCCGTCTTCATCAAACGTTTTTTCATCATGTTTCCTTTTTCGTCCTTAGCGGGAGAACTGAATCGAACCGACGTAGGCGCGTGGAGTACCGGGAGCAAGTCGGAACCGTGTGCTGCCGCCTTCGAAATAGCGGCGATCAGCGACGTTCTGCACGTTGAAGTTCACGAGCAATTTCGTCTTTTCCTTGAGGCTTCGGGTGTAGGAGACATTTCCATCGACGCGCGCATATCCAGGCAGGAGGTAGTCGTTCGGCAGATCGCCGAAGCGCTTTCCAGCCCCGAAGATACCGGCGCCAGCGCCTAAGCCCTGTAGTGGGCCGTACATCCTTGTGTAGTGCGTCCAGAAATTGCCGGTATGCCGCGGTGCGCCAGCCAGCATGTTGCCGACTGCATACGTATTGTCTTTCGTAATTTGAGGAATGTCGTAGGCGTAGCCCGCGATGACATTCCAACCGGGTGTAAGCTGCAACGTCGAATCGAAATCGATGCCTTTGCTTCTCTGTTCACCCACAGCGATTGAGAAGTTGTCGTGATCGGGATCAGCCGTCAGCACATTCGTCTGGGTGATGTTGTATGCAGAAATCGTAGCCGTATAACGCTGCAGCGGAGAGGTGAAACGTACACCCGTCTCAAGAAGGCGCCCCCGCATGGGGTCGAACGCCGAACCATTGAAAGCAACTCCTGTCTGAGGTTGGAAAGACTTTGAGAAGGTCGCATACAGAGACACCTCGTGCGCCGGCTGATATACCAGACCTGCTCGTGGAGACCATGCGGTATTTCGCTGCGGCGTATGCGTCGGTGTGGGGAAATACTGATCCGTTACAAGCTTCGCGATGTCGTAGCGAATTCCTCCGGTTACTTTGAGATTGTTTAGCAGTTTGACCTGATCCTGCACATACCAACCACCAAAGTCACCAATAGAGTTGTTCGAAATATTGAGCACAAGGTTTCGAGCAGGAAGAGCAGCATAGTTAGGCGCATAGATATTCAACTTCGGAACTGCGCCGGTACTTTGCTTCTGATAGTTAGGATTGAGTTCGCGGTCGAGCTCAAAGCCTCCCAGAATCGTATGATCGATTGGCCCTGACTTCAGGTGGCCAACCGCTTCGTTGATCCAATAGTGGGTCTGGAAGTTTTGTTCGGATGTGAAGTCGTTCAGGGAAAGAGTCTTGTTGTCCGCAGCCAGCGACTTTGCGGTGCGCGAGTTGTAGATCGAGACACCGACGGAGCTTCTCTCGTAGCTGCGCAGGACCCATCCGTTCTTCAATACTTTATCGATGTTCACTCCGGCCTTACCCTGTCTGTCTGGAGCTGTCAGGGTTGGGTCGCCGAGATAGGTGCTGATCGGGATGTTTGCCGGTCTTGTTCCGACTGCAACGATACCCTGATCGTTGACTGAATTCTGAATCAGGAACTCGCTGTAGAACCGTATTGATAACGAAGGAGTCGCCATCCAGCTAAAGACCGGAGCGATGAACCCTCGCTTGGTGTAGGCGTAGTTGCGGAAACTCAGCGTATCGAGACCAGAGGCTGCTACACGATAGAGAAGGGTCTTCGATGGATTGATTGGTCCGGTCCAGTCGAGATTGATCTGGTTGTACTGGAAGCTGCCACTCGTCAGACTCGCCGTAAAGAGTCGCTGGCTGAGAGGCGCCCGTGTAACGATGTTCACCACACCGGAGGGATCGAGCCGCCCGAAGACGGTCGACGATGGTCCTTTCAGAACCTCGACTCGCTCTACGTTGCTGAGTTCCACCGGTGCATGATTCGAGCCCGAATCGTTGCGAAACCCGTCCTTGAACTGGTTCAACGTGGTAAAGCCGCGAATCGTGATGCTCTCGTAGCGTCCACCTGAAGTCCACGGAATGGTCACGCCAGCGACGTTACGCAGGACATCGTTCATACTGTGTGCCTGTTCCTGTTCGATCACTTGATGCGGCACGATCTGCAGCGACTGCGGAATATCCCGCAGGGCAGTCTCAGTGCGCGTCCCGATGTCCGTTGCCGATATCACCGGACCACCATTCGCCGATACCGTTACGGTATCCTCGTTCCCTTTGATCTCCATTGCAATGGACATCTTTACCGGATCTGACTGGAGTGGAATCAACGCTTCCCGATCGGCGGCTTTGAAGCCCGGGGCTTCGATATGCATCGCGTATGTTCCAGGAGGTAATTGAATCCGAAGGGTCCCACTCGGATCGGTAGCGACCTGCTGGCGGACCGGCCCGCAGGTGAAGGTAACTGTCGCGCCCGGAATCACTGCGTCCTGTGTGTCCTGGACGGATGCGGTCACGCTCTCCCCCGAACCGGTACAGGCTGACGATTGTGCCTCAAGATAATCGGTGGACAGAAGCACGAAAAAACAGACGACGAGAGAGAACTTCAGAAAGCAACCTGGGACAGCCATAGTATTTCCTTCCAAAAGGGCGGGCTGTGCCGTGTTTTGAAGTCCGGCCAGCTTTGGTGTTGTGGATCTCGCCTGAGCAGAAGCGCTTCGCCAAAAGACAGCTCCTGTTTCGGCCCAAATCAGCTACGAATATATCTCACGAGGTTGCGAAGCCTGCTTTGCATGCGAGACCGGCCGGTTTCTCCACGCCCACGCAGACCACCGGCGTATCGCGAGCGCAAACCCAGTCCATACCAGCATCAACGCGCCGAGAGCGGCCAGGAGCGCAACGAACTGCCCAATCTGACCAAAGATCACGCCGCTGTGGATAAAGCGGGCATCAAGCCTCCATTGCCGCTCACGTGGATTCGAAGAGAAGGGCTCCCAGCCATCTTCTGATGGCAGGCCTGTTCGCTTTCACTGGAACAGCCGTCAGCCTTCAGGTTGTCGATCTCGGATCTTCTTCAGTGCTTCGCCAAAAAAAGACAGCCGAGGGATATTTCCCTTCCTCTTCCAAAATACGACATTTTTAGTCCTATATCAATTCTCAACGAGTTTATCTGAGAAATTGAACGCACTCTCTTGTCCAAAACCGTTGGACGAGCACGCTCGGACTTGCGCTAGAGAATGCGCTCAGGATCAGTCAGGTTCTTGGTGCGCTAAAGCCTGAGGGGCAAGGGCTCTAGCGGTTTCCACTTCTCCTACGGCGATCCTAGCCCTTCCAAAAGAGCTGCATACATACGGAGAACTATGGAGAAGGCCAAGAGCTGGGCCGAGCGACAAGCTTCGGCGCTGCGATTGCTTTTGTCGTTGTTCCTGCATTTCCGATTTTCGTAACAAAACCGTAAGAAGCACTTTCAGATAGGAAGGCCTGCGGATGCAAACCATCGGTATGGTCTCCGCGCTCGGAGTCTACTCATTCACGCGATAAATAAGCAGTCCTGCGATATCGACATCCGTCTTCGGATGGACAACGAAGAAGCGATGTACTTGTGGAACATAGAACGAAGTTTTACCGCCGTTAGTTGGGATGTTAGCAATCTCGGAGTATACGTCCGCGGTATCCTGATGAAAGATACTCAGTCCCTGTGAGCCGCTGATGTAAACGCGCTTTAGCATTGGGTCCCAGGTCATGTCGTCATTGATGTTGACGCAAGACTTCTGGCTGACGACCTTACCCTCGCGATCGAAGACATAGAAGATACCTTGCTTGCGCCCTGCAACGAAGACCCGCTCCTGCTGCGGGTCTACCGCAAGCGCCGTGTTTGCATTCATATCAGGAGTAGACCAAGTGGAGATTACCTGCCGCGTCTTTAGATCGACCACACCCACTTGCTTCTTATCACGTATGTTCACATAGAGGCGCTGATGCAGATTGTCGACCCCCATGCTTTCAACATTGTTACCGGGGATTGGAATAGATCCAACCAGCTTGTCTTGATCGACGGAAAAGATCGATATGACCGAGTCCGGCTGATTAGCCGAGATGCCGCCATTACCAATGTAGTAGAGACGGTTTGCTGCGTCGTAGTAGGCAGCATCCGGCGAGTCACCCTTACCGGTGGCCGAGCCATCGACCAGTTGTACACGCTCCAGGCGGTGGAAATCATCACCAGAGAGCAATACCAATGATGAGTCGCCGCCGTCAGCCACCATCAACTCATCCTTCTCTGGTGCAAAGGCAATTGAGTGCGGAGTTTTGAACCCGCCTATGCTCTTGAGATGTTCTCCCGTCTTCAGGTCGAACATCTCCACGGAATGATGCACCTCGGCGGAGACGAAAAGGTGATTCCGCTTCAGGTCCACAGTGAAATGATCGAAGTCACCGACGATCTCCGGAAGATAGGTGGTGCTGAGCAGCGTCACCGGCTGCCCCTTCATCTCCCCCGCATAGCAGAACTGTGAAACTGCTGAAGCCATGAGCACAAGGGAAAGCAAAATACGTGAATTTTTCATAGACACCTTGGATATTTGTGGGACGGCGTTTTAGTAAGTGACACGCAGAGAAAATTCGAGAACGCGAGGTGTTCCGGTACCGACAAGGCCGGCCGAGTTGACCGTCGAGGTGATGTGGCCAAAGCTGGAAGGAGCCGTGAGCGTTCTTACACCTGTAATGGAGTTTGTGGTCACGCTCAGCGTTGCGGAAGGGTTGGCATACTGTGCACGGTTGAAGAAGTTGAAAGCTTCCGTCCTAAAAACTACGTTATTGCGCTCGGTGATATGAAAGGTCTTCTCGATCGCCGAGTCGTTTTGCCACAGAGCCGGTCCAACTGCAATGTTCCGGCCGGAGTTGCCCCAGACGCCGACCCCGGGCAAGGAAAAAGCGTCATGGTTGATCCATTGCGCGGTGCTGCGGCTGGAGAGATAGAGGAGTACACCAGCAACACGATTGGGACGCTGGTCCACATTATTGCCATCCACCAACTCGTTCGCGTTGCGTGTGAGGAAGATATTAATTGGCAGCCCAGCCCGCGCTGTAAAAAGTGCGTTTGCCGACCAGCCGCCGACAACGAGATCGGCAACGGTGCTGGTGTTGAGGTGGGCACGCCCACGACCAAACGGCAGATCGTATACGGCGCTCAGAGTGCCGCTGTGCCGGGAGTCGAAATCGCTGCTGGCGTAGTCGCACCTGGGACAGGCAACGTTTTGGGCGGCATCCCCGTCGCCCGCGCCCACGGACCCATCATTCAGTGCGTGTGACCACATATAGTTACCGCCGAAAAACAGACCGTTATGGAAGCGGCGAGAGACGCTAGTCACCAATGCGTTGAAACTCGACATGCCCTCGTTATACTTGGTGTCGATCTCGCTTGGATATTGCGGAAGTGGGCGCGTAGTGGTCACAGGATCGATCAGGTTCGTGTATCCGCGACGGAAGAGATGAACGCCATGCGAGCCAAGGTAGGTGACCGTCAGCGACGTCTGTCCCGGGAGAGCCTGTTGTATTGATGCCGTCCACTGTTCGACGTAAGAGTCAGGATGGTTACGCGCCATGGATCGCGGTGTCAGCGCTAGCCCTGTAGACGGAGTGAGTGCGGGCGGTACCGGATAAGAGTATTGAACGCTAGATCCGTTAGACTGAATGCCGCTGGTAAGTTGTGTAGAAGGTTCGGTATTGACGACTGGACTGTCTTCATCCCCGAGTTGGACTTCTCCATGGTAGATACCGTAGCCCGAACGAAAAACAGTGTTGCCCTTCAACGAATCTGGTGCATAGGCAACTGATGCGCGTGGATCGAAGCTGAGATAGTTCGGATGGTAGAAACTTGTTCCGATTCCACAGTATCCGCCGCAGTCGGCGATGTCGAAGGGGTCCTCGTTTCCGTGTGACTCCGTGAAGGGCGAGAAGTAGTTATACCGCAGCCCATAATTGATCGTGAGTTCACGCGAAACCTTCCACTCATCCTGCGCATAACCGCCAACATGGATCTTGTTCATGCCCTTATCAGGCAAGGCCGCCGTGGTTAGGAACGTGCTGAGCTGATTGGCCAGGAAGGAGCCTCCATTGATGAAGGTTGCAGTGCCATCAACCGAGTTTTGCTCATTGAAACGGGGCAGCTTCAATTCGGCTCCAAATTTGAGTGTGTGATAACCCTTCGTCCAGGTCACCGTGTCATTCACGGAAATAGATTGACCTACCTGCTCCTTACTGTAGTTCTCATTGAGTGAGGTGAAGCCACTGATGGAGAAATTGAAAGGCAGTCCAGTCTGCTGTGCCTGGAGATAGGTATTGCGATTGAAGCCGATCTGCGTCTCATTGATTGTGCGCGGGCTGATGATGTGTGTCTCTTCCAAGACAAAGTTCTGCGTACGGGAGGTAACGGTGATGCCCTGTGCCAACGCGTTCAGTGCACTGGTGGAAGCGCCGTCGTCGATGTTATAGCGGACGTAGCCAGAGTCTTGCGACGAGAAGCGATGATCGAGCCGCACCGTGCCTGCATTCTCATGATTCGGACTGGGGACGACGCCGGTATACGAGTAAACGGTGGGATCTGATGTGGGAGCCTGCCCCTGCGGATAGGCGTTCACGATAAATGCAAGGCTTGGTTGCGCGGCAGCAACCTGTGCGAAATGACGGGCTTGGTACGAAACCGGTCTGCGGAACACCGCCAAGCTGTTGACGGAATCCTTCATAGTTCACAAAGAAGAAGGTGCGATCTTTGATAATCGGACCGCCTAGACTTCCACCGAACTGATTCAGTTGAAACACAGGCCGCTTGAGGACGGGCTTGATCGGTCCTTGTGCGTCGAAGTAGTTGTTACGCAAATAGTCGAACACACTGCCGTGAAAGGCGTTCGTCCCGGTCTTAGAGATAAGGCTTACTTGCCCACCCGCCGATCCGCCCGTGTCCGCGGTGTATGCTCCCGAATCTACTTTGAACTCGGCGATTGCCTCCGTGGAGAACTGGAGACGCAACGCCGACTTAAGCGAGGCATGAAAAACACCGCTCGCATCCACGCCATCAAGGCGGAAGTTATTGTCATCCGTGCCATTACCGGAGAAGCGGATCGACGACTGCGCACCTGATCCGGAATCGATGGCACCGGGGGCGAGCAGTTCCAGGTTTGTGATATTTCTCCCGTTAAGCGGCAACCGGGAGACCTGCACTGTTTGGATCGTCCCGCCAAAACTTGCGTTGCTCTTGTCGAGTTGAGCTCCGCCAAGGTCAGCTTCCACTGCAACGGTCTGGTTGATCGATCCTACGACGAGCTTCACGTTGATGGTTCGCGTATCGCCGGAGTGAAGATCGAGGTCCGCTACGCGCAGGTCTTTGAAACCGTCCTGCGTGAAGACGATAGAGAAGCGACCGATGGGTAGCGAGGACACGACATACTGACCGTGCGAGTCCGTCTCCACGGTCCGAACCTGATTGGTGCCTTCCTGTGTAACCGTTATGGAAACACCAGCGAGTGAAGCACCGGTGCCATCTGTGACGGTTCCATTCAATTCCGTGCGGTCTATCTGAGCAAACAGCATTCCCGAGGAAAGGGAAACAAGGAAGAAGAGTGCTATTCGTATACGCCGGTTCATAATTCTCTCCAGTCGGTGACGATGATTTTGGACGAGACTGGCCGTACCGGCGGTAAACCGTCGGCGGCATAAGTCTTTTCGTGTAGCTGTGCAGAATCTATCTGTTAGGGAGCGAGCGCGAAGAGAGCATCCAGATTCGGAATCTTCTTCGCTACCTCAGCTCGTATGCTCTCCGCTTTGCGCGCGGCGTCCTCTTCGCTCGTCGCGTCGGTGCATGGGATCTCCATTACGAGGATTCCAATCCTTTGGCCTTGCGCATCGAACATCGGCATCTTCATGTTGTAGTATTCGCCATCAGCGATCCGTGGACCGTAGGTCCTTTCACTCTTGACCGCGGCAAAGTCTCCCTCAGAGGTGTGAATGCCAAGCCGAGTCTCATTCCCGTTCGCGATCAGGATCATCGTGTGGCCGCCAGGAGGAATGACATGCAAACCCATACGCCGCAACGTTGGATGTTTTGAAAGCTCCTCAAGCACGATCTTCTCTGCGACGGGCGCGTTGACTGTCTCTTTCACATCGACAGGAAACGGCCTTGGAGTCTGCGCATTCTGCGGCTCGAAGGCGAGAATGTGCGCACTGGAGGTGGGAGTCTGTGGAACCGCCACAAAGAGACGATTGAGCTCAGGCACGAAGCGTGCAGTGCGACCCTTTGCTCCCGACGCAACACTGCCGCGAGAGACATAGTGGTTCAGATCTTCCTGATCGAAGACATCGACGAAGCCATCCGTGGAGGCGTAAATGCGCCGGGTCGCAGGATCATAGATAAGGTCGTCGATACCCGTGTGGATCGGCAGCGTCTGGAGTTCTTTGCCTGTGTTGCTGTCGAGCACGACGATCTGTCCACTTCGGCATCCGATGAATAGCCGCTGCCGCTGTTCATCGAGCGCCATGGCCACATTCTCATGGCCTTTCGTAAGCGGCCACTTCGCTACGACGCTATTTGTGAATCG
>Ga0137415_10006588_pt1 | contig 11517 bp, 11 predicted proteins | sample CZODoug3_1_1_16f_FD_183082 | JGI IMG/M metagenome (GOLD analysis project Ga0137415, IMG submission 183082) | Vadose zone soil fungal communities from Angelo Coast Range Reserve, California, USA - CZODoug3_1_1_16fungal (Hybrid Assembly) | ecosystem: Environmental > Terrestrial > Soil > Vadose...
GCAACCTGACAGCAAACGTGCCCGCCGGGGTGGTGGACAGGTGGGAGTACGAGCGATGACGGCCAGCCGAGAGGACAGCATTGTTGGTCGCGAGGCTGACGTCATCGTTACCGACCCTTGGGAATTTATGACGGACCGACGATTGATAACGCCGCAGAGAGGCATCGTGTGCCCTTGCTCGGCAAGATTCGTATCCGATAACACGGGACAGACGTGAGTTGAACGCCGAGGGCGATGCTCCGACTAAAGCCCGCGCATTGCCCGCACAAGATGCCAGCCATGTGGGAAGCAAAAGTGCTGGATATGCGCCCGGTCAAGCCCAACTGGGGTTCGCGCCGATTGGCTTTGGGGTTAATGCGCACAGGCGGCGCGGCACCGACCCTTTCGAGGCGACCGCAACGGCGGACAGCATCAGGGTAAGCAGCGGTGCGCGCCAGTGACTCATTTCCCCTAGACGAACAACACCGGCGCGCAGCCGCTATTTCGGAACCGCGCTCAGGCTGAACCAGAATCGAGTCATCCCGGGCTGCGAGTCCACGCCGACCCGGCCTCCAGCCGCCTCGACCAACTCCTTGACGACGGCGAGACCGATCCCGGCGCCACCTCGAGCCGCGTTACGCGATTTTTCCACGCGATAGAAGCGCTCGAAAAGATGCGGAAGGTCGTTGGCCGGGATTGCATCACCGCTGTTCGCGACCGACACCACCACCGACTCAGCCTCAGACGCGGCTCGTATCCAGACCGTGCCGCCATTCGGCGCATACCGTCCTGCGTTCTGCAGCAGATTGCCTAGCACCTGGACCAATGCGTCGGCGTCGGCGCGCACCCACAGGCTCGAAGGCAAAGCAGTTTGCACGGTCAGACGTCGGCGTTCGAAAGAGTGCCGGTGCAGCTCCAGAAGTGCTGCGAGGATCGGAATCAGGTCGAGCTCGGCCCATTCCTCCTTGCCGATGGTGCTGCCCGCGACAAGCGCGTCGAGTGACCTCGAGAGGCGCAGCAGCCGGTCGATCTCCTCTTGAAGCGACGAGTACGCATCAGAGGAGGCGGGCACCACACCGTCCTGCAGTGCCTGCAGGTAGCCGTGGAGGTTGGTCAACGGAGTCCGCAGCTCATGCGCAAAGCTGAGGATCAACTCGTTGCGCTGGCGCTCTTGATCCTGGAGGCTCGCCGCCATCTGGTTGAAAGAATCCGCCAGGGACGCGAGCTCGTGGGAGCCAGGCCGGGTGACGCGGGCGTCGTATGAGCCTTGTGCGATCCGGCGGGCTGCCCGGGCCACCTCGGCGAGCGGGCGCTGGATCTCGCGCGCAATCAGAACCGCAAGGATGATCGCGCATGCAAGCCCGGCCACTGAAGCCCCGATCAAGACGCGCGTGACGGAGTAGTCGAACATCTCGTAAGAGGCGGCGGCCGCGTTGCCGTGTTGAGCCATCAGAGCTTCGAAGGTCGCGCGACCGACGAGCAGCACTCCCGCCGCCACCAGGGTCACAGCGATGAGCGCGGTGAGAATGCCCGCCAGGGCCATTCGGACCGTGAGCGAGTTGACGCGCCCGCGCATCAGCCGGTTCCCAGCCGGTAGCCCACCCCACGCGCGGTGACCACGAAGTGTGGGTGGCTGGGGCTATCGCTGAGCTTCAATCGCAGACGCCTGATATATACGTCGATGCTGCGGGAGTCGATCCCCTCGCCGTGAGGATGAAGGCGGTCGATCAGCTGTTCCCGGGTGACCACGCGGCCTCCCGCTTCGAACAGAGCAGTGAGGATCCCGAATTCGGCGGGGCTCAGGTCCACGGGACGGCCACCCAGCTCGGCGATGTGGCCCGCGGGGTCAAGGACGAGGTCGCCACGTTGGAGCCGCGTGCTTTGTCGAGCAGGGGTCGCGCGACGGAGGACGGACCGCACGCGGGCGACCAGCTCCGACGGTGCGAACGGCTTGGCCATATAGTCGTCGGCCCCGGCTTCAAGCCCGCTGATGCGCTGGCGTGTCGAGCCCAGGGCCGTGAGCATGACGATCGGGATGCCGGCTTCCTCGCGAGCAATCCTGGCCACGGTGCTGCCGTCGACGCCTGGCAGCATCAGATCGAGAACCATCAGCGCTGGTTGGGTCTTCCGCATGAGCTTGAGCGCCGCCAGACCGTCCGCGGCGATCACCACCTGGAAGCCGGCCCGTTCGAGATAAAGCCGGACCAGGTCTGCGATCTTGGGGTCGTCGTCGACGACCAGCACAAGGTCCCGGCTACTCGGCACGGATTTCAAATCACGCATGACGGGGATCGGGAGCCGGATTTGAGGCCGGCTCCCGGTCCAAATCTTCTCAGCCCACCGCGGTCGATGTGATCGGGCAGCGGAAGTCCTGCTCCGGATGGCGCGTGACCGTCACGTCGCCTCTCGCCTCGGCGGCCGCAACCGCGCTGCCAGACGTCAGCAAGTACGGCGCCTTGTTGAAGGTGACCGTGAAGACCTGCCAGTCGCCGCCGTGGTAGCCGGGTCCTCCCGGGCCCACTCCGGCGACGCCCAGCTGTCCGCTCACGCCGTTGGTGACCTTGTAAAACGGATCCCGGCCGCTGCCAGGCGCAACCTGGGCCGGTGGAACCACCGTTCCCACGACCTGGCCGTTGAGAAACAGCTTGCCAAAGCCTGGTTCAGCGCCGAGAGCGACCTGCGACAGGCCGGCGACAAGAAGGCCGGCCACAACAATCGAGATGGCGGCGGTGCGAGCTCCGCGTTGCGCGAGTCCGGATACGGCTTCCATCGGATCACCTCCGTGAGATTCAGGTGACACGACGGTAGGCGCCAAATGTGACAGGCCCATGACAAGCAGGATTCGCTGCAATTCGTCGTTACCGCTCACGGAGAAGTGCGCCCAATCGTCGAGTTTGCCGCCGTCACGCGAGCCTATGGAGCTCGCGTCGCCCTGGATGATGTTCATTTCGAGCTGCTGCCGGGTGAGCTCACCTTTCTGGTGGGCCCCAGCGGCGCCGGCAAGACCACCCTCCTGAAGCTGATCAACCGCGAGATCCGGCCCTCGAGCGGCCGGCTCTGGGTGGCAGGCATGCCGGCGCATCAGATCAAGGCATCGCGTGTCGCCGAGCTCCGGCGCCGGGTGGGGGTCGTCTTCCAGGACTACAAGCTCCTGCCGCGCTTGACCGCCCGAGAGAACGTCGCCTTCGGACTCCAGGTCGGCGACCTGCGCGTCTCGGACGAGGAGGCGAGGGACCGCTCCCTCGACGCGCTGGAGGCGGTCGGTCTGGGCGACCGCGGCGATGCCTACCCGCACCAGCTTTCCGGCGGGCAGCAGCAGCGCGTCGCGGTGGCCCGCGCGGTGGTCGGCCAGCCGCAGCTCCTGATCGCGGACGAGCCCACGGGCAACCTCGACCAGGAGACCGCCTGGCAGATGATGGACCTGTTCGAGGACATCGCCGCGTGGGGCACGGCCGTCCTGGTGGCGACCCACAACGTCGAGATCGTGACCCGGCTTCAGCGGCGCGTCCTGACCCTGGTCCAGGGCCGGCTCGTGCGCGACCAGCCGGCGGGGCGGACGGGGAGGATGGCGTGGCTGGCGTCCTCGTGAAAGGTCGCTTCCCGCGACGCAGGCTCATCCAGGCCGTGGCCACCAATCTCGTGCGTCACCTGTTCGGAGGCGCGGCCCGGAGCTGGGCACGAAACATCGGCAGCACGGCGCCTGCCCTCGGGTCGATGACGCTGCTGCTCCTGATGTCCGGGCTGGTCGGCCTGACCGGCTTTGCGCTCCACAACCTGGAGCAGGTCGAGGCCGGCCAGGCTTCACTGCTTCACGTCTACCTGCGGGATGACGCGAAGCCGCCCGACGTCGCTTTGCTATGGCGTCATCTTTTGAGCGACGCTCGCGTGGCCGGTGTCACCTACGTCAACAAAGACCAGGCCCTCGAGCGCGCGCAGCGCATCCCCGGACTGCCGCAGCTGGCGGACGCCACCGAGAGCAATCCGTTTCCGGCCAGCCTCGACGTGCAGGTCAAGAAGATCGACGACGTGGCGGCCATCGATGCGCTGGTCCGCTACGACGTTGCAGTCGACCCTGTCTATCCGACGTCCTACGACAAGGGCGCGTACCAGCGCATCCAGGCGGTGCTGTTCGGAACTGCGGTGGCGGGCTTCGCGCTCCTGGGCCTGCTGGGGTTCGTGGCGGTGACCGTGACCATGAACAGCATCAAGGCCGCGATTCACGCCCGCCGGGACGAGATCTCGATCATGCAGTTGGTCGGCGCGCCGCGATGGATGGTGCGCGGTCCGTTCGTCGTCGAGGGCGCGATCACGGGCGCTATCGCGGGTGTGCTCGCCGGCCTGATCACGTTTGGGTTGACCTTCGCCGGGATCACGGCGGCGTCGGGCGCCTTCATGCGTTTTGCGCCTGGCGTCACCGTCACGGTGGCGGCCGCCGCGGCCGCGATCGTCCTCCTGGTGGGTCTGGGCCTTGGCTCAGGGTCATCACTCATCAGCCTGCGGAGGCACATGGAGACGTGAGAGGCGGGCTGATCGCTCTCGTCCTTGCCGTTCTCGTGCTCGGTGCCGACGGCATTGCGGCGACCGCGGATGGGACGCCTTCCGATCCTGCACAGCAGCGTGCGATCATCGACCAGGTCCGGGCCCAGCTGGGAAGCAACCTGGCCGACGCCATGGCCGCCCAGCAGCAGCTGCGGCAGTCGCTGGAAGACAACGCCGCGCAGCAGCGGGTTGTGCAGGGCAAGATCGCCGCCGCCGAGGCGAGGATCGCGGATCTCGACATGCAGATCGCCGAGTCGCAACGGCGCGAGACCCTCCTGGCCAGGCGCATCGAGGCCAAGCGCACGCAGCTCCGGCAGCTGGCTCGCGCGGCCTACGCCGCCCCGGAGTCGGCGCTCGTGATCCTGGCCGAATCGCAGAGCCTGGGCGACCTCTTGACCCGCATCTCCGACCTGAACGTGGCCGGCGCGCAAGCGGCGGAGATCAAGGAATCTCTGAAGCAAGATCTGGAAGCGCAGCAGAAAGAGCGAGAGAAGCAGGAGGCTGCGCGCGCCGAGCAGGTCAAGCTGCGCGATCAGCTCAACTCAGATCTGTCGCAGCTGAAGACCCTCCAGGCGCAGCAGGAAGCGTCGCTGGATCAGCTGCAGTCGAAGGTCGACGAAACGCGAGCTGAGCTGGTGCGCCTGAACTATCAGTCCGCGCAGCTGGCGCAGGCGGTCACCCAGATGCTGCAGGAGCAGCAGGACGCCATCATCGCGGCCGCCATGCAATCGGTCTGGACGCAGCTGCAGCTGTGGGTGCAATCGAACAACGTGGGCCAGATTCCGACGAGCAGCGGCCACTCCACCAAATACCGCTTCATCTGGCCCGAGCCCCAGGCGCAGATCTCGCAACCCTTCGGGCCGAGCACGTACTGGTTCGAACCCCCGTATGGCAGCTATCCGCACTTCCACACGGGCATCGATCTGGTCTCGCCATTCGGGACGCCGGTCCTGGCGGCCGACGACGGCGTCGTGGCGCTGGTCGGGAGCTCGAGCAGCGGCTATGGCAACTACGTCGTGATCGCGCACTCCGGCGGACTGAACACTCTCTACGGCCACCTCTCGACCAGCTTGGTCAAGGTCGGCCAATCGGTCACGCAAGGCACGCCCGTCGGGCTTGAAGGATCGACCGGAAACTCGACCGGAGCGCACCTCCACTTCGAGCTGCGCATCAACCAGAGCCCGGTCAACCCGGCGCCCTACCTTCCTCCAGGCGCACCGTCGGCCTTCCGCGCCTAGCCGGCGACGAGGCTACTTCAGCAGCAGCCCCATCGAGACGTCGAAGATGTCGGGATGCGCGCGGAGCGCGGCGAGCACTGCCTGCCCAGAGAACCTCCTCACGTCGTACTGGCATACCGTGATGGATGGAAAGCGCTTCCCGACCATGTTGAACATGGCCTCGAAGTCGAACATCTCCCGCTCTGACGTAAACGCGTCTCGCACCGACGCCATCTCGCCCACCACTCGGATGACGGTGGCATTGCGGTCGACCGCAGACCAGAAGACTTTCTCAAAGTGGTCGAGCGATTCACGCGCGGTCGACCCTGGGGAAGCCGCGATCATGAGCACCCCGGAGGCGATGGCGGCGTCGACGTCGACGCCGGGCATGGCGTCCAGCGCCTCCATGTAGCCGGCGAGCTCTTCACCCTTTGCCATCAGGAAGCAAGGCTGGCCCGCGCGGATGCCGTCGGCCAGGAATGGGGCCGCCAACCGGGTCCGCGCCGCGTTCGAGTCGTACAGCGTGGCGAGGTGGGTCGCGACTTCCAGCGTCTGACCGGCGAGCGTCACGCGAGTCGGGTCGGATGCAACCGGGGGCCCGGGCCTGGCCGGCACCGCGAATCGCTCGACGTGCTCCGGCTTGAACCGGCGCTCCAGACGCTTGCCGACCCGCTGGACAGGAAGGAGGCCGCGGTCGCTCCAGCGCCGCACGGACGCCTCACTGACGCCGAGGCGCTTCGCCGCCTGCCGGGTGCTCAGCCAGCCTTTACTCATATCTCTCAGAGAGATATATTGAATGATAGCTCGTATAGTCAAGTAGTTCAAGTCAAATGGTCATGAGTGCGTCGGCGGCGGGCGGACGAGGGGGATCTGGAACGGGCAGTGTCCGGCTGGCCGACATCCCCAGTCGTGGATTCATCGCACGCCTCTCGCCCGGCATCGCGGCTGAGCTCATCGAGGGCGCGCCGTCGGTCTACTACCCCGCGGGAAGCATCATCTTTTCTCCGCATGACGGAACCACGGCGGCGCTGGTCGTCTCGGGGCTCCTCCGCTACTACATGGCGGGGTCTGACGGGCGGGAGCTGACGATCAGGTATGTGGGCCCCGGTGACCTGGTCGGCACCTTGATCACCGAGCGTTCCGACCTCAACACGCGCGCCCAGGCGCTGCAGCCGTCGGTGGTGCTCCACCTGGACGTCGACCGCGCCCAGGCCCTCGCCCAGCGCCAGCCAGAGCTTTCGCAGGCCTTCATCGACGAGTTGTCGAGCAGGCTGCGCTTTGCGTTTCGGGCGCTGGCGGCGAGCGCCTTCATGCCGGTGCGCGTCCGTGTGGCGCGTGACCTGCTGGAGCGCGCGAAGATGTCCGGCCCCCTCGTGGCCGGACTTCACCTTGCCGTCACCCAGCAATCGCTCGCCGACGCCACGGGCTCCGTGCGCGAGGTCGTGGCCCGTGCCCTGCGAGAGCTGCGCCGCGACGGCGCCGTCGCGACCGCGGACGACGGAATCACCGTGCTGGACCCGGACATCCTGTCTCGTCTGGCGGCTGTGTGACTTAAGTCGGCACACGCCGCGCCCTGGGTCACTGCAACCGCAGCATCGCGGGCATCACCGTCGATGGGATGGATTTTTCCGGCGCCGCCGCCCATTCGATCCTGGCTCAGATCAGCGGTGAGCTGGCAGGCACGGCGCCGGACGTACAGTCCATCCTCACGAGCCTGACGCGCAGCCTCAGCCGCATCAGGTCAGGCACGTGGTTCGCGGTGCTTCTGGATCCTGACCCCAGCACATCCCACGTCGTGGTCGCCGGCGATTCAGATGGCTCGATGTCCGCCTACGTCGACGGCTTCGTGAAGACGCTGGCCGGACCGACCGGCACGCCGACCCTCACCCTGTCGCAGCAGGTCGTCGAGACGTCCGACCCCGTATTGATTCACAGTGTGCCCTTCACAGACTTCATCTCGCTGCTGTCGCCTGCCGGCCAGAGTTACTTCTCGAGCCATCCTCCTCCGCACGCGCTGGATGCTATCGGCGTGCTGGTGGTCCCGATGCGTGCAGGAGGCGCGATCATCGGCACGCTGGGAATCTTCGACTGGCAGCAGCAACCAGCGTTGTCCGAGGACGACGTCGTGCGTGTGCAGCTGGTTGCCGATCATGTGGCGCTGGCGCTGGAGAACGCGCGACTTCAGACGGCGGTGTCGGACCAGGCCGAGCGGGTCGCGGTCATCGGCGCCATCGCACTGGCGATCAGGGTGGGCCAGGATCTGCCGCTCACGCTGCGGGTCGTCGTCGAACAGGTCACCGCCAGGCTCAACGTCGATGCCGCCGACGTTCTCCTCATGACCGAGCAGGGCAACGAGCTTTACGTCGCGGCCAGCGCGGGCTTTCACACCTCCTCGATACCGAGCTACCGGCTGCCGGCCGGCGCGTGGCAGACAGGAGCCGCCGACTGGCGGCCGCACGTCGAGTACACCAGGGATCCGGACCGGATGGCTTCGAATCCACGGCGCTCTCTTTTTGCGAGGGAGGGATTTCAGACCTACGTGGGCTTGCCGCTCCACGCCCGCAGCAGGCTCGTCGGCGTGCTGGAGATCCACAACCGCTCAGCCGTTGGTTGGGACCAGGCGTCGCTGGACTTCCTCGACACCCTGGGCGGTATTGCGGCCGTGGCGATCGATTACGCGGCCGCCTCGGCGGGTGCTGGTGAGAGGCGAGCGATCGGTGCGCCGTCCCCCAGGCTGGGCGACCTCGAGATGGAGATCCTGCGCCAGATCGTCGAGGGCCAGACCAACCGCGAGATCGCAGTCAAAGTCCACCGCAGCGAGAACACGATCAAGTTCCATGTGAGGCGGATTCTCGAAAAGACAGGAACCGTCAACCGGACGGAGCTGGCGCGCAAGGCGACCCGCGAAGGGTGGCTCTGAACGTCCCTGGAAAAAGAAGTGACCAGCGATCCGTCCGGCTTGCGCCCTTCGAACCACTGGCCACTTTGATCGTCGCACCCAACCGAAAAGTTTGCAAGAGGCGATTTTCGTCGCCAGGCAACCTTCGGTAGCTACCTGGCGATGTGACGCCGGACCGGATTGGTCAGCTCGCCGATGCCATCGATCCGGATGGTCACCACGTCGCCTTCCTGGAGGGTGAAGTCGGATGGCGGCACGATCCCCGTCCCGGTCAGCAGCACGCAGCCCGTCTCGAAGCGCTGGTCGCGGGCGAGATACTCGACCAGCTCGGGGATCTGCCGTCGCATCGCCGAGGTCGACGTGCTGTTGCGGTAAACGACTGAATCGCTCCGGCTGATCTCGAGCTCGATCGCCCGGTCCGACGGTGAGTAGTCCCACGCGAGCGCGATGGCCGGGCCCAGCGCGCACGAGCCGTCGAACACCTTCGCCTGCGGCACGTAAAGCGGGTTCTCGCCTTCGATGCTCCGCGAGCTCACGTCGTTGCCGATCGTGTAGCCCACCACCTCCATCCGGCTGTTGCAGACGACGGCCAGCTCCGGCTCGGGCACGTCCCAGGTCGAATCGGATCGGATGAAGATCTCCTGGCCGTGTCCTCTCACGCGGTTCGCGGTCGCCTTGAAGAACAGCTCGGGCCGCGCCGCCACGTACACGCGGTCGTACGGGTCGGAGCTCACGGCCTCATCCGCGCGAGCCTCGAGGCTGCGCCTGTAGGTGACGCCGGCGGCCCACACCTCCTGGCTCTGGATCGGAGCGCCGATGACGGCGCCGTCCGCCGGTGTGATCGCCTGGCGCTTCTCGTCGAGGAAGCGGCGGAGCTCGGCGAGCGAAAGCATCAGCAGGGAGTCGATCGAAGCGCCGTCCAGCCGGCTCCAGCTCCCGTCCTTCTTTATATGTGTGGCGCCGTCGAGCTGGACCAGGTGCCGACCGGTCGCCGGTACGACTTCAGCGCTCAGGGGCTCCTCCAGGCCGGCCCCGTCGGGTACTCGAACTCACGCAGCGACTCCGGCCGCATCGTGATGCTGTAACCAGGAGCGCGCGGCGCGACGTAGCATCCGTCGCGAATTATCACCGGGTCGAGGAAATGCTCGTGCAGGTGCTCGACGTACTCGACCACGCGATTCTCGAGCGTCCCGCTCACCGCGATGTAGTCGAAGAGCGCGATGTGCTGGACGTACTCGCAGAGCCCCACGCCGCCGGCGTGCGGGCACACCGGCACGCCGAACTTCGCCGCCAGCAGGAGGACCGCCAGGACCTCGTTGAGCCCACCGAGGCGGCAGGCGTCGAGCTGGCAGAAGCCGATGGCTTCCGACTGGAACAGCTGCTTGAAGATGACGCGGTTCTGGCAGTGCTCGCCGGTGGCGACCTTGATGGGCGCGATCGAGCGCGCGATCGTGGCATGGCCCAGCACGTCGTCGGGGCTGGTCGGCTCCTCGATCCAGTACGGATCGAACTCGGCGAGCAGCTTTATGTTGGCGATGGCGTCGCCCACCTCCCAGACCTGGTTCGCGTCCATCATCAGGCGGCGGTCCGGGCCGATCTCCTCGCGCACGATCCGCGCCCGGCGGATGTCGTCCTCGATCTTCTGGCCCACCTTCATCTTCACGTGCGACCAGCCGGCGGCGACGGCCTCGCGGCATAGCTCGCGGAGCTTCTCGTCCGAGTAGCCGAGCCATCCCGCCGAGGTCGTGTACGCCGGGAACCCCGCACGCAGCATCTCCGCCTCGCGCTTGGCCCGGGTCGGCGCCTGGCGCTCGAGGATGGCCAGCGCGTCCTTGGGCGTCAGCGCGTCGCTGATGTAACGGAAGTCGATGCAGGAGACCAGCTGCTCGGGGGTCATGTCGGCCAGGAGCTTCCACAGTGGCTTGCCTTCCACCTTCGCGTACAGGTCCCAGACCGCGTTGATGAGCGCGGCCGCGGCGAGATGGATGGCGCCCTTCTCGGGACCGATCCACCGCAGCTGCTGCTCGCCGGTGACCGCGCGCCAGAAGCCCCGCATGTCGGAGGTGATGGACTCGAGCGTCCGCCCGACGACGATCGGCGCCAGCGCGTTGATCGCCGCCACGCATACCTCGGTCCCGCGGCCGAGCGTGAACGTGAGGCCGTGGCCCTCGAGGTGGTCGCCCGCATCCGTCCGCAGGACGACGTACGCGGCGGAATAGTCGGGCGTCGTGTGCATCGCGTCGGAACCGGCCAGGGTTCGCGAGGTGGGGAAGCGCACGTCGTGAGCGGTGGCGCTGATGATGCGGCGCATGCCTAACCCTTGACCGCGCCGACCAGCAGGCCGCGGGCGATGTAACGCTCGAGCGCGATCGCCATTGCGATCACGGGTCCGATCATGATCAGGATGAGCACCGACATGTACCACCACTGAGGTCCGCGCGTGGCGTTCTGCGCCGCGACCGTCATCGGCAGCGTCTGGGCGTTCGCGCTGGTCAGGAAGAGCGCGATGAGGTACTCATTCCAGGCGAAGACGAGGACGAAAAGGAACGTCGCGACCAGGCCAGGCACCGCGAGCGGGAGCACGATCGAGCGGAAGATTCGATAGGGCGAGGCGCCGTCGATGGCCGCGCTTTCCTCGAGCTCGACAGGCACGCTCTGAAAGTAGTCGCGCATGAGCCAGACCACGATTGGCAGGTGCGCCGCTGTGTAGCTGATGATCAGCGCTGCCCATGTGTCCAGCAGCTGAAGCTGCTGGAAGAAGATGTAGATGGGGATGACGGTCGCGACCGGCGGCAGCATGCGCTGGGAGATCATCCAGAACGCGATGTCGTCATTGCCGACGCCTCGTTTCCAGCGGCGAGCGACGGTTTGCAGAAGCAGGAC
>Ga0137415_10006589_pt1 | contig 11514 bp, 10 predicted proteins | sample CZODoug3_1_1_16f_FD_183082 | JGI IMG/M metagenome (GOLD analysis project Ga0137415, IMG submission 183082) | Vadose zone soil fungal communities from Angelo Coast Range Reserve, California, USA - CZODoug3_1_1_16fungal (Hybrid Assembly) | ecosystem: Environmental > Terrestrial > Soil > Vadose...
GGGGGAAACCCCAGGAACCCACCGAGAATGGACAGAACACCTAACGCCATTAACGGACCGACCATCACCATCGGGGACTCATGTACATGTTCCTCCGTATGATGGTCCATGCGAGACGTGCCATAAAAGGTCAGATAGATCAGGCGGAACATGTAGAAGGAGGTCAATAGCGCGCCGATGGCAGCCATGCCATACAACAGATAGTGGTGATGCGTAAAGGCATGGGCCAGGATTTCATCTTTGCTCCAGAACCCTGCCAACGGTGGAATGCCCGCAATGGCGACCGTGCCAATCAGAAACAGTCGATAGGTCCATGGGATTTTCGAGCTGAGGCCGCCCATCTTTCGAATGTCTTGCTCGCCCGAGAGCGCGTGGATGACCGATCCGGCTGTGAGGAACAAGAGGGCCTTGAAGAAGGCATGGGTCATGAGGTGGAACATGGCAGCCGTATAGGCCCCGATCCCGCACCCGAGAAACATGTAACCGAGCTGGCTCACCGTCGAATAGGCCAAGACGCGCTTGATGTCCGTTTGCACGAGGCCGATGGTGGCGGCAAACAAGGCTGTGAGTCCGCCGATGACGCCGACGATCGTCATGGCCGTCGGCGATACATCGAAAATGGCTTGGTTCCGCACGATCATGTAGACCCCGGCCGTCACCATCGTTGCAGCATGGATGAGCGCGCTGACTGGTGTCGGACCTTCCATCGCATCCGGGAGCCAGGTGTAGAGAGGGAGTTGGGCCGATTTGCCGACTGCTCCGACAAGGAGGCAGAGCGCGATCGCGGTGGCCATCTCCGGCGTGAGCTGGCCGACCTGGGCAAAAACCTTCGTGTAGTCGAGCGTTTTGAAATTGACAAAGATGAGGAAGATCGCCAGCAGGAAGCCTGCGTCACCGATGCGGTTCACCACAAAGGCTTTCGAGGCGGCCTTCACAGCGGAAACCTTGTTATAGTAGTAGCCGATCAACAGATAGGAACAGAGTCCCACCCCTTCCCAGCCAATGAAGAGCACCACATAGTTGTTCCCCATGACGAGGAGCAGCATGGAGACCATGAAGAGGTTCATGTAGGTGAAGAATCGTGTGAATCCGTCCTCCCCATGCATGTAGCCGACGGAGTAGACGTGGATCAGGAACCCGACTCCCGTGACGACGAGCAGCATGATGCACGTGAGAGGATCGACGAGATAGGCGAGATTGATGGTGAGGTCACCGCCGAAGATCCATTGATAGGCGATGACTTCATGGGGCATGCCGGTCCGCAGAATGTCGGCAAACACGCCGATCGTGCAGAGAAATGACAACCCCACCGATCCCCAGGCAAGCCGGTGCGCGACATCGTGGGAATACCGCCTGCCCGCGAGCCCATTCAGGATCACGGCCAGCAGGGGGAACAGCGGAATGAGCTTTATGAGTAGATCGGTCACGTTACCACTTTAAGAGGTTCATCTCGTCCACGTTCGTGGAGATCTTTCCACGGAACACGACGATGATGATGGCCAGCCCGATCGCCGCTTCCCCGGCAGCAATGGCGATGATGAAGAGGGCCACCAGTTGGCCCGCCATGGATTCCAGGTAATGGGAGAAGGCTACGAGGTTAATGTTCGCCGCGTTCAACATGACCTCGACAGACATCAGCACAATGATGAAGTTCCGTCGGATCAATACGCCGAGCAAGCCGGTGATAAAGAGCACGGCGCTGACGGCAACATATGCGCTTAGAGGAACCATAGTACCCCGGGAAGTGTGAGGCGTGAGGCGTGAGGCGCACGACCCCTTGTCTTTTCTCTTGTCGCTCGTCCCCTCACGCCTGACCCCTTACGCCTTACGTTCTCGGCTGACAGGTTTCGGCGTTTTTGCCAGCACGATCGCTCCGATGACAGCGCCCAACAGGAACACCCCGACGATTTCGAATTGCAACAGATACTCGCTGAACATCTTGATCCCGACGGCGTGGGTATCGCCGTCCTGAAGTATCGCGACGGTCGTCGCATCGCCTTTTGCGCCCCCGAAGGGTGAACGAATCAAGAGGGCCAACACGCACAATGATCCGAAGGCTGCTGGAACCAGAAAGTACAGGTAGGAAGAGTGGAAATACCGATCGTCGGTCTTCAAGTTCAGAAGCATCAGTACGAAGAGGTACAAGACGAGGATCGCACCGGCGTAGACGATGACCTGCACGGCCCAGAGGAACTCGGCGTTGAGGAGGATAAAGAGTCCGGAGACATGGACCAATAGGGCCAGGAGGGCCAGGCCGCAATGCACCGGGTGCTTTAGCGTGACAGTCAAGATACCCGCAGCAATACTGGCCAGTGCGAAATAGGCAAAAAAGACCAAAACCATCGATCGCCTTAGCCCAGATGCTTGGGTGGAGGTTGGGTCGACTTCAGTACCGATTGCGGGAAGTAATACCGATATTCCCGGCTTTCCTCAACGTTTTTTTCCTGATTATGCGCGTACAAGTATTTTTTTGCGTCGTCGAGATGGCGCTCGCCGATTTCGTACAGCCGCTTCTTGTCGAACAGCAAGGTGCGTTTATCATGGGTCGAGAACTCGTACATCTTTGTCATAGCGAGTGCGTTGACGGGACAAGCCTCGACACAGTAGCCGCAAAAGACGCATTTCGTAATGTCGATGTAAAACTCGCTGGCGAATCGCTGCAGCGGACGCTCCGCATCTTCCGAGCTGATGACCTTGATGCAGCGGGATGGGCAGGCGGCTTCGCAGAGGTCACAGCCGACACAACGTTCCTGGTGATCGTCGTAGCGTAAGAGCGCGAGTGCCCCCCGGTGGGTGTCGGGAAGGGTTCGTTGTTCCCGTGGATACTGGAAAGTGATGGGCTTGTGGAACATGTGCTTGAACGTCACCTTCATCGCGTCCCAGATCTCATAGAACAATGCAGCCTGTAGGATTTGCTTTATCAGTGCGGTAACACGCATGTGCGCTTCCTGCTCCCTCTTACGCCTTTTCGATCGTCACGCGGGTCTGCTTGAACGAGGGAACTCCAGTCGTCGGATCAACCTCGACCGACATCAAGTCTTTCACTGGCGGCTCATTGAAATGCTCCGGGAAGAAACAGGTCTGAGGGGCGATGGATTGATCGGGCTGCACCGCCAATTGCATTGAGCCGCGGTCCGATGTGAGGCGCACCGTCGTCCCCTCACCTACGGCGAGCCGTTCCATATCTTGGGGATTCATCCTGAGCCGCCCGGTATTGGGGGCGATCGTGATGAGCCCGTGGGCTTTGGTGGACAGCTTACCGGAATGATACAGGATCTGTCCCATCAGCAACGCGAAGGGTCGCTGGTTCTTGGAGTCCGATGGAGCGGAGGCTCGATAGCGCGCCGCCACATCGGTGGTGTAGCCGTTTGAGAGATAGCGGTCCACCGTCGGCACAACCTTGCGTGGCTGTCCGAGGTTGTAGTACCCGGGCAGCAACTTCATGATCTCGGCTTGAATATCGTTCGAGGATTCGTATTCCCATTGACAGCCCAGCGCGTTGGCCAGTGCCGTCATGATGTGCCAGTCCGGCAAACTTTCCCCGATTGGATCGATGGCCTCGCGGACGCGCAGGACTCGGCCTTCCAGATTGGTGAAGGTGCCGTCCTTTTCCGCTGAGGTACAAGCCGGCAGCACCGCATGCGCCATGCGCGCAGTCTCGGTCAGGAACGGATCCTGGACGACGAGCAACTCCAGTCGATCCAACGCGGCACGGACTTCCATCGATGCAGGTAACGTGGCTAGCGGGTTCTCTCCGATGACATAGAGGGCACGGATCTGGCCGCTCCTGCAGCGCTTGAGAATCTCGACGAGATTCGCGCCGGAACCAGCCTCTGGGAGCGTGACGTCCCAGGCCTTGGCAAAACGGTCGCGAGCCGTCTGATCGTTGAATGAGGCTTGACCAGGAAGGAATTCCGGCGCGGCGCCCATGTCCACGGCGCCCTGCTCGTTCGGTTCTTCTGTCACCGTATTCACGCCGCAGCCAGGCTGGCCCAACTTGCCTGTGATCCAGGCGAGGTCAATCAGTTTCAAGACGTTCTGATACCCGTCGGGCCGGCGGACGATGCCTTCAGCGCAGAGGATGATGGATCGGGACGCTTCGGCGAAGATCGCCGCGGTGTTTTTCAACGCCTCGACCGACATGCCGGTGTGCGCAGCCACCTGCTCCAACGATACGTGGGCCACGGCGGCCTTCAGGGCTTTGAAAGCTTGCGGGTGCTTCTTGGTGCTGTCTTCGTCGATCAAGTCCAGTTCCAGGGTGGCCTTCACGAGTCCGTCGATCACGAGTCCTTCCGTTCCGGGCTTGATCAGGACGGGATGGGATGCGAGCTTGGCCATGTTCGTGACGGTGGAATCGATGACCACCACTTGCGCTTTATAGACGCGAATCGCTTCTTTGATGCGCACGGCCGTGAGTGGGTTTGTCTCCGTGATGTTGGAGCCAATGAGTAGCACGGCTTTGGCCCTAGTCAGGTCTTCCCAGTCGTTCGGGCTCCGCCCAATCCCCAGGGCAAGCCGGGAGGCATGGACGAAGTTGAGGTGGCCGTAGCGTGCGCTGCTGTCGAGATGGTTGGTCCCGAACCCGGCACGCATGAGTTTCTGGAAGAGATACAGCTCTTCGTTGGTGCAGCGGGCGGTGATCAGGCCGGCAATCGCGTCGGGTCCGTGCTTGCGTCGGATTTCGGAGAACCGATCAACCACCTGGTGCATGGTTTCGAGCCAGGGGGTTTCGACGAGCTGATTGCCCTTGCGAAGGAGCGGTTGCTTCATTCGTGCGGCGCTATCGATGTACTCGAACCCAAAACGCCCTCGCACACAGAGCCCGCCGTGTCCCTTGGCCGTCTCGGCTCGGTCGCCCCATTTGTTCTTCCAGGACAGAGGTGAGGTCACGCGGACGACTTCAGCGTCCTTGGTCTCAAGGTACATCTGGCAGCCGTCCCCGCAGTAGTTACACGTCGTCGTGGTTTTCTTCATCTGCCACGGCTTGTACAAATATTTAGAGAACTTGTTCGTGATGGCGCCGACCGGGCAGACGGCGAGGCAGTCTCCGCAGAACTCGCAGGACAGTGCGAGATCTCCCTTCGGCACAACTTGATTGAATCCGCCCTTCTTCATGAACTGGAGCGCGTCGATCATCAACACGTCTTTACACACGTTGATGCATTCCGCGCAGGCGATACAGCGATTCATATTAAAGTCGAGCACGGGACTGCGCGTATCTTCCGGAATAAATTTCTGTTTGGCGTTGGCCAGGTTCGTGACCCCGTGCCGGAAGGCCATGTCTTGCAGTTCGCAATGTCCGTCGGCGTCGCAGACCGGGCAGTCGAGCGGATGGACCGAGAGATGTTTTTCCACTGCTTTCTTCCGGGCTTGGAAGAGATCGTCCCCCTCGGTTCTGATGATCATGCCGGCCGTCGCTTTGGCGGTACAGGAACGAACGGGCGCTTTCTTACCCTCCTGCATAACCAAACACATGCCGCAGGAGCCGAAGGGATCGAACGTATAGTGGTAGCACATGGCCGGGATGATCTTGCCCGTGCTCGAAATGACGTCGTAGAGCGAGACCCCACCCTTAGCCATCACGGATTTCCCATCGATCGACAGTTCAATCGTGACTGCTTCCACGTCAGGATTCGTTGCTGGCTTCAGTCCCATGTTTCTTCCTCGCGAAAATTGAATCGTAAAACGCGATACGTATATGCCACGCTACCGTTTACATTTCACATCTCACGTTTCACGTCTACCTGTCGCACTCCCCCATCACAATGTCGTAGGTCCCGAAGATCGTGACCGCATCGGAGATCATGTAGCCTCTGGACATATGGTCGAATGCGCCCATGTGAATAAAGGAGGGGGCGCGAATTTTCAAGCGGTAGGGTTTCCCGCCGCCCGTGCTGACGATGTAGAATCCCAGCTCCCCCTTGTGTGCTTCGGTTCCGCAATAGATCTCTCCGGGAGGGGCATCGAAACCCTGCGAGAAGAGCTTGAATTGCTGGATCATGGATTCGAGATTCGTAAAGACTCGTTGCTTCGGCGGCAACGTGACGCTGGGTACATCGGCCATAATGGGGCCGTCCTGCATCTGCTCCAGGCATTGCCGGATGATTTTCACGCTCTCATAGAATTCCTGGACGCGGATCCAGTACCGATCGTAGGTGTCGCCGTTCTTGCCGAGCGGCACACTGAATTCGCATTTCGGATAGGCCGAATAGGGCTGGGCTTTACGGAGGTCGTAGTCGACACCCGAGCCCCGGAGCGGCGGCCCACTAAGGCCGAAACTCACGGCGTCTTCCGCCGAGATGATGGCTACTCCCTTGGTCCGTCCGACCCAAATCCGGTTCGTCTCCAGGAAAACCTTGTACTCCTCGATTTTTGGCGGAAAGTAGTCCAGGAATAGCTTCAGCTTCTCGATCAGCGAGGGCGTGAAGTCCCGCTCGACACCGCCGATGCGATACCAACTGGTGGTGAGGCGCGCGCCGCAGAGTTCGTCGAACCAATCCATCAGAATTTCTCGATCCCGGAAACAATAGAAAAAGACGCCCATGGCTCCGATGTCGAGAGCCTGGGTGCCGATCCAAAACTGATGGCCGATGATCCGTTGGACCTCCGCCACGATCGTGCGCAGATATTCTGCACGGTCCGGCACGGTGATATTCATGAGTTTTTCGACCGCGCGGCAGTACGCAAAATTGTTGTACATCGCGCAGACATAGTCGAGCCGGTCGGTATGGGGAATAAATTGGTGATAGGTGCCGTCTTCCGCGAGCTTCTCCACACCGCGGTGCAGATATCCCAACACGGGGGTAGACTTGACGAGGCGTTCTCCTTCCAATTCGAGGATCACTTTCAGCACCCCATGGGTGGCGGGGTGCTGGGGACCCATGTTGAGCAGGAGTTCCTCCGTGCGCAGCGTCGGGAGGGTCTCGCTTTCCGGATGGGCCGGATCGATCTTGTAGACGGTTGTTCGTTGATCTTCAAAGGCCATCGCCTGTCCTACCGAGCCGTTTCGTCCAGGAACTCGAACGTGTCGCGCCAGCCCTTGCCACGGAGCGGAAAATCTTTTCGCAACGGATAGCCTTCGGTGAAATCGTCCGGCAGGAGGATCCGGCGGAGATCCGGATGGTGCCGAAAGCGGATTCCCATCATGTCGTAGACTTCGCGCTCCATGAAGTCCGCGCCTTTCCAGAGATCCGTCAGGGAATCCACAATGCAATCCGACTCCGGCACCCTTGTCTTGAGCCGGATGCGCTGTCGTTTCTTGATCGAGTAGAACTCGTACACGACTTCAAACCGTTCTTCGTCATCGGGCCAGTCGACCGAACTCACATGCACGATGTAGTCGAAGTCCATGGCCGGGTCGTTGTGAAGGAATTGTGCGACCTCATGGAGTCGGTCCCGCGTTACAGTTACCGCAAGATCGCCACGCCATTCGACGGCTTTTACGAAGCCGGTGGCAAAGTTTTCTTGGAGTCGGCTGGCCAGTTGCTGCAAGGACATCGATCGAGACCTATATTTTAAGGTTGGGCTTAACCTGATCCGGTTGTTTCAGAAACACGGGTTTCAACATGATTCGTTCTTGTAACTTGAGGATGCCGTCAAAGAGTGCCTCGGGTGTTGGAGGGCAACCCGGTACATAGATATCGACCGGCACAAAGCGATCGACACCTTGGACGACGCTATAACTGTCGTAGATATTTCCTGACGTGGCGCAAGATCCCATTGCAATGACATATTTAGGCTCGGGCATCTGATCGTAAAGTTTTCGGATTACGGGGGCCATCCGCCGGCAGACGGTACCGGCCACGATCATCAGATCGGACTGGCGCGGTGAGGCCCGGAAGACGCCGGCACCATAGCGGTCCATATCATACCGTGACGAGACTGCGGCGATCATTTCGATCGCGCAGCATGCTAGGCCAAACGTTATGGGCCACAGTGACCCCTTGCGAGCCCAGTTGACGGCTTTTTCCACTGTTGTGGTGACGATGTCGGGAGTGCCGTCCTTTTCATGACGACCAATTTGGATCAGTCCCATTCCAGGGCTCCCTTCCGCCAAGCATAGACGTAGGCCACCAAAAACAATCCGATGAAGACCAGCATTTCAATCAACCCAATTAACTCGATCTTGGTGAAGACCACTGCCCAGGGATACAGAAAGATGACCTCAATATCGAAAATAACGAAGAGCATCGCGAAGATGTAATACCGAACCGGGAAGGGCATCCGAGCATCCGAGAACGGTTCCGATCCACACTCATAGGTAGAGACCTTTTCCGGTTCTGGATATTTCGGCTGGACTAGATAACTGAGGAGTAGCGTCGCCACGCCGAACACCAGCGCCACGAAAATAAACAGCAGAATCGGAAAGTATCTGGTCAGATACTCAAGGAGTAACTCAAAACCGCTCATATGGCTGACCTTTCAACATCTTGAGATGCAACGAGAGCAAAATTTTAGTCCCTGGATTACGGGGATAGCAAGCGTTCAAAGGACCTGCGGGATTGACCCAAAAGTCCTAGGCTCTGTTGCGCTGAAAGGCGTCGCCAGCTGCAAGCGAATAACCAGGGTCTTAGGGCGTCTACGCAATTGGTGGCATGGGCGAGCGTCGATAAAAGAAGAACCTGCTCTACTCACAGACTTCTGTTGTCCGGCTGGAGTGGCCTATTTATGAGGGTTTTTCGCCCTGTTGGGTGGGGGAGGTGCCATTCGACCTGGTGGCATGCGCAGGTGGGAGGGCTTTACCTTGTCACCTTGATCCCATTCAGGCTCCAGCGCCGAGAAGGCCTTGGCTTTCTTGCGTCGGTGAATCTGGGTCTCTATGCGAGGACGATCTTGGCGTTGAGCGCCGTAGGCGGGAGGCATGTCAGGCACCATGATGTTCCCCATCTGTGAGAAATCATTCTCCGGATCACCATAGCATCGGGTGAATTGGCGGGTCAATGAGGGCAAGACCTCAATATTCTTGACAATGCAGGACTATTTGCTATGGTTCTGACAGCAATACTTGCCATACATGAAGGACAACCACCATGGCTAACTATTTAATGAAATGTGTCGTCTCACTCATGGTCTGGACCTTGGCCACGCCGCTCTTTCCTCTGGCCTGGGCAGTCGACGACTCCAATTCGATCCGATTCGGAGAGCCGGCCTTGGCCTATTCGTCCGGCTCCATTCAGCGATCGACTCCACAGGATGGGTTCGTGAACGTGATTACCGGTGACAATCAGACTACCGGAGATCACATGATATTGGGAACCCAAGATGTCCTATATCTCCGACTGAAGAGTCCAGGCGATGTCGCGCCTGGAGATCTTTTCACGATCTACAGACGAGCACACAAAGTATTCCATCCCACCACTGGTCAATACCTGGGTCATTTGGTCAATCGACTCGCTGTGGTTCAGGTGAGCCAAATTGACAAGGACCTGACCACTGTTCAGATCATGCGGTCCTACGCAGCTGTATCGCCTGGTGATCCGGTAATGAAGTTCGTGCCTCCGACTGACGAGGGAGCAGCGGTTGACCAGCTTTCCGCCGGCGATGTGGAGGGACGGGTTGTGGAGTTCCAGTCCAACATGGGAATAATGAACCTTGTGGCGCAAAGGAATATCGTCTATCTGGACCGGGGACGGGACGATGGGATCAGGTTTGGGGATCGAATGGAGATAGTTCGGTCCGGAGGGAGCCTTCCTCAACGGGTTGTGGGCGAATTGAAAATCCTGTCCATGGAAGATCGAACTGCCACGGCTCTGATCACAAAATCGATCTCCCGCATTCTCAAGGGCGATCGCTTCAGGGTGAAGGTTCATGCTCCTGCTCCTGAGGCCATGCCGACTTCTCAATCACCCAAGCAGTCTCTGGATGTCGCCCCTGCTGTGGCTTCTTCTCCAAACAAGTTCCAGGTCCAGAATGGCGCCAGCGAAACCCGAATCAGCCTCGGCGATTTGACGAAGCAGCTTCGGTTTGAATCGGGCGACGCCACGATCAAATCCGAGTACTATCAGGTGCTCGATGAACTGATTGCATATCTCAAGACCACTGCCGGCGATCGGTTGATTCGAGTCGAGGGCCATGCGGATAACATGGAAATCGGTCCTTCCCTTAAGTCGCTCTACCAGACGAACTGGGACTTGTCGAAAGCTCGGGCTGGGGGTGTCCTCCGCTACTTGATTGAGAAGGGCGGGATCGATTCGGCGAAGCTTTCGTCGGTCGGCTATGGCGATACGAAGCCGGTAGCCGGCAATGCGACTGAAGTGGGTCGACAGAAGAACCGTCGTGTCGACATCGTGCTCTATTCGTCTCCCGAGTCAGCCGGGGAACAGTCTGAGCCGGCGGTGAAGCCAATTGAGACCGGCGATAACGGATACAGCTTGTCCCGTCTCAGTTCAGCAGAAAGCGAAGCTCCGACCTCCGCAGTGGACCAGACGATCCCACTGGCTCCAACTGGTTCGTCCAAGGTGGAGCCCTCATCTGCCCCTGCGGATACTACTCCGGCGAAGATTCCGGCATCAAGTGGCCAGGGCAATTCAGATCAGAACCCCGCTGCTCCGGTCGCCCCTCCACAGTAAATTCATCGAGTATCGTGCGGAGGGTTGACGATTCAACGTCAACCCTCCCCGATTCCCCTTCAGATCACTTCTATTCTCTCTCTCGTTGTTCCCCCTTTTCCTGTGCTGCTACAATGTCGCATGATTGCGACGCAGGTAGCCCCTCCACGCACAGAGCCAGAGGCCCTATTCGCAGATGTCATTGTCCCACGGCATCTGGCAGGACCGTTCACCTACACCGTGCCATTGTCGCTCCGACCCACGCTGCGTATTGGACATCGAGTGCTCGTGCCTTTCGGACGGTCGATCCTCCAAGGAGCTGTGATCGCCCTCTCCCACGTCCTTCCTCAAGGTCTTGATCGAGCACGCCTCAAGGAGATTCGCTCGTTGCTCCCGGAGGGGGCCGCAACAGATGTGGCCTCGAACCTGTTCCTGCTCTCACGGCAGGTGGCCGAACAGTATGTCGCGCCATGGGGACAATGTCTCAGGTTGGTGTTGCCTCCGGCACACAAGCCACGAGCGCAGGTCAGCCATTACGAACTGACGGAGCAAGGGCGGGCCGTACTCGCGGCTCGGGAACCCTGCTCGGTGAAGGCGCGGACACTTCTCACACGTCTTAGGGAGAAACCTTCAGGAGTTCGCCGGTCGTCCCGCAGTCCTGGTCCGGGCAACTTGTTGCACGATCTCAAGTCTCGCGGATGGGTGGTGGAGGTCCAGGACCTGCCGTCGGCCTCGCCGGCGCCTCTCGTCCGACCATTTAGACAGGCGAGCCAGGGCAATTTCGGCATCACCGCACCGCTCATTCCTGACCCAGCCATGTCTTGGGCGGAGCCACTGTTCGAGGCGCTGAGAGGCCAAGGACCGTCTCGGGTTCTGGTGCAGGCGTCCTGGACCGATCAATTGAGGCTGTTGCAGCAAGCCGTTCGCCTGGTGCTCAACCGTAGACAAACGGTCCTCATCATCGTTG
>Ga0137415_10006590_pt1 | contig 11514 bp, 11 predicted proteins | sample CZODoug3_1_1_16f_FD_183082 | JGI IMG/M metagenome (GOLD analysis project Ga0137415, IMG submission 183082) | Vadose zone soil fungal communities from Angelo Coast Range Reserve, California, USA - CZODoug3_1_1_16fungal (Hybrid Assembly) | ecosystem: Environmental > Terrestrial > Soil > Vadose...
GCATCTGCCGCTTGTCCGCGTGGCCGTATCCTGCAACGCACGCCTTCACTTCGCGCGGCGAGTAGCTGTGCACCGCCAGCCCATGCTGTTCCGCCGCCAGCAGCAGCACGCCGCGCACCTCCGCCAGCCGCAGCGCCGTGCGCATATTTAGCGCGGTAAACACGGACTCCACAGCCATCACCGTAGGCGCAAATTCCTGGATGAGCCGGCACACCAACTCATGAATATCCTGCAACGCCGCGCCGGAAGATTCCTTTTGCCGCGCAGCCGGCACGCGCAGTGCACCATAATGCAGCATCTGACACTTCCGCCCGTCGCTCTCCACGATTCCGTAACCGGTAGGCCCCGCGGCCGCCGGATCAACACCGAGCACGCGCATCCAAGGTCGCGCGTTCCTGCCATTCAGTGCGCTCATCGGAACACAGTCTAAGGCGAACGGCGTAGCCGTGCCACTCTTTTCCGCTTCGTTCACGCAAAAGCGCCGCAAAGCAAAGCGGCCACTGAACCGTCAGTGGCCGCGAATCTATTCCGCGCTCGCGAGAATTTCAGTTTGCGCCCACCGCCGCCTGAATCTCCGACTCATCGATGTCGAAATTGGCGTACACGTGCTGCACGTCATCGTGCTCTTCCAGCGCTTCCACCAGCCGCACCATTTGTGTGGCCTGCGTTCCGGTCAGCTTGACGTAATTCTGCGGCACCATGCCGATTTCCGCCGAGGCCGGCGTGATTCCCGCTTTGGTCAACGCCTCTTTAACTTTTTCCAATGCTTCCGGCGGAGTCACCACGTACCAACCTGAGCCATCGTCCTTCAAATCGTCCGCCCCTGCCTCCAGCACGATGTCCAGCATCTTGTCTTCGCTGGCCTGTTCCTTGGGCACAACGATTTCGCCCTTGCGGTGGAACATCCAGCCAACAGCTCCGGCTTCGGCCAGGTTGCCACCGTTCTTGGTCATCAAGTGCCGAAATTCGCCGACGATGCGGTTGCGGTTGGTGGTCACTGCCTGGATCAGCATCCCCACGCCACCCGGACCATATCCCTCGAACGTCACTTCCTCGTATTGCTCACCCTCGAGTTGGCCGGTGCCGCGAAGTATGGCCCGCTCGATGTTTTCATTCGGCATGTTTTCATTCTTGCCGGCCAGGATGGCGGAGCGCAGGCGTGGATTGGAGTTGGGGTCGCCGCCCCCGATGCGTGCGGCAATAGTGATTTCGCGGATGACTCGGGTAAACACGCGGCCGCGCTTCGCGTCCGTGGCCGCTTTCTTGTGCTTGATCGTGGCCCACTTTGAATGCCCAGACATGACACTTCCTCGTTTTGATTTTTCGCGCCCCACGGCGCGTGTTTCCGCTTGTTCGCGAACTGCCGCCGTTTACGATGGTGAAAGTTCGCCCGTCCGCCGCCCTACCCGAGCCCGCGGCCGGCACACAGATCACGATGCGGAGACCTACAGTGAACTGCAAAACCCTGCGGAACCCCAGCAGTTTAGCACAGCCGGTTGCCCCGGGAAACGAGTATACTTCCGCTTGGGTCATCCTGTTGCATCGTAAAGGTTGCATTGCAAGAGCTTTCTTCCGCGACTAACGAGTTGATTCACCATAGGCATTGCCATGGCTGAGCGCCGCTTCCGCGTCCTGGCTGTCGCTTCCCACCCGGTGCAATACGCGGCGCCGATTTTTCGCCTGATGGCGCAGCACCCCCAGCTCGATTTCCACGTGGCATATTGCAGTTTGCGCGGCGCAGAGGAGGCGCGCGATCCGGAGTTTGGCACCAGCGTGAAGTGGGACGTCCCTCTGCTCGACGGTTATGCGTGGACGCACGTGCCGAATCGAGGATCCGCTTCGGAATCTTTTTTTGGGCTTTACAATCCCGGTCTCTGGAAATTCATACGTGACGGCCGTTTCGACGCCCTGCTGTGTTACACCGGTTATCTGCGCGCCACATTTTGGATCGCCTACCTTGCCGCAAAATCCGCGGGCGCAGCCTTTTTGTTCGGTACGGACGCCACCACGCTCGTTTCCCGCCAGGATCGTGCGTGGAAGCGGCTGGCGAAGCGCATGGCGTGGCCGCTGCTCTTTCGATTGGCGGACCAGGTGATCGTCCCCTCCTCTGGCACGCGGAATCTGATTCTTTCCCTCGGTCTTCCCCGCGAGCGCGTCACGCTCACGCCGTACGTCGTCGATAATGACTGGTGGACAGCGCAGTCTGCCAGGGTCGACCGCGAAGCCGTGCGTGCGTCGTGGCGAGCAAAGCCCAGTGACACGGTCATTCTTTTCTGTGCGAAGTTGCAGCCGTGGAAACGCCCAGCCGATCTCTTGCGCGCTTTTGCGAAGGCCAATCTTCCAAATGCACTTCTGGTTTTCGCGGGCGAAGGACCGCTCCGTCAGCAGCTCGCGGCGGAAGCTGTGGTTCTAGGTGTCGACTCGCGCGTTCGTTTCCTCGGCTTCGTCAATCAGTCCCAGCTTCCCGCGGTGTACACCTCGGCGGACGTCATGGTGCTGCCATCCGAATACGAGCCGTTCGCCGTCGTGGTCAATGAAGCCATGCTGTGCGGGTGTCCGGTGATCGCCAGCGATCTCGTAGGCGCCGCGCAAGACCTGATTGCGCCTGTCTGCCGTAAATTCATCTTCCCGTGCGGTGATGTTCCCGCATTGGCCGCGCTGCTTTCAACAACTGCCAGGGATCGAACTCTTTTGCAGAGCATTCGTCAGCTCGGGCTGGCACACTTGCAGACTTGGACTCCTCAACGGAACGTCTCCGCCACCCTGGAGGCTATCGAGCTAGCCGTACCACGTGCCCAAGGTAAGAAGCCGACCGGGAATGAATTGCAGACCGGCGCTTCGAAATCTTCTGTATCAAGCGCGAGGCAATCATGAAGTGGCTTCTGCAAAATATGCGCCAGCGTGCGGCATTCGCCTTGAAAAATCCGCGGTACACGACCCACGCGATCCTCCGAGAGCTAATCCAGACGGATGAGAAATTCCTCGGCCAAGTTACTGGAGTGTTGCCCAGGCAGATTCGCAGTTATTTGAGTGAGCCGATTTCGACGCCCGCATTTGCGACACTCCTGCGAAACGCCGAATCTAAATTCCGCAGGTCGTCAGTGGAGAGCGCGGACCTCTTCGCGAAAAAAATTCTTGTTCAATATGCTGCGGTGCGCGCCCTCAACCCGCAATGTGTCGTGGAAACTGGCGTCGCTAACGGAGTTTCGTCATCCTATCTGCTTCTTGCCTTGCACAAAAACGGCGGTAGCGGCCGCCTGCACTCGATTGGCCTCGATGATCCCGCCTTTCTGCCTCCTGGCGACAAACCTGGTTGGCTCGTTCCCGACTGGCTGCGTGAAGGATGGCGGCTTCATATCGGAGACGCGCGTCAAATTCTTCCGTCGCTGCTGTCGCGCCTGGGAACTGTCGACGTCTTCATTCACGATAGTCTGCACACCTACGAGCACATGATATGGGAATTTGAGACTGCTCATCCTTTTGTGCGTTCTGGAGGACTCATCTTTTCCGACGACGCCTTGTGGAATAATGCGTTCCAAGACTTCGCGCGAAAGTTCAGAGAGCCTGATGCGAGAATTATCCGTGGCGTCGGCTTTCTTCGTAAAACGCCGGAATGAAAATCCTGATTTACTCGCACTTTTTTGCGCCCAGCGTCGGCGGTGTGGAGACCGTCGTTTTGTCCCTCGCTCGCGGTCTTGCGGATCTTCGCAAGCCAGACGGCACGCCCGAATTTGAGCTCACGGTGGTAACAGCTACTCGCGCAGACGATTTCGACGATAATGTGCTTGCTTTCCGAGTCGTCCGCCAACCGAATCTGCTGCAACTCTGGAGTTTGATTCGCTCGAGCAATATTGTTCACATCGCCGGCCCCGCTCTTGCGCCTCTGTTTCTATCAAGGCTTGCCCGCAAGCTTGTTGTGGTCGAGCACCATGGCTTCCAAACAATCTGTCCGAACGGCCAGCTCTTCATCGAGGCATCAAGCACGCCCTGCCCCGGCCATTTCATGTCCAGGCGTCATCGGGAATGTTTGCGCTGTAACGCGAAAGAGGGATGGTGGGTTTCCACTCGGCTTTGGCTCCTTACATTTGTGAGGCGCTTCCTATGCTTCGGCATCGCGAGCAACGTCGCGCCCACCGAGTGGTTTGCAGGAATGCTCCAGCTTCCAAAAGTCTTTCATATTTCGCACGGCGTAGCATGCCCTCTGAAGGATCCGCGCCCCGTACAGCAAGGAGCGCCTCTCATCGCGTTCCAGGGTCGACTGGTCAGCACCAAGGGTGTGAGCGTGCTTCTGGAAGCCGCGCGAATTCTCCATCAAAAGGGCCGAGTATTCGAGCTTCTTATCATTGGAGATGGTCCGGAGCGTTCGCATCTCGAGGAACTCGCCAAGAATCTAGGACTCGCACCCTGCGTTAACTTTGCCGGACGCTTGCCTGTGCTTCAACTTGACGCCGCGCTTTCTCGCTCTACTCTCCTGGTGGTTCCGTCCCTTGGCGGTGAAGTTTTCGGGTTGGTTCTGGCGGAAAATATGCTGCGCGGAATTCCGGTGTTGGCTTCAGACCTTGGCTCTTTTGTCGAGGTTCTCGGCGATTCGGGACGCACCTTTCGAACGGGCGACGCGCCAGACTTGGCCCGCCAAATGGCGCTGCTTCTGGACGATCGTGCACAAGCGGCGGCCTTAGGCGAACTCGGTCGCGAACGCGTACTAGGATTCTATGCCGAGCGGAATATGATAGAGAGGCATGCGCGGATGTATTATGATATTGTTTAGATGGCAAATCCGTAATGCTTCATACGACGACCAATGCCGGCCTTCACTCCTATGTAGCCGAGCGTGTCCTTTCTCGCTACGCCAGAGCAGGGATGCGCGCGGTCGATTTGGGCACCGGACCCGGCGCTATGGCCATGCGATTACAATCAATGGGATGTGAGGTTGTCGGAGTAGATCGTGACACCAACGGATTCCATGCTGATCTTCCGCATGTAGCTTTGGATCTCGACGGAGCCGATTTCTCAACCTTGCTAGGTGAGTCGTCTTTTCACCTGGTGACGGCAATCGAGGTGATAGAACACGTTGAGAGCCCCATCAGCTTTTTGCGGAAAGTGGGACGGCTTCTCGCGCCAGAGGGTGTCGGCGTCCTCACTACTCCGAACGTCGATTCGCTGCCGGCGCGTTTCAAGTTCTTCCTGACCGGGAAACTGCGCACGATGGACGAAAGCAGCGAGCCGACACACATTTCTCCTGTTTTCTGGGATCTTTTCGGCCGGCAATTCTTGCCTCGTGCAGGCGTCAAGCTTCGCGAGCACTTTGTCTTTCCTCCAAACGGCTACCAATTGACGCGCGCGCCGATTGCATACGCGCTGCGTCTCCTTGCCAGCCTCTCGCCCGGAGACGCCGTCCTCGGCGACAATCATGTGTTGGTCATAGAGCGCACTTCATGAACCTCAGTTCGCCGGCCATTCCAGAGCAGTTACTGCGCAAACGGGTGCTTACCGGCGTTTTCTTTCTGCTGGCCTTGCTCGCTGCGTACAATCCCTGCTGCAGCTAGTCTGGGTAGGCTGGGACGGCAGCGTGTGCTCGATTTGTACAGCGAGCGCCGTATGATAGAAGAACACGCTCGGCTTTATTAAGCGTCACCTTACTTATGAACAGTGCACCACGTTTGGCAGGCCCATGCGCCGCATATACAGCGTGAAGAATTTTCTCGTTCAATTGAGCTCGATATCGCATGCCGCGAAAAAGATAGGATGGCCTGCTGCTATTCGGCTATTTTTCTGCGACCTTGAGCGTCGCGCTGGCATCGTCGGATCGACCGAGTTAAGACTTAAAAATATTTCATACCCTCTGGTAATGAGAGTTGGCAGCAGCGATCGGGAAGCGCTCAGCCAAATTTTCATTCAGGGGGATTACGAGCCGATCGAACTGTCGCAACCACAAATAATTTTTGATCTCGGCGCGAACGTTGGATATTCCGCCGCATACTTCTTATCTAGGTACCCGACTGCCAAGGTCTTGGCACTTGAGCCCGACCCAAACAATTATGCAGTTTGCTGCCGCAATCTAAAGCCCTTTGGTGATCGAGCCAAGGTCATCCACGGAGCGGCTTGGCCAGAGTGCACTCAATTACAACTCGTCGTCGGCGTTTATCGCGACGGGCGCGAGTGGGCGACCCAGGTAGTTTCAGCTAGGGACACCACTACCGGGTCCGTTCAGGTTAGTGGCTATGACATGGGAACTCTGATCGGTATCTGCGACTGTCAGGCCATAGATCTGCTCAAAATCGACATCGAAAAAAGCGAATTGGAGTTTGTTCGCTCGAAATACTGAGAGTTGGTTACCTCGAGTGAAAAATCTGTGCATAGAACTCCACGGCTCAGACTGCGAGCAGCTGTTTTTTCAGGCCCTCTCCCCTTACACTTATGATCTCGACCATTGCGGTGAACTGGTGGTTTGTCGGGACCTCCAGATCCGTTAGTCCCCGACGTCTGCTGTTGGTAGTTTCTGTGACGAGTCGGTTAACGAAGCCCCCGCCACCAGGCTCCTCCAATTCGGCGGGAATGCAACGTACGCACCGTAGCCATCCATAACGCCGTGACCCAAAGCGCCGCCTCAATTGCAATGAATGATAGACGCCCTTTCAGGAGGTTGCGCCCCGCTCTAATCAACGTCCACCTGCTAAGATTGAAGTACAGGTGAGCAAGCGAGCTCTCGCCCGGCGAATACCACCCACTATCACGTAGCTGCTTTGCAGCTAGCAACTTTAGGGAATCCTCTTGTATTGAGACACACCGACTCTTTGCGACATAGTGCGTTTCCCAGCCGGACTTCCTCATTCGATGACAAATGTCCGAATCCTCATGATGTCGCCGATAACGAACGTCGTATCCACCGACAACATCGACTGCCTCCTTCCGAAAGAGGACAGCGTGGCCTGGCGCGAATAGGGAGGGGCCGGACGATTCTCCGTACTTTGATTCCTGGAAACGCAAGCGCCAGCGCGTCAGAATCCGAGTCGAACTTTGGGGCACAGTGCGCGTGAAGCAGGCGCCCACGCCGGGGTGGCTCGAAAGATACCCTTCGCACGTTGCGAGCCAGTCTGCGTCAGGGAGAATTTCCACGTTAATACATGCCAGAATCAGCGCTTCGGAAAATGCAATTGCTGCATTTCTGGCCGCCGAGATTCCCGAATTCCGGGGAGCGCGAATAAGACGGAAGAGGCAAATCTGTGGGGATGATAGCGCCCACTCGGGCAGAGAGACCGGCTCAGGGGAACCATCGTCGACAACAAAGATAGTAGAGACGGGATATGTCTGCTTGAGACACGCAGAAAGAGTTGCCGCCAGAGCCTTTTGCCTCTCACCGTAGACTGGGATAACGACATCGACCGACACTCGCCCATCGGAACCACGGTCGATCATTTGAAGGTCCCCTCGATTGTCGCGCGAGCAGAAAAGTTAAGAACGGGCGCATCTCGTTTCTGCTTCCTGCTGTTCCGTAAGGCGGAGCCATCCGAAGCGCAGAAAACACCAGAAAATTCGAAAAGGAAAGCATGAACATTATAATGACTTCCAGAACCCGCTGAAGTCAGTAATAATTAAGAATCCGCCTTCAGGCGAACCATGCGCTTAGCCCTCGCCTCATCATCGAGCCGTTTCCGAGTCCGGCCTCTGACAGTTGTAATCTATGTTATCGGCGCAGTCCTCGCCTACCAATCCGCTCAGTACTTGATAAATGGAAATTTTGTCGGCTTGGCTTACGCAGCCATCGTTTGCGTATGCGGCGTAATCGTTATCGGAATTCTGAGGAATTGGCGCAATGGAGTCTATTTTTTCTTAAGTTGGCTGTTGTTTGAGGATTTTATACGAAAGTTTCTCGGCAACAACATGGCGATCTATTTCGCCAAGGATTTTCTAGCGCTTGTGGTGCTGATTTCCTTTGTGGCCGCCCAAAGGAAAATAAAGGAAACGAACTTTAGGCCGCCGTTTCTTGCGGTCTTGCTGATCTTTGTTTGGTTTGGCGCCATGCAAGTTTTCAACCCGGCCTCTACTAGCATCTGGTTCGGCCTTATGGGTTTCAAGATATTCTTCTACTATGTTCCGCTACTCTTTGTGGGTTATGCGCTTCTCAACTCCGAGCAGGAATTTCGCCGCTTCTTCAGAGTCAACATAAGTTTAGCCCTCGTGATTATGGCGCTTGGTATCACCCAATCGATCCTTGGGCAGGGTTTCTTGAACCCCTCGCAGCCCGCGGACGACCTTCGAGAGCTAAGCACCCTGTATCGTGTGTCGCCCCTGACCGGGGCGATCGCATACCGACCGACATCGGTTTTCGTCAGCGCTAGCCGCTACGCAAATTTTATAAACGTCGCTTCACTCCTTGTCTACGGTTTCGCTGGGTACTTATTGCTCCGACAGAAAAAAGGGAGGCTGCTAGCATTTATTGCCATTGCAACGGCCGCCACAGCCGGATTTCTCACTGCGTCTAGGGGTACGTTCCTCTGGACTATCATCAATCTGATAGCCACCAGCATCGCATTTATCTGGGGCGCCCCCTGGAAGCAAGGGGAGGCTCGGCGCGTCTTACGTGCCGTCCAGCGTGCCGCGCTAGCTGTAGCCTTGGGCATCGTATTACTTTTTATCACCTACCCCGACGCCCTGCTGTCGCGGCTTGCAATCTATCAGGAAACCCTTTCTCCAAGTAGTACGGCAAACGAGCTGACGCACCGAACTTGGTCTTACCCGATTCGAAATCTTCTAGGAGCCTTTGGCTATGACCGTTGGCCTTGGGGTTATGGAATCGGGACAACCGCGCTCGGGGGCCAATATGTTGCCCGCTTCTTTCGAGTGAGACCGCCTGTGGGGGGCGTTGAAAGTGGATATGGCACGCTGGTCGTGGAAATGGGTATCGGCGGGCTCATTTTATGGATTACGGTAAGCTCGGCGATCTGCATCTCTGGTTGGCGAGTGGTAAGATCGTTGAAAGGCTCCCCTTGGTTTCCCGTCGGCTTCGTCCTTTTTTGGTATTCGTTCGTCTTACTGTTTCCCTCGACCTTTGCAGGAATCCAGTCGTATGAAGATTACCTGTTGAATGCTTATCTCTGGCTCGGTCTCGGCTTGTTATTTCGGCTCCCAACCATAGCCCTTTCCTCTCCCTCCGAAACCGTCGCGAGGGCAGGTCAGATTCAGGCCAGTTGGATCCGCTGATTTGCGCCTCGCCGTAATTTCTCCTTTTCTGGATCGCCGCCACGGCACGGAGCGTTGCCTTGCCGAGCAGCTTGCGCGCTTTGCTACACAACCTGATGCGGAGATTCATCTCTACGCGCAACGCGTCGAAGATCTTTCTAACGTGGTCCGCCATCCCGCTCGGTCACCGGGCTGTATTGTTTGGCACAAAGTGCCCCGCCTGCGCGGACCGCATCTTCTTGGCTATATCTGGTGGCTTTTGGCCAATCGCCTGCAGCGTTGGTGGGACGCCGGCGTTCGGGGACTGAACTTCGATTTACTCTATTCGCCGGGAATTAACGCCTTTGACGCCGACGCGATTTCGATTCACGTCGTTTTTACCGAATTCTATCGGCGCATGCGTCCCCGCTTGGGCCTCGGCCGCGCTCCAGTCAGGCTTTTGCTCGTTAACCTTCATCGGCGGCTCTACTACAGCCTGATCTGCGCGCTCGAGAAGCGAATTTACCCTCGGCCGGCCGTCTCTCTGACGGCGATTTCTGCGCATTCCTCGGACTCCATGCGGCAGTTCTTTGGGCGCGATGACGTACGCATCGTTCGTTACGGGGTGGATACGGAAACATTCCATCCCGCGGCCCGCGTCAAACGTCGCGACTCCGAGCGCGCTTCCCTCGGAATTCGCGCAACAGACTTCTGCATTCTGCTAATCGGCAACGATTGGAAGAGCAAAGGACTGGACACGCTCTTGACCGCTCTCGCGCACTGCTCTGAACTTGGCTTTACTCTCTTGGTCGCGGGTTCCGGCGATCACCGCACTTACGAACCGCAGATTCGCAACCTCCACTTGGGGCCTAAAATTCGATTTCTCGGAACGTCGCCGGACGTGATGCAGTTCTACGCGGCGGCTGATGTGTATGTCGCTCCTTCGCTCGAGGACGCCTACGGTCTGCCGATTTTGGAGGCCATGGCTTGTGGACTGCCGGTAATCGCCAGCAGCCGTGCCGGCGCGACTGAAATCATTCGCGATGGATGCGATGGTTTGGTGCTTCGCGACCCAGAGGATCCACGCGAACTTGCCGCGCTGCTGCGCAGAATCTATTCCGATGCTGTTCTACGTAGCAGGATCGCCGAAGAGGCGGCGCGGACTGCCGCGGACCACACGTGGGAGCGTAACGCGGCAGCTACTTGGGACTTCCTCACCGCTGCTTTGGCGCGGAAACGGCGGGGGAATGCGAAGTGACCGCGCGTCGCGTCGCGTCCAGCGTAAACGTCAGCGTCTCCTTCGGTATGCTCGTCACAAAGGGTCCAATCAGCCATCCCAGGCCCGTGGGAATATCTCGCGTCAGCGAAACCACTTCGCTTTGCACGTAAACTCCGCCGTCGCGTTCCTCCATCCGCCACCACGTCTCCATGCGCCACAAAAATCCACCGTCCTCGCCCGGCGCTTTCTCGCGCTCGTTCGGCTTGCCCGCGTTTTCGACTTCCGCAATGCGTGTGGCTGAGCTGCGGCTGTGCTCTCGCGTCTCCGAATCGCGAAAATAGCGCACATCATGCTGCGTGTTCAGCACCACCGTGATTATCTTGTGCCGCCGAAAACGCAGGAATACCACAAAGTGATCGCCTTCGCGCGACTCGATTTTCGACCGCTCCACGTCCGGCGCGTAATACTGCGCGTGATGGTCGTAGTCCTGCAGCACTCGCAAAACGTCCTGCAGCTTCGTCTCCGGAATAAGAACCACGCCAGTCCAGTGATGGATCATCCCGCCCGGACACCGGATTTTCTCTCCGTTTTCCAGCGTCTCCAGTTTCCGCATTTTCACTTCGCCGTGCTTCAGCTCCTCGTACGCCTGCGCTCGCTCACTCTCCGGCAAGCTATCGATCCACAGCAGATTCGTCCTGCGCTGCAGTTCGGCGTTGTTGCGCGCGTCGGTCAACTGTACATATTCGTTGAATGCCGCGACTGTGTTCGGCTTCAAATTCGCCGCGGCCGGATCAGCCGCCTCAGATGCCAGCAGCCCCGGCGCAAGCGCGAGCAGGGCACCGAACAGAAAGGCCGCAGTCCGGGCAATGTCCGCCATAGGCGCCAAGTGTCCCGCAAATCGCTCAGTCCCCCGGATCATCCCGCCACGTAAGGCCATGAAAAATAGCAACATAGGGTTCGTCCGCGCAAGCCTCGGCACATCGCAGGCGCATTTCACGTTCCTATCTTTTCATGAATTGGCGGTATTCGCAGACTTGCTGGCGTCACGCCAACCCAGACGGCTGGCGTGAGCATTTGGAGGGAAGAACTTGGCGGGTTGGGTAGCTCGCACACGACCCCTTTCGAGGCCGCTGTCC
>Ga0137415_10006591_pt1 | contig 11513 bp, 11 predicted proteins | sample CZODoug3_1_1_16f_FD_183082 | JGI IMG/M metagenome (GOLD analysis project Ga0137415, IMG submission 183082) | Vadose zone soil fungal communities from Angelo Coast Range Reserve, California, USA - CZODoug3_1_1_16fungal (Hybrid Assembly) | ecosystem: Environmental > Terrestrial > Soil > Vadose...
GGCTGGGAGCTCGGCGACCGGCTGGGACACCCAGACCTTCCAGCCAACCTCCGGGACGGTGGCGAAGCCCGCGGCCCGCGGCACATTGCCGTCGAGGTCGGTGTACCAGCTCACCCCGGTCTCCTGGCCAAGCGCCTGCTGGAAGATCCCTGACGAGGACAGGTCCGTGGCGGCGACCCGCCAGTCTTCGCGCGGGTGGGCGATGACCCGTCCGCGACGGTCGACGACCACGGCCTGGCCGTTCTGACCGATTCGGCTGTAGTTCGAGAGCCGTTGCACCTCAGAGAGGTCGACGGTGCCGGCCAGGAAGCCGACCAGGGTCCGTCGCGCATCCAGGATGGGAACTGCGATCACCACCGCAGCGACGCTGGCATCCCCGCGAGACCGCACCACGTCCGAGTACTTCGGCCCGATGCGGCGTGGGTTGAGCACGTCCTTGACGTAGTTCCAATCGCCATACTCGACGCCCACCCCCGCCGGTGGTGCGGCGGCGACCGCCCGGCCCTTCAGGTTCCCGATGTAGAGCTGGAGCAGAGCGGGTTGGGCGGAGTGGGCGGCGGCCAGCGTCTGGTTCAGGCGCGCGGGGTTGAAGGTCGAGTCATTCAGGTGGGAGATGCCGGAGTCGGTGTCGGACTCGACCTGGGACGCCGTACTCTGCAACGCCGAGGTCTGGTCCAGCAGGTAGCCGTAAATTGCTTGCGCCAGGCTTTCCGCCATCGGCTCGTGCTTCTGCTGGATGCTGGCATTCTGGGTTGAGAAGAGCGCCGAGATCCGTTGCGCGCCGAAGAAGACCAGGGGGCCCACCCCGACCATGAGGAAGCCAACGCTGATGTACCAGCGGAGGCTGTGCATCGAGGACCGGCCGGCGTCGGCCGATGGGGCGGCCACATCGCGAGTAACGGCTCGCCAAGATCAACTTTGCGCGCGGCTCGAACCTACGCCGTCACTGGATCGTTACGCTTGAGCTATGTCGGAGCTGGCCAAACCACGGATGACCGCGAAGGATCGCGCGCGCCTTGCGGCGGACCGGCTCAAGGCGCTGTACCCGGCGGTTTCCGAACTGGAGCACCGAAACGCCTTCCAGATGCTGATCGCGACCATCCTCTCGGCGCAGACGACCGATCGATCGGTCAACGCGGTCACGCCGGCGCTGTTCGCCAGGTATCCGGACGCCGCCGCCCTGGCCCACGCCAATCCCGCGGAGGTCGAAGCGATGATCAAGCCCACCGGGTTCTACCACGTCAAGGCCAAAACGATCATCGCTGCCAGTGCTGCCCTGGTCGAGCGCTTCCACGGGGAGGTGCCACCGCGGATCGAAGACCTCGTGACGTTGCCGGGCGTCGGCCGGAAGACGGCCAACGTCGTGCTCGGCGTCGCCTTCGGCATCCCGGGGTTCGCCGTCGACACCCACGTCAAGCGGCTGACGCGACGCCTCCACCTGACCAAAAGCACTGATCCGGTGAAGATCGAAGCCGAGGTGACGAAGATGCTGCCGCCCGAGGAGTGGACGGGTTTCAGCCTGCGCCTGATCCTGCATGGCCGCCGGATCTGCCTCGCCCGGACGCCACGTTGCCCGGAGTGTGTGCTCAACGACTTCTGCCCGTCATCGACCGTTCGAGCCAAGGGTGGCCGCCGTCCCTTGACGGCAACCGCCGCCAGCGTAAGGTTGGGGCATGGCCGAGGAACCGTCCGCAAGCGGCCCGGCCGGCGCCCTGGGACCCGCCATTAGCCAGCCGTCTTTAGGCCCGCGTCGTCCGTCGATGGTTCTCGGCGGACTGCTCGTCCTGATCGGGGCGATCCTGCTGGCCGGCCAGTTCGTCCGGGTCGACATCGGTCACTACGGCTGGCCGTTCTTCGTCATCGCCCCCGGCATCCTCATCCTCTTCGTGGCACTCACCGCGCGGGGCGCCGTCAGCGAGGGCCTCGCCATCTTCGGCAGCATCGTCACGGTGTCGGGCCTGATCCTGCTGGTCCAGGACGCCACCGACCACTACGAGAGTTGGGCCTACGCGTGGACGCTCATCGTCCCGGGCGCGATCGGCCTCGGCATGATCCTCTATGGGTTGACTGCCCGGCGCCCCGGCAATGTCCGCGCCGGGACGCGCCTGGTCGGCATCGCGCTCGTCCTGTTCCTTCTGGGCGTCGCCTTCTTCGAAGGCATCATCGGCATCAGCGGCTACCAGCTCGACCACACCGCGGGCGTCGTCCTCGGGGCGCTCATCATCGCCCTGGGCGCCGTCATGCTCGTGCTCAATCTGACCTCGACCGGCCGCCAGTCGAGGTAGGCGAACTACACTAGGCGTCGTGCGAATCGGCGTTCTCACCGGCGGTGGCGACGCGCCCGGTCTCAATGCGGCCGTCCGTGGGGTCGCCCGACGGGCCTTCCAGCAGGGATTCCAGGTCACCGGGATCAAGAACGGCTGGGCCGGGGTGCTGGGAGCGGGCGACATGGAGGACCTCACACCGGCCTCGGTGCGTGGCATCCTGCCGCTCGGTGGCACCATCCTTGGCACGTCCCGCACCAACCCGCTCAAGGAGAAAGGCGGGGTGGAGCAGGTCATCAGCCTGCTTCGCGGCAGCGGCGTCGACGGCCTGGTGGCGATCGGCGGCGACGATACGCTCTCCGTCGCGGCCGCCATGAGCGACGCCGGCTATCCGGTTGTCGGCGTCCCCAAGACGATCGACAACGACCTCTCCGTCACCGAGTTCTGCATCGGATTCGATACCGCGGTCGGTGTGGTGGTCGAGGCGCTCGATCGGTTACACACCACCGCCTCCGCCCATCATCGTGTGATGGTGGTGGAGGTGATGGGTCGCGATACCGGATGGGTCGCGATGGTCGGAGGGCTCGCCGGCGGCGCCGACTTGATCATCATCCCGGAGTTTCCGGCCGAGCTCGAGGCGGTTGTCGAGCACCTGCATCACCGCCGCGGGGAAGGCAAGGATTTCAGCATCATCGTTGTCGCCGAGGGCGTGAAGATGCGGGCGCTCGAGCCGGCGATGGCGGTGGCGGCCGCCGCAGAGAAGCGGGACGCCTTCGGCCACGTGCAGCTCGCCAAGCAGGGCGTGGGCGATGCGCTCAGCAAGCGGATCGAAGAGGCGACCGGCTTCGAGACCCGGGTCACAGTGCTGGGCCACCTGCAGCGCGGTGGTTCACCGTCACCGGTTGACCGGATCTGGGCGACCCGCCTGGGGGTGGCCGCCACCGACCTGCTGGCCGATCGCAAGGCGGGTGTGATCCCGATCCGGCGCGATGGGCAGATCGCCGTGGTGCCGCTGCGCGACGTCATCGCCGAAACGCGGCGCGTCCCGCGCGAGCTCTACGACCTGCAGCTGGTCTTCGGCTAAGCGCTAGCCCGGCGCTTTTGCCGGTAGAGCGTTGCGTCCGCTGACGCCAGGAGATCCTCCGCCGTCGTGCCGTCCTGTGGAAAGTTCGCCAGGCCCAGGCTGACCCCGGGGATCTGCAGCAGCTCGCGCCCCGCCATGAAGCGGTGGCGCGCGATCCCATCCGAGATGCGCTGCGCGACGCTCGCCGCCGCCGCCGCGGGTGTGGCCGGCAGGAGCACCACGAACTCATCGCCGCCGTAACGGGCCACCACGTCCTCGCCGCGAACCGCGTCCATCAACGCGTTCGACACTTCGCGAAGCAGCGCGTCACCCGCGAGGTGGCCGTAGGTGTCGTTGATCCGTTTCAGCTCGTCGACATCGAGGAAGACGATCGAGAAGGTCTCGCCCGCCGTGCCGGCACGCGTGATCTCCTGCTGGATCCGCTCGAGAAAATGGCGACGGTTGTTGAGGCGCGTCAGCGGATCATGGCTGGCCTCACGCTTGAGCGTGTCGTGCAGCTGGGCCACCTCGAGGCAGGAGGCCAGCTGGGAGCCGACCGCTGACATCAGCGCGACGTCCGCCTCCGAAAAGGCGTCGGCATGCTGGCTCTCGGCGTTGAGCACCCCAAGCACCTGACCGCGGCTCATCAGCGGAAACGCGAGCTTGGAGTGAACCTGATCGTCGAGGCCGATATATCGCGGGTCCGCCCCGACTTCCGGGATGATTTGGGGCACGCCGTGCCTATAAACCCAGCCAATGATTCCCTGGGCGATCGGGATGGTGAGTCCTCTGATGTCGGCCGAGTAACCACTCTGGGCGCCTACTCTCAACTCAGTCGCCGAGTTCACCGGCAAGAGGATCGAAACCATCGTGTAGCCCATCACCTCTCGGATGATGGTGACGATGCGGCTCAGCAGCGTGTCGAGGTCGAGGACCGCGGTGGTCTCCCGCGCGATCCGGTAGATGATACGGAGCTCGCGCGAGTCAGCGACGGAGAGGATGTCTTTGACGCCGGTCGGGGCCGAGTGCGAGGCAAACAACTCGACCATCAGCTGTTCGTACCATGGCGCCCGGCTGGAGGCCGCCTCACGGCACATCACCACCAGCGCCTCGGTCACTCTCGGATCGAGGTTGATGCCGGCGAACCGCGTCAACTCCTCGAGGCCCTCGGTCACGGTCTGCTCCGTTTTCGTCGGCAGATCGAACGTGACGTTGAAGAACGCATTGATGACCGAGATGATCCGGGTCTCGATCGGGATCGCCTCGGCCTTCAACCCATCGGGGTAACCCTCGCCGTTGAACCACTCGTGGTGAGCTCGGACGATGGGCGCCAGGTCGTTCAGGGGCTTGAAGCGCTGCAGGACGTCCGCCGCGACGACCGGGTGGGTCATCATGAGCGCGCGTTCCTCAGCGTCCAACCGGCCGCGCTTCCTCAGAATGCTGTCGGGGAGGTTGATCTTGCCGAGATCCTGAAGCAGCGCCGCGTAGCGCACGCGTCGCCGGCGGGCCGGGTCGAACCCGAGGTGTTCGGCAAGTCGCTCCGCCAGCGCGGCATGCTCGTAGGCGCGACTTCGGAGTGCCTCGCGCAGCTCGATCGCGCCGGCCAGGGTCAGCACCATGGCTTCTTCCATCTCCCGAGATTCCTCGAGGAGGCGCGCCGTTTCGATCGCTGCGGCCGTCTGATTGGCGAACGCCATCACGGCCGGCAGGTCCGACTCGCGCAGCCCGGCGCCGATCACGGTGATCGCGCCGATTGCCTGGTCACCCACCACCAGCGGTGCGGAAATCACCGCGGACATCTGCAGCAGCTCGCTCAGCCGCCGGGCGTTCGCGGACGACTCGGGCTTAAGGACCATCGCGACCCGCCCGACCAGCTCGTCGTGGTCGCCGATGTACTGCGGTTTGCGGGTGGAGCAGGCCCGGTGGAGGACCGGGAGGCGTTCGAAGGGGATGAACGTGCCAACCTCTTCGCGGCCGGTCAGCCTGGCGACCTCGGCAGCCGCATGCAGCGCGTGGACATACGCGATCGTCAGCCCTTTCCCATCGGGCGTTTCATCGAAAAAGTAAGTGGAGAGACCAACGTCCGCTAAGCGGGTTGCGACCGCCGCGAAAATGGCGGGGCGATCGAGATGTTGGAGCGCCTGGAGCCCCGCCTCGCCCAACGCTTTGACCAGGGGCGTGACCGACGGTTCGGCGGACCGGACGGCGTTGCTGTCGCCGGCCATCCGCGGCAGGAACTGACTGAAGCCGGCTTCGGCTAACCGCTCCGGGCGAAAGAACCACACACGGCCGATCTTCTCGCCGGGTAGCCGGCCATCGCGTGCCTGGCGTCGAACGACTTCGGGATGGCGATGAATCGCCGCCGCGACCTCCTCGACCGAGAGGAGGTTGGGCAGCTTCATGGCGAGCGGCATCGCCGGTTGTGTGACGCGACGCTTCACTGCTCCCTGCAACGAAGGAAGCTCTTGCTTCCTACGTCTTATTTGCCAGTGGACGCCCTCCCATCCGGGCCGATGCCCGAGCGCCGGACCATCCTGGTCACGGACGACAGCAGTGCCAACCGCGACCTGCTCTCCGGGCAGCTCTCCAACCTCGGCTTTTGGACGGAAGCAGCCAACAATGGGGAAGAGGCGATCCGCGTCGCCCGCCGTCTCAAGCCCGACCTGATCTTGATGGACGTCGAGATGCCGGTCATGAACGGCCACGAAGCCTGCAAGCGTCTCAAGTCGGACCCCGCCACGGCCGAGATCCCGGTGTTGATGATGACCGGCTTCGACCCGCGGCCCGAGCGCGCGAAGATGGTCGAGGCGGGCGGCGACGACCTGATGGTCAAGCCGATCGCGCTCCGCGACCTCCAGGTGCGGGTGCGCGCCCTGCTGCGCCTCAAGGAATTGCGGCGCGATCTTCGCAGCACCCAGGAGAGCCTGCGGGAGCTGGTGAAGAGGGAAAATCCGACCGAATCGAAGGCGCCCTTCGACGACCGCGTCGCCCTCACCGCGCAGTCGCTGGCGCGGCTGATCGGCCTCGATGCCGAGGACCAGGAAATCGCCTACCACGCCGGGCTGCTGCACGACATCGGCCAGATTGGACTGCCGGAGGCGCTCCTCAACAAGCAGGGTGGATTGACGCCTGAGGAGTTCGCCCAGATCCAGCAGCACACCGTCCTGGGCGCCGAGATCGCCGGACCCTTTCGCCCCGCCACCGTGCTGGCCCCGGCGATCCGCCACCACCACGAGCGTTGGGACGGGACCGGCTACCCTGACAAGTTGCAGGGCCCGGCGATCCCCATGATGGCGCGCATCGTCTCGGTTGCCGACGCCTTCCATGCCATGATCACGGACCGCCCCTACCGGCCACGACACAGTGTCGCCAAGACGCTCGAGATCCTCGCCGCCGGCTCGGGCTCGCAATGGGATCCGCGCCTCGTCGCCGCCTTCGCCACGTCGTCCCTGCCCCAGCGCATTGCGGGTGCCGTCGAGGGCGACGAAGCCAAGATCGCATAGCCGCTAAGCGCGGCTCCGGCGTGTCCCTGAAAAACAGATCGGCCGGCCCGCAGGCCGGCCGATCACCGTTAGAGGGCGTTCGCGACTACGGGTTGTACTTGCAAGTCGCCGAGGCGGGAACCAGGTTGCCCTGGACGGTTCCGTTACCGTATCCGGCCTTGACGACGTAGGTGAAGGCCTCGGTCGCGGGCGGGCCCTGGTGCAAGAGGTTGGCCGTGATCAGTTTTGCGACATCAACTCCGTCAGCGTTCGCGGGCACAGCCTTGTCGCCACCGGTTACCGGGTACGCCGCATTGTTGGTGTAGTAGATGTCGGCGGCGCCCTGGATCGTCGCGCCGTCGGTCTTCATCGCGTTGCAGGCGGCGCTGGCGTTGACACCGGAGATGTTGAAGAGAACGATCGCCGCCAGGATGCCCAGGATCGCGATGACCACGAGCAGCTCGACGAGGGTGAAGCCCCCCTGGCTGCGCTGCGAGCGGCGGCGCGCATCTTTGAGTAGTGCAAGAAGCATGGTTGTCGTATTACCTCCTAGTTCACTGTCGAGATTAGGGACGGTTTCTTGCGAGATTCGTAAAGGTTGGCTCAGTGGAGTAGCAGCTGCGTGACGGCGACCGTCACAGCGCCGACGGCCAGCGCGACGACCACCAGCGCCGCCAGCGGCCGGACGTGGCTGGGTTTCCGCGGCGCCGCGAAATCGACGGCGACCTCGGGTCCGCGATCAGGCCGCGACACGGGTGTCACCTCCCTGTGACGGGCTCAGGCGGTTCTGCCAACGGCCCTGTCGGATCAACCCGATGCCGGCGAAGTGCGCCTGCCAGGGGAAATCCGGGGGCGCCTTGACCGGCGGCAGGGGAAAGAGGACGTCGAACTCGAAGCGCTGCCGAGCTCGCTGCAGACTGTCGTCGATGAAGGCGAAGCGCCCGCCCAGGGACAGGGAGGTCGCCCGGTTGATCTGCACGTCGGAGGCGGCCCCTCGCATGAATTTGACGAGCGCGTTGAGGGAGAGCCCCAGCTCGTCGAGCTGCCCCTCGGCGTCTTCCGGCGCGGCATCGAGGGCAAAGGTCCGAAAGAACCGGGGGCGCCCGCGCACCATGAGGACCAGGGTGGCCTCAGCCGCGCCCCATTCGAGGAGGAGGCCATCGGACACCCCCATGCCGCGCGCCAGCGCCAGGGGCTTGAGGTCCATGCGCTCGACCTGCAAACCGGCGGCCCCGACCGCCGCCACCACTGCGTCGATCATGGCTCGCCGCGCTGCGACCAGGTACACGGCATGGCCCTTCGCGTCGCGGCTCGCGTGCCAGGCGAAGTAGACATCGGCCGCCTCCATCGGGACAAGGCGGCGTCCTTCGAATGCGACGGCGCGGCTGAGCTCGCTGCCGGCAAGCCGTGGCAGCCGGAAATCGCGAAACGCGGTCGCGGTCTCGGCGATCGCGACCCGGGCGCGCACCGCTGTGAAGGCGCCAGCATCGAGGGCGCTTCGCACCGTCGTCGTCAGCAGGGGTGTCGGGATGCCATCCACCATCGCCCCCTCGGGGAGCAACACTTCGGCATGATGGGTGAGGCGTCGGCCGTCGGCCTGGAGCAGCCGCAGTTCTCGGGCGCCAAGATCCAGGCCGATCCGCGCGCTCACTGGAACGATTCCCAGTTGATCGCCCAGGTTGCCTTCTTTCCGCCGTTGGATGACGTGATCTGGGCCGTCAGCGTACGACTGGTCCCGGTGGCCTGGACGAGGATCGTGTAACTCGGCTTGCCCGTCTTGCAGCCGACCACGGGGGTCGATGTCGCCGTGACGGTGATCGTGCTCGCCCCGTAGGTCAGCGGAAAGCTGCCGATGGTCGGCTGACACCCGGCTCCCTTGGCCGCCGAGTCGTTGGTCTCGATGGCGTAAGCCAGGCCCGCGTCGAGTGCATACGTTTCCCTGGTATCGGCGCGAACTCCGTTGAGGTTGAGGAAGGCCCCGCTCGCCAGTGTCAAGGCCGCCCAGACGACGAGCAAGAAGGCCGCGACGAAGACGAGGATGAGCAGGAGTGCCTGGCCGCGCTGACCCGTCGAACGGCGCGGCACTACCAGCACCCTCCCGGGCGGTTACTGACGTTGAACGTCGCGGCGGTCGCCCCGTTGGCTGAGGGCTGGATGGTCACGGTGGCGTAGCAGCCGGCCGCCGTGATGGCGACGCTGGTGATGCCGCGCGCCGCGGTTGTGGCAATGCCGTTGACCGTCCGGACCAGGTCACGGTTGTTGTTGACGCTATAGACGACGACGACGGGCGGCGATCCGTACGTAAGCGTCAGCGTATTTGCGGAGTTGATCGTTACGGGTAGCGCGGGCAAGGCCGCTGCACTGTTGAGGTCGCGAGTGAGCCAGAGACTGGCGCTGCTGACCGCCTCATCGGCGGAAATCGTGCGAGCCTCGTTGGATACGGCGCGCGAGGCGACGAGGAAGGTCCCGGCCATCGCGACCCCGACGATGCTAAGGATCGCGAGCCCGACCATCATCTCGACCAGGGTGAAGCCCCGCTGCCCCCGTCTCATGGCTGCACCTTGAGGAAGTCGAGGGTTTCCTTCGCGTTGTTGGGCCCCGTGATCGTCAGCACCAGCTGCTGCAAGCCGTTGTCGGCATTGCCCGCGGCGAAGGTGTTCGAAACCGGGTCGTAGTAAAGCGTTTGGTAGGAAAAGCTGTACCCAGCGACCACGACGTTGGTGTAGGGGGTCGCCGCCGGCGTGGCGGAGTAGGCCTGGCTCTTGATGTACTCCGCGTCCTGGCGGGCGACCAGGTCGAGCATCGTCTCCTGTTGATGCCGCCGGGCGGCGATCGTGATGGCCGAGAAGGCCCCGAGAATCCCAACGACGATGACCGCTAGCAAGGCAATGGCGACGGTCGTTTCGATGAGCGTGAATCCGCGCCGGCCTCTCACTTGATCGCCCCCACGAGTCCGTACATCGCCGAGATCAGCGACACCGCGATGAAGCCAACGACCAATCCCACCGCAACCGTCATCACCGGTTCGATGAGCGACGTCATGGTACGGATGCGATAGTCCAGCTCTTCCTCGTAGAAGTCCGCCGCCTGCTCCAGGTAGGTGTCGAGCGTTCCCGTTTCCTCGCCAACCCGGACCATCTGGGTCAGCATCGGCGGGAACAAGTGGGTCCGGATCAGCGGCCCGGCGAAGCCTTCGCCGCTGGTCATCTGGTCGCGAACCGTGGCCAGGCCTCGCTGGAACACAGTGTTGCCGGTGCTCGCGATGACCGCGTCGAACGTCTGGCCCAACGGGACGCCGGCCTTGAGTACCATGGCTAACGTTCGAGCGAAACGGTTGAGCACCGCGCAGAGAATGATCGGCCCCAGGATCGGCAGTTTGATCGACAGTTGGTCTTTGAGGTACACGCCGCGCTCGGTTCGCAGCGCCACCACGATTCCGCCGGCGAGCGCAACGATGACACCTGCGATGACGAGCGCCCAGTCGCGGATGGCGTCCACGATGCCGATCAGGATCCGCGTCGCCAGCGGCAGCTCGACTTTGAACTCGGCGAAGATGCGCGTGAAGGCCGGCAGGGCAAAGAAGACCAGGATGAGGACGACTCCGGCCGCGACGACCAGGATGACGGCGGGGTAGACCATGGCCGTGCGCACGCGCCGAAGGGTGTTCAAGTCGCGCCGGAGATACCCGGCCAGCTGGGTGAGGGTGGATTCGAGGTTACCGGTCAGCTCCGCAACGCGCACCAGGTCGATGTAGAGAGCCGGAAAGACTTTCGGATGCTTGACCAGCGCGTCGGAGAGGTTCTGTCCTCGCTCGAGGTCGGCCAGCACCGCGAGGATCACCCGCTTGAAGAGCGGCGACGCCGTTTCCTCGGCGATGACGCCCAGCGCCCGGCTCATCGGCACGCCGGCCCCGACGAAGGTCGCCAGCTGGCGGGTAAAGAGGATGATGTCCGTCTGGGAGATGTGGTACAGGCTGGGGAAGTAATCCGCCATCGTCTTCTTGGGCGGAGCCGGGCGGATGTCGACGATCTTGAGCCCTTCCAGCCAGAGCGCCTGCTCGGCGGCGGCGGTCCCGGCGGCATCGATCCGGCCATCACGCTGCTGACCGGTCTCGGTGTAGGCCCGGTAGGCGTAACTAGGCATCCATGTCCTCGCTCAGATGCACCGAGCGCATCACCTCGGCGATCGTCGTCAAGCCCTCATCGATCTTGCTCAACCCCGCTGACCGGAGCGTGGTCATGCCCTCGGTGATGGCGCGTTGCCGCAACGCCTCCGGGGGAGCATCCCGGATCAGGAGCCGCTTGATGGCGTCGCTCATCCGCAACACCTCGAACACCCCGATCCGTCCATAGAACCCGGTGTGTGCGCAGTAGGCGCAGCCGGTTCCCCGCTGGAAGATCATGCCGTGGCCGCCGACCTGGCGATAGAACTCGCGCTCCTCTGGCGGCGGCTCGTACGCCGCCGCGCATTCGGGACAGATGCGACGGACGAGTCGCTGCGCCAGCACGCCGCTGACGGCCGAGGTCACCATGAACGATTCGATGCCCATCTCGAGAAAGCGGTAGATCGCGCCCACCGCATCGGTGGCATGCAGTGACGAGAGGACGAAGTGGCCTGTCAGCGCTGACTGCACCGAAATCTCGGCGGTCTCCTTATCGCGGATCTCGCCCACCAGGATGGCGTCCGGGTCCTGGCGCAGGATGG
>Ga0137415_10006592_pt1 | contig 11510 bp, 9 predicted proteins | sample CZODoug3_1_1_16f_FD_183082 | JGI IMG/M metagenome (GOLD analysis project Ga0137415, IMG submission 183082) | Vadose zone soil fungal communities from Angelo Coast Range Reserve, California, USA - CZODoug3_1_1_16fungal (Hybrid Assembly) | ecosystem: Environmental > Terrestrial > Soil > Vadose...
GATATGCCGATCAGCAATCAGGAGCGCGGCCACGGCTGTCGAATCTGGCTCTTGAGCGCTGTCCGGCCGTGCATGCGGTGCATTGGGCACGTGATTCTCGCTACCTGCTCAATGCCGGCGAAGTCTCGTCGACACTACCTAGACTCAACGAGGGCAGCCAATGATCCAGCCCGCCACCTGACCGCGCGACATCCATGCGATGCAGGACCGCGATACCCTCCAGCGCGACGTCCATCGCGATTCCATGACCGGCGCCCGCCTGGAATGGTTGGCCCGTTACGATATTGTCCGCAACCGAGCAACAAGCGCCACCGCGCCGTCCAAACAGCGTCGCCATTGTCACGATGATGGCGGCTTCACGCTCACCGTTTAGCACGCCCGCTCGGCGGTTTTCATCTACGATCATTGTCTGGTGTGGACGAATGAAACCACCAACTGACGGTCGCCCCGCACCACATAAGTCCGAATCCGAGGAAATTGTCAATCCAATGTGGTAACGAACATTCAGCGCGCGAGCCGCTTGGGCGAGCGCCATTACCAAGTCAGGGCTACATACGGCAGGCCAGCCGGCGTTCACATAAGCGGCCGAAGTACCCTCGGCCCGTACAATGCCGTTGGCAATTACGAGATCGCCCGGGTGAACCACTTCGCTCAAACCGCCTGATCCTCCGACACGCAGAAATGCGGTGGCCTTCGTGTACTCCAGCAATTCGAACATGCACAGTTCCGCCTCTGGGCCGCCGCTACCGCCACTGATCGCCGTAACGTGGGCTGATTTGTAGTAACCGGACCAAGCGGTGAACATGCCCGACTTCCCGACGAGCGTTGGATTCTCCAGCCGCTGAGACAGTTGTGTTGCCGGATCGTCATCGTAAGCGCAAAGCGGGTCGCGAACGAACAGCAGCACGTATTCGCCGACAAGCTCCGGAGCGATGCCTGTTAAGGCGGGCCGGCCACTGATCTGAAATCCTCGAACTGGAACATTGTTGCGGTACTTGTATTCGGACCAAACCTCACCGTGACCAATCGGAGTAGTCTTCAACGATTTATCCATTTCCGACACCTCGATGTATGTAAATCGTTGCCATGAAAGTCTCGTTTTTGCGCCATAGGATACGCCGACGCAGTCACACACGGCGCGAATGAGTATTCGCACGGAACTACATCAACATCGCCCCTTGCACCGACGCGCAATACCGACGGCTATAGGGAATGCCCACCGAATTGAGCGCCCACGCGTGGCACTGTTGGTTAGTGTTGCGTCTTGAACCCCATCCGACGACCCCGGTACACCTGCGGGAGGAAGCCAGAGGCGCAGGCCAATGGCTCGTTCCCTAGTCGAAACTAGAAAGATGCTGACAAACTAAGGACAGCTGCAAACGCCGGCTCTACATAGTAGCTGGGTGATCCCCCTGACGGGATGACCCCGCCGTTCGTGCCAATTGCATTCTGCGCGTTAAAGGGGGTGAAATTCGCGCCTGAGCGGACCCGCTCGTTAGTTAAATTGGAGAGATTGATCTGCAATTTCGGCTTCTTCACAAAGCTGAAATCGGAAAAGTTGTAAGCGAGCGTCATGTCGTCGTGAACGTAACTGGGCATCGATTCGTCGTTCAACACAGATGAGTATTGCTTTGCAACCCATCGCAGTCGAGCAGAGGCGACGAATGGGCCGTACTCATACCGCAACCCAACTGATGCTTGGAATTCGGGCGCTTGCACCGATGTCTTACCCTTCGTAGGCAGAAAGTCCGATTGTCCATTGGCGTCGAGGACCGGGATGTTGCTATCCGTTGTAGATCGCAAATATTCGAATGAGAAATATGGGCTGACGTGGTTGATTGGCCGTGTGCCGAGTTGGAAATCGATGCCTCGCGAGGATTGATTTCCCGCATTGGCAGTTAAGGACAGGTACTGTCCATTTAGAATTTCCGTCAATGTCAGAAGATGGTTCGAAAGTTTGATGTTGAACAACGACACGTCGACCAGTAGCACATCGCCGGCAAAGCGATAGCCGAGTTCCTCTTTCAGCGCCTGTTCAGGCTTAGCCGTGCTTGGTCCGCTCGTTTCCTGCCCTGACGCGATGCTGTAATTTTGCACAATGGAGAAGAGAAATGGCAGACGGAAGTCCTTCTCTATGTCGGCGTAAACGGAATTTTTATCGTCGACGTCGTAGTGAACCGAGGCTTGCGGCAGCGTCGCGTGATAGTTGGTTTTTTCGCTGGGGTTTGCGCCTGGCAGCATATTCTCGATATTGATAGACGCAATGACTTCCTTCAGGCCGGCCGAGACCTTGAGTTTCCCGTCCATTAAAGCCACCGTGTCACCGACGAACAGACTATTGAGATGATAGATCTGATTGCTGTTGTTTTGATAATACGGCTGTCCGTTCGCGAGTAGGTAGTGACCGTTATCTTCCCAAGGATTGATAGGCACTCCCGTCGTTTGATTGACGATGCTGACCGGATCGCGCTCATAATTTACGTAGTGCTCGTACCACCAGCCGCCTACGAGGGTGTTCGGACCGATGGTCCCGGTCACTTTGGCGACATTTCCTACCTGAATCGTCGTAGAGTGAAATGCGCTGTCCACCAGGACTTGGCCGCCTGTCGGCGTAATTCGCCCGCCTGCAGTCAAATCGACATTCGCCAACTGCGTGCCTTGATAGGCGCCACCGACCGGGAGGACCGTGCCGCCGGTGCCGGCGCCGAGGAAGGTCCAAACATAAGGGGTATCGTCAAATGTGAGGTGACTATTTGGAACCAAGTGGACAGGTAAAGAAAATACCGTTGCATAGGACGGAGTCTGTTGATTCAGCTTGTAATAGCTGGTATCGCCGAAGAATTGATACGACTCGTGAATGTTAAAGTCGTTGTAATGTGCGTTGTAATTCGCGAATTGGGTTGCGCTGGGATAGTAGTAGTACGTGTATACCTGCCTATTAACTGAGCCCTCAAGACTGATTCGATTTTCGGTGCCCCAATCCTTAACTGCCTTGAAGTCGACGTGGTATTTTTCGTTATACCCTCCCCCGCGCCAATTGTCCGCGTAGGTGTGTGAGAGCGATATAAAACTTCTAAGACCCGTCGAGCCGATCTGGCCGCTTTCTAACCTGAGATACTGCATGTTGAACGACTGCGTGCCGCCAGCAAAGTCGACGGCCGCACCCGCTTGCGGGCTTGGATCGCGCATGGTCAGGTACATCGTGCCCGCCGCAGACCCGATAGTAGGCGCATCGAGTGTAGAAGTTCCGGGAGCGATCGAGATGGTCGTAAGATCGTGTGCGTCGATGGTCTCGTTGGAATAGCCGGCGCCGCTGTTGTAAACCGGTACCCCATCCAACACGAACCCTAGATCGGCGGAATTCAACCCGTGGATTTGCACGTTGGTTCCGCCATTCAATCCGAACGCATCTGAGTTAGAAACGTTCACGCTTGGTAAGGATGAGATCAGGAGCGCAGGGCTTGCTGACGAAACTTGATCCGCAATGAATTCGCGCGAGACTGTTTCCACTGATTGACTCGCAGTTTGTGCGACCAACTGGCCGTTCGCTGCGATCTTATTTGCGGTAACAACGATCTCGCCGATCTGAGTGCTAGGTGCCGCAGTTTCCTGTGCCTGGACCGCCGTAACTATGGCGGAAGTCGAAAATAGGAAAACAATACTTGCAAGCGTCTTGTACATAGTTCATCCCTTCAATGTGACACGGTGTTTCCCGTGATTCGGCAATCTCAAGCGAGCTACAGACCCGCCTTGACCTGTAGACCAATGGTCCTGGGCCGCAGTGAGTAGGCGGAGATCAACAACTCAATGGGTACTTCCTGAATGATCTTTTGGTCGTTGAACAAATTTTTCGCATACAGTGAGAAGGTCACATTGCCTAATTCAAACCCGAGGAATGCATTGGCGGTGCCATAGGAAGGGCGACTGTATGCCACGGAGGTTCGGTCGAAGGCTCCATACGACTTGCCCACCCATTCATAGTCGCCGCGCATGAAGGCGGAGCCCTTGGCGGTGACTTTCCACCGATACTCGCCGTTCACGGTCGCGCCGTAGTCCGGGGCATTCAAAAGATGCTCGCCGACCGCAGCACCGACATTCGGTACCACGGAGGTCAGGGTGGCATGGGTGAGTCCGGCATTGAGGCCCAACGTCAGACCTTGGATCGGCTTGGCGAGGATTTCGAGCTCGCCGCCATAGCTGACCGCATCGCCGAAGTTCGCGGTATAGGGCGAACCGCAGGACAGGACAAAGGTTTGCTGGATGTGACTCCAATTGATGTAGTAGCCCGAGGCATTCACGGTGAGGTGGCGATCGAACCAATTGGTTTTGGCGCCGAGTTCATAGCTCCAAAGACTGTCGGGACCATAGGCCAATTTGGGATTCGTGATTCCCACGGTTGCCAACGCTCCCGGGCAAAGGCCGGTGGTCGTATCGATCGGGATGATGTAGCCGCCGACGCGAAAACCCTTGCTCGCGGAGACGTAGACGGTCGCATCCTTGTCGATGTCGTATGACAGCGAGACTTTGGGCGAGGTCGACGTGTAGTTGTTGTGAAGATTCGTATAGGGGGTGATCCCCTGGGCGAAATATCCGGCGTTGTAGTAGTCGAAGGCGGTTTGCGCGTAGGATTCGCGGACCCCGGCCGTGGCCTTCAAGTCGGGGGTCAGTAGGTAGCTGACATTGGCGAAGGCCGCGAATTCCCTTTGTTTGTCGTGGGCAACCGACCAACCGAGCAGGTCGTTGGTGAGGGGGTCGGCGAAGCTGGTGTTGGCGGGGTCTTTGCCATACAGAGTAAAGAATTCCGAACGAACACCGGTGACGTACTCATAGTCGGTGGAGGAAATCTTCCGGTCGGAGACGTACAACCCGCCCAGCCACGTATAGGAGTGGCCCGATTCGCGCTCCGACTTGGAGGCCAAGCGTACTTCGAGAGTTTGGGTGCGAGTGGTCTGCTGTGTGAGTGACGGACCCGGTAAATCCCAAAATGCGACGCCGCACTGGCATGGACCCAAGTCCGGCGAGGTGTCGGCGAGATACTGGACGAAATCGCTGTTGAAATAGGTACCGTCAGTGGTATGAGAGTTCTCGCGGGAGAAATAGCTCACGATGGCCGTCAAGTCTGCCCAGTGCAAATCATCGCTGAGCGTGACGCTCGGTATGAGCAGCGTATCGGTGCTTGGTTCGCGAACAAGCTTGTCCTGATGATCGAGCCCCAGTTTCGGATACCAGATCGAGGTGTCGCCCGCATTGAACTGCTGGTAGAAGATGGACGGAAGAACGACCAACTGGCCCTCGGAAACATATTTCCCGGCAATTTTCAGGGCCAGCGTGCGTTCCCAATTGGACCCCGAATAGGTGAGCGCGCCGGCTTGGGAATCGTCGATGCCCTGTAGGACGGCGGCTTGAGTAGGACCGATGTACTGGTAGTGGTTTATGTAGCCGCTGTTATAGCTGGAATCGATGCCGGCCCGAATCGCGAACGTGCCGGGCACAATGGGCACGTTGATCACACCGCTTTGATCGTAATTCAAGCTGCCATGGGTGGTATCGGATACATCGGAGGTGGCGGCCCATGATGTATCGTCCACGTTGGGTTCTTTCGTGATGTATCGAATCGCACCGCCCATGGCGCTTGCGCCATAGAGAGTCCCCTGCGGTCCTCGAAGAACTTCCACTCGCTCCAAATCGAACAGCTTCGGTTCAGTGGCTCCCGAGTAGAGCGGATCGAACGAATTTTGTGTGACAATAGACACGTCATTGTAAAACAGACCGACGGTAGCGCCGCCGCCCTGGGAACTGACGCCGCGGATCGTGATGACGTCCATGCCGGTGTTGGCGCCCGCACCAAATGAAACACCGGGGACCGTACGGGTGATGTCCTCGACCGTATCGATATGACGCTCTACGAGGTCGCCGGCGGTGATTGCGGAGATGCTGCCGGGAATCTCTTGGATGGTTCCCGATCTTTTTTCCGCTGTGACGACAATTTCCTGCAGAGCCTGCGAGTCACCTGACGTTGTCGTGATCGATTTTGCGGGGGCCTGTTGCGCGCCGGCAATCGACGGCAACGAAATCAGTGCGGCTACCCACGTGACGACGGTTGTCACTTTACCCTTCATGCCTCTTGCTCCCTTATCGTTTTAACCCTGGCGCGATGTTTCCCCTGCGATCCTCGAGAGTCAGCTCCCTCCCGCCGTGAACAAACCGGAGAAATCGGCGCTGATGCCGGGATCGGAAAAACTCGGTCGCAGATCGACTGCCCGGCGTTCGGAAAGTGCTTGTTGAAGGAAGCGTTCCGTGGGCATCGCGGGTTGATTCCGGTGCATGTTGCGAATAGGTATTAAGATTAGGATGACCATACCATAGCAGTCACCAGGGTGCAACAATTAACATTTCGAAAATATGTAATTCAATCAGATAGATACGCAGATGCACCGAAAGTAAAGTACGGTAGATAGGAGATCTGGTCTAAAATACCTTGAGTCCGGACACCCGCCTCAAAGGTAGTTGCCTGGGCATGAGATGGAACGAAAAGACCAAACAAGACCGAGTAGCGTCCGTAGGGCGCTGGGGGCAATCGGATCAGGTCGTCACAAAGGAGAGATAACTCTTGCGAGCAACCTTGGAAAACAATTTTGAATTCAGTGCCGTGCCAGTTGACTCAACTTCTCCCGTCCCGGCATATCTCCAGCTCGAACAGGATCTGAGGCGTCAGATACAGTCAGGAATTCATGTTTACGGTTCTCGGCTACCCCCTGAACAAACATTGGCGAGGCTGTATGGCGTCAGCCGCGTTACCGCTCGACAGGCGTTGCAGAGACTGTCCGAAGCCGGCCTCATCAGTCGTCGCCACGGTGTTGGAACAATCGTCACGCCGTCGCCGGAAGTCATCCTTGACCTTAAACCCATGGAGAGTGTCACCAAGCAGCTGAGACACAAGGGCTACAGCACCCGAATCAAGGTCTTGGAACAAGATGTTCGCGTTCCGAACAGCGCGGTGGCCACTGCGTTGAAGCTAGCCTCGGGCGAAGCAGCCATTTTTGTCCGGCGCCTGTTATTCGCGGAGAATTCGCCGGTATCCATAATGTCTTCGTGGCTGCCTCAACAACTATTTCCTGGATTGGAAAAAGTGACGCTGTCGTCGGTGGAGGATTCTTTATGGGCAGTGTTGGCCTCGGTATACAAACGAACACCCAACCGTGGCAGCAATGTCCTGGAAATTATCTCCAGTACCGCACAAGAGGCCGAGACGCTGCAGATTGGTTTCGGCGTTCCATTGATCAATTTGATTTGCGTTTTCACCGATTCCACCGGCCAACCCATAGAGCACTCGACGGTGCTGTGGATTACTTCAAGGGTGCGATTGCACTTTTAGTCTGTCCTGAAGTTCACGTAGCGGCGGTGTTTCGGTCATGGCGCGATCAATTAGTTTCCAGTTCAAGCAAGACGGCCGCGGACGGGACGGCGCGCGCACGGTACGGGTGGGCGTCACAATGATGTCGGCGAGGATATCGTCGGAGTCGACGGGCATGTTTTCCGACGTGTATTGCGCATCATGGACAATTGTCGCTATCGGTACCGAATCGTGAACGCTGCCGACCTCGGCCAAGATCCCCCATTCAATGTCGAGATAACGGTGACCCATGCCGAAGCGCAGGCCATCGACGTTCACCGCCGACGCGCCTGCAACGATAAGATCGATACGGCCGCGGCGCTCCAGGTCGATCAAGGATTCTAGACGGCCAAAATGCTCGATTCCATCGAGCCACGCTGCATACATCTCGTGGCCGAGTGGTACTGTTTTTGGGTCAACTAGCAGAAATCCACGATGCAAGCCATACGTGGGCACCAGCATGGTCTTGCCATCGGCAATCGCCTGGCGCCGAAACGAGTTGAGTGCGTTGTCCGGGGTAACGAACAAGTAACGCGCTCGCTGATACGCGGTGTCAGCGGTGAGTCGCCGTGCGGCGGCATCACTGCCAGGAAAGTCTGGAATGAACTGCGAGAAATCCAGTTGAAAGCGCGAATCAGGAAGCGCATGGCGCTCCATCGCCGAGGCAATGTTGGCGGCCACGGTCGCCTTGGCATTCATCGACGAGTCGCCGCTCATTTGCCGATTACCTGTACTTGCACGGTACGCTTTCTAGGACCGTCAAACTCGAAGAAGTATATTCTTTGCGAGTGACCCAGGCCGATCTTGCCTTGACTCACAAAGAACATGCGTGAGTGCCCGATAATCGCGGCCTTGATGTGTCCGGCCGCATCCTGTGGTGTGTCGTGTTGGTGCTTGAAGTCGATACGTGTCGGCACGAGGCGATTAACTTCATCGTTAATATCTTCGAATCCTCGCTCATCCCAGGGTGAGACCACGGTTACGGCGGCGGTCGAATGCGGCACGGAGACCAGAAGCATACCCTCCGTAATCTTACTGGCCTCGAGGGCCTCTTCGGCCATCGCTGTCACGTCGTACAGGCCGCTGCGTTCGGTAGATAAATTGAACGATTGGGTCATGGCTTTCCTTATCGAGTCTGGATATCAATGGGACTATTGCGTACCAGCGCTGCTTCCTTCGCTCCACGCCAGGGGCCAGTGTGCCCTCGGTAGTGGGGTACCCCACGTCGTGCCGCAGCGAAGGCTGAGATGAGTGAGCCGGGCACGGTATGCAGTATCGGAGCGAATAGCTCATCGACGCGAGGTAACACGAGTACGTTCCGCCGAGGGGAAAATTCGCCGCTGTCGGTCACGAGTAGATGCGGACGGCCCAGCTGCTCCAATGTCGCGACGAGCTCCCGTGTTCGCTGAATGGCAAGCGAGTTTGCAGGACCGAACACAATTGCCGGAACGCTTTCTGGAGTGTCAACAAAGTAGTTGAGATGATGAAATTCCTCAATGTCTTGGGCTGAAGCGTGAATACCTGCCGCCTCTACCAACTTACCCGCTGCGTATGATGCGGAGCCGAAGCTAGGACCGCTACCCAGTACATCCGCAGATCTGAAATCTCCCCACGCATCGATGGTTTCGCGGATCAACGGCTCGCATACATCGCTCAGTCCCTCAAGCGGCTTCGATAGATCCGCCAATTGGTTGCGCAACGCGCCGGCGTGATCCATGGTGAAGCACATCAGCACTTCTGCGAGACGGATGCCTAATAAATAAAGTCCAATTAGCGACGCCATATAGCTGCGCGTACCGGGTGCCGGCGCCGCACTTGGGATTGATATGCCGATCATTTTTTCGGCGGCTTTTGCCAAGCGGCTCTCGGGATCGCCCGTGATGGCAAGCGTTATGGCGCCAAGCGAGCGCAAACGGTGTGTGGCCTCCACCAAACGTGCCGCTTCGCCTGAGTTGCTGATGCACACGGCCAGCAGGCCGCGATTTCTTCCAGACAACGGCGCGCGCCCGTGATCGATATACCGCGAGGCTTCCATGGATACCATAGGGTGTACCGGCAGCCCAGTCCATCCGCGCAATGCCGCCGCAACAGCGAGTGCGGCAAAGAAGGAATCGCCCGACCCGGTCAAAATGATCTGGCGTATGCCATAAATTTCCGGCGTTGTCAGCGCAGTACGTACATTGGCCTCGATGCGCATAGTCGAATCGCCCAGCAAACTCGACAGGCTCCGAATTTGAGAAAGATAGGAATCTAGGTTGGAAATCACGAGGGAGTCCTCTTTTGGGAAGCAATAGGTTGTCGGCGGATGCCGACACCTGAATAAAGCGTACCAAGCAATTCTCTGTACAAGGATTGCGGTAGCCCTTGCTGTGCGATGCTTACAGCTGCGGAAGCAGCGGCGCAACGCGCGGCGTGCTCGATGTCCTCCGAGCGCGTGCATAAGCCAGCAAGAAATCCGCCGCAGAAAGAATTGCCGCCGCCGGTAACGTCCACAACCCGGGAGACAGGCGGGGTTAGATATAGGAGTTCCCGACCATCGGATATCAATGCACCCTCGCCGCCCATTCGCAGCAAGACAACGCGCACACCCGTATCAAGTATGCGCTCCGTGATCAGCCTCCGGTTCTCCGTACCCAATAGCCTGCGTGCCTCGGTCAGATTGAGCGAGAACACGTCCACTTGTTTCAGTAGCTGCTTTATGTGCCCGAGGTTCGCCGCCTCGGCGGCATTGCCCTGCAGTTCCCACATAACAATGCCCAAGTCGTCACGGACGGTGTTGTATGAATCCCAAAACGTCGGCCAAAGATCGCGAAAAATATAAGTAGCGGCAGCAGGCAGCAGCACCGAAGGAATATCGTCCGGTACCAATTGCAGTCGAGCAAAATGATCTGCGCCGTAAACCGGCGTCTCCGTACGCTCACCGTCGGCTGAGTAAACGAGTGTTGACTGGATGGTATGCGCGTCACGCGTGACCAGACCTTCGCGCCGCAAATTGTGAGACGTCAACGCGGCGCCGGCAATTTGTTCGAAGTCGGCGCCTACACCTGATACCACCGCAACGTTATCCCACCACATGGAGGCGGCCACGGCGGCGTAGAGGGCTGCGCCGCCTAGCGTATGAGCGTGCCGGATGCCATCGGCGAACCAGATGTCATCGACGATTACATTGGACATGATGACGATGGGCTTTTGTGGGATCACTTGACGGCACCTGCCGTAAACCCCTCGACGAAGCGCCGCTGCAGCAGTGCATAGAGAATGAGCACCGGAAGCGTCAGGGCGGATAGAGCGGCCAGCAGCCGGGGCCAATCGATAGATTCTCGTTGAAAGAAATTCAAGAGTCCGACAGGAACGGTTGCGCTGGCTGGATCGCGCAAGAATACGAAAGCCATATAGAGATCGTTCCACATGCCCATCGCCTGAATTAGCGCTATGCTGACAAAGCCCGGCAGCGCCATCGGTAACACCACGTGCCATAGGGTTGATAAGGTGCCGGCACCCTCGAGTCTGGCGGCTTCTTCAAGCTCAGTCGGAACGCTTAAAAAGTAGCTTCGAAGCACGAATACCGCCATGCCGAAGCCGTTCGCGGCATACAGGCAGGCGAGCCCGGCGAACGAGCCGAGCAACCCCAGCTCGCGCAACACGATGAATAGCGGGACGGTCAACACATCCGGTGGGACCATCATGGTGATGAGAATGATGGCGGTGATTGCTCTGCGGGCGGGAAATTCGAATCGCGCCAACGCATAGGCCGTGGTCGTAGCCGTGAACAGCAGAATCGACAGCCCGAGAACGACAACGGTCAGGCTGTTCCAGACGTAATCACCAACGCGCGCCACCGCAAAGGCATCGACATAGTTGTGGAACAGCCACGCACGCGGCATTCCCCATGGATGAGAGAAGAAATCCGCCTTCGACTTAAGAGAACCCGATAACACCCACAGAACCGGGCCCAAAGCCTGTACAGCGGCGACGCCCAGCGCAGCGTACACAAGTCCGCGACCGACATATTTTCGATGTCGGTATTCAATCATGTGAATCTTCGTCTTTTAGTATAGCGGAATAGGCGAGCGAGATCGCCGCAGTGATTACGAGCAGAATGAAGCCCATCGCGGTG
>Ga0137415_10006593_pt1 | contig 11509 bp, 10 predicted proteins | sample CZODoug3_1_1_16f_FD_183082 | JGI IMG/M metagenome (GOLD analysis project Ga0137415, IMG submission 183082) | Vadose zone soil fungal communities from Angelo Coast Range Reserve, California, USA - CZODoug3_1_1_16fungal (Hybrid Assembly) | ecosystem: Environmental > Terrestrial > Soil > Vadose...
CTAATCGAGCTGTTGATCGTCGTGGCGGTGATCCTGGTTATTGCGGCCATTGCCATTCCCAATCTTATCCGCTCGCGCATGGCTGCCGACGAAGCTTCGGCGGTCGGCTCCCTGCGTTCCATCAATACTTCGCAAGTCGTCTATCAGTCCACTTACGGCCCCAGCTTCGCCGCAAATCTTGGCCAGCTCAGTGACGGCGGTGCTGCCGCCAACTGCGTGTCTCCGAACGCGCCTACCGCGACTTCCTCCTGCCTGATCGATTCTGCCCTGGCCAGCGGAACCAAGAGCGGCTACACCTTTCTGTACACTCCCGTCTCCGCAGGCGCGATCGTAATGAGCTATAGTGTCAACGCTGACCCGACCACTTCCGGAACCTCCGGGCAGCGCCATTTTTTCACCGACCAAATGAATCTAATTCGCGTGAACGCCACCGCGGCGGCTTCGAACACCGATTCTCCGATATAGCTGGAACACACCGCCCCTCTCCAGCCTCCACCTGATGGCCATGCAAGACGCACCTAATATATGCGTATATGTAGTCTATGTGCAGTTTAAGATGGAAGGCCGCAGGGGTAAGAGTGCAGGAGGGGAGGAAGTGTGGTGGTTCGCACTGTTTTACAGTTGGGCGATCCAGGATTGCGTGAAGTTGCTGCTCGCGTAGCCGATCCGGCTTCACCCGAAATTCGTGTGCTGGTGCAAGACTTGGCGGATACGCTCGCGCATTGGCGCGCGAGCACTGGCTACGGTCGCGGAATTGCGGCACCACAAATCGGAGCGGCGAGCCGCGTGATTTTTTTGCAATTGCCGGGCGCCGAGCCGTGGCCGCTGGTGAATCCGGAGATTACCTGGCGTAGCGAGGAAAAAATCGTGGTGTGGGATGGGTGCCTGAGTTTTCTTTCGATCTTCATGCAAGTGGAGCGACACCGCGAGATTGTGGTGCGCTATCAAGACTTGCGCGGCGAGTGGAAGGAAGTTCGCGCAAGCGAAGAGCGGAACTTATCGGAGCTGTTGCAGCATGAGATCGATCACCTGGACGGAATTCTCGCCATCGATCGCATCGCGGACATGCGCACGATGTGTACGCGCGAAGAGTTTGAAAGGAGATATCGCGCACACAGTCCGTATGCCGTGGCGGGGACCCAGAGTTAGACAACAGAGGGGCGGGGGTGTCTCTGCCTGCGGCAGGCAGGCTGCGCCCCTACTTAGAAGTTGACCAGGCTACTGGCTTGACGGGGCCTACGACGAAGACCCAGGCGGCTGCCCCCAGCAGCGTGACACCGCTAGTGATGACGAAAACCCAGAAATAATTACCGGTGCGTTGAACGATTATGCCGATGAGCGTAGGCGCGATCCACCCTGCCAGGTTGCCGGTGAAATTCTGCAGGCCCGTCCATTTTCCGGACGTTGCCGGCCCGGCCAGTGTTTGCGTGACAGCCCAAAGATTCGAAGTACACATGCCGAGGCCAATGCAGGCCAGGATTAGAATCGCCATGGCAGCGCGATGGCTCGCGACAATCCCAACCAGCACAATACTTGAGGCAATTAGCGGACCCGCACCGGTGAACGTCTTGCGCACGCGAGTGGGAGTAGCGCCCGCGGCGATCCATTTGTCGGAGAGCCATCCGGACGCCAGCGCGGAGATGGCCAGGACGAAGAAGGCGAGGCTGGTAACGACGGACATGGCTTGGACGGAAAAATGACGCTCGCGCTCAAGATAAATGGGCAGCCAGGTAATGAAGAAATACCAGAGGTAGTTGTAGGCGAAGAGTCCGGCGAAGGTGCCCCACGCAGAACGCTGCCGGAGGATTTGGAGGATGGTGGCGCTGGCGGCGGGCTCGCGGCTCGGCTCTTCGAGCCTCTGGGTAAGCAGGATCCCGGCGCTACCGGAAGTGAGGGTTGGATCCGATTCGGTGGTTGGCACGGGCCTTCGCAGGTACTTCAGCCACGGCAATAACCAAAGCGAACTGGCAACGCCGAACGCGACGAAAAAGAGTCTCCAGCCGACGTGGGCAATGACCAGTCCGCCGAGGAGCGTCCCGACCGCGGGGCCGGAGGCCTGGCCGGCGGAAATGATCGAGTTGGCGCGGCCGCGCTGGGACTCGGAGAAATGATGCGAAATGATTTTGCTGTACGAAGGATAGGCGACGGACTCACCGATGCCGAGGATGAGGCGCATGGCAAGAAGCAGCTTGAACCCACTGACGAGGCCGGTTCCGAACGTGGCGGCGGACCACAGGAGAATTCCGAGCGCGAGAACCCAGTTAACAGGAAAACGGTCGACCAGCCAGCCGGAGACGATTTGGAAGATGGCGTAGGTCCAGAAGAAGGAGGAGAAGAGAATGCCGAGTTGGGAATAGGAAAGGCCGAGCTCGTCTTTGATATGCGGAGCGGCGATGGCGAGATTTCCGCGGTCGATGTAGTTGATGAAGATGGAGAGGGCCAAGAGGATGGCGAGGCGGGAAAGCTCCGGAGAGAGACGGGTAGTAGGCGCGACGGAAGACATTGCGTCGGAAGGCGTGGTCATGGCGAGGGCGCTTCCTCGGCGGCGTGCAGTGCGATCAGGGACCAGAGCGCGGGATAGGCTGCAACCAGAGTTTTGGTCCCGCCGCTTTCGCTCATCGCGTTGCTCATTGAACTTCGAGTACTAAAAGGGTGATGTCGTCATCCTGCGCGCGTCCGGCGTCACCGTTCGACCAGCGGCGCAGTTCGAGCAGCAGCACGTCTGCTAAATGGGCAGCCGATTTCGAGGAGGCCGCGAGGAATTTCTTCAGGCGCGATTTGCCGAACTCTTCGCGGGCGGCGTTCATAGACTCCAAGATTCCGTCGGTGTAAAGGAGAATGCGGTCACCTGCGCCGAGCGGGATTTCGACGGCAGCATACGCAGCATCTGGAAAAAGGCCGAGCATCAGGCCGTTCGCTTCCACTTCGCGGCTCTCGGAGTCACGCCCCGGCGCGCTGAGCGAGGCAAGAAGCAGCGGCGGGTGGCCGGCTCCCGCGTACCGCAGAACGAGTTTCTCCAGGTCCACAAAAACATAGGCTGCGGTGACGAAGTGCTCTTCAAATTTCCCGCAAAGCGCGTGATTCAACCCGGCAAGCACACGGGCGGGATCTTCCGCGTGGGCAGTTTGACCCGCGAAAGCCACTTTGAGCATGGAGGCGATCAGCGCCGCGGGCACGCCATGACCGGTGACGTCGGCCACCAGAATTCCGATGCGCCGGTCGTCCACAACCAGAAAATCGTAAAAATCCCCGGCGACGGCGCTCATGGGTATATAACGCGCAACGATTTCCAGGCCAGCGAGACGGGGCACTTCGCGCGGCAAAATGGAAGACTGGATTTGGTTGGCGATCTGCAGTTCTTTGTTGATGGCCAGCAGGCGCTCTTCTCTCGCGAGCGTGCGGTGCACGGTGACATAGCCCAGGCAACAAACGAAAATCAGGAAGCCGATGGGCTCAATGGGCCTGTGAGAGGGCAGCAGCTTGAGATCAGCAAGATTGCCCTCCACAGCAAAGATAACGAATACGATGAGACCTGCGAACGCAACGGTGATTTCGCGCGACTTTCGTCTGTTCGGACGCGAGAAGACGTAGTAAACGGCGATAAGCACGCAGAAGAAAATGATTAATACGTTGTTGCCCGCTTTCACGGCTCTTTCGCCGATTTTCAATAGTGTGAACGTCAGGCGGACGATGCCAAAGGCAAGTTGTACCGCAACCAGCCAGCGCAGCGTATTTTTCCATCGGGGCTCCACGATTTGAGTCAGAAAAAGTGTGAACGGTACGGCAATGAAGCAGTCGATCAGTAGAATCAGATGATTCCAGACGGAATTTCCAATGGGAAACAGCAGGCGAATGATGCCTTCGCCGAAGAGCATGCGAAGCGCATAGAGAATTGTGGCCAAACCGAAGTAAACCAGGGTGAGATCACTGCCACGGCGAAAGAAAAATACAGCGGTCGCCGCCAATCCGACGGACAGCAGGATAAATCCTATGGCCACGCCCGCGAGCTCCCAACGGAGTTCCGCTGGCGTCAGCGGCGTAACATCAAGGACGAGGGCGATAAGGGCAGACATTTGCCGATGGTTATACGTCGTTCCGCAAGGCAAGGCAAACGCGACGAGCGGCAAGGCAAAAGCGCCAGCGAGGACCTCCTTTACATATGCTTTGTTCAGAGGCGCGCTTGTCAGCGCAGCGTGAGATCACCGGCGCCGACGTGGGCATGCAGCTTGTACTTGCCGCTGCCGCTCTTCTCGAAGGAGCGGAACAATCCGCCGTGGGATTCACCGAAAGGCGCGGCCTGAAGGTCGCCGGACATGACGGAGGCGTCGACGTGGCTGTAGTCCGCCGCATTGCCGACGGCGATGGTCAAGTCGCCGAAGTGGAGTTCGACGTCTTTGTCGCCGGAAACTCCCCCGATGGCAAGGTCACCGGCCGGCATGCGAACCAAGAGCATAGCGGAACTGGGGATTTCGATGGTCACTTCAAGGTTGTTCTTGGGACCGCCAAAGACGCGCAGGTCCCCATCATTGTCCGAGCGCCGGAAGCGAACGGTGAGGTCGCGAGCGTTGTCGGCATTACGGCCGTTAAGGTGGACTGCTATCCGATTGTCGTTGCGGCCGACGATCCGGAATTCGCCGGAGCGGAGGTGCAGGCGCAGATTGCCGCCGGAAGGGAAGTCTACCGCAAACGGATGATTCTGAAGGTCTTTGACCTCGATTTTGGAATCCGGCAAGGCCGCCGGTACCAGAAGGGGGAGTGACGCAAACAGGGCGAGGGCGGAACGGCGCATTAGGCACCTCCAGACTGTTGCTGGAGGAGGAAACGATGGGGGAGGCTCAATTGTTTCACTGGGCAGCCAGAAGCGGGTCTTGCACAATTTGGGCATGTAGCGGACGAAAGTGTGCAAGGTTCCTCCGTCCGGCCGTCCGCCACCAAGATGCGGTCCGGTAAGTTCAATCAAATGCGTGGTTTACAAGTGGCTCAGGTCTTTGGCTTTGGCGGCTAGCATGCTGTGACTTCTGTAACAAATCTCTGCCCGGGGGTCGAAAAATGAGACGGTTTAGCAATATCCTGAGTTTTCTTGCGGTTGCCCTGTTTCTCCTCAGCATGGGAAGCGTTGCCAAGGCGAACGGTGTCGATCCACAAATTATATTGGACGGAAGCGGCAGCTGTGCCACGACTCAGGCGAACCCACTACAGGAGACCTCCTTAACCCAAGCCTTCACTGGGCTTCAGACAGGCTGTGCCAACGACTTCCAAAACCAAATTCCGTTGGGCGATGGGTTCATGACACTCGACACGCTTGTGGTGAATGTCACGAGCCCTTTCACCGGCCAGATTACGTGCGCACTTGGTCCGAACTCTCCTCTCAATAGTGCCACTCCTAACGGGTCGTCGCCGACTTCATGTACCTTTTTCGATGCTACTTTGCTCTTCAGCATCGGACCCCAGCAAATCTACAGCCTCACCGCCGATACAAACTTCGGCCCCACTGTGGACTTTGTTCTTGCTCAAACCGTTGTTCCGGAGCCTGCATCGCTGCTTTTGTTGGGGACTGGCTTGGCGGCTCTAGCGGCGAACAGGAAGAAACTTAAGGCTGCCAGTATTTAGTTTGATTTGTTTGGCTTGCTAAACTCGGTCACGAGCTTCGCGAACTCCGGGCTGCCCTGAAGACTACCTAACTCCGGATCGCTCTTGGCTTCCTCGAGGGAATAGCCCTTTTGAAGAGCCTCGCGCAAAACCCGGAAAGATTCTGGCTTTTTGTCAGCCAAGCAATATATGACCGCCTGAATGTAGACCAGCGAGATGTTCTGTGGTTCTATCGAAAGGGCGTGCTGGATGAATTGCATGGCATGCGCAGTGTCGCCCTTTTTCGCATAATACGAGGCGAGGCTTCCCATGGCGCTGGCCGCGCGTGGGTTCACCTGTAACTCCTTGTAGGCCAATGCAATGGCCTTGTCATAGGTGTCCATTGCCTCTTGCTTGCGCCCGGACCAGCGGTACGAATCCGCGAGATTGCCCATGACCGTTCCGTCATTCGCATTCATCTGTACCGCCTTCTCAAACATCGGCACAGAGTCGGCGTAGCGCTTCAAGTAGAAAAACGCTGTACCGAGGTTGGAGTAGGTCGTGTAGCGAGGCTGGATCTGGAGCGCCTTTTGAAAGAAAGGGATGCACTGTTCGTACTTGCCTTGCTGAAAGTAGACGGCTCCCGCGTTCGAATACCCGAAAGAGTTATTGGGCTCGAGTTCGACCATTCGCTGAAAAGCCGCTAGTGCCTGATCGTATTCTCCTAACCCGAAATAAGCCTGGCCTATGGAGTTGTAATTCACCCAGTAGTAGGGGTTGATTTCAACCGCCTTCTGGTATGACTGGATCTCCAAGTCCTTTTGTCCGAGCGAAAGGTAGGCCTTGCCGAGACCTCGATATCCGTCATCGGAGTTGGGCGCCAATTGCAGCGCACGTTTCAATTCGGCGACGGCCTGGGCTCCTTTACCCGAAGCCGTGTAGACGTTGCCTAACGAAAAATGCACTTCGGGCAAATTGTCGTTCAGCCGTTCCGCCTGTTGGGCCGCGGCGAGAGCCTTTTGTGACCAAAAACTGTCCTTCCTCTCGTGGTACATGACGAGGCTAGCATCGGCGACGCCCGCATAGGCGAGCGCGAAAGCCGGGTCCTTTTTCAAAGCTTGCTCGTAGTAGTCGATAGCTGCTTGGATGTTCTTGACATCCTGTTGGCCGCGCATTGCGCTGCGGCCCTTCAGGTACAGGTCATAAGCCTCAATGTTCTCTGTAGGATGCGGCGTGGCGCGGGCGGACTCTTCGCTGGTGGGCTTGAGCGCCAAAGCTTCCACAAGGCCGGCGTAAATCTGGTCTTCGAGGGTGAGCAAATCCTGTTGGACGCCAGAGAATTCCTGGGTCCACACACGCCGGCCACTGGCTACATTGTCCAAAGACGCCACGATGCGAAGCTTGTCGCCGCTGCCTTGAATTGTGCCGGAGACGACAAGGTTCACGCCCAGCTGCCGCGCGAGCTCATTCAAGGAATTGCTGGGCCGGGCCTTTTGCACTTCGGAGACGGATGCCGTGTGCATATCGTGGAGCTGGAACAGCTTTGCAGACAGGGCTTCCACCAAGCCGTCTGCCACATAGCCAAGCGAAGCCTGGTCACCCAGGATGCGCATGGGCATCACAGCCACGAATTTTCCCTGTTTCAGCGATGGGATGGCGGAGGTTGCCTCCGCGGATTTGTGCCGGAAGACGAAATCGCGCACCTGCGGGATGGCCAGCAGGCCGGCAACCAGCAGGATCAAAGCCGAGCCCGAAATCAGAGACAGCTTCTTGGAGATGGCCGGCAGGGTAATTTGCACCGTGCGCGTGTGCGTCGGCGCGTGCTTGAACTCCAAGTCCACTAGGATCTCGCTGGCGCTCTGGTAGCGGTTCGCTGGCTCCTTTTCCAGGCATTTCAGGCAGATGCGCGAAAGATATGGCGGCAGCTCGGGAATGACCAGTTCCGGGCGCTTGGGGAGCTGGTGCACACGTTGGTACATCAACTGGAATGTGGTGTCGCCAGAAAAGGGCAGAACCCCGGTTAACATCTCGTACAAAATCAGGCCGAAAGTGTAGAGGTCGCTGCGATGGTCGACTGGCTTGCCTTCGACCTGTTCGGGCGACATATACAGCGGCGTGCCGAGCACCGCTCCGGTGCGCGTTACGCTGGTGCGGTCGGACTCCAGGGTCTTGGCGATGCCAAAATCCGTAACATAAACATGGTCCCCGGAGCCGAGCAAGATGTTCTGCGGTTTGAGGTCGCGGTGAACCACGTTAACGCCGTGGGCCGCCGCGAGCGCCGCCGCGAGCTGCTTCATGATGTTGAGCACTCGCTCAAGCGGCAGGCGGCCTTCCTTGCGCAGGGCCTGCGTGAGGTCGCCGCCATCGACATACGCCATGGAGATGAACTTCACCGCGTTGTACTCGCCAAGGTCGTGGATGCGCAGGATGTTGGGATGGGAAATGCTGCTGGCCAGCAGCAGCTCGTGTTTGAAGCGCTGCAGGGCCATGGGATCGGTCATCAGGTCGGGGCGCAGGACCTTGATGGCCACCGTGCGGTCCAGCTCGCGGTCACGGGCTTTGTAAACTTTGCCCATGCCGCCGGAACCGAGCAGCGACTCCACGTGGTAGCGTGGGCCAAAATCCGTGCCAGTCTTAGTGGAGGCGGACTGCGAAACCTCGAGCGTCGCGCCGAGACCGACATCGGCGGCGATGTCCAAACCGCTCCCACACTGCGAACAAATCTCCGCATTGGTGGGGTTGGGGGTATGGCAGTGCGAGCAGATCATTACCATGCACCAATGGTCGCTCGGAGCGTATGAATAATGCTGAATTATAGCAGCTAGAACGCGCGAATCGACAAGGGAACTGCGCCGTACAGGCAGAATCGACCGCCGAAACCCTACCGAGCGGAAAACTGGAGAAACTTAGGCAACCTAACTTCGTAGTGACGCACGCGCTTGTCGAAATCGGTGAGCAGCGCGGCGGCTTCAGGGGCAACCACGGCGGCCTCGCGGTCGGCTCCGGCGAAGGCGTCGATGGCGGCGAAAGACTTCCAGTACGTGGTGACGACAATTTCGACTGCGCCAGGGAATGGGCGCGTGCAAACCGTTACGCCCAGGAAACCGTCGAGGCGCTGCAACTGCGGTTGCACTGCTTGCTCGAAATGGTGCAGGTAGGCGTCGGACAGCGCCGGCGTGGTTTGCGCCGACCAGAAGCGGGCGATCATGTCAGGCGGACTCCGCGGCCCCTTTTTCGATAAAAGGGGGGCGCGGCTCATTGCCCACGACCACGGTCCAGTTGCGTACCTTCCATTTTGTCACCAAGCCGTTTTTGACGTAAGGGTCCTGGCGTGCAAACGCCTCGGCTGCCGCGCTTTCGCCTTGAAAAATCAACAACGCGCCATCCGCAGGATCAGCGAGCGCGCCGGCCAGCACCAATTCGCCGCGAGCATGCGCTTCGCGCGCCAGCCGGAGATGCTCCTCGCGATACGCACCGCGGCGCGCAACGAAATCGTCGACGACATCGTAGAACACGGCGAAGTAGGGCATTGTTCTCTCCTGCTTCTGTAATCAGAGCAAGGCTTGCGGGTGTGATTATAGCGAGCCGCCGGCAATCGAGGGCACCAGCAGCACGCGATCGCCTTCCTTGACGCAGCACGATTCTCCGCCCAGGAAGCGAATGTCTTCTTCGTTGAGGTACACGTTCAAGAATTGGCGGATTTGGCCACTGTCGTCGCGCACGTGCCGCGAAAGATCAGGGAAGCGCGTGGTCAGTTCGGTGAGAGCTTCGGCAACGGTGCTGGCACTACAGTCCACCTTCGGCGCGCCGCCGGTGAAGCGGCGGAACGCCGTGGGGATTTCGATGGTCACGGGCATCCTATTTCTCCTTGGGAATTATTCATATTCGCTTGTTCTAATTGCTTGCTTCACACAATTTGGTTGAGGCATTTTGGAGTGCAGCGGTCTTGTTTGAGCCTCGAAGGGCCGCCTCTTTCACGCCCTTTGAGCTCCCAGGAAGCGGTCCTTGCGTGCGAGCGCCTCCAAAGCGGGCGCAAGACTCCCGCACTCCAAGAAAGAGACATGCTACGCTCTCGCCGCGGCCGCTGCCGGTAGCTGCGATTCGAGGTAGGCCTCGAACGCTTCGAGGCGCGGCGCGATAGCTTCTGCTACCGGAAATTCCGCGGCGATGGCGTCGGTTGTTTTCAGGCCATTGCCGGTGATGCAGACCACCGTCGTCTCGTCGGGATGAATGCGGCCTTCGCGAATCAGTTTTTGCGTTACGCCGGCAGTTACGCCGCCCGCGGTTTCCGTGAAAACGCCCTCGGTCTCCGCGAGAAGCTTGATGGCCGCGATGATTTCGGGATCAGAAACGTCTTCGGCCCAGCCGCTGCTCTCGCGTATCAGCTTAATCGCATACGGACCGTCCGCGGGATTGCCGATGGCCAGCGACCGAGCAATGGTGTTGGGTTTTTGCGGCTCAAAACGCGCGAGGCCGCGCTTCACGGCAGTGGAAATGGGCGAGCAGCCCGTCGCTTGCGCGCCGAAGAATTTCACGGGCCTCTCTTCCACCCAGCCAAGCGTGACCAGTTCGCGAAACGCTTTGGCGATTTTCCCAATCAGCGAGCCTCCGGCCATGGGCACCACGACGTTATCCGGCAGCTTCCAGCCGAGCTGCTCGGCGATTTCAAAGCCGTGCGTCTTCGAGCCCTCCGAGTAATACGGTCGCAAGTTGACGTTAACCATCCCCCACGGAAAGCGCTCGGCGATCTGCGCGCACAAGCGATTGACATGATCGTAGTTGCCGTCGATGCGCACGATGCGCGCGCCGTACACCGCGGTGTTCAGCACCTTCGCCGGCTCCAGGTCCGCGGGGATGAACACGCAAGCGTCGAGGCCTTGCTGCGCCGCCTGCGCTGCTACCGCATTCGCCAGATTTCCCGTCGAGCTGCAGCCCACGGTGTGGAAGCCAAAGCGCCGCGCAGCGACCAGCGCGGTAGCCACCACGCGATCCTTGAAGGAAAGCGAAGGGAAGCACACCGCGTCATTCTTAAAGAATAGATTCTTCACACCCCAATGCTCCGCGAGTTTGCGCGCGCCCACCAGCGGCGTGCCGCCGACGGCCGATTGCGCGACGTAGCCTTCCGGCAGCGGCAGAAACTCGGCGTAGCGCCACATATTGAACGCGCGGCCGGCGAGATCCTCGCGCCGCACGGTTTTCTTAAGGGAATCGTAGTCAAAGGAAACTTCCAGGGGGGAGAAACAGTCTTCGCAGAAGGACCGCGGGGAATTGCCCCAAGTCTTGCCGCATTCTTTACATCGCAATTCGTAGAGATCGGACATATGCTGCCTTCCAAGTAGCACGCCAGCGCAGACTGCACGCGGCGTGCCGTAGTCATGTGGTTTTAGGGCAGCAGGGAGGGAAAACGAAAAACCCTCCTTGCTAAAGTGCTTGGAGGGTCTCAGAAACTTTCTGGAAACTCTTCTCGCTCTTTAGCAGTTTTTTACGTGGAGCAAGTTGCCCTAAATCGCCACGTGTCGCCGCAACAGCGGCTGCTTCCTTTATGCTTGAAAAGCAAGGAGATGTCAAGAACAAAGCCTTGGCGTAAAATTTAGGCCAACATATTGGCACTTTGGCGCGTCAAATGACATGTGGCAGTAAAGTTTCACGCGGCTGGCGAAATCCAAAAACGCGCCGCCGAGATCCGGCCTTCCGAGCAGTGATAATCATGCCGCATTCGCCCGATACGAACCATCACTCGGGAATTGCGGTGATATACTGAAAGTTGCGCCGGAAGTCTCTTGAAAGCTAAGAGGAGCGAAAAAATGGGTCAGCAGGTAAAAGAATTGTTTGATTGGGCGCGTCGGCGCAAGATTTTGGCTTCCGCATTCGTGGCGCTGACGCTGACCGTGGGCATCCTGATTGGTTCGGTGGTCTCGGGTCGCGTTTCGGCGATGAAGGC
>Ga0137415_10006594_pt1 | contig 11509 bp, 8 predicted proteins | sample CZODoug3_1_1_16f_FD_183082 | JGI IMG/M metagenome (GOLD analysis project Ga0137415, IMG submission 183082) | Vadose zone soil fungal communities from Angelo Coast Range Reserve, California, USA - CZODoug3_1_1_16fungal (Hybrid Assembly) | ecosystem: Environmental > Terrestrial > Soil > Vadose...
GAGCACCGTGCCGGTCACGGGCTTGCCGCCGGCCTGCTTCGCGATCGGGACCGCGACCCAGTCGTTCGTGCTGACGCCGTCCGCACCGACCAGGTTCTGAGCCGTCGTCCCGGAGTTGTCGCCCTGCCAGCCGCTGCTCAGGCCGGCGTCGCCGTTGCCGCGCTCGATGGTGTTGATGGTGAGGCGGCCGCCGCGGTTCGGTACATCCTGCCAGAGGAGGTGGCTGCCCTTCGACATGTCGATCGGCTTCACCAGTTGGAACGTCGCCGTGTATCGCACCTTGCCGTCGGGGTCCTTCCCCAGCTCGATGTCCTGGACGATGGCGTTGAGCGGGTTCTTCGGATCGAGCTCACCGAAGGCCCGTCCCCGGATGATCTCGAACTGGCCAGCGCTTCCGAAAGACGGCGCCGTCTGCCCCGCCAGGCAGGGTTTGATCGGAGACTGCGCATCGCAAAACGCGGGCGACGTTTTCGAATCGATGACGATCTTCGTCACCTTTGCGTGGGACGGCGGCACCCAGGCGAGCAGCGCCACGGCGAGCGCCACCTCAGAGGGCAGGCTTCCACCGAGCATTCGCGGGAACTCGGGTCTCATGTCGGGGTTCTCCTTGCCGGCCGGGGACACGGTCGGACCGCGGCCCGTACTGCGTGGCCGGACCGCGGGTCAAGGAGCAGCGTGTCGAGACGCTAGCCGACGTGGAGGATGCGGGCCACCGAGGGGGCGCCGTTCGTTCCCACCAGGAAGAGCATGTAGTGCCCTGGCGGCGCGAGGTTCGCGTTCGCCGGCGCTGTCACCTTGAGGCCGTTCGGGCCGTCGGCGAAGGGCAGCTTGGCGAGCCGCTGGCTTTGATCGAAGGTGTGCGTCACCGAGCCGAGCCTGATCAGGGTGACCTGCGCCACGGCGGCCGGAGTCGGGGTCGCGACGACGAAGGTCTCGCCATGGGCAACGTCGGTCGGCGCGTCGTCGATCCGCGGCCGCTCGGCAGCGCTCCCGTCTGCCTTGAAGAGGTAGGGCGGCGAGAAGAACTGCGCGTCGAAGCGGTCGGTCTCTCCGGCCGCGGCGGGCTGCCCTCCTCCGGCGACGAACACCCGCGCGTCGGGCAGGAGCAGCGCGGTCGAGTGGTACAGCCGCTTCCCCGCCATCGGCGCCAGCTCCGTCCACCGCCCGGTGGCGGGGTCCCACAGCTCGGGCTCCATCACCGCGCCGACGGGATCGTTCAAGCCCGGCGTGCTGGTGCCTCCCGTCACCAGGACGGTTCCGTCGGGCAGCACCGTCCCGGTCGCGTGATGGCGCGCGTGAGTCATGGAGCTGGTGGTGCGCCATGCAGGCGAAGGCTGGTTCAGATCGATCACCTCGGCCGAAGCGACGGGTGGACTCATGCCACCGCCGGCGACCAGGATCTTTCCCACCTCGTACATCGCCGCAGTCCCATAGCCTCGATTGATGTTCCCCGCGACATGCTTGGGCCCCGTCCTCCATCGGCCGGTGCCGCTCGGGTCGAGCCAGTTCGAGAGCGCCTCTGGTCCAGCCTGGAAGACGCGGCCGTCCGGAGCGACGAACATCCACGGGTAGTACTGCTGGATGCGCGACGCGGTGGTCAGCTCGCGCCAGGTGCCGTCGAGCTGCCACACTTCCGGGATGGGATTCAGATCGCCGTTCTCGTCTTCTCCGGAGGTGACGAGCATCTCGCCGTTGGGCAATGCGGTGTTGGTCGGGTACCAGCGGCCGCGCGCCATCTGCGGCCCTTGCGTCCACTGGCCGGTGCGGAAGTCGAACAAGTTGGCGTTGGGCAAGCCATGGTCGTTGGTGATGTTGCCGCCGGTGACCAGGAGCCGTCCGTCGGCCAGCAGCGAGTGCCCGCCGCAGAAGATGTCGATCGGCTGGGGGGCGTTCTGGAACTTGCCGGTCGCGGGATCCCAGACGGTCGGATCGCCGCTGTGGCCCCAGGTCAGTACACGCCCGTCGGGAAGGAGGTGGGAGTGGATCGCCACCACCGGCCAGGCCTTCACGTCCGACCAGCTCCCGAACGCTGCCGGATCCGGCGTCGGAGGCGGTGGAGGTGGAGGCGGGGGCGGCGGCGGTTGGATCACCGGCGGCGTGGTCGTCGGCGGGGTCTGCCCGGCGGAAGAACCATCGTCGTGAGCGGCCTGGGTGGCAGTGATCGGCCGGTGGTCCTGGCATCCCGCCGCTAGCGCTCCCGCCAGCAAGCTCCCCCAGATCGCCTTCATGGTCGTCCCCCTTCCAACCAGGCTCCAATCTGCGGAGTGAGAGCCGTCCGCACCAGGGGTACCTGTGGTTGGAGAGTGAGCGTGCGGGCATGCAGGCGACGCGCGCGAAATGTTTTCCCTGCCGCTCCCGATCGGTTCCTAGCCAGCGCGGAGGGGGCCCGGACTTCCCTGGCGGAGGGAATTCCGCCGTCCAACGCGGGAACGTCCATGGATTGAGCGCCCGCCCGTTCACTCGTGCCGCAGGCGAGGCACGTGCGTTGCACCGCCCCACGGGGCACGATCGACGTGCATTGCTGCGGGAAGCTCGCGTGCGGGTGTCATGGGGCCCGCGGCGACGGTGGGGACTGGCAGATCCGCTGAGAGCACCTGGCGGGCGGGATTTCGGGCGGCGTTGGGGAGGGTGTCGATGCAGATCGGGTACCTGGGGCACGCAGGCTTCGTCGTGGAAACGGAGGGGGCGGTGGTGGTGGCGGACCCCTGGGTCTCGCGCCACGGCGCCTTCGGTTCGTCGTGGATGCAGCTGCCGCAGAACCACCACCTGGCGCCGCTCGTGCGGCAGAAGCTGGAGGATCCGCGAAAGCCGCGCTTCGTCTACGTGAGCCACGAGCACGGCGACCACTTCGATCGCGACTTCCTCGCCTCGATCGGGCGCCGCGACTTCACCGCCGTGGTCCCGCGGTTCCGCCGGCCCGAGCTGGTCGAGCGGCTGCGCGCCACCAGATGTCGGGTCATCGCCTGCGCGGACGGCGAGAAGGTGCCCATTCCGGGCGGGTACCTGAGGCTGTACGTCCAGGACGCGGGCCTGAACCGCGACTCGGGGCTGTTGGTCAAGGCCGACGGCCAGGCGTTCCTCAACCTCAACGACTGCAAGATCCACGACCGCCTCGGGCAGATCGCCTCCGAGGAAGGGCCGATCGACGTTTTCACCGCGCAGTTCTCCGGCGCCATCTGGCACCCGACCTGCTACGAGTACTCTCCCAAGCAGTACGCGGCCATCTCCCGGCGCAAGATGTTCGGCAAGTTCGAGGCGGTGGCCCGCGCGCTGGAGTCGGTGCGCCCGCGCCTGTTCCTCGCCTCCGCCGGACCGGCGTGCTTCCTCGATCCGGCTCTCGTCCACCTCAACTTCGAGGAGATGAACATCTTCCCGCGGGCGCAGAAGTTCTTCGCCTACCTGCGCAAGCGGCTCTCTGGCCTCACGAGCGCGCTCGTCGAGCCGATGCCCGGCGACATGCTCGACGTGGCGAGCGGAAAGCTCATGGTGCTCGCCAGCGAGCGGCTCGACGAGGAGCGCTTCGAACAGTACGTGCGCGGCTACGCGGCCCGGATGGAGGACCTCTTCCAGGGTCGCCGCGCCCCGCCGCCCGCGGATCTGCCGGCCGTCCTGGACCGGCTCCGCGAGGAGCTGCGCCACAAGCTGTCGCGCCTGGACCTGCGAGAGCGCGTCGGCGTGGCCCTCTACGCCTGGCTCGAGGAGCTGCCGGAGCGCGTGCTCCGCATCGAGTTCCCCTCCCAGCGCATCGAGGAGGTCTCCGCGGTGCGCGACGAGCCCCGCTACACCTTCAAGGTCCGCGCCGCCGACGCGCTGGAGGTGCTCGAGCGCAAGATGACCTGGGAGGAGTTCTTCCTCTCCTTCCGCTTCCGGCTGAGCCGCTCGCCCGACGAGTACGACCCGGTGCTGCACGGATTCCTCGCGCTCGAGGCCGACGACCTCCCCTCGCTGTGCGAGTCGATCCGGCAGGTCGAGGCGAACAAGGAGCGCGCTGTGATCGCGGCGGGCAGCGCGCGGTACGCGGTGCACCGCTACTGTCCGCACCAGGGGGCCGACCTGACCGAAGGCTGGGTGGAGGGCGGGCACCTGCTGGTGTGTCCCCGCCACCGCTGGCAATTCGACCTCGAGAAGCAGGGACGGTGCACGCTGAACAACTCGTCCTTGTGCGCCGAGCGACTGCCCGACAACGTCGAGCCGCTGCCCGGCACCGTCCGCAAGGTCGAGGACGAGCCGCAGCCCCTGGTCGCGCTGAACACCGCCTCGTGAGGGTTCAGGGCTCCGAGACGAACAGCTCCAGGTCGAAGCGGCCGTTGTCGCTGCGGAGGCCGGCCGGGCCGCGCAGCGACAGCGCCTCGGGAGGAAGCGTCCCTTCCCAGGCGGGCGCACCGTCGACCAGGACGCGCAGCTCGCCGCCCCGTTCTTCCGCTCGGATCGCATGGCGCTCACCCGGCTGGAACGCCGGAACGCGCAGCCCGCCCCGCGCTTTCAGGTTGGTGTACCCGCCGTTGCCGCAGTCTCCCGAAGAGTGCATTCCCGGGTTTCGTTTCAGCGAGACCACCAGACCCGGCTTGGGGGCGATGCGCCACATCGCGTAGAGCAGGTTGCACCCGTCCTCCGCGCGAAGCTTGAGGCCGATCTGGCTGCGCATCTCGCCGGAGGAGAGCGGCTTCTGCTCGGCGGATGGCCCCAGATAGGCGAAGCGCAGCTCGGCGACCGGGCCGGTCGGGCGCCGCACCACGGCGCGCACCTTGGGATCCTCGATGCGCAAGAGGCCATCCGGTCCGGGAAGCATCTTCCCTTCGGTGACGCGCAGGTCGGAGAGGCCGGCGCGCATCAGGTCCGATGGATCGCGAGAACCACCTGGCCCGCTGCCGACGAGGAGGAGCAAAAGCGCCGCCGGCCAGCGGCTCACTGCCCGCCCTCGCCCAGCACTGCGGCGAGGTCCTTCAGGTGGACTTTCAGGAAGGCGAGCTCGGCGCGCAGGCGGGTCAGCTCGAACCACAGCACCTCGGCGAACCGCCGCACGCGCACGGTCTGCAGCTTGCGCACCTGCTCGAGCTGCTGCTCGAGGTCCGCGGCGAGGACGGACACTTCGCGGACCCGCGTCTGCTCCGCGGAGCGGATCGCCTTGAGCTGCCGCAAGAGCTCGGCGGCGCGGCGATCGACGCCGGAGAGGTCTTCCGCGTCGCGCTCGCGGCGGCCCTCGCGGGCCCGGGCGTTGGCCGCCGGCTGGAACAGCCCACCCAGGTTGTAGGTGACCTCCACCATGCCGAAGAGCGGCGGGCTGGTGGTCTGCCGGACGTCGAAGACGCGGTCGTAGGCGCCCCGCAGGGTCAGGTCCCAGGCGGTCGCCGACCGCAGGCGCCCGGCGATCTGCTCCACCTCGTCGTCCGCGGTGCGGAACTCCTGGAGGAGTTGCCCGAGCGTGGCGCCCGACGGCTGCGCGGCCGCCGGCGGCAACCGCTCGCGCTCCAGCGAGGTCTGCGTCGAGAGCGCGCGCAACGAATCCAGGCGCAGCCGCGTCGCCTCCAGCTCCTCGACCGTCGCCGACTGCTTGCGGACCTCGTCGCGCAGCTCGTCGACGATCTTCTCCCCTTCCGGAAGGGCGGCCTTGAGCGCTTCCTCGCGCGCAGCCAGCGCCGGGCCCTTGGCGTAGTCGGTGCCGGCGTAGAGCGCCGCCTCCAGGCCGGCGCGCGCGGACTCCCTGCGGCATTCCGCGTCGCCCCGCTTGCGGACGGTGAGGCCCCGGTAGAGGTGGCCCAGGCTGTAGTTCACCCCGAGCATCAGGCGCTGCTTCTCGGCGGCGACGGTGGTCGCGTCGGTCGTCACGTCGGTCGTCGCTTGCACCAGATTGACTCCGCCGAAGCGGCCGAACAGCTCGGGTCCGATCAGCACGTCCGCTTCGGCATCGGCGACGCCGTGCAGGAACTTGCACGCGCCGGCCGCCTGCCTGCGCAACGCCTCGTCCCGGTCCGATTCCCGCGCCACCGCGGCGGCCGGAAACGACAGCACGGCCGCCAGCGCGGCGGCTCCCATCGGCACCGCCATGCGAGATTCCTCCTACGTCCGACGTTCAGAAGAGGAGCGGAGGGTGGCCCACGTGCAACAGCTTCTCCCGTGCTCCGTCGCCGTCCGTGAGCCGGATCTCTACCATCGCCCCGCGAAGCGTGGTGGTTCGGATGGGGTGCTGCTGCTGGACTTCGCCGTCCAGTGTCTGGCCGATGACTCCCACCTGCCTGCAGGCGATGAGGCCGAAGGCGCACCGGTAGAGCGGAACTCCCTCGTGCGCATGCTCGAGGTTTTCATAGGGGACGAAGCCCACGGTGACGTGGTCCTCCATCGCCTTCAAGTAGGGCGAGTTCCGGATGGCCATGACCAGGCGGTCGAACCGCTCGAGCGAGGAGGCGGTGATGCGCAGCTGCTCGGCCACGTTGTCTCGCGAGGTGGTCGCCTTGGCCACCTCCGCCGCGGAGCGGACGTAATCCTGTTGCAGCTTGAGCAGGTCCAGGCTCAGGCCCGCATCACCCTTCGCGCCATTGGCCATGGTGTCGATCGAGCGCACGTCGCGCTCCAGCCGCGCGATGCGCGAGTGGAGGTCGATGCCCCGCTGCGCGAGCGACAGCTCCATCTCGCTCATCTCGGCGAGTTGGTGGTTGGTGGTGAGGTACCGCTCGCGGTCCACCATTTTCGCGGCGAAGAGCGCGTCCTCGCGGGTGCGCGCGAGCCCGGCATAGGCGCGGTTCGCGACGACGACCTCCTCCTGGGACACGACGTATTTCGCGCGCAGCGCGAGGAGGAGCGACAGCTCCTGGGCGCGGGCGGAGCGGTCCAGCCGCAGGGCATTGCGGAACTGCTGCTGGAAGACGAGCTGCTGCGCCAGCATCCGCTCCGCGTCGTCGAGCTTGGCCTGCAGGTCGCGCCGCTCGCCGGCGAGCCGGTCGCGCCCCGCCGTCTGCTCCGCCAGCTGGACGCTCAGGCGCAGCACCCGCTCGTCGGTGGGCGAGAGGATGGTGGGCGCCACCCACCGGCGGCTGAAGACGAAGAATCCCTGGAGCGACAGGTACGAGAGGAGCCCGGCGAGGATCGCCGCGAGCACCGCGATCCCGGCCACCTTGTACGCATTGACGGCGGCAGTGTTGAACCGAGCGACGATCCGATCCCGCATTGACTGCTCCTTTTTCCTTTATGCGGCCGCGGGGACGGGCGAGAGGACCGGGGCAGGAGCGGCCGCGCGGCGCGTCTCCCAGTTGCCCGAGTCGAGAGTGAACAGCGCGAGGGGCGTGAGCAGCAGGTAGCTGACCGGCATCACCAACGCCATGGGCAGGAAGGAGAACGCCGGCACGCGCTGCGACTCGGGGAGCTTGCGCGTCTCGATGCGGTAGACGAGGCCGAGCAGCGCAACCACCCCGAGATGGAAGGTGATCACGTCCCAGAAGAAGCCGGTGATCAGGTTGTGCAGGATCACCACCGGGTAGGCGACGATCAGCGCGAGCACCGACAGGTAGTGCAGGCACACCACCGGGTGCAGCCGCCAGGCGTGGGTCAGCCCGCCCATGAAGTCGACCAGGTTCGAGCGCCGCCACCGCAGCTGCTGGGCGAAGTAACCGCTCAGCGTTTCGGGCGCCGCGGTGTAGCAGAAGGCGTCCAGGGTGAGGACGGTCTTGTAGCCCGCCTTGACGATCTGCCGGGTGAGGAACCGGTCCTCGCCGTACTTGATGGCGACGCCGGCGATGTTGCGGTCCTCGAGCACGTCGTGGAGCTCGAGCAGCACCTTGCGGCGGTACGCGGTGAGGCAGCCGGTCAGGCACATCACCGTGCGGAAGACGCGTTCCAACTCCTTGAGCCACTCCTGTGAGAAATAGAACTTCACCGCCACCATCCGCGTGAGCCAGTTGCGATGCTGGCCCTGAACGAAGGTGCGCCCGCCCACCGCGGCGATCTCGGGGCTGACGAACCGCGCCACCAATTCGCGCACGGCGCGCGAGTCGGCGATCACGTCCGAGTCCACCGAGATGACGATCTCCGCGCTGGTCGCGAGGACCGCCCGGTTGATGGCCTTGCGCTTGCCCAGGTTCTCGGCGTTGCGCACCACCGTGACGCGCCGGTCGACCTGCGCCGCCCGCAGTGCCCAGGTGTAGCTGTCGTCGGTGGAACAGTCGTCCACCACCACCACCTCGAGCTTTTCCCGGGGATAATCCTGCTGCGCCAGGCTGAGGATGGTGCGGTAGATGCCCTCGCCCTCGTTGTAGACGGGCACGATGATGGCGACCGTCGGTTCGAGCGAAGGATCCTTCCGGTCGACGGCCTCTCCGCGCACGCGGCGCAGGAATGGTCCGAGGACGTAACGATTCATCAGGACGAGCAGGCACAACAGTTGAACCGGCAAAAGGTCCATCGCCACTTCCGGCTCGCCCCGCTCCCGACTCGACCCCTTGTCGGGTTCCGAACGACGCCGCCTCCCCTCCCTGAGCGCGGATGGAACGTGCGTCGGGCACGGACGAAGGGCAAGGGGTTGCCTGCCCTCGTCGCGCCTGGAGCGGTGCCGGAATCCGTCCGGCCTGAAAGACGCGGCGCCGCCGATCAGGGCGCCGGCTGGATCTCGCGCACGCTCAGCCAGCGGAAGTCGACGTCCTCCGCGCTGTCCCACCGGAAGGTGGCGATCGGGCCGCCCCAGGCGATGGGCATTCCCGGGGCGCTGGCGCCGCAAGCGCTGGCGTCGCCGCCGAAGGTGCCGTCGTCCGTCATGTCGTAGACCTTCGACCAGGTGACGCGGTCCGCGCTGTCGTTGAGCCACAGCTCCATCTTCACCGCGGTCTTGCCGGCCACGGTCGCGTTGCGCAGCACGGTCTTGAAGCCGACCCAGCGGCTCATGATGGAGCTCGTCGCCTGCAGGTACGACGCGTTCCGGTAGCTCACGTGCCACGACTCCTTCTCGAACCGCACGCGCCCGTCGTAGTGAAGGCCGCCCTTGTACGAGGAGCCTTCGCAGGGGATGGGCGCGCTGTGGTGGCCGCCCCGCGCGTACCAGGTGAAGTTGTCGGTCGGCAGCGAGGCGGAATTGACGCGCACGAAGCCGGTGATCTCGACGTTGCGCCAGTCGTTCGGCGCCAGCATGTAGCCTTGCGCCGCGAGCTTGAGGCGGTCGTAGCTGGCCGGCTGCTTGTACCCGGTAGAGGTGAACACCTCCATGCGCACCTGCGCGCTCTTCATCTTCCAGGACCCGTCGCCGTTCGGTGTGATGGTGTTCTGCGGATTGAAGCGCGAATCGGTGCGCGGGTCGGCCGGCATCGACCAGGACTCGCCGCCCGGGAGGGAGGGGTAGAGCCTCGTGACGCCGAACGCGTCGACGGGCGGTCCCGATGCGGGCGGCGGGGAAGCCGTCGGCGGGGAGGGGGGCGGAGCGGGCGCGGTCGGGATTGGGCTCGCGTCGACGCGCAGCTCGGCCACCGCCACGCCGGGCTGCGCGGCGTCGGCGTCGATCGCGAGCCGCACGAAGCGGCCCTGCGCGGCGGTCAGCGGCTGCCGCTGGCAGCTCGCGCCCACGCCGTCGCTCGGCGGCGCATAGCTGGCCCCATCCTCCGAGACGGATACCTGATACCGGGTAGCAGGCACCCCTGCCCAGGCGATCGCCACCGCGTCGACCTGCTGGACCGTCCCGAGGTCGAGAACGATCCAGCACGCGCTCGTGCAGCTCCAGGAAGTCGCCGGGTTGCCGTCGAGGGCCAGGGCTGGAGTACCGCCGCTCGCTCGGACCGCGGCGCCTGCGCTCCCGCCCGCAAGCTGCGAGCACTCCTGCACAGGAGGAGCGGTCTGCTGTAGAGGAGGAGCGCCGCCGCCGCACGCAGCCGCGCAGAAGGCCGTACCGATGAAGAAGTAAATGCCTCGTTGCATTCTCGCCTCGCTCGGGTGGGCGAATGGAAGTGCCCCGACCACCCGGTCTCCACTCGAACGAGCGCGCGGCCGGATGTCCTTTGACCAACAGCGCGCCCGGCGAGAATTCATCCGCGGGCGCGTCGACTCTGTAGGTGCAGGTAGGTCAGCGGGTGCGGAGGAGAGCAGCGTGCGCCTCGGCATCGGCCAGCGCGCGATTGAAAGCGGCGCGGGAGCCCGGCTTCATCCGGGTCTGCAGCGACCGCAGGGTGGCCACCAACTCGTCCGCGCTGCGCGCCAGGATCTCCGGGCGGCGGTCGTCCGCCGAGGGCTTGCCGGAGCCGGGCGCGTCATGGCCGTCGCGCCCGCGGTGCAGCTGGACCGCGTTCTGCACGCGCTCGGCGATCACGTCGAAGTCGGGGGACGGCTTCTGGATGTAGTCCACCACGCCGATGCGCAGCGCATCGACCGCCGACGCGAGCGACGGATACGCGGTCATCACCACGCAGGCGCAGCGCGGCTGCCGTTCGCGGATCTGCTTGATCAAGTCCAGCCCGTCGGCGCCCACCAGGTTGCGATCGATCAAGGCGCAGGCGAACTCCTGATGGTCGAGGAGCCGCACGGCGCGCTCGGCGCTCTCCGCCACGGCCAGGCTGAAGCCCGCCGCGCCCAGGGCCCGTTCCAACACGCGCAGCACGATGCGCGCGTCGTCGACCAGCAACACGGCCGGGCGGCGGATCGGCGACACTGCTTGAGCGCTGGGCAGAGGTACGACCTCCCCGCCGATGATGTAACAGCCGCCCTCGGGTGTTCCGCAAGGCGCTCCAGGTAAGACGCCGGACACACCTGCCTCCGGCCAACGCATCAGCGTTTGCCGAGCAGCTCCAGCGCCGAGAGCGCGAGCACCGTCGCTCCGGTGCGGATGGTAGGCTCCCGGTCCGGAGCGAAAGTCGCCGAGTGCAGCGAAGGAAGCGGCGCCCCCGACCGCTGCGCCGCGGCGTACTTCCCCGGTTCCACGGCGCCCACCCGCAGCAGCACCGACGGTACCCCGGCCGCCTTGCCGAACTCGCCGAAGTCCTCGGCGACCATCTCCGGTTTGCCCTCGAGCACGTTCTCCTGCCCCAGCTCGCGGGCGAGCATCGCGCCCAGGCGCCTGGTCACCGCCGGATCGTTGAAGGTCGCGTTGGCGCCCTCGCCGGTGCGGATCTCGGGTTCGCGCGGGGCCGCCGCGGCGGCGGCCTCCGCCTTGGCGATGCGCGCGATCCCGTCGAGGAGCTGCTTGCGCACTTGCGGCGTATACGAACGGACCGTGATCTGGAGGTGGACCTCGTCCGGGATGATGTTGTGCTTGTTCCCCCCGTGGATCGATCCGACGGTCACCACCGCCGGCTCCAGCGGATCCTTCTCGCGGGAGACGAGCGTCTGCAAGGACAGCACGGTGCGGGCCGCGATCACCACCGGGTCGACCGTCGTCTCGGGCTTGGCGCCGTGCCCGCCGCGCCCGAAGATCGTCACGTCCACCGAGTCCACGTTCGCGAGCGCGTAGCCGGGGATCCAGGCGACCCTTCCCGCGGGCAGGTCGGAGCTGTCGTGGATGGCCACCGAGAAATCCGGCTTGGGAAACCGCTCGAAGAACCGGTCG
>Ga0137415_10006598_pt1 | contig 11504 bp, 13 predicted proteins | sample CZODoug3_1_1_16f_FD_183082 | JGI IMG/M metagenome (GOLD analysis project Ga0137415, IMG submission 183082) | Vadose zone soil fungal communities from Angelo Coast Range Reserve, California, USA - CZODoug3_1_1_16fungal (Hybrid Assembly) | ecosystem: Environmental > Terrestrial > Soil > Vadose...
CGGGCTAAGTCCCGATTGGTCGTGCGGTCTCAATGGGTCGGCGCAACACCAACTCGAAACCTCCTTGTAGGGTCCCACAACAACTAAAAATCGTTAGCGAGTTTTGATTCAAGCGGAACACCGCCCTGGCTAGGTCTTAAATTGAGTGCAGGCGGACAGATCGGTTCTCTAGGGGGAAGTATTGTCGGATCAACTGATTAGAAGGTGTTGCATCGACCGGTTGAGCTGGCACGCATTACCGGACAATTGGTTTTAGCTTACCGCAGTGATGAGACCACTGACGGATGACCGCCTACACGGTTTCTAGGCCGACTTCTCCTTCGTGCTTGGAGCCGGCTTTGCCGACCCAGACAACGCTACAGCGCTCGGGGCTGGGTATCTCTTCGTCGACGATAAGTTCGACCAATTGGCCGCGCTTAAGGTCGAAGCTTCCGCGCAGCCGGAAGCCCTCTTTCGAGGAATCGAGGACGAGGCAGGGGAGCCTCTTCGGCTTGCGGTCCAGATTGATTACCAGGCTGGCTCGCCTCTTCGACACCACACGCTTCGAGCGGCGGGCTTTGGAGACAGGAAAGCTAGGCATTCTTTCAACCACTGGTCTATAAGTAGTGATGGTACGCCCGGCATAGTTTCATTTGAAATGCGGAATGATGAATCGTGACGATAGTTTAATTCTCTAGACCTAGCCTGCCCATCCAAAATTGGCCACTAGTAACCTCTGCAGAATCAACACTTGCAAAAGTGTATCAAAACAAACAACTTGAACTCCCTTTAGAATCAACACTTGATGAAAAACAAGGGGAGGGTGACGAACCATCGTTAACCAGATTTCCGATGAGGAATCTGTCCTGGCCACCGCAATTCAGGGCAGAATTGATGGCCGGGTCCGCCCGTGCAGCCTATACACGGAAAAATCGCGCCGGTCCACGGTGAAGATCTTCCTTATGCCTTCGCGCTCTGCCACTCGAAGGAGCGCGGCATCAGCCACGTCCATGGGACGGTTGGCGTACTTGCGCATGAGTTCCCGGATTCGGGTAACATCCCCGGAATCAAGCGGAAGGAGTTGCAAGGCTCCGCGTTCCAGCATTTCCCAAAGGGCCTCTTGAGCGCGCGGCTGGCCAGCCAGCAGGTACATAGCTTCAGTCAGTGGGGGCCACACTGTAGCCATTGGCTCGCGAAATGTTTCCAGCGCCGCGACGCACCGGGAATGGTATTGGTCGTCCGCGTTGACCAGTGCCACGAGCGGCCCGGCATCGACTAGGATCAACGGCGGCTCCTGCGCCGCTTAAGCAGTTTGGCAAAGCGTCGGCCCGTCTGCATGGACCCCTTCGGATTCCCTCCATGGACCACTCCGATCAGGTCTTTCACAACCTCATATGGGGAAGCGACGGGCTCATGCCGCTCCGCCCATGCTTCAATCGCTTGACGAACGACTTCGGAAGTAGACAGCCGCTTCCGACGCGCGATGCGAGCAATGCGCTTGCGGGTTTTTTCGTCGATCCTGAGTGTGAGAGGGGATGCCATAAGATCGCCTCGCATTCCGTTCAGTGTATTACGGTCTGTAATACAGAGTCAAGTGGCGCGAACGGCGCGGCCCGCAACTATGGAGTTTTGGAGGAAGCCACTGACGGGGCAGCCTGTGCGGCTTCGCTCGGCCGTGTCACGTACACCGCCAGCAGCAAGCTAGCCCCCAGGAGCAGCGCCGCCAGATAGTACGGCGCTCCCGGCAAATGGAGCCCGTACCGCGGCGAAATGGCAATCGCGAAAACCTGCGTGAAGAGGACCGGGCCCGCCATCCCCGTAATCGCGCGAAGGGAATTAATAGCTCCTTGCAGCTTGCCTTGTGAAGATGGATCAACATGCCGCGCCATCAGCGACTGCATGGCGGGCGCCGCGATGCCCCACAACGCAATGAAGGGAATCACGGCTAGGATCATCCATCCACGCGACGCGAGAGCAAAGCCCGCGAAACCCATCGTGCCGAAAAGCAATCCGGAAAGGAGGCTGCGGCGTTCCCCGAATCGCTTCACGAACGGGCCAACGAGTGCGCCCGAAACAACCGCGGCGCATACACCGACCACGGCAAGGGAAAGCCCAACGTCGCGCCGGCTCCACACGTAACGATATTCGGTATAGAGCGCCCACATCGACGGAAGCGAGTTATGCGCGAGGTAGTAGAGCGTAGTGACCACGGAAAGTCCTGCTAGTTCCGTATGCGAGCTCAGCAGCCTGAGCGATCCCAGCGGATTCGCCATGTGCCACGCGGATTTGGCGCGGCGTTCCGGCGGCAGCGATTCCGGTAGCACGAAATAACCGTAGAGGGCGTTGCCAAAACTCAACGCTGCCGCGGCCCAAAACGGAAAGCGCAAATTCATGTTCCCGAGCCAGCCGCCCACCGCAGGCCCAATCACGAACCCCAATCCAAAAGCCGCGCTGACTAGGCCGAAGGGCTTGGCGCGCTCCTCCGGCTTGGTCACATCAGTGACGTAAGCGAACGCCGTTGACACGTTGGAAGTCGTGATGCCGGAAATGATGCGGCCCATCAGCAGCCATCGCAGCGACGGAGCCACCGCCATGAAAACGTAGTCGATGCTCAATCCGAAACATGAAATCAACATGACCGGACGCCGGCCAAAGCGATCCGACCACGCGCCCAGGACGGGCGAAAAAATGAACTGCATCGTGGCCCATGCAAATCCGAAATAGCCGGTGACGCTCGAAGCACGGGCAAAGTCTCCGCTCTCGAATTGCCGGATGAGGTCAGGAAGGACCGGCGCGATAATCCCAAACGCCACCATATCAAGCGCCACCATAACCAGAATGAAGACAAAAGCGGCCCTTCCAACGGTCGGCGTGGGAGTAGTGGTGGGTTCAGCCATCAGCAGCGCAGCCTGTTAGACTTCGAGAATCACCGGAAGGATCAGGGGCCGCTTGGAGGTCTGTTTGTTGATATAGCGCTTGAGGTCTACGCGAATTTTTTCCTTGATCACGCCCCAGTCCGATTTTTCCTCGGCGTTCGATTCCTCGACCGTCTTCATAATCACCTGTCGCGCCCCGACGATCAGTTCCTGGCCGTTGTCGCTCATCAATCCGCGCGTCACGATTTCCGGATGCGATTCCATCTTTCCGGTGTGCTTGTCGATCGCGATGATTGGCACGACGATGCCGTCTTCGGAGAGATGCTTGCGGTCGCGAATCACAACTTCTTCAATCTCTTCGAGCGAGCCGGAATCCACGCAAACGCGCCCAGCCGTCACCGGTTCAAGCCGGCGTGCGCCATCTTCCGTAAACTCCACCGGGCGTCCGTCTTCGACCAGCAGAATCTCCTGCGAAACAGAGCCCAATTGATGCGCCAGCGCCGCGTGCCGAAACAGATGCCGGTATTCGCCGTGCACCGGGATGAAATATTTCGGTTTCACGAGTTGCAGCAAAAGTTTTTGCTCTTCCTGGCTGCCGTGCCCGGAAACGTGGATCGTGCCCGCGGAATTGTCGTAATAAACCAGCGCGCGCCGCCGGAACATATGGTCGAGCATCCGGAAAATGGACTTTTCATTTCCGGGAATGATGCGCGCCGAGAGAATCACGCTGTCATTTTCGTCCACGGAAACAAAGCGGTGATTGTCCACCGCGATCCGTGAAAGCGACGACATCGGCTCGGCCTGGCTTCCACTCGCCAAAATAATGATGCGCTTCGGATCGAATCCGCGAATATCCTGTGGCCGCACCACCATTCCATCGGGGATGCGCAAAAGCTCCAGCGAATGCGCAATCTCCACGTTGTCGACCATGCTGCGCCCGACGAACGCTACCTTGCGGCCCACGCGCGAAGCAATGTCAATGACCTGCTGAATCCGATGAATAGACGACGCGAAGCACGACAAGATCACTCGCCGCGGCGCCGACCGGCACAATTCTTCGATCCGCGGAACGATGGCCCGTTCCGACGGCGTAAATCCCGGTCGCTCCACGTTCGTCGAATCGCTGAACATCGCCAGCACGCCTTCCGTTCCGTATTTTGCGAACGCGTGCAAATCAAACGGTGCGCCGCCCACGGGCGTCTGATCGATTTTGAAATCGCCCGTGTGAATCACCACGCCGAGCGGCGTGCGAATCGCCAGCGCCACGCAATCCACCGTGCTGTGCGTCACGGAAATAAACTCAATTTCAAACGGCCCGATCTCCACCAGCCGGCCCGGCATCACTTCGCGCAGCGTCGTCGAATCCAGAAGTCCGGCTTCATCCAGCCGTTTTTTCACCAGCGCCAGCGTGAAGCGCGTCCCGTACACCGGAACATTCAATTCGCGCAAGATGTACGGCAACGCGCCGATGTGATCTTCGTGCCCGTGCGTCAGCACAATCGCTCGCACCTGCGCGCGATTTTGCTTCAGATAAGTTATGTCGGGAATGACCAGGTCGACGCCGAGTAATTCGGACTCCGGAAACATCATGCCCGCGTCAATGACGATGATGTCATCACCCAGACGCAAGACCATCATGTTCATGCCAAATTCGCCGAGACCGCCGAGAGGAATTGCCGTGAGGGATTGCGAAGACTTGCTCAATGACGCGTCAACTCCGGGACGCAAACGAGAATCGTATCACAGTGGCGTCGACCATCAGTCTCCACGGCTAAAGGCGTGCGCGATGGCGACGAGAATAACAGCGCCCAGCGTGGCGGCTGCCAGCGAGTACAAAAAACCGCCGCCGAAGATTCCCAGCTTGGTGAAAATCCAGCCGCCGAGGTACGAGCCTATCAGTCCCAGGATAATGTCCGTGACGCAGCCGAAGCCGCGGCCGCGCGCGATTTTTCCTGCAAGCCATCCGGCAATCAGCCCAAGGAGAAGCCACGAGACGATACTGTGCGACTCGAACCAGACTCTAACCGTCCTTTGTGTAATCACCTGTTCGGCGAGCATAAGACCTCCTTCGAGAACAAGGATTGTATATGAGTTTGCGGTTCAGGCCAGCAAAGGAATGCTGGAACGGAAGTCTGTTTTAGGAAGAACCTGGCTGCTGCTGGGTCATGCAATGAATTGTGCCGAGGCCCAGCACCAGATCACGGCTTGCAATGCCGACGACTTCGCGGTCGGGGAACAGGCCGGCAAGAATGTTTAGAGCGGCGCGGTCGTTCGAATCGTTGAAAGTTGGAACCAGCACGATTCTGTTGGCGATGTAAAAATTCGCGTAGCTCGCCGGAAGCCGGAATCCTTCGAAATACACAGGCGCGGGCATCGGAAGCGTTTCCACGCGCAGCGCCCGGCCATCCTGGTCTTTCATCGTTTTTAGCAGCGCGAGATTTTCTTGCAGCGCGCCGTAGTTTGCGTCGTTCGGACTATCTTCCACGATGGTCACGACCGTTGACGGATTTACGAAGCGCGCCAAGTCGTCCACGTGGCCGTGAGTGTCGTCGCCAGCGATTCCGTTTTTCAGCCAAAGAATATTTGTCGCGCCGAAATATTCGCGGAAGACTTCGGCGTAATCTTGTTTGGTGAATCCCGGATTTCTCGCCTGCACTTTGCTGAGCAAACATTCTTCCGTGGTTAGCAGCGTTCCGCGGCCGTTCACGTCGATGCTTCCGCCTTCAAGGACCACGCGCCGGCCTTTGTGCAACGGCTGCCAAACGCGGCGCTTCAACTTTTGGTTTGCTTTGGTGACGACGGCGGCGTCTTTCTTGTAATTCGAATACTTGGTCCAGCCATTAAAAAGGAAATTGTTGTAGGCGACTTCGCCGGATTCATTCCGGACGCAGATGGGGCCGGAGTCGCGCATCCAGCCGCGATTGGTGGGCACGCGGAAAAATTGCAGGGCATCGAGATTTGCTCCAGAGTTTTTCAGGATGGTTCGGACGCGGGACTTGGCCGCACGATTTTCGACAAGGAGATAGACGCGCTCGACCTGGGACAAGTGCCGGACAATTTCGGCGAAAGCCCACGGAATGACCGCAAATTTCCCGGGCCAATCGGTTACCTCATGAGGCCAGCCGAGCCAGGTGGCTTCGTGAGGTTCCCACTCGGCGGGCATGTGAAAGCCGAGTGAAAGAGGAGTCGACGAAGGTCGAGCTTTAATCACTGGCTGGACCTCGACGGTGGCGGAGTGGACAGGCTGAAGCCTGCCCCACTGGTGGCATGCGAAAGCTGAGCGCCCGCGCCATTTTGCCTTGTGTGGATGGCTTCATTAGGAAAAAGAATTTAACACAGAGCTCACGGAGGACACAGAGCAGACAGAGAAGAGAAAGAACGGTGGGAACGAGGAACTCACGGAGAAACGCACGCTACTTGTCACCAAGCCAGCGGTTGAGGATTGGCTGGTAGGCGTCGATGCGGCGGTCGCGGAGAAAGGGCCAGTTGCGGCGGGTTTCTTCGCTTTTGGCAGGATCACATTCGACGACGAGGATTTCTTCCTTGTCGTTTGAGGCTTCGGCGACGACTTGGCCGAAGGGGTCAGCGACGAAAGAATTGCCCCAGAACTCGAGACCAGGGTCGCCATTCTCAGGTTTTCCTTCGAAACCGACACGATTGACGACGGCGGCGTAGACCCCGTTGGCAATCGCGTGGCCGCGCTGAATCGTTTTCCAGGCGTCGAGCTGGGCGGCGCCGAATTGCGCTTTTTCGTGCGGATGCCAGCCGATGCTGGTGGGATAGAAAATCACATTCGCGCCGCCGAGTGCGGTGAGGCGCGAGCCTTCGGGATACCACTGGTCCCAGCAGATTTGCACGCCGACGCGCGCGTAGCGAGTGTCAAAATTCGGAAAGCCGAGGTCGCCGGGAGTGAAATAGAACTTTTCGTAATAGAGCGGATCATCAGGAATGTGCATCTTGCGGTATTTACCCAGGAAGGAGCCGTCGGCGTCGAGCACCGCGCAGGAATTGTGATAAACGCCGGGAGCGCGGCGCTCGAAAAGGGAAACGACCAGCGCGACTTTCTTCTCTTTTGCGACTTGGGCGAGCTTTTCCGTGGTCGGCCCGGGGACCGCTTCCGAAAGATTGAAAAGGTCGGCGTTTTCCGTGCGGCAAAAATATTCGCCATGAAACAGTTCGTGCAGCGAAATGATTTGCGCGCCGCGCGCGGCGGCTTCGCGGATTTTGTCAATCGCTTTCGCGAGATTCTCATCCGCGTTCGCCGTGCATTTCATCTGCACGAGCCCGATACTAAATTTGTCTGCCATGAAATTTAGTTTAGCATGAGCCGGAAAGAAAATATTTGCGAGCGTTTTGTAGTATCTTTTGCACTGCGTTTGTAATATCAATCAGCATCATTGCGCGTTTGGATCGCTCGGCAGCACTTTATTTGTAATTCCAATTTTAGTTTCGTCGAGGAGAGGCGATGGCGAAGCAGAGAGAGAAGACTGTGACCGGGAGAGTGCTCCACGATCCAGTAAAAGACAAACTCCGGCCGATGTTTCCGCTGGATTTGTCCAAATGCCGCACCGTCGACGAACTGGTACGCGCGATGGGAGACACGGCGTTTACCGGACGGCAGATCGGCGATGCCGCCGACGTTTTCGAGCAAATGGCGCGCGACAAGGATTGTTTTGTGGTGATGACGCTATCGGGCGCGTTGACGGTTGGCAAGATGGGGCTGGTTTTTTGCGATCTGATTGAATCGGGCATCGTCAGGGCCATCGTCTCGACCGGCGCGCTCATGGCGCATGGACTGGTAGAAGCCACCGGTTACTCGCATTTCCGTTACAACCCCAATATGGGCGACAAGGAGCTTTTCCACGCCGGGTACAACCGCGTGTACGACTCGCTCGAGCCGGAAACGAATCTCGATCACGTCGAAGAAGTGATGGACCACATTTTCAACGCATGGGACGCGGAAGACACCGCGTGCAGCTGGAAGATTCACCGGCGCATCGGCGAGTATCTGCACAAAACGGCGCAAGGGAGAGGGATTCTGAAATCCGCTTTCGAGCACAACGTGCCAATTTTTGTTCCCGCCTTCAGCGATTCCGAGCTGGGCATCGATTTTGCGCTGCACAAGATCGCCCGGCAGAGGGATAAGCGCCCGCTGCTGCGCTTCGATCCCTTCCTGGATTTCGAGAAGTTTGCCGATACCATGCTGGCCACCAGGCGCATGGGGATTCTGACGATCGGCGGGGGAGTGCCTCGCAATTGGTCACAGCAGTTTGGGGTATACGCAGAACTGCTGGCGCGGCGCGGGTACAAGAAGCTGCCACTGAAGCGGTACAACTACGGCGTGCGCATTTGCCCCGAGCCGGTCCACTGGGGTGGCCTGAGCGGAAGCACGTACACGGAAGCCGTATCCTGGGGAAAGTTTGTGCCGCCGGAAGAGGGCGGGCGTTTCGCGGAAGTGTTCGACGACGCGACGGTGGCGCTGCCCTTGATCGCCAGGGCCGTGCTGGAACGCATCGGGTACTTCAAAAAGAAGAAAAGGGTTAAGAGGTCGAATGGGGCGCCGATTCGTAAGAGTTGATTGGGAGGTGAAGAAATGCCAAAAGCTAGCCTTGCGAAAAGCGAATCGTTGTATGGAGTGCATCCTGGTGTGGCGATGGTGCAGAAGTGGTTGGCGGAGCTAAAAGAAACAACGGGGCGTTCCATGGAAGAATGGATCGCACTGGTGAAGAAGGAAGGGCCGAAGGACGAGAAGTCCCGGCGCGAGTGGCTGAAGACCAAACACAAGATTGGTACCAATAGCGCCTGGTGGATCGCGGAGCGCGCGGAGGGAAAGGGCGGGGACGAAGACACGCCGGAAGTGTATTTGAAGGCCGCAGTTCGGTATGTGGAGGGGCAGTACGCGGGGCCGAAGGAGAAATTACGGCCGATTTACGATGAATTGCTGGCGCTGGGCAAATCGATGGGTAGTGACGTGAAGGCGTGTCCATGCAAAACGATTGTGCCGCTTTACCGCAATCATGTATTCGCACAGATCAAGCCAACGACGAATTCCCGGATCGATCTCGGTTTCGCACTGACACACTACAAAGGAAAATTGCCGAAGCGGCTGATCGATACGGGCGGTCTGGCGAAGAAAGACCGCATCACGCACCGTATGGAAATTACGGCGCCAGAGCAGATCGACGGCGAAGTAAAGAAGTGGCTGAAGACAGCTTATGACCTGGATACGTAGACGCGTTCTACGGAATTTCGATTTGCGTGCCTGCTCCCGCGTAAAGGTAATCATCGCCGAAGGCTTTTTGCAGACGTAGAAACGCCGGTTCGCCGGTGCAGTGGCCTGGGGCAACTTTTTCGAGTTTCCATTTATTTTTGAGCGAATCGACGAGGACGTCGATCTCGGGCACAGGTGTCCGGACGAGGTGCAGGCCGCCGAAAACGATGTACGGGTGCGGGTCTACTGCGCTGGCGGCTTGTAGTATCTCCTCGATGCCGGAATGCGAGCAGCCATCGACCAGAATCAGTCCGTGAGGTCCTTTGATGGCAAGAGTGAGCTCGGGGAGCTCGAGGGTGCGCGGAATCTTGGAAACGGTGTACAGCAGAAAAATACCTGGAGCGACTTCAGTCAGTTTATCGACGAGGATGAAGTTGCCCGTAGCGTAGAGTTTGCCGGAGCGGAGATGTTCGGGATAAGTTCCGTCGAAATAACGCATTTTGACGGGTAGGGAAGGCTCGGGCCGGTAGAACACTTGAGGAAATTCTGAACCGCCAAAGCCGTTGTCGCCATCGGCGGGGACGTAAACGGTGACGTCCGGTTTGATCTTGAGTAGATACTTAAGCCCGGTAGCGTGATCGGTGTGACGGTGAGAAATGACGGCGAAGTCAATCTTTGTAAGGTCAACGTTGAGGGCCTTGACGTTGTGCTCGAAGATTTCCGGGTTGTTGCCGGTGTCGAACAGGATGCGCTTGCCGTCGTGCTCGACGAGGGCCGAAAAGCCCCAGTCTCTGGTGACAGCTTTGTTATCGGAAAACGCGTCGTAGAGAATCGTGACGCGATCCTTGGCAACAGCATGACTGGAAATTGTAAGCAGGAAAAAAGCTGCGGTGAGCCCGAAGAGTCCGCGAATGGGTTTCATCGAGAACCTCCCAGGAGAAGATTTGGCAAAGCCATCTAATCGTCTTCGCCGATGAGGATGGCGGCGCCGAGGACGGTGGTCCAGAGGCCGCGCTTGTCACCGACGGCGGATTGCGTGACGTTCATAGTGCGGACGATTTTGTTGGAGATGCGGTAGACCTCTTTTTTTTCGTCGAAGGACAAGTCCGGATCAAATTCCACGTTTAAAGTGGTCGCGAGCATTTCGGCGGCCAGCTCTTCGGCGTATTCGCCGGCAACTTCCTCGGTTTCACCGAAGGAATGATGCTCAGACAAATACCCGTACATGGATTTGTCGCTGGGAAGCGCGAGGCCGATGCTGGCGGCGATGAGGCGGTGCGCTTCCTTGGTGGAATTCTCGCTGATGACGGTAAACGCGACCTGCCCGGGCTTCATATGCTTCAGCCCTTCGCTGCGAGAAATCAATTTGCAGTTGGGAGGAAAGATGGAGGAGACGCGGACGATATTGCATGCCGCAATGCCCGCGTTCCGGAGGGCGAGCTCAAAGCTCGAAAGTCTTTCACGATGTTTACCGACGCCTTTGGTGAGGAAAATCTTCTTAGCAACGAACGCCATGGTGCCGGTTTGCCGTGCCTCCGTGATTAGTGTGGGAGCGAAAAATCCAGCCGCTGTGAAAAAGTAACAAGAAGGTATTGCAGTGTCAATTCAATTCCGACCCCCAAACGCAGAGAGAGCGGCGAAATTATGAACGTGGGATGACAAGTCCGGCGGAAGCGAAGGGGTCATTCGCCAGCGACGTGGCGAAGAAATTTTCCGAGAGGTTTGCAGAGCGCCAGGATTTTTCCTAGGTCGTCCGCGGTGAAGTCCGGGCCGGCGGTGTGCGGATTTGCGCCCTTGCGGCTGACCTGAATGACGCCGATAACCTTGCCGTCGAGAAGAATCGGCGCGCTGATCATTTTCTGGATTGTGCCAGAGGATCCGTCGGAGATTTTTATGCTCTCGAAAACCGTGGCGTGGCGCGTGGAAGCAAAATTATTCTCGATCTCGGGCCGGCTCTCGCGAGCCGTGCGTGCGGAGAGGGCCGAATTACTCGATAGCGGAACAAAACCGACATTTTTCAGGGCTTCCGGGACCAGGAAATGCAAGTGGCGCCAGCGCGAGGAAACCGCCAAGATGGCAACCTCGTCATTTTTGACACCGAGATTCCTAGCGATTTTTTCGGACACGGTCGAAAGAGAAATCAGCATTGCGCCCCCTTCTTCCGTGCCGAGGGCGTTGGCAATCCGCTCCATCTCCGAAACCAGATTCAGGGTTGTGCTCATATTCGAGGAAAAGTATTGTTGCGCCGAAGCCAGGAGAGGTTTAGGCCCAGCGAATTCGATCCATCACGTACTATTTTCGGACACTAGGGCCCCAGCCGCAAGAAGATTTCGAATTGTTTGTGCTTGCAGAAAGAACAGTCCAACTTGCAGCGCCGCAATCATGTGCCTATACTGATCTCGCCGCGGTTCTCAACGCTCCTTCGGAATCAATCAGTG
>Ga0137415_10006599_pt1 | contig 11504 bp, 7 predicted proteins | sample CZODoug3_1_1_16f_FD_183082 | JGI IMG/M metagenome (GOLD analysis project Ga0137415, IMG submission 183082) | Vadose zone soil fungal communities from Angelo Coast Range Reserve, California, USA - CZODoug3_1_1_16fungal (Hybrid Assembly) | ecosystem: Environmental > Terrestrial > Soil > Vadose...
ACGGCCTCCCGGCCGCGCGGGTTCCTCGACCAGGGTGACCGCGCACAGGTCCAGCCCGCCCATCTCGCGGGCCTGGGCCACCGCGCAGTCCGCGGCCTGCGCCACCGTGGTGGTGCGATTCAGCTCCTCGAGGGCGCGGAAGAAGCGGGCCTTCTCCTCTTTCTCGCTGCGCACGGCGGCCAGCAGGCGCTCGCCTTCCATCGCGCGCACCACCTCGCCGGCGAGCGAGGTCAGCACCTGCTCCTCGGCGGGCCCGAAGGAGGCCTCGCGATCGGCCACCAGCGCGCCGAGGACGCGCTCCTGCCGGTCGCGCAGCGGCACGCCGCAGAAACAATGGGCGGGCGCGGGTCCTTCGTAATGTGACAAAGCGGGGCCGTCGCCCTGCAACAGGACGGGACGGGCCGCGGCGAGCACGGCGCCGAGCGCGCCCTCGCGCGTAGGCAGCGGGCCCCTGAAGAGCCGGTCGCTGCGGGAGATGGAATCGCGCAGGCGGACCGTGGCTCCGTCGGGCGAGAGCAGGAAGACCGCGACGGTGTGCGGCTGCAGCGCGGCGGCGGCGACCGACAGCGCGCCCCGGACCGAGTCCTCGATCTCCGACACGGCGGCGAGGAGCTGTCGCTCGGGATCGGTCTGGGCCGTGGCGACCAGGCGGAACTCGCGCGCGCTGCGCTCGGCGTCGGCCACGCGGCGGCGCACCGCCCCCTCTTCCGCGGTCCGCGCTGCGCGCAGGCGCGCGGCGAGCACGCCGTGGTAGAGCGCGGCGAAGACCGCGGAGAATCCTGCGTGCGCGGCGAGCAGCGGCCAGCGCAGGGGCAGCGCGCCCTGGGCGAGGAAGAGCCCAGCGTCCAGCCCCAACAACCATCCCAGCGCCGGCAGCGAGAAGCGCAGCGGCAGCGCCAGGGCGTAGCCGGCGGCCAGGAGGTACATGAGAGGGTACAGGGGACTCGACAGGCCGCCGCCGAGCTGCGCCAGGCCCAGCGCGCCCACCGCCGAGAGCGCGCACGACTCCACCGTCCAGCGCGCGGGCGCCCGCGCTCCGCTCAGCTTGCGCCTCGCCTGCCGCAGCGCCGCCCACACGCCGGCGGCCACCAGGAAGGCCCAGGAGGCGATGCGGAGACCTGTCTCTGCGGACTGCGCGAACGCGCCCTGCATGAGCAGCAGGGCGAGCGCGAGCACCGCCGTGGGCATGGCGGAGATGCTCACCCAACGCCGCGCCCGCCTGCTCCAGTGCTCCGCCATGCGCGCGCCTCACTCGAATTTGACGAGCACCTCGTCGGGACGGACGAAACCGAGCTGCTCGCGGGCTTCCTTCTCCAGGACGCGCGGGGCGATGGGCGACGAGAGCGCCCGGATCCGGCGCTCCAGCCGGGCGTTGTCTGCCCGCAGCGCCTGGTTCGCCGCTTCCTGCCTGGCGATGTCCTGATCGAGCCTGCGGAGCAGGCGCACCCCGCGGGGGTCCGCCAGCGCCGCGGCCGCGATGGCCAGCGATGCCACCGCCGCTCCCGCCACCAACGCCCGCGGCCCACGAATGATCGAGAGGTCCATCGCGCGGCAGCGTTCCACGCACCACCGCACCCAGCAAGAAAACCACCCCCACATCCAACTACCTGACACAATCAATCGCTCACACCTGCAGGCGGGCCCGGGCGAAGGCATCCAGGCGGCCCCAGCGGCCCGGGATGTCGAGCAGCTCGAGGTGGCTGAAGGGCTCGGGGAGCGCGGGGTCGACGATCAGGTGCTGCCCGTCCGAGTCGAGGCCGAGCAGCGCCCTCACGAAGAGCAGCGGCGCCCCGGTGGCCCAGGCCTGCGGGCTGCAGGCGGTCGGGTATTCGACCGGAAACCTGGTGGCGGCGCGCCGGTAACCGGCGAAGGCCTCGGGCAGGCGGTGTGGGAACAGCTCCGTGGCTTCCAGCATCGCCCGGCAGATGCGCGCGGCCTCGGCGCGGTAGCCGTAGCGACGCAATCCCCAGGCGATGATCGAGTTGTCGTGGGGCCAGACCGTGCCGACATGGTAGCCGATCGGGTTGTACGATCCTTCCGTGTCGGCCATGGTACGGACGCCCCAGCCGGAGAACAGTGCTTCGCTGAGGAGGTGGCGCACGCAGCATTCAGCCTTGTCGGCGTCGGCGATCCCGCTCCACAGGAGGTGGCCGATGTTGGAGGTGAGCGAGTCCACCTTGCGCTTCTGCCCGTCGAGGGCGAGGGCGAAGAAGCCGCGATCCTCGATCCAGAAGTCCTCGTTGAAGCGGCGACGCAACGCCGCGGCCTGCTGCTCGAGCTCGGCCGCCCAGGCCGGATCCCCCCAGACCTCGCGGGCCAGGCGCGCCGTCCTCCGCTTGGCGTCGTACGCGTAGCCTTGCAGCTCGCAGGTTGCCCGCGGCGCGGGGGCGAGGGTGCCGTCGGCGAACACGACCGAGTCCCAGGAGTCCTTCCAGCACTGGTTCTCGAGACCAGTCTCCTTGTTGCGCCGCTCGTACTCGATGTACCCGTCGCCATCGCGATCGCCATACTGGTCGATCCACGCGATCGCGGCGCGCGCCTCGCGCTCGAGCGCGCGGGCGAGGGCGGTGTCGCCGGTCCAGCGCTCGTACTCCTCCAGCAGCACCAGGAAGAGGGCGGTGGCGTCCGCGCTCCCATAATACGGAGACTGCGGGCGCTCCTCGAAGGCCGTCATCTCGCCGAGGCGCAGCTCGTGCAGGATCTTTCCCGGCTCCTCGTCCCGGAACGGATCGTCCACCCGACCCTGGAACAGGGCCAGGAGCCGCAGTGTGGTGGCCGCCAGCTCCGGGTTGTACGGAAGGGCCTGGAAGCTCGTGATGAGGCTGTCCCGGCCGAAAATGGCCATGAACCAGGGCAAGCCCGCCGCCGGGAGCGCGCCCGGGAAGATCTCGGTGCGAAAGCGCAGCGCCGCCAGATCGACCAGGCAGCGCTTGTAGGTCAGCTCGAGCGGTCTCCAGGACGAGACCAGCCTGGGCGCCGCGGCGATCCAGTCCTGCACGCTCACGCCGAGGTCGCGGCGCGCGCCGCGCTCGTACACCATCGCGCCTCCGTCACCGCGGCCGAGCCGGGGCTTGGCGACCACTTCCACCCGGGTGGTCCATTCGCCTTGCGGGTCGAGGCGCACACGGAACACCATGCCGTCCTCCCGGATCTCGGCCGGCTGGTTTGCGGAGATCACGGTCTGCCGTTCGAAGCCCTCGCGCCGGTACCCGAGGACGAGCTGACCATCCGTCACCCGCCGGTAGAGCTCGCCCTTCTTCTCCAGCTTGTCCTTCACCTCGAAGAGATCGGCGAAGTCGGCGGCCGCCTCGAGGCGCACCTCGAGCTCCATCGGCTTCCGGCAGTGGTTGGCGAGCGTGATGTCCTCGGAGAAGCCCCGGCCCACCGCGCGCTGGCGCACCACCGAGAGGTGCGAATCGACATAGACCGTCCCAGTGGCCATCGCGGCGAAGAACTGGACCTTGAAGTAGGCCACGTCGTCGACCGAGAGCAGCGTGGGCCGCAGGCCGTTCACGGTGAGGACCCAGCGTGAAAGAAAGCGCGTGTCGTCCAGGAACAGGCCGTGGTTCTCGGTCGGCGTGGCCTCGAGATCGCCCTGGCGATCGCTCACCACGAACTCGTTGCCGTCCAGGATGCTCACCGTGCCGGCAGGCATGGCTCAGTCCGCCTTCTCGCCGGCGAACGGGCCCGCGACATGCAGCCCGAGGATTGCCCGGATGGCGAAGTCCAGGTCGCCCTGGAGATCCAGATCGCCCCGCAGGACAGCGACCACCGGGTTGAGCCGGCCGCGCAGCAACGCGCGCACGGTCTCCTCGCCGTCGACGATCGCGGTGGCAGCGGCGACGCCGTCCCCGGGCAGGAAACGGGCTTGGCCCTCCTTCACCTCCAGGATGCCCACGGCCTTCCCCACCACCTGCACGCGCAACCGGCCGGTGAGCCCTACGAGGCCAGGGGCCGGCCGGAAGTCCCCTTCCCGTGCCACCGCCGCCTCGGGCGCCGTGCTCGTCGTCCCCGCCATGGGTGTGCCTCCCTCGGCGGGTAAAGTGACGTCGGGCCGTCGCTGGCGCAGCCCCTCGAGTGCAGGCCCGGCTCAGCGGGATTCGAAGGATTGTTCCAGCTCGTCGAGAAGGAGCTCGTAGACGCGGCCGGAGACCTTCTCGAGGAACTCCTCGCCGTCGGGCATCTCGTCCTTGGCGGCCGCGTCGTGGCCGCGGCTGCGGGTGCGCTTGGCGGTGTGGATTCCGTCGGAACCCGGCAGGCCCTCCCCGTCGGGGAGCCGGAAGTCGGGCGCGGGGCGGCTCAGGTTCAAGGTCTCCATCGCGGGTCCCGTCCGATAGCTGTGCTCCGCGTGCAGCGCCTCGCTCTCCGCGGTGCGCACGTCGAGGTTCTTGCGGCCCTTCTGCAGCACGTGGGTCAGCTCGTGCGCGAGCAGCTTCTGCCCTTCCTCGGTCCCGGGGCTGAACTTCCCGGGCGCGAAGAAGATGTGGTCCTTGACCGTCACCGCCTCGGCCGCGTAGCGGCTGGTGATCTGCGCCGCGCCGGGCCCCACGTGCACGCGGACGCCACCGAAGTCGCCACCCAGGAACTGCCCCATGCGGGCCTGCGTGAGCGCGTCGAGGCGGCGCGGCTCATCCAGCGCGGAGCCGAGCCGCACCCGCTCCGGCCGCAGCTTGCCGTCGGTGCCGTCGCCGTCGGTGGCCGCGCGGAAGAGGTGCTGCATCTCTCCGAAATCACGCTGGCCCGCCTTGTGCGCGACCTTCGCCGTCCGGTTGCGCGGCGACTCCACCACCTCGAGGTCTCCCTTCCCCTCTCCAGGCGTGAGGCCGTGCATGCCCGTCTCGGCGTAGTGCATCGCCTTGCCGAGCAGCCCGGCGCCGGCGTGCGCCACGTGGTGTACGCCTTCGGAGAAGTCCTCCAGCCTCTGGGACATCCGCCCGAAGAAGCCCCGCTTGCCCCGGCGCGGCTCGCGGCCGCCCGGCTCGGACCCTGGATTCTCGTGCCCACCGCGCGAGCCACGCCCACCGCGGCGGTGCCGGCCGCCCCTGCGCGCTGCGCTGTCCGCGGGAAGGAAGGGCCCGAATACTTCCGAGAACAGGTTCACGCCTTCGCCGGACCCGATCCAACCATCGATCGCGGCGGAATCGATCCCCTGCCGGTCGTGGTCGGGACGCTCGCCCCGGTCCGCTCCCCGGTCCGCGAAGACGCGTCCGTCGTCGATGCCTCGGAGCACCTCGTCGACGAGATCGCCTTCCGCGCGCGGTGCGCGGCGTCCGCCGGGCAGGTGGCGCGGATGTCCGGGATGCTTCTCACCCTCGCGGGCTTCCTTGGACTCGAGACCGCTCAGGCCGGAGACGAAGCGGCGGAAGTGACCGCGGATCTCCACCAGGTTTTGCTGCAAGGCGGCTGCCTTCCCCGCGAGCGCCGGCTCGCCCGATGCGGCGCGGGCTGCTTCCGTCACCGTCGCGCCCGCGTGCGCGCTCAGATCCTCGAGGGACTGGATGCGTTCCGCGGCTTGCGCGCCCTGGTCCCGCTCGAGCAGCGATCTGGCCGCCTTCGCCGCCGCACCGACTGCCCCCCCGAAGTGCGCCACCGCCAGGGCGGCGTCCTCCACCGCGGCGTGGGCATCGGAGTGAGCGCCGCCGCGATATGCCGCCTCGGCCTCGCCACCGGCGGCACCGCGCGGGTCCTCCAGGTGCGTCCTATCCGGATGCTCGAGCCCGACGTGCTCCTCGCGGTGGTGGTTCTCCACGTGCCGCTGGGCGCCGAGGTGCAGCGCCTCTTCCAGGAGGTTGCGACCCTCGTGGAGCCCCTTGTTCCCGCGCGCGGCTGCCTGCAGGGGGGCGTGCAGGCGATCATCCTCCTCTGGCTCGCGGGCGACGTGCGCGTGCTTCCCCCCAGCGTGGTGCTTCAAGTGCTCCGGCTCCGGAGCATGGTGTATCCGCTCGTGCCGCTTCGGCGCGCCCTCCGGCCGCACGCCGGGGATCAGCTCGAGCCCGCCTTCGACCTTGCCGACGCGATCGTCGAATTCCCGGGCGAGGTGAATCCCTTCCGCGAGATGATTGCGAGCCTGCTCCGCCCGATCGGCGACGTGAGCCAGGTATGCGCCCAGCTCGGTGTCCGTGCCGAGCACACCGGCGCCTTGACGGGCGAGAGCGACTGCTTTCTCCAACCCTCCTTCGACGTGGCCGGCGTACTGGAGCCCCTTGGCGACCGTCCCGTAAATCTTGCGCAAACCGTCGTGCACGCCTTGCGTGACCTCGAGCCCCTGCCGCTTCAGCTTCTTCCCGCGGGCGAGCGCCTTCTCGAGCGCGCTGCGCGGCTCGTGCCGTCGCGGCGCGCGGCCGTGCTCCTCGAAATGGGCGTGGCGCATGAGATGGGGCTCTTCGTGCCGCTCCGGATGGCGGCGGCGGTGCCGCTCTAGCTTCTCCCTCGCGACCGCCTCGATGCCTTCCCGCTTGCCTTCGCGCGCGGCCTCGCGGGCCATCCTGCGCGCGTACGCCTTTCGCGGGTCCTTCACACCGGCGTAGTGGAGCCCCTTGTCCAGATACCCGCGGTAGCGCTGCAACCGGTCGGAGGCGCCGTGGCCGATGTCCAGCGCCCGCTTGAGCCGGTCGTCGCCTTCGCCCGCGTACTCGCCGGCCCTGGCGATGAGACGCCCGAACGCGTTGTCGCCGACCGCGCCCGCCACCTCGGGCGCGAGCTCGTGGATGAGCGAGAGACCTCCCTCGATCCGGTCGCCCATCGCCACCGCCTTCTCCAGGTAGCCCTGCGCCTTGGCGGCCTTCCCGGAGACCAGGATGCCGGCCCTGACTCCCCCCGAGACCACCTTCTCCAGACCGACCCGCTTCTCCAGCTTCGAAAGCTGCTTGCCCTGGAAGATCTTCCGCGCGCCCTGGAGGCCCTTCAACCGCCCCAGCGCCTTGAGGGCTCCCGGGTCGAACGAGTCGAGCGCACCGCCCGCGGCCGCCTTGAGCGCCCCCTTGAGGCTGCTCCCGCTGGCCAGCGCGGACGCTGCGCCGGTGAGCGCCCCGATCCCCATTCCGGCCAGCGGGCCCAGCTTGAGGAAGGGGAGCGCGCCGGTCAGCGCGCCGGTGCCGGCGGCCAGCAGCACGTGCTTCCAGTCCTTGCCCTCGCTGATGGCCTGGATGGCGCCGATGGCGCCGCCCACCAGGCTCTTCACCACCACTCCGCCCGGGACGAAGGTGGCCGCGAGCGAAAGCCCGGTGACGAGCAGCTGTCCCGCCGGGCTCTGCAGGAACCCCGCTGTCGCGCGATACGTCTTCTGGACGCCCTGCCAGGCCGCGCCCGCGGTGTGCTTCGTCTTCTCCCAGATGCCCTGCAGTCCTCCCGCCTTGTGGAACCCCTGCAGCGCGAGCCCCACCGGCGAGTATCTAGCGGCGGTCTTCAGCATCGAGACGCCGAAGCGGACGCCCTTGCCGATCCCGCCGGCGATCCCCGTGCGGTGCAGCGCATCGAGCCCGGTGTGAGCTGCGGCGCCCGCGAACCCGTACGCGTTCTGCGCGGCATCGCCGGCGCGGCGCATCACGGCCGCGCCGAGCTGCGTAGCCCGGTGTACTCCCCCTTGCGCGAGATCGCCCACGGTGTGCGTCACGCGCGTGGCGGCGCCACGCGCGGCGCGGTACAGACCCGCTGCCTCGTCACCAGCCCGGTGCGAACCGTGCTGCAGCGCGCTCGACAGGCCCCGCGCCATCGAGCCGACTCCGCGGCCCAACTGCGCTGCGCCAGACCCGGCCGCCTGACCCACGCCGCGCGCAGCTGCGTGCACGGTGGCGACCACGGTATGGCGTGCATGTTGGGCCTGGTGGGCGAAATCGCTGATCCCGGCGCGGACCGCCCCCGCACCCGCCTCTGCCAGGCCGCCCGCTGTGCGCGCGACCTCGCCCGTTGTGCGCGCGACAGCGGTGGTCGCCTGGTGGAACGCATCGCTCGCGGCGTGCTTGAACCGGCCGAAGAGTCCGAAACGCGGCTGGTATCCCTCGGCGCGGAGCCGTTCGAAGAGTTGCACGGTCGCCAGCAATGGATGCGAGCCGCGCGACTGCACGAAATGCGAGGCCAGGTGTGCGACCGGCAGGCCTTGCGATCGCTGCGCTCCCTGGAGCAGGTGGTACAGCGCGCCCCCGGGCGCGACGTGCGCCGCGAAGTCGCCGCGCCCGTGCGTGCGGAACGCCTCCGCGAGAGCGCCCGCGGGCGGGTGGTCGGTTCGGCGCCCGTGCACCCTCGCCTTCGCCCGGGCAACGGCTTCACGGCGCCGATCCTCGGCTGTCCGCGCAATCTGGAGGAGCGGCGAGCCGCGGATCGCGCCGTGCTCCGCCAGCGCGCCGAGGCCGCCCGAACGTGCCACGCCCAGCGCCCCCAGGTGCGAGCCGGCCTCGCGCATGCCCGACAGGCCCTGCAGTCCGGACGGCCCCAGCGGAGCGTGCGCCGCGGGGTGGCGCAGCTCGGCGGAGAGCTGGCTCGCCGACGAATCGCGGAGCAGCCTCTCGATCCCTGGATGGAGCCGACGGAGGGTCTGCAGCTGCCGTTCCCCAAGCGCGGCTGCGGAGGGCTGCGGAAGGGCCCCGCGCTGGTGCAGCGCGCGGGCGCCGGCGGCTTTCTGCGCCTCGCCCGCCAGACGCGCGAGCGCTGCCCTGCGCTCTTCGAGCAGCGCCCGGAAGGGTTTCAGCGCGCCGCCGCCCGCCGCGGCGACGTCACCCATCCGCGCCAGGAGGCCGCCGACTTCGCGCGCCCCCTCCGACAGCTCCGACGCGGTCCGCTTGCCCTGCAGGCGCGCCAGGATGCCGTCCATCCGCGCCAGATGACCGCGCAGCTCGCCGGCGCGCGGATCGACCAGCGTCCGGTGGCTGGCAGTCGCCAGGCTGCCGAGCGTCTTTTCGAAGCGCTGCGCGACGCCGACGCGCAGGTGCCGATCGCGCTCGATGACCGCGTCCAGGCGCGGTGGGGCCGCCCGGAGGAGGCCGCGCGGCGCAAGCAGCTCGGGCAAGGTGACCACGGCGGGGGCGACGACGCCCGGCGCAGGATGCGTGGCTCGCCCGCGCGCTGCGCGCAGGTAGTCGTCGCGCAGCCGCGCGTAGCGCTCCCGGGTACGCTCGCGCTCGTCCTCGACGGCGCGGAGCCGCGCGCGCTGCTCGGGATGCATCCCGCCGGCGGCGCGGGCCCGCGAGAGCCCTGCGGTGGCGCGATCGATGGCGTCCTTGCGGGCGGCGAGGAGGCGCACGATCTCGTCGCGGTGCGGTCCGCGGAGCGCCGCGATCTCGTGGGCCACCTGGGCCCAGGAGGCAATGCACTCGTCCAGGTCGGCCGAGACGTCGAAAGCAGAGGCGCGGCGGTGGAGGTGCTCGAGGCGCCGCTCGATGCCGTCGAGCTGCCCGCTCGCCGTGCCGCCGGCCAGGAGATTTGCTCGGGCGCCGGCCAACGCCGTCCGCAGACCGGCCGCCGCGTCGCGCCAGTCGGTCAGGAACGCGCCCAGCCCGTCGCGGCGCCGCTCCTGCTCGACCCGCCGGTCCAGCTCGGCGACCTGCAGCGACGCCTGCATCATCGATCGATGCAGCGCCTCCGGCTCCGGCCGGGTCGTGGGCTGGTTCGACAAGGGCGCCCCTCGTACCGGCCGTCAGGCCGCAGGCCAAGCCAGGATACCTGAACGAAGAGCGAGCTGGCAAGCGGTGCCGGGAGGCGCTTCCCTTGCGTCCGTGGCATGCCTGTTCGAGCGGTCAGCGGCCGCCTGTGAGGTACGAGAGGATCAGCGCGCGCTCCTCCTGGCTCAGGTGCACGCGCTTGAGCTTCTCCATCTCGTCGAGCGCGGCCTGCCACTGCTGCGGCGTGTACGTGGAAGGAGCGTATTCCGAGTGGCAAGCCGTGCACTTCGAAAGGTACATGCGCCGGGCGTCGGTCATGGGGCCCCGCGGCTGCGAGCCGCCGCACGCCGCGGCGCAAATGAGCAGCGCTGCGGCGGCGGTGCGGCTCACAGGTTGAACCCCAGCACGGACCGGATGAGCATCTGCTGATCCTGCGCAGGGTCGAGTCCGATCCCCGCTCCGATCTGCAGCCAGAGCTTTTGGGTCGCGACGCTGATCGAGGGCCCCAGGTAGTAGTTCCGCGAGACGTCCGGTCCGACGAACTCCTGGGTGGTCCAGAACTCCGCCGCTACCCGGAGCTGCGGCACCACCTCGTAGCGCGCGCCGAAGTCCACCTCCCAGACCCTGCCCAGGTCGGCGCGCCCGAGGTGCTGCGCTCCCACCAGGTTGGCGACCAGCGCGAAGCGCCCGAAATCCTTCTCCAGAATGATCTTCTCCTCCAGCTCGAAGGGCTTGTTGAAGTCCACCGGCCGCTCGAGCTCGAGGTAGAGCTCCACGTCGACGGGCCACTCGCCCTTCTCGGCCAGGCGGTAACGCGTCTCGAGCTGCCAGTCGGAGAAGTGGTACTCCCGGAACTCGGCGGGCGGGCCGCCCCGCTCGAACACGTGGTAGAGCGCCGCGTCCCAGCGGTCGGTGATGCCGTACTCCAGCTCGGCGCGCTGGACGAGCACTGCATCGGCAAAGCGGCTGCGGGGCGCCAGGATCGTGTTCCACAGCTCGAACTCGAGGTTGCCCTGCGGCTGGGTCTGGAACTCGTACGCGCGGATCATGGTGCGCCGGTCGGCGCGCGCCTCCTCCGCGGCCGCGGCGAGGAGCGCCACGGTGAGACCGATTGTGATTCTCATTCTCAGTTGAAGCGCCCGCCACGTCCCCATCTCGTCCCTCCTCCGGGTGAAATCGAGGCTACCGGCCCTGGCAGTCCTTGCAGAGGCCGTACAGCTCCAGCTTGTGCCGCGTCACCTGGAAGCCGTGGTGGCGGGCGACCATGTCCTGCAGCTCCTCGATGCGCTCGTTCTCGAACTCGATGATCTGGTGGCAGCTCGTGCAGATGAGGTGGTCGTGGTGGTGCCGCCCCATGGCCGCCTCGTAGCGCGTCTGCCCGTCGTCGAAGTGGCGCGCGCTGGCCAGGCCGGCGTCGGTCAAGATCTTCATGGTGCGGTAGACGGTCGCCGCTCCGATGTTCTCGTCGCGCGCCTGCACCTTGGTCAGGAGCTCGTCCACGCTGAGGTGCCCGCTGGACGAGAAGAACGTATCGACGATCACGTCGCGCTGCCGGGTCGCCTTGAGGCCCCGCTCCGCGATCCAACGCGACAGCCGCTCGCGCGCCGCGCTGCTCGGAGACGGAGGCTCGGCCTTGCGTCCGCGGCTGCTCGGGCTGGAGACACGCTGGGTCATGGATCGCTGGCGGCTGCCGGTCGAAACTGAGATTGATTCTCAATCTCGTGAAAGCCAGGATACTCCGCCCTGCCCCGGCGTCAAGCCGGGCCGGCCGCTCGGCGGCCGCGACCGTTTGCCTCAGCTAGTACGGCGCCTCGCGCCACCCGTTGAGCCCGTAGAGCCTCTGCTCCGTCTCGCCCGCCGCCCGCGCGTCCTTGGAGTGCATGTCCAGGCAGTAGGCGCAGCCGTTGATCT
>Ga0137415_10006600_pt1 | contig 11503 bp, 11 predicted proteins | sample CZODoug3_1_1_16f_FD_183082 | JGI IMG/M metagenome (GOLD analysis project Ga0137415, IMG submission 183082) | Vadose zone soil fungal communities from Angelo Coast Range Reserve, California, USA - CZODoug3_1_1_16fungal (Hybrid Assembly) | ecosystem: Environmental > Terrestrial > Soil > Vadose...
AGATAGATCAGGATCGGCGCCGCGATGAAGATCGAGGTATAGGTGCCGACCAGCACCACGCCGAACATCATCACCGCGGTGAAGCTGTGGATGGCATGGCCGCCGAACAGCAGCAGCGCCAACAGCGCCAGCGTCACCGTGACGTGGGTGATGATCGAGCGTGACAGCGTCGAGTTGATCGATTCGTTGAGCAGCTGCGGCATCGGCATTTTCTTGTAGCGCCGCAGCATTTCGCGGATACGGTCGTAGATCACGACGGTGTCGTTGAGCGAATAGCCCAGGATGGTCAGCAGCGCCGCGATGCTGGTGAGGTCGAAATCGACCTGGGTGATCGACATGAAACCGATGGTCAGCACGATGTCGTGGACGTTGGCGATCATGGCCCCTAACGCGAACTGCCATTCGAACCGGAACCAGAGATAGATCAGGATCGCGATGATCGCGAGCATCAGGCCGAGCATGCCGTAGGCCAAGAGTTCGCCGGACACGCGCGGGCCGACCACCTCGACCCGGCGATAGTCCACGGCCTCGCCGAGCGCGCCGCGGACCTTCTGCACGGCCTCCTGCTGCGCGGCATCGCCGCCGGGCTGTTCGGCGACGCGGATCAACACGTCGGCTGGGCCGCCGAATTGCTGCAATTGCACGTCGCCGAGCCCGAGATTGCTCAGCGTTGCACGCATCGAGGCGATATCGGCCGTGCCGGACTTGGCCTGCACTTCCAGGAGCGTGCCGCCCTTGAAGTCGATGCCGAAGTTCAGGCCATGGGTAAAGAACAGCGTGATGGCCAAGATCGACAGCAGCGCCGAGATCGGAAAGCTGATGCGGCGAAAGCGCGTGAAATCGAAATGCGTGACGTCGGGGACGATGCGCAGCGACGGCAGCAGGCCGAGCGCGCTGACCACGGTCAGCACAGCGATCAGAATGCCCAGCGAGATCAGGACGAAATGAGTCAATGCCGCATTCCCTTAGATCGGCACGCTTTGCGGCCGCTTCCACCGCACCCACCACGCAACGATCAGGCGCGTGAGCGTAAAGGCGGTGAAAACCGTGGTGATGATGCCGATACCGAGCGTGACCGCAAAGCCGCGCACCGGCCCGGTGCCGATATAGAACAGCACCGCGGCAGCGATGAAGGTGGTGATGTTGGAATCGAGAATCGTCGACAGCGCGCGCTTGAAGCCGGCGTCGATCGCCGAAATGGCGTTGCGCCCGCCGCGCAATTCCTCGCGGATGCGCTCATAGATCAGCACGTTGGAGTCGACCGCGATGCCGACGGTCAGCACGATGCCGGCAATGCCCGGCAGCGTCAGCGTGGCGTTCAGTAGCGACAACAGGCCGAAGATCATCGCGACGTTGATGGCAACCGCGATGTTGGCGAACACCCCGAACAGGCGGTAGGTCAGCAGCATGAACACGATGACCATGATCGAGCCGACATAGGCTGCGAGCTCACCCTTCTCGATCGAGTCCTGCCCCAGGCCCGGACCGACGGTGCGCTCCTCGATGATGGTCAGCGGGGCAGGCAGCGCACCGGCGCGCAACAGAATCGCCAGATCGTTGGCTTGCTGCACGGTAAAGCTACCGGATATCTGTCCGGAGCCGGCAGTGATCGGTTCCTGGATGACCGGCGCCGAGATCACCTTGTTGTCCAGCACAATGGCGAACGGTTCCTTGACGTGTTCTGTTGTCGCGGCCGCGAACTTCCGTGATCCGGAGGTGTTGAACTTGAATGAAACGATCGGCTGGTTGCTGCGCTGGTCGAAGCCCGGCTGGGCGTCGATCAGGTCGCCGCCGGAGACCAGCACCTGCTTCTTGATCACATAGGGCTGCGGGTTCGACGGGTCAGCGCTGGGCAGCAACTCCGAATCCGGCGGCACGCCCCCCCGCTGAGCCTGATCCGGTGGCACCGTGAGATCGACCATCCGGAATTCCATCTTGGCGGTTTTACCAAGCAGTTCCTTCAGCCGGGTCGGATCTTGCAGGCCCGGCACCTGCACCAGGATGCGATCGTCACCCTGACGCTGGATCAAGGGCTCCACCGTTCCGAGTTCGTTGACGCGGCGCTCAACGATCTGGATCGATTGCTCAACCGATTGCCTGATGCGGTCGGTGATCGCGGCCGGAGGGACTGTCAGCCGGATTAACCCACTACCACCATCAGCAACGTCAAGGCTGCGCTGGCCGCTGGAACCAAGTAAGCCGCCAAGTGGTTGCGACAGTTCACGCAGTTTGCTCAGCGTCGTCTGCACATCGGTGTCTTTGGTGATGCGCACCTCGACGACATCATTACGGACATTGAGGCCGGTATACTGGATCTTGGTCTCACGCAGCACCCGGCGGGCGTCGTCGCGGATCTGGTCGAGCTTCTCTTTCTTGACGTAATTGGAGTCGACTTCCAGCAGCAGAGATGAACCGCCCTGCAGGTCGAGGCCGAGCACGATATGGCGCTGCGCCCAGCCCGGCCAGGTTTTCACGCTGGCTTCGGGAAAGAAATTCGGAACGGCGCAAAGGCACACCACCAGCGCGATCAGAATGATCCCCAGCGCCTTCCACCGCGTGAAATACAACATCGAGTTGGCTCGTCAGATCCAGGAAAATGCGGTGCGAATGCGGTGCCCGCGAAAAATCAGCTCGCGGACGTCTCGTCCTTGGCTTCAGCCTTCTCCTTGGCCGGCTCGCCCTTGGCACGCACGCCCGAAATCATCTGCCGCATCTGCCGCACGCGGACGCCATCCGAGATCTCGAATTCGATCTGGTCGTCATCGACGACTTTGGTCACCTTGCCAACCAGCCCGCCGGTGGTGACGACGGTGTCGCCGCGCCGGATGTTCTTCACGAGTTCAGCGTGATCCTTCACCTTCTTCTGCTGCGGGCGCAGAATCAGGAAATACATGATGACGAAGATCAGCGCGAACGGCAGCAGCGACATCAACATGCTGTTGGTATCGCCACCAGCCGCAGCCTGGGCGTACGCAGGGGTAATCAGCATTCGGACAATCCTCGTGAGACGGGAGAGAACCGGCTACGCTCAAGGCGTACCGGTCCGGTCAAATTCGCGCGGACTATAGCGGCGGCCAGCCCAATTGCAACGCTAACAGCCCCCGATTTAGGGCGCTTGCGAGACCTGCCAAGGCCCGATAAGCCTGCGCCGTCAGGAACCCCGCAAATGTCGAAAAAAGCCAAGAAAACCGGGCCTCGCGCCGCACCAAAACCCGCCTCTCGAAAGCCCGCGAAAGCCGCGACAAAACGTCCGGCAAGCCAACCCAATGGCGAACCCGCGGAGCGGATCGCGAAGGCGCTCGAAGCTATCGCCAGCCACCTTTCCGCCTCCGCCCCGGCCGCTAGCGGCCTTGAGTCGTTCGCGTCAGCCGATGCCTTTGTCTGGCACCCGGACGGACGGCTGGCGCCTGTGCCGCGCGTCAGCCGCGTCGATCTCGGCCTGCTCAAAGGCATCGACCGGATGCGCGACATCCTGATCGAGAACACCGAGCGTTTTGCCAACGGCCTGCCCGCCAACAACGCGCTATTGTGGGGCGCCCGCGGCATGGGCAAGTCGTCGCTGGTGAAGGCCGCGCACGCCAACATCAATATCGACCGCAAGCCGGCCGACCGGCTCAAGCTGATCGAGATTCATCGCGAGGATATCGAAAGCCTGCCGGGCCTGATGGAGCTGCTGCGCGCTTCCGCTTTCCGCTTCATCGTGTTCTGCGACGACCTCTCCTTTGACGGCAACGACGCCTCCTACAAATCGCTGAAGGCGGTGCTCGAGGGCGGCATCGAAGGCCGGCCCGATAACGTTATCCTGTACGCCACCTCGAACCGCCGGCATCTGCTGGCGCGTGAGATGATCGAGAACGAACGCTCGACCGCGATCAATCCGGGCGAAGCCGTCGAGGAAAAAGTCTCGCTGTCGGACCGCTTCGGCCTCTGGCTCGGTTTCCATCGCTGCAGCCAGGACGAATATTTGGCGATGGTGAAGGGCTATTGCGGCCACTTCGGCATCAAGCTGGCCGAAGACGAGCTGGAGCGCGAGGCGCTGGAATGGTCGACCACGCGCGGTTCGCGCTCCGGCCGTGTCGCTTGGCAGTTCACGCAGGAACTGGCGGGACGGCTGGGGGTCCGGTTGAGCGGGACGTAAGCCCGGCTGTCCTCCTCGCGAAAGCGGGATCCAGTACTCTGCCGCGACGCGATCCGGCCTCACGCCCCGTTGAGGAATTGCAGCGGGTCAACCGGTGAAGATCCTTTGCGGATCTCGAAATGGAGTTGCGGCGACCCCACCTCGCCCGACTGACCCGATTTGGCAATCACCTGGCCGCGCTTGATGGTGTCGCCGCGCTTCACCAGCAGTTCACTCGCATGGGCATATGCGGTGACGTAACCGTTGGAGTGCCGAACTAGAACGAGATTGCCATAGCCCTTCAGCTCGTTGCCGGAATAAGCGACGACGCCGTCTTCGGCGGCCTTCACCGGCGTGCCTTCGGGGACCGCGAGGTTGATGCCGTCATTGGCCTTGCCGTTGGTCTTGGCGCCATAGCTGGTGATGACCTTGCCGCGCACCGGCCAGCGGAACGTCGGCAGCGCGCCGGTCGCCTCGCTCGGCTTCACCGCGGGAGCTTCCGCCGCGGCCGCAGGCTCGTCGACATTCGCGGTCGGCTGAACCAGCCGCGCGCTTTGCGGCTGTGCGGTCGAGACCATCTTGGTCGCGGGAGCAGCCGGAGCGAGTGACGCAGCCGGCGCCGGCGCAATGGCCGCACTTTTCGCACCGGGCACGGTCAGTTTCATGCCGAGGCTAAGCTTGGCCGACTGGTCGAGATTGTTGGCTTTGGCGAGCTCAGTGACCGAAACATGGTTCTGATGCGCGATGCTGTGCAAGGTTTCGCCGCGATTGACGACATGGACGGAAGTAGCGGCAGGAGCCATGGCGACAGGCTTGCTGACGGGTGGCGCAACGGCCGGCGCGGGTGCAACCGCGGCGATTTGGTGCGGAATGATCAGCTGCTGACCGGGCGACAGCGCGCGCGGACCCTTGTAGCCATTGGCCTGCAGGATCGCAGCGGTCGAGACATTGTAACGGCGCGCCAGCAGCTCCAGCGTGTCGCTGGTGCCGACGATGATCGTGGTGCCGGCATGGGCGGCATTGTGGGTCGCGGCCACCGAACGCGGCGGCACCGTGCCGGTGGTCTCGAGCTCCGGATGGGCCGGCGGCGGGGCATAGGACGCAAGCCCGCGCCCTCCTCCCGACACGCCAGCAGCGGCGACGGGATAGGATTGCGGCGCCGAGACCGCCGGCGGCAGGGCCTGGGACTGGTATTGCGATTGCGGCCGCGCATATTGCGGCAGTTCACGGCGCTCGACCTGGGTCGCCGGCACCGAGCCGGTCGCCGGGGGATCAAAGGCAAAGGGATTGCTGGCGTAGGAACCCTGCGAGAGGCGCGTCTGCATATCGGCGCTACAGCCGGCAAAGGCTACTGACATCAGCGCCAGCACCGCGACCTGCGGCACACGACGCGAGCGAAGCAACTCGACGATACCGGACATGGTTACTCACTCGTACGCAACAAGATACTATTTTGAGTAAACACCTCCCGAGTAAATAACGCCTTAACCCTGGCCATAAGGCGTTGGCCGGGAACGGCCAATGCGGAACCCTAAAGCTCGCGGGCGATCCCCGGCAGCGCCGGCACGAAACGCACCTCCACCAGTTCCTTGCGCGCGAAGCCGGTCCCGGTCCTGATCACGCGAACCAGCGTCTGGGTACCCTGATGCGGCCCGACCGGCGCCATCAGGACGCCGCCCGGCCCGAGCCGCCCGAGCAGGTTTTCCGGGATTTGCTCCATCGCCGCGGTGACGATGATACGGTCGAAATCGCCGGCGCCGGCGGGCACGTTGAAGCCATCCCCGAACAACACTTCGACATTGTGATAGCCGAGCTTTTCGAGCCGCGCCCGGGCGCGCTCGGCGAGCGTCCGGTACCGCTCGATGGTCAGGATATGCTTGCACAGAAGCGACAGGATCGCGGCCTGATAGCCGGAGCCGGTGCCGATCTCGAGCACGCGATGCCCCTTCGCAAGCTGCAATTGCTCGGTCATGTAGGCAACCACGAAAGGCTGGCTGATGGTCTGCCCGCAGGCGATGCCGAGCGCGCTGTCACGGTAGGCGTTGGCGCGATCACCCGTTTCGACGAAAACCTCGCGCGGCACTTGCTCCATGGCGCGCAGCACCGCCTGGTCGCTGATCCCCCGCCGCCGCAGGGCGAGCTGAAACATCATTTTCTCGGGCGGTTCGGGATTTACGGCCATCTCGTTCTCGTCGGGCGTCTGTCGCGACAGTCTAGCGTGCCGCTTCCAAAACAGGTTGATTCCAATCGGAATTGATATGGTGATTTAAGGAAAATTTCCCTGCTGATTCTGTTCCCCTATGGAACCGGAGCCCTGGTCTGGCGTTGGCGAGCCGGCGTCTGACACCCCATATGATCGCCGACGGCGCGCGATCATGGCCCTTCAAGGGCGGCAATCCCCCAATGTTTACATTGCGCCTGCGGGCGTTATTTGCGAATTTGGTGCTGGGACGGGCAAGGATTCCATCATGACGACGACACGGCCGGTGGGCTGTTCTGTGTTCCTCGTAGAGGACGAGGTCATGATACGGATGATGGTCGCCGACATGCTGGAGGAGCTCGGCCATCGCGTCGCAGCCGAGGCCGGCGAAATCGGCGAGGCGGTCAAGCTCGCCCAATCAACCGATTTCGACCTCGCGATCCTCGACGTCAACGTCAACGGCAAGGTGATCACCCCGGTCGCCGAACTGATCAACGCGCGCAACCGCCCCTTCATTTTCGCCACCGGCTATGGCTCGTCCGGCTTGCCCCCGGAATATCGCGACCGCCCCGCGCTGCAAAAGCCGTTTCAACTGGAGACGCTGGCGCAAGCGATCACGAGCGTGCTGAAGCGCGCGCCGGTTTAGGCTATTCGAAATCGAATTGACAGCTGACCAATCGACGTCATCCTGAGGTGCGAGCACTTGCGAGCCTCGAAGGACGACGTCGATGGGTGTGTATGTCTATATGCTTCGTTGCGCCGACGGATCCTATTATGTTGGAAGCGCAACTGGAGACGACCTCGGTCCTCGTGTCGATCAACACAACGCGGGATCCTACGAAGGCTACACCTATTCGCGGCGGCCGGTCGTTCTTGTCTGGTCTGAACATTTCGATCGGATAACCGACGGAATCGCAGCCGAGCGCCAGATCAAAGGCTGGAGCCGTGCGAAGAAGGAGGGACTACTGGGTTCCGATTGGGCCAAGGTGAGTGAATTGTCTCGTCGCCGCGGAGGGCGGCCAAGACAGAGCTAAGCTAGCCAACCATCCTTCGAGGCTCGCCGAAGAGGCTCGCACCTCAGGATGACGCCTGTGTGTGGCTGGCCTACTTCAACGTCGCCGTCAGCGCTTCCGAGAACGCTTCATCGGTCCGATCGAGCCGCAGCGGCGTTACCGACACATAGCGCGCGGCCAACGCTGCGAGATCGGTGCCTTCGGCCGGCGTGTCCATCATCGCCACGCGCTCGAACCCGATCCAGAAATAGGGATTGCCGCGGCCGTCGTGGCGCCGATCGACTTTCAGGAAGCCGAGATTGCGCTTGCCCTGCCGCGTCACGCGAATGCCCTTGACTTCATCCGGCATGCAGGACGGAAAATTGACGTTGATCACGGTGTTCTTGGGGACGCCGGCCTCGATCACCTTGCGCAGGATATCCGGCCCGAATTTCAGTGCGGTCTCCCACAGCGGCTTGTCGCGGGTATCAATGCTGAACTCCTGCGACAGCGCAAACGACGGAAATCCAAGAATGGTGCCTTCCAGCGCGCCGGCGATGGTGCCGGAATAGACCACGTCCTCGGCGACGTTGCGGCCCTTGTTGACGCCCGACAGCACCAGATCCGGCGCCTTCTCACCCAGGATGTGGCGCGCGCCCATGATCACGCAGTCGGTCGGCGTGCCCCGCACCGCAAAGTGGCGCGGCCCAACCTCGCGCAGGCGCAAGGGATCGTTCAACGACAGCGAATGCGACACGCCGGACTGATCCAGTTCCGGCGCCACGATCCAGACATCGTCGGACAGCGCGCGAGCGATCTCCTCGACCACCTTCAGGCCGGAGGCGTGGATGCCGTCATCATTGGTGCAGAGAATGCGCATCCGTCAAAATGCCTTTTGTTTCGTGTAGAGGCCGGTTTTCGCAAACGGTGCGCCGTCTTAACGCGCTCACGCCACAGAGGCAAACCCGGATCAACTCCCTGCCTCACTGCCTTGGCCGAACGCGCCAGGAACGCAGGAATTTAGCGCTGCCGATGATCCGCATCTGAAATGTTGGCACGGCCGGTTTTGGCGGTGCCGCGGTTTCAAGCTTCGGAGTCTCCGGCTTTTTAAGCTGTCGGATCTCTTTGATCTCTCGGGCCGGCTTGGGATCGAGCTTTTGAGCCTTCGGCACTTCAGGCTTTGGCGCTGGAGGCGGCGCAGCGGGACGGCTCTCCCTGACGGGAAGAACGATCGCGTCAGACGACGGCGCGATCTTGCGAGCCGGCTCCGCAAAGCGCTTCCGCGCGATATCAAGCGCTTTGTCAAAGTCCTCGATATTGAGCCATTTCTGCGCGCGGAGGTTTTCCAGTGCATCGTCTTCCCAGAGTTGGGAGGCCTCGATATCGAATTTGCTCTTCTGCTTCTGATCGCACGCCTGCACGCCGTAACCGGTAACGGCCCATTGCCTTCCCACCCAGTAGATGTCGCGGTGCAGGGCCATTTCGCAGGCTTACATCATTTTTCGTGGTCGATCACTTTCAACCCGCCCATATAGGGCTGCAGCACGTCGGGCACTGCGATCGAGCCGCCCTGCTGCTGGTAGGTTTCCATGACAGCGATCAACGCGCGGCCGACGGCGGTGCCGGAGCCGTTCAGCGTATGCACGAAGCGCGGCTTGCCGTCCGGCCCGCGAGAGCGCGCATCCATGCGCCGCGCCTGGAAATCGCCGCACACCGAGCAGCTCGAGATCTCGCGATAGGCACCGCCCTCGCCTTGCCCGGGCAGCCACACTTCGATGTCGTAGGTCTTCTGGGCTGCAAAACCCATATCGCCGGCGCACAGCGTCATGACGCGGTAATGCAGGTCGAGTTGCCTCAAGACCTCTTCCGCGCAAGCCAGCATGCGCTCATGCTCGTCGCGGCTGGTCTCCGGCGTCGTGATCGAAACCAGTTCGACTTTTGTGAACTGGTGCTGGCGGATCATGCCGCGGGTATCGCGCCCCGCCGCGCCGGCCTCGGCACGAAAGCACGGCGTCAGCGCCGTCAGACGCATCGGCAGTTCTTTTTCGTCGACAATGGATTCACGGACGAGGTTGGTGAGCGGCATTTCGGCGGTGGGAATGAGCCATAGCCCCTCCCGCGTACAAAACATGTCGTCCGCAGACTTCGGCAGGTTACCCGTTCCATATGCGGTTTGTTCGCGTACCAGCAAGGGCGGATTTACTTCGGTGTAGCCATGCTCGTTGGTGTGCAGATCGAGCATGAACTGACCGATCGCGCGCTCCAGGCGCGCGAGGCCTTTCTTCAGCACGACAAAGCGCGCGCCGGATAATTTCGCCGCGGTCTCGAAATCCATGTAGCCCAGCGCGCCGCCGAGATCGTCGTGCAGTTTCGGCGCAAAGCCGTATTCGCGCTTCTTGCCGAATACATGACGCTGCACATTGCCGTGTTCGTCGGTGCCATCGGGCACTTCATCGAGCGGCAGATTGGGTATAGCGGCAAGCTCCTTGGCAAACTCTTCATCCGCCGTCTTTGCCGCCACCTCGAGCTCCGGCATCGTGGTCTTGAGCTCGGCGACTTCGGCCATCAGCTTGGCTGCCCGCACCTCATCCTTCGCCTTCTTGGCGTTGCCGATTTCCTTCGAGGCGGCGTTGCGCCGCGCCTGCGCCTGTTCGGACGAAAGGATCGCCGCGCGGCGCCTTTCATCGATTGCGAGCAGCGAGGCCGACATCGGCGCCAAGCCACGTCGTTTCAGTCCGGCGTCGAAGCTTTCGGGGTTGTCGCGGATGGCTTTGATGTCGTGCATGGTACATTCCTGCGTCATGGCCGGGCTTGTCCCGGCCATCCACGTCTTGATTGCTAGGTCTGTAAAAGACGTGGATGCCCGGGACAAGCCCGCGCATGACGAATAACGCCCCTACTCGGCCGGATTGGCCTGCGGTGGTGGCGGCGCGGCGGATGGCGGGGTGCCGGTAGCAGCCTTCGCGGCGGCGGCCTTCTTTTCCACCATGCGCACGGCGATGATCGAGCCCTCGTAAAGCGCCAGCAGGGGGATCGCGAGCGAGGCCTGGCTGATGACGTCGGGCGGCGTCAGCACGGCGGCGATGATGAAGGCGACGACGATGAAATAGCGCCGCTTGTCGCGCAGCTGCTTGGAGGTGATAATCCCGATCCGGCCCAACAACGTCAGGATCACCGGAAGCTGGAACGCGATGCCGAAGGCGAAGATCAGCGACATCGTCAGCGACAGATATTCGCCGACCTTGGGGAGCAACTGGATCTGCGCGGTTTCCGGGCCGGCCATCTGCTGCATGCCGAGCGAGAAGCGCACCAGCATCGGCAGCACGACGAAGTAGACCAGCATCGAGCCGAGCACGAAGAAGAAGGGCGTTGCGATCAGATACGGCAGGAACGCGCCGCGCTCGTGCTTGTAGAGGCCCGGCGCCACGAACATGTAGATCTGGGTTGCCACGATCGGGAACGAGATGAAACCGGCGCCGAACAGCGAAAGCTTCAATTTCGTCAGGAAATATTCCAAGAGCGCGGTGTAGATGAATTTCGAGTTCTCGGGGCCGGCAACCCAGACAAATGGCCACACCAGCACGTTGTAGATCTGCGTGGCAAAAAAGAAGCAGAGGATGAAGGCCACGCCGAAGCCGAGCAGCGCCTTGATCAGCCGCGAGCGCAGCTCGATCAAATGATCCATCAACGGCGCCTTGCTGGCCTCGATATCTTCGGCACTCATGACGCTTTGGCGTCCTTGAGCACTTCAGGTTCGGCCGGCGCCATATCCTGCGGCGCGGGCTGCGGCGCGACTTCGCGGGTGATCGCCAAAGGCTCGTTCACCGTGGCATGCGCCTCGGCTTCGACAAAGGTGTCTGCCGTGGGCGCCGCCGGCCTGGTTGGCGTTGCCGGCGCGTCGCTGGACGTTGCCAGCGCGTCGCTGGACGTCGCTACCGGCTCGCCGATCGCGGATGCCACCTGCGCGTCGACGGGCTTGTCGATATCGCCAATCTGCAGGGAATCGCTGACGTCCTTCTGCAACGAAGTCATGATGTTGCCGCTGGCAAGACCGGTCGCGGCTTCCTTGACCTCGTCAAAACTCTTCTTGAGGTCGGCCATTTCGGCCTCGCGCATCGCTTCCTGGAACTGGCCCTGGAATTCGGCGGCCATCTTGCGCGCCTTGCCCATCCATTGCCCGACCATGCGCAGCAC
>Ga0137415_10006603_pt1 | contig 11499 bp, 10 predicted proteins | sample CZODoug3_1_1_16f_FD_183082 | JGI IMG/M metagenome (GOLD analysis project Ga0137415, IMG submission 183082) | Vadose zone soil fungal communities from Angelo Coast Range Reserve, California, USA - CZODoug3_1_1_16fungal (Hybrid Assembly) | ecosystem: Environmental > Terrestrial > Soil > Vadose...
GTTCCCGAATGTGCCGGCGGCTTTTCGAACGTCGCGGTGGCCAAGACCCGAATCCTTCAAGGCAGCCAACGCCAGATCACGGGTCTGTCGAAAGGTGAACATCTTTTTGAGTGCTGCATCCATCCCTGGATGCGCGTGAAAGTCGAAGTGAAATGACCCGTGGCACGCGAGAGAGAGCGCGCGAGCCGGGCGCTAGAAGATGATTAAGACGGCCGCTGTTTTGCGCTGTTAGAGACAGAGGGAAGAACATCAACAACTTTGAGAAAGGAGACAACCGATGAAACTCAAGACCAGAGTCAAGGCAGGAAGGCTCAGCTGCAACCACAACACCATCGTTCGTTAACCCTGGGCGGCCGCGGCTGGGTTCGAGTCCTTGCTGCGGACCGTTATCTTAAGGCAGATAAAGATGAAAACAGCATTCGCTCGCACTTATTCCCGGTTGTTAGCCGATCGCAGCCACCACCAAATTTGGACACTCACCTGTGCAGTCCTCATGATGAGCGCTTGGTACTTGTGGGCTAGCTGGGCGCAAATCACGTTATACGAGGTTTCGCCAAAAGCCCGCTTGGAACTGGACAGCGCCACCTACCCCGTGGAATCGCCTCTTCTTGGCCGTGTGGTTCAGACAAGTCTTCGCGTGGGGGAGGTCGTTCACCGCGGAGAAGTGCTTGTCGAGATCGATCCTGTTCCGGACCAATTGCAATTGCGCCAGCAGCAGGCGGCTGCTGGAGGGTTGGGGGCCGAAGTTGGGCGATTGCGCGCGCAAATCGGCGACGAGAAGAAAGCCCGGCTTGAAGAGCAGCGTACCGCCACCGTCAGTGCGGAAGAGGCGCAGAATCGGGTTCGCGAAGCGGAAGCGACTGTCGAATATGCCAAGGCCGAGCTGAACCGAACGCAGAAACTTCAACGCGAGGGGCTCGCACCCGAGCGTGATGTGGAAAAGGTCGGCGCGGAGTTGGACAGGCAGCGCGCGGTTGTGGCGACAATGGAAAGCGCGGCGCGCCGGATTCCGCAAGAGCAGCTCACCCGCGAGCGTGAACGAGATGTCCGCATAGCGCGGCTCCATGGTGAGATCGCATCGCTCGAGACACAACGGAATACGCTGAACGCCGGAATGGATCGCGCGAACTACGAGATCGAACGAAGGGAAGTCCGCGCACCTGTGGATGGGCGCATTGGGGAGACTACGATCCTGCGAACAGGCGCCGTTGTGCAACCCGGCGAAAGGCTGGCCTCCATCGTTCCTTCGGGCCGGCTCATGGTCGCGGCCGAATTCCCCGCCAATGCGGCGTTTGGCCGAATCCAGCCGGGACAGACAGCAAGAATGCGGCTCGACGGTTTTCCATGGGCGGAGTTTGGCGCCGTGCCGGCCACGGTTTCTCAGGTCGCTGCCGAAATTCGCGACGGCAACGTCCGCGTGGAATTCGAAATTCAACCCCATTCGCGTTTCCGCGGAAAGCTGGAGCATGGCATGCCGGGCACCGTCGATGTGGCGGTCGAGCACGTCACGCCGCTCTTGCTTGTCTTGCGAACAGCGGGCCAGTGGCTGACGGCACACCAATGACGCGCCGTTTCTTCGTTCCCGAAGTGGTTCAGACGTCCGCGATGGATTGCGGCCCTGCGTCTTTGAAGGCGTTGTTTGGCGGCTTCGGCATTTATCTCTCTTATGGACGCTTGCGAGAAGCGTGCCAGACGGACGTAGATGGCACTTCGATAGACGCGCTCGAAGACGTAGCGCCAAAGCTCGGACTTGCAGTCTCCCAAGCAATTATCCCGGCTGACTTCCTATTGCTTGAGGAGGCCGCTTGCTTGCCAGCGATCGTCGTCGTAGTCCTCCCCAGCGGTGGGACGCACTTCGTCGTCGTCTGGCGTGTGCATGGCCCGTTTGTACAAATTATGGACCCGGCAGTGGGCCGCGTCTGGATGGACCGGCACGCTTTCCTCCGCTCTCTCTACATTCACCAGCAGGAAGGACCGCGCGCGGCATGGGAAGAGTGGTCCCAGTCCGCTCCTTTCACGGCGGTATTGCAACACCGCATGCGTGCGCTCGGAGTCGAGCCGAGACTATGGACCAACCGCGCGCATCTGGATGCCGCACTGCGGCTCGCGAAAAGTTTGATCGAGGCGGGCTCGCTAAAGACCGGCAAAGAGGCCGGCGAATTTCTCGACCTGTGCGAACGCAACCCAGAACAGATCCCTTCCGATTACTGGACCGCTCGCGAGACGCAGAACTCAGAGCAGATGCTGCTGCGCGGCGCGGTGCTGCTGAAGGCCACCGGTCCCCTCCCGAGGGTTCGCTTGGAGCCGCTGCCCGAATCACTCTCCGCCGTGCTCCGCGAGCCGCCCCCGCGCGTGTGGTCACCCGTCTGGGGCGCTATTCGGGCGAGCGGACGGCTCTTGCCGGCCATGATCGGCGTGGCCCTGCTCGCCGCGGGCGCGAGCACGGCGTGCGAAGGCCTGCTCTTTCGGGGATTTCTTGATCTCGCTCGCCATCTGAATCTGAGTGGCCAGCGTCTGGCCGCGTTCGCGCTGATGATCGCCTTCTTAGCCGGGGTGCTGGCCTTGGAGTGGCCGGCTTCGCTCGGGCTACTGCGGCTTGGGCGGCATCTCGAATTGCGCTTGCGCTTCCACTTTTTGCGGAAGATTCCTCTCCTGAGCGACCGTTATTTTCAATCCCGGTTGATTTCGGACATGGCCCTTCGCGCGCACATGCTGCAAGTATTGCGTCAGCTTCCGGAACTCGCCGGTATGTTCGTGCGCTTGGGCGCGAGCTTGCTCTTTACGGTGGCTGGGATCGCTTGGCTTTATCGCTCTGCCGCCCTACCGGCCATGCTGATGGCGTGCATTGCGGTCGGTATACCGCTGCTGTTTCAACCTCCATTGATCGAGCGCGACCTGCGGTCTCGGGAAATGACTGGCGGCCTGAGCCGCTTCTACTTTGACGCGCTTCGGGGAGTTCGCGCCATCCAGGCGCATTGCGCCGAGCGCACTTTACGTGCTGCACAGGCCGGCCAACTCGAAGAATGGGCAAAAGCGTCCTTCCGGCATCAAAACCTTTTTGTGCGCGCTGAAATTTTGCAGATGGTGTCGACCTTCGGCCTCACGGTTCTGATCGTTTATCAGCAAGCGGCCCGGACGGGAAACATGGCCGACTTGCTGTTGCTGGTTTATTGGGCGCTTTCGATTTCCTTCACCGGTCAACAATTGGCTTCCATCACGTGGAGTCTGCCCGCCCTCCGCAACACTTTGTTGCGTTTTATGGAACCCCTCGGAGCACAAGAAGAAACTGTTGCAGAAGCAGCCCCGGCGACGCACCCGCAGGGAATTCGCGTGGCCATTGAAAAAGCTTCAGTCGTCGCGGGCGGGCAGCGCATCCTCGACGACATTTCACTCGAGGTGGCGCCTGGCCGCCATGTGGGGATCATCGGGCTGTCAGGTGCCGGCAAGTCCTCGCTCGTCGGCTTGCTCCTGGGCTGGCACAAACCCGAATCCGGGAGCGTGCAGATCGATGGCCTGCCCCTGGACGCTGCGCGGCTGTTTCAGTTGCGTCGCGAGACGGCTTGGATAGACCCGCAGGTACATCTGTTTAACGCTTCGCTGTTCGATAATCTGGTTTATGGAAATGGCGAAGATGCCGCGGCACATCTGGACACAGTGCTGGAAAATGCCGACTTGGCCGATGTCCTGGAGCGTTTGCCCAACGGGATGCAGACCTCTCTTGGTGAAGGAGGCGCGCTGGTGTCAGGAGGAGAAGGCCAGCGCGTTCGAATGGGCCGGGCGCTGGGGCGTCCGGCGGTGCGCCTCGCGATCCTCGATGAACCTGCACGCGGACTCGACCGAGACCGCCGGCAGAAGTTTTTGCAGCGTGCCCGCCGGCACTTCGAATCGGCCACCTTGTTTTACATTACCCACGACGTGACAGATACGATGGATTTTGACCATGTTTTGGTCATCGAGCAGGGCCGCGTTTTTGAACAGGGCTCGCCGCGCGAACTCTACGAGAAAGCTGGCTCGCGCTATCGCGCCTTGGCGGTACAGGAAGAAATCGTCCATCGCGCATGGTCGGATTCGAACTGGCGACATCTGCGAATCGCCGAGGGTTTGCTGAGTGAATCGGCTAAGGAACGTCCATGGATTCAAGACTAGCTGCTTACATTGCGAGCTTGCCTCCGAACGGCGTTCAGCGGCCGCTCTTCCCGCTTGCGGGAACAGCTGCTCCTAGCGGCTCATTTTGGCAGCAAGTCCGGGCAGCAGGTTTGGTCTGGCGATCGGGAACACTGCTTGGTGTACATGCCCTCGAAACGGTATTCCTGTTCGCGAGTTGGGCCGCCGCGGGGTCGGGTGCGCTGAGTGGGCGTGTAGATAAGGGTTGGCTCGCAGCGTGGGCTTTGTGCCTCGCGACCGTGGTACTTCTGCGAGCAGCCGCAAGGTCCTCGGAAGTCGCCCTGTCGATAGGCTTCGGCGGATTGCTGAAGGAACGCCTACTCGCCGGTGCGATGGCCTTCGATGCCGACGCGCTGCGACGCAAAGGCATCGGCGAACTGCTGAGCCAGGTTTTCGAGGCCGAAACCCTCGAAGGCCTCGCAATGGACGGTGGCCTTCAGATTGTTCTTGCCACTCTGGAACTGTTAATAATTCCTTTCGTCTTGTCATGGGGAGTCTCCACTCGGCTGGAAATCCTCTTGCTGCTGTCTTGGCTTTGCTTGACGGCAATCTTGGTTGCACAAAATATGCGCGAACGTTTTCTCTGGACCAATGCGCGCCTCGGCTTGACACATCGCCTGGTAGAGAACATGACGGCGCACCGCACGAAGCTGGTGCAGCAGCCGCCATCAGAGTGGCACATCGCAGAAGACGGCGAGACCGAAGAGTACGCTAAGGTTTCGGAACGGCTCGACCGTTCGACAGCAAGAATTGAGACGTTGATTCCTCGCGGGTATCTCATAGCCGCTCTCCTCGCCTTTTCTCCATCCTTTTTGGCGGGTGCGGCAACACTCTCCCAGCAGGCCATCACCCTTGGGGCGATTTTGTTTGCTTATATGTCTTCGCAGCGATTTACATTCGGAGCTGCCCGCGCATCAGCTGCCTATGTTGCTTGGCGAAGCATCAAGCCGGTGTTCGATGCAGCCACAAAGCCGGTAGAGGGGTCTTCAGCAGAAACGTCTGCTCCACAGGAGATCAAGACATTTCAATTGCAGAACGTCGCCTTCACACATGCAGGAAGGTTAGAGCCTTCGCTGAAAAACTGCACTCTAACAATCCATGCAGGGGATTCGTTGTTGCTCGAGGGCGATTCCGGCAGTGGCAAATCGACACTCGCTTTACTGATCTCGGGCATACGCCGGCCATCGGCGGGCTTCATCCTGGCCGGAGGACTGGATCTGCAAACGCGCGGCGAAGCCAATTGGCGGCGGTGCGTTGCAGCCGCACCGCAGTATCACGAAAATCATATTCTCTCTGCGTCGCTGTCGTTTAACCTACTGATGGGGAGGCCCTACCCGCATTCGTCCGAGGATCTTCAGGAGGCGCGGCAACTGTGCCTCGAATTGGGGCTGGGATCCCTGCTTGAGCGGATGCCGAGCGGACTCGACCACATGGTTGGTGAAACAGGCTGGCAACTGTCGCAAGGGGAGCGCAGCCGTGTTTTCCTCGCACGAGCTTTGCTTCAAAACGCGGACTTGGTTGTTCTGGATGAAAGCTTGGCCGCTCTTGATCCCGAGAACCTCAGCCAGTGTCTCGAGTGCGTCCGCCGGCGTGCCAAAACGCTCTTGGTCATTGCACATCCATGACCATCGACCGAGCTCTCGAATTGCAAGCACGCGCCTGGACGTTGCAGGCAGAAGGCAATCTGGAAGACGCGTTTGCGGCCTGCCACGAAGCACTTTTATTGACGGAGCAATGCGAGGGATCAGATTCGGCCGATGTGGCGAACCTCCTTAACGACCTTGCGGAAATTGAATGCGACCGTCAGAAGTTCCAAGCCGCTCTGACCTATTCGGAACGTGCGCTCGCGATCGAGAAGGCACATTTCAATCGCTACACGGGCGAAATGGCGGCAAGGATCCGGCTCAAGACACTGGCTCTGCTGGGTCAACTTCGACGCTTGCAAGGCGATTACGTGCGTGCCGAAAACGAATTGCAAGAAGCGGTGAGACTCGCTGTCGGCGAATTCGGCGAGACATCGGGAGAGTCCGCGCAAGCACTTAACGATCTCGGCGTTCTTCACAAGTATTGTGGCCGCTTCGACGAAGGGCTCCGGCTCTACAAGGAGGCCCTGCGAGTGACCATGGCCACACAAGGCGAAGAGTGCCTTACCGCTTGCACGATCTATCACAACATGGGAGGCATTCTCTTCTCGAAAGGGGATTTTGCCGCGGCCAAACCCTATGGCGAGAAAGCCTGGGAGCTTTCGCAACGCCTGCTAGGAGAATCCGATCCACGAACGATGGCCGATGCGGCTGCGTTCGCGGCAATCCTCGACGGCCTCGGAAGGTACTGCGAAAGCGAGGCAATCTACCGTCGCGCGCTTGCGGTGTTTGAAGAGTCCTTTGGGCCCGTCCATTATGAGGTGGCTGCGACACTGCACAACCTGGGCGCGGTTCTGGTCGCGCAGGGGAATTATAAAGAGGCAGAAGAGAATTACCGAAGAGCGCTTTCGATCAAGGAGAGACTGCTGGGCGCGGATAGTCCTTATGTGGCTCTGACTTGCTCCAATCTCGGCAGCTTGTTGACTGTTTTGGGACGGCGTAGTGAATCCGTCCCCCTTCTTGTGAGTGCCATCGCAATTCTTGAAACCCGGTTGACACGCGCACACCCACAACTGGTTCTCGCCCGCGAGAATCCGCGAAAGGCCCTGTCCTGAGCATCGAGCACGAGGATCGTTTTAACCGGTCTTCTCGCGTTGACCTATTGCATCTCTACGGGTTTTCAAACTGCAAGTGTGCCCAAATAATTTGTGCCATCCAAGGGGTTCACCCCACCAAGTTGGGAACAACTTGGGAACAATTAGGCCTAAATAGGGGCCAAAATCAGCTAGGTACGCGGGCGTAAAGGCAAGACGAACCAACAAGATAGAAATCCACGACTGGTCTGCAAAACCTCCATTCGTGGGTTCGAATCCCACCCGCGCCTCCAATTTTCACGCTTTAGAATCTGTGACTTAGAACGGCGCTTTTTCCCGTGTACCTGCCGTGTACCCCGCGTTTGAGAAGTTTGCGCAGCGATGACCGGATCAAGTTGCCATGCACGGGTAAGGTCCGCTTCAAGTTGTTCCTGCCGAGAGCGAACCCAAGGGGCGTAATTTCTCTCGGTGGTCCGTACGCTCTCGTGTCCGAGCAGGATCGAAACCCGCTCAATGGGAACGCCTGTTAGAAGAAGCTCTACGGCGAAGGTGTCGCGGAAGCGGTGCGGGTGTCCGTTACTAATCTCCGCGAGTTTAAACAGCCTGCTCAATCGCCTTCTCCCACTCCCGATAATCGTTTCCAGCTTTAATCCCGCCAAAGAAGCCGCCAAACATGCCGCCGTTTTGCTGTTGAAAGCTACATAAAACGATGATATAAAACGACTTGAAATGAACAAAGAATCCGCCAAATATCCCGCCATAAAGACTGCCAAAATGCCATTCATTTCGCGGGCAGAGGATCGCGGGGAATCGATTGCCGAGATGGAGCCTCTGCTGATTGGTGAAACCAGCCGGTTTCGTGGCCCTTTGACAGACCTCGCCGTCGAACTCGTGCAGAAATCAGCGAGGTTTCGCGGTAGTCTGCCCGAGAGTTTGCTGACCTCGCTTGCCGACCTTGTGCGGGCGATGAACTGCTATTACAGCAACCTCATCGAAGGGCACTACACGCACCCTATTGATATCGAGCGAGCGCAGAAAAACGACTACAGCAAGGATGTTGGCAAGCGCAATTTACAACTCGAAGCGAAAGCACACATCGAGGTCCAGAAATGGATCGATGAAGGCGGCCTAAATGGGCGCGTCGTCACAATTGAGGGCATTTGTGAAATCCATCGCCGATTTTGTGAACTGCTGCCTGAGGACTTGCTTTGGATTGAAAATCCGGAGACGAAGGAACGCATTCGCGTTGTCCCCGGCGAACTACGTATGCGGGATGTGAAAGTTGGTCGCCATGTTCCCATCAGTCCCGGCGCTGTGCCTCGATTCCTAAAGCGTTTCTCGGAAGTTTACGAGCGTTTGGGTAAGACGGATTCGATTCTGGCTGCCGCCCCGGCGCATCACCGCCTCACGTGGATTCACCCGTTTTTGGATGGCAACGGGCGTGTAGCGCGTCTTATGTCGCACGCGACGTTCCTAGAGACCCTGGATACTGGCGCTATTTGGTCAGTGGCGCGTGGCCTAGCGCGAAGCGAGGTTGGCAACTACAAAGAACATCTTGCTGCCAGTGACGCGCCGCGGCGCAATGATCTTGACGGTCGCGGAAATCTGAGTGAAGAAGCACTCGCGGCGTTTACGGAATTCTTTTTGAAGGTCTGCATCGATCAGGTCAACTTTATGGAGAAGTTGATGCAGCCACAAGAACTGCGCGGACAGATTCTTTCGTGGGCAGACGAGGAAAGCAAACTCAAAAATCTACCACCAAATTCAGGGCGCGTACTGGAAGCCCTTCTCTATCGCGGTGGAGAGATGCCCCGTGGTGAAGTAGACATCGCCACCGGAATGTCGGAGCGTACTGCGCAGCGCATCGTCTCAGCATTGATCGATAAGGGAGTACTCACTTCTAGCGGTCCTAGAGCGCCGCTGCATCTCGTTTTCCCGGCTGCGCTTGCGCCACGCTGGATGCCAGGATTGTATCCGCCTCTTTCGTCGGCACCATCATCGGCAACGTGATCGAGGCCACATGGCTAGAATTTCAAGAGTCTGTCCTTTACTTGCAAGCTAGCTCTTGCTGTGCCTCAAGGAAAATTCCCCGCGCCGGTAAATTCGATTAAGAAAGGAGCTTTCTTCTCGCTGTGCGCACTAAATCGTCATAGGATTTGCACACAGCATCGCTTGCGTCATGAACTTCGGAAACAGCTTTGTAGAAGGTTTCTTGAAATTGGGCAGCAGGTGCAGATAGCGGCGGCACGTTTCCGGGCGCAGAAAATCCGGCCCGGCAAAACAGATCGACGTCAGTTTATCGACAAGGCTGCCACAGGTGTCGTCGAGTGCGCCAAACAGGGAATAAACCACGACCTTATCAAACCGGAGAGGTTTGAGCGGTTGCGTCTGATCGTGGAGAATACCTCCAATCGATTTCGCCTTCGCCATTTGAGTAGTATACGAGGAATCCCAAGGCTTGGTGATGGCTGGCGCCGTGTACCTGCCGTGTACCTCGATCTCCCAAATTTGCCCATTCTGGCGCTTTGCCGTCCTTGAAAATCAGTAAGTTAAGTTAAGTTAAGTTACACGCTGTCAATGCGCCTTACTAGTTCGAATCCCACCCGCGCCTCCAAGCTTCTTTGGTTCCCTCTGATAAATCAGTCGATTCAGCCGTGAGTTTCAAATTGACCCATTTCTCCGGTTTCGTTCCATCACGGGTATTCTGCTCCGGAGCAGAGCCAAAGGCCTTTAGCCGAACTCGATTCTTATCAATCAGCTAGCTTGATTTACGCATTTGAACGTGGACACCCGCGTGCCCTGGTTCTCGGGGGATTCTCGTGTTTCGCCTTCAGTGCCGGAGTCGAAATTTGCCCACCGCACCGTGGCCGCCGTCCCGGGCGCTGTTGCGCGCGGTCGCGGCTCGGCTCCTTCTCTCCTACTGACTTCACTGCCCCATCCGGCTCAAAACTCCATCCCGCCCGAACGTCGCGCAAAGGCCAATTATCTGGCGAATTCCACGATCAGCGGTACGGGAAAATACTTGTCAGCCGGAATGGATGGGTTCGTATCCAAGCAGGTGCGGAGCGTTTTGCTTCGTGCCGAGATTGACCAGTCGGCGATGGCGGGTGTTCGTCAGGAGGAAAAAGGATGAAGGAAACAGCAAAGGGCTCGTCTAATTTGTCCTTCGATCACGAAGAGCTGCTTGCGCGTGTGGAAAATGACCGCGAACTGTTGCACGACCTCCTGACGATCTTTAAACAGGAATTTCCCCGCTATCTCCAAGCCTTGCGCGTAGCTGTGGATTCCGGGGATGGGAAGCTTGTCGCTGTTGCAGCCCACGCCTTGAAGGGAATGCTCTTGAACCTGGCCGCCGGCCAGGCCGTGGCTTCAGTGGCGCGCCTGGAGCAGATGGGACGCAGGGGGAAGCGTCGGGGTTTCAAGACGCTTTTGCGGCCTTCGAGAGGGATATCACGACTCTATTGCCTCAGCTAGACGCCTGCATGGCAGAGGTGCTTTGATGAGGATTCTGATCGCCGATGGCGAAATGATGTCGCGGCGGCTGCTCCAGGAAACGTTGGTGCGAGGGGCTACGAAGTAACTGCTGTCGAGAACGGCCGCCTGGCGCTGGAGCATTTGTGCCCGGTGGATGGACCACGGCTTGCCTTGTTGGACTGGGAGATGCCTGGAGGAACGGGCCGGGCGTTTGCCGTGAAATGCGGAAAAGGAAAGAGCAATCCTATGTCTACATGGTGTTGCTCACATCCAAGGAGTCGAAGACGTCGTCGCGGGCCTGGAATCCGGGGCCGATGATTACCTGACCAAACCATTTGACCCGGAAGAACTGAAGGCGCGCTACGCACCGGTTTGCGGATCCTTAATCTCGAAGACCGCCTAGTCGAGGCACGCGAGAAGATGCGATTCCAGGCCACTCATGACGGGCTGACAACTCTCTGGAATCGCGGCGTGATTGTGGATTTGCTGGGCGCGAACTTGCCCATTCCAGGCGCGAGCGAGTCTCCACCGCAATTCTGATGTGCGATCTGGATCACTTCAAGAGTGTGAATGATACCTACGGCCATCTCGCTGGTGATGATGTCTTGAGGGAAACAGCCAAGCGGTTGCTCACCTCCGTGCGATCGTATGATTTCGTAGGCCGCTACGGCGGTGAGGAGTTTCTGGTGGTCCTGAACAATTGCAATCCGGCCTACGGATTTGCCCGCGCGGAGGAGACTTGCAATTCCATCGCCCATCTCCCGGTGCAAACGCCCAGCGGTGCCGTCCCAATTACGATGAGCCTCGGGCTCTTGCTGAGCCAGGAATGGGGCTTTCTCCCGTTGGAAGGGCTTCTTCAGCAGGCCAACACGGCGCTCTACGCGGCCAAGGCCGCGGGACGCAACTGCGTGGGCGACTCCGAAACTTCCCTCTGTTGATCCGGACCTCCATGCCCACGAGCCTGCCCGGCAGCGGCGCTGATCGTCACGGAAGACTCGCTTCCAGAAAGCTCCCTCGCTTCACAAATCCTAGATGCCCTTGGTGACTGGTTTCGCCTGCACCATCATTTGCCGCATTGCCGCAGTGGATCCAGGCGCGCGCTTCTCCCTCCAGGCTTCCAGCCGCTTGCAAGTTTCTTCCATGTTCTGGAAAAGATGCGGATTCTTGAAAGCGGCGCGCCACGT
>Ga0137415_10006605_pt1 | contig 11496 bp, 8 predicted proteins | sample CZODoug3_1_1_16f_FD_183082 | JGI IMG/M metagenome (GOLD analysis project Ga0137415, IMG submission 183082) | Vadose zone soil fungal communities from Angelo Coast Range Reserve, California, USA - CZODoug3_1_1_16fungal (Hybrid Assembly) | ecosystem: Environmental > Terrestrial > Soil > Vadose...
TGCGGCTTGTTGATCATCTCTGCGCAGCGGCGGTGCTGGGCTGCCGGCAGGCCGATGTGCACGTCGATGCCGAGCGGCTCGGCGATCTCGGTGCGCAGGTACTGCCCGATGCTCCGGCCCGCCAGCCGGCGAACCACCTCGCCGAGGATGAAGCCGAACGTCACCATGTGATAGCCCTGCGCGGTGCCGGGCTCCCACCACGGTTCGGCGGCCGCGATGTGCCCGCACACCGCGTCCCAGTCGGCCGCGTCGGCCCAGTGCAGCCGGGTGCGCGGCCCGATGACACCGGAGCGATGCCCCAACACCATCGCGACGGTGATGTCGCGCTTGCCGGCCTGGCCGAACTCCGGCCAGTACCTGGCCACCGGGGCATGCAGGTCGAGCTCACCGCGGTCGGCCAGCAGATGCACGCAGGTGCTGGTCAGCCCCTTGGACCCGGAGTAGATGCTGGCCAGGGTGTCTTGCCGCCATGGCCGCAGGCCGGCGGCGTCGGCGAAGCCGCCCCGCAGATTGACGACGAGGTCGCCTTCCACCCAGACCGCCACCGCGGCGCCGATCTCGTAGCGGTCGGTGAAGTTGGACTCGAAGGCGTCGCGCACCCGCTCGAAGCCGGCAGCACAGGAACCACTGATGGGTACTCCTGGCTCGTCGGGCACGGATCCTCCTGCCGGTGAAGGCCCCGTTTTTGGGCGGGCGACGGGGAATCGAACCCGCGTAGCTAATTTGGGACTCTCATACCGATGTCTGAACGCCGGTTGGGAAACGCCTGGTAAGGGCCTTTCGGGTCCGCAGGAAAAGCATATCTACCAGGTGTTTCGGTAGGGCTCGCGTACGGTCGCGGTACTGCATCGGTACGGCCACGGTTCGCTTGCGCTGGCGGTCCGGGCTTCACATGCCTGCAAGTGTGCTGAGTACTGGCTGGCAATAGAGCGGTCGCCGCGATATCAGTTCCTGCCCAGATCCGTTGGCTAATGCCCCGCCGTATCAGGAGAAGAAGAGTAATTGCTAGCACTTAGCCGCTACGTGACGCGGCCGGTCGAACCGATGTTCGACAGCATGGGCCACCCTCGGTGCGGGCTGGATTCGATGTCTGCAGGGCCAGCGTCCTGCGGAGGTGCCAGGCCACATCGCCTTGATCGCCCTTGTCGGGATGGCTGAAGTACTCGGTATGCGCCGATCCGCGTTTGAACCGTTCGGGCTGGTTGCCGCGCACCTCGATGTCGCGGATACCGGGACCGAACAGCGAGCGCAATTCGCCGCCGAACCAATCGCCGTGCAGGCCGCCCCGAATCACGGGAAACCACAAGTTCGTCCAGCGCGTGACGGCGAAGGGGGATTGGGAACCGAGCACCTCGCGCGCTTCGCATTCGTGCCACCGGTAGTTCACCTGACCGTGCTCATCGCCTTCGACGGGCAGCGTCTCGGACCGTGGCGGGCACCGGACCAGAGCGCCGCGACGCACCAGTCCGTCGAAGAGTTCGCGTCGGTCCATGAGGTCCGACTTCTTGAAGCCGCTCGCGATCCCCCGACGGTTGACCAGCAGGTCGGCCAGGGCCACTGGTGCGCCGACCGTCACGAAATCAGATATGCGCCAAGGGTTTCCCTGCCTTCGAAGGTCCCGCCACAGCGCGAACTGTCGGTCTTGGAAGTGATCCAGCTCTGCGACCGAGTTGCCGTCGGCCAAGAGCCGATCGGCGGCCTTCTCGAGGCCGTCCAAGGAGTTGAGCTTGATCGGAAGCGGCGTCTGCACATCGGGTGCCGGCCCGGCGTGCAATTCGTGAGTCTCGGCCCACAGGGCGCTCAGCGCGTCGTAGGAGATGTAGGCGCCGACGCCGTGGGCCACCACGATGATCCGCGAGTACCGGCCGTCGTGCAGGTCGCGCAACAGGCCGACCAAGCCTCCTCGAATTGCCCGCCGGGCCGCGTACGAGTACGGCGACGGCTCCAGGTAGCGCGCGACACCCACCAATGGGGCCGCGACGGCGCTGTTCGCCAACGCCCCGACCACGAAGCGGAGCAGGCCGAACCAGAAGAGCAACACGACTGCACCGCTGACCAACCCGATGATCGACCCGGGGACGTCCGAGCTGAGCAAGTATCCGCCGACGAAGAGTGCGGGGACGGCCAGCAGGATCGCCAGGACCACGATCCACACCACGCGCCACATCCCGAACAGCGGGTCCGGTACGTTACTTGGCCGCCGCAGGAACAGCCGCATAGCCGTCGGCGCGAGGCCGGCGAATCGGTTACTGGTCATCAGGAATGACCAGTTGTAGTCGTAGATTTCGGTGTCACCTTGCTCGGGGCCGGTCGGATCGCTGTCCTGCTGCCGGGAGACGTAGCGGCGAGCCTCGTAGGAGCCGGTGATCACAGCGGGTCGTGAGTGGTACTGCCACTTCGCCTCGCCCTGGGCCTGCTGCGGATCCAGGGCCGTCCTCACGAAGCCGTCGAGCGCCTCCAGGGGACGCTTCTCGCGCATGCCGTGCACAAGCACCACTGCCGTGCGGACCTCGCCCGGCGAGGGTTCTTCGCCCTGGGCGGCAGGCTCGGCCCGAACGGCAGCTTCCTCCGCTGTCATGTCACCCTCCGGCCAGTTGCGACGCGTTGCGTCCGAGTCTGGGGCCGGGCGCGCGCAATCGGGCGAATTCTCGACAATTGACGCCCGCATTCGCCTCGATTCTCAACTTCGTTGAGCGGGCATTCACCGGGTGTCAACCACTCTGCTTCGCAAAAGGACACGGGTCCGACCGATACCCTCTCTCGGCGGGGAATCCCATGGAGACCGCCCTGGAAAGGCGAATATCCGGGGGACATGAGGCCACAGTTGGCACGGGCCTTGGAGCGGGCGACGGGAATCGAACCCGCGTAGCTAGTTTGGAAGACTAGGGCTCTACCATTGAGCTACGCCCGCATGTGCAGCACCAGCAGACTGTACCGGCGTCGCCCGAATCAAATCCAATTAAGGGCATCGCGTGGTCAGGCCGTAGTATCGCCGTGGTCACGGTGCAGCGCTGAGCTGCCAGACCGGGGTGTAGCGCAGCTTGGTAGCGCATCCGCTTTGGGAGCGGAAGGCCGCAGGTTCAAATCCTGTCACCCCGACTCAGGACGTATTTCACTACAGACACGAGGAGCACGAGCGTGAAGAGCACCGTCGAGAAGTTGAGCCCGACGCGGGTTCGGATCAACGTGGAGGTGCCCTTCGCGGAATGGGAAGGTGACTTCGACGCCGCCCTCAAGCAGATGGCCAAGCAGGTGCGGCTGCCCGGCTTCCGGCCCGGCAAGGTGCCCGTCAAGCTGCTCGAGGCGCGCATCGACAAGGATGCGATGCTCGACCAGGTCGTCGGTGAGGCGGTGCCGAGCAAGTACTCCGAGGCCGTGACGACCGCGGACGTGCGTCCGCTCGGCCAGCCCGAGATCGAGATCACCAAGAAGGTGTACGGCGAGGACCTCGAGTTCACCGCCGAGGTCGACGTCCGCCCCGAGATCGAGCTCCCGGATCTGGAAGGGCTGAAGATCGCCGTCGACCCCATCGAGGTGACCGACGACGAGGTCGACGCCGAACTGCAGTCACTTCGGGCCCGGTTCGGCACTCTCACAGGCGTCGAGCGCGCGGCCGAGAACGGCGACTTCGTCTCGATCGACCTGTCGGCCACCGCCGACGGCGAGGACGTGCCCGAGGCGAAGACCGAGGGCCTATCCCACGAGATCGGCTCCGGTCAGCTGATCGAGGGTCTCGACGAGGCGATCACCGGCCTGAACGAGGGGGAGAGCCGAGTCTTCACCACCACGCTGGCCGCCGGTGAGAACGCGGGCAAGGAGGCGCAGGTGACCGTCACCGTTAAGTCGGTGAAGGAACGCGAGCTTCCCGAGCCCGACGACGAATTCGCCCAACTGGCAAGCGAATTCGACACGATCGACGAGCTCAAGAGCAGCCTGACCGACCAGGTGCAGCGAGTGAAGCGCATCCAGCAGGCTGAGCAGATCCGCGGCAAGGCACTGGAGGTGCTGCTCGAGCAGGTCGAGGTCCCGCTGCCGGAGAAGATCGTGCAGGCCCAGGTCGACGACACCCTGCACGACGCCATCCACGGCCTCGAACACGACGAGGCGCGTTTCGCCGAGGCACTTGAGGAGCAGGGCAGCACCCGCGAGGAGTTCGACGCCGACAACCGGACCAACGCGGAGAAGGCCGTCAAGACCCAGCTGTTGATGGACGCGATCGCCGACAAGCTCGACATCCAGGTCGGGCAAACCGACCTCACCGAGCGGCTGGTGCTGATGTCTCGGCAGTACGGGCTGGAACCGCAGCAGCTGCTGCAGTATCTGCAGGAGAACAACCAGCTGCCGGCGATGTTCGCCGACGTGCGTCGCGGCCTGACCGTCGCGGCGGTGGTGCACGGCGCCACCGTCACCGACACCGACGGCAACGTGATCGACACCACCGAGTTCTTCGGTCCGCAGGACGAGCAGGGCGCTGCGGAGGATTCCGACGAGGCCGGTAGCGACTCCGACGAGGCCGGTAGCGAATCCGACGAAGCCTCCGACGAGGTGTCTGCCGACGCGGAGTGACGCTGTGAGCGAACGGGCGCTGTCTAGGGAGTGCGCGACGACGCAGGTTGGTTAGTGTCATTTGGAGACGGACACCGCGTCCCAAGACTTAAAGAGAAAGCAGGTATCCAGTCGTGACTGACATGCGTGGCGCCGCGCAGGGCCTCAACCTCGTCGACTCGGTGTATGAGCGGTTGCTGTCCGAGCGGATCATCTTCCTTGGCTCCCAGGTCGACGACGACATCGCCAACCGGCTGTGCGCGCAGATTCTGCTGCTGGCCGCCGAGGACAGCATCAAGGACATCCACCTGTACATCAATTCGCCGGGCGGATCGATCAGTTCGGGCATGGCGATCTACGACACGATGGTGCTGGCGCCGTGCGACATCGCGACCTACGCGATGGGTATGGCCGCGTCGATGGGTGAGTTCCTGCTTGCCGCGGGCACCAAGGGCAAGCGCTACGCGCTGCCGCACGCACGGATCCTGATGCATCAGCCGCTGGGCGGCGTCACCGGCAGTGCGTCGGATATCGCGATTCAGGCCGAGCAGTTCGCGGTCATCAAGAAGGAGATGTTCCGGCTCAACGCGGAGTTCACCGGCCAGCCGATCGAACGCATTGAGGCCGACTCCGACCGTGACCGCTGGTTCACCGCACCGGAAGCCCTCGACTACGGGTTCGTCGACCACATCATCACCAGCGCCAATATCAATGGAGTCAAGCCATGACCGACCACCCGACTTTCTCCGCCGATCCGCGACTGCAGCCCCAGGCGCGCTACATCCTGCCGTCGTTCATCGAACACTCCAGCTTCGGCATCAAGGAGTCCAACCCGTACAACAAGCTGTTCGAGGAACGCATCATCTTCCTCGGCGTGCAGGTCGACGACGCGTCGGCCAACGACATCATGGCGCAGCTGCTGGTGCTGGAGTCGCTGGATCCTGACCGCGACATCACCATGTACATCAACTCGCCGGGTGGCTCGTTCACCTCGCTGATGGCGATCTACGACACCATGCAGTACGTGCGCGCCGACATCCAGACGGTGTGCCTTGGCCAGGCCGCATCGGCGGCCGCCGTGCTGCTGGCCGCCGGTTCGCCGGGAAAGCGGCTCGCGCTGCCCAACGCCCGCGTCCTGATCCACCAGCCCGCGCTTTCCGGCGTGATCCAGGGCCAGTTCTCCGACCTGGAGATCCAGGCTGCCGAGATCGAGCGGATGCGCACGCTGATGGAGACCACGCTGGCCCACCACACCGGCAAGGATCCCACGGTGATCCGCAAGGACACCGACCGCGACAAGATCCTCACCGCCGCGGAGGCCAAGGAGTACGGCATCATCGACACGGTCCTGGAGTACCGCAAGCTCTCTGCGCAGACGGCCTAGCCGCCGTCACGCGCCGTTGCTCTACGGCCGAATCGAGCCGTTGCTCTTCGCGCGAGCGCTCATCTCGAGCCGTTGCTCTTCGCGCGAGCGCTCATCGAAGGGGCACGGGTACTCTCGGTCCGATAACGGCGGCGACACGCCAGGGACACAGTGGCGGGTTCCGAGGGGCCATGGGGCGAGTCAGGCGATATGTTCTGCGAACACATCTAAATACCACCGACGCGATTCGGCTTTATCGGTCGCACCGCGCCGGAGCTTGCGGGTAGCGTCGGGACCAACACCCCGAGATGACCGTAATCAAGCTTCATTACCGACCGCGACGAAAGTAGGACTCCACCACATGGCGCGCATTGGAGACGGCGGTGACCTGCTGAAGTGCTCGTTCTGCGGCAAGAGCCAAAAGCAGGTCAAAAAGCTCATTGCGGGCCCAGGTGTCTATATCTGCGATGAATGCATAGACCTGTGCAACGAGATCATCGAAGAGGAACTGGCCGACGCCGACGACGTCAAGCTAGACGAGCTGCCCAAGCCGGTAGAAATCCGGGACTTCCTCGAGGGCTATGTCATCGGTCAGGACACCGCCAAGCGCACGCTGGCCGTGGCCGTCTACAACCACTACAAGCGCATCCAGGCCCAGGAGAAGATGCGCGACTCCCGCGCCGAGCCCGTCGAGCTCGCCAAGTCCAACATCCTGATGCTCGGCCCCACCGGCTGCGGCAAGACCTACCTCGCGCAGACGCTGGCCAAGATGCTCAACGTTCCGTTCGCGATCGCCGACGCCACCGCGCTGACGGAGGCCGGCTACGTCGGTGAGGACGTCGAGAACATTCTGCTCAAGCTGATCCAGGCCGCCGACTATGACGTCAAGCGGGCCGAGACCGGAATCATCTACATCGACGAGGTCGACAAGATCGCCCGCAAGAGCGAGAACCCGTCGATCACCCGCGACGTCTCCGGTGAGGGTGTGCAGCAAGCGCTGCTGAAGATCCTGGAGGGAACGCAGGCCTCGGTGCCTCCGCAGGGTGGACGCAAGCACCCGCATCAGGAGTTCATCCAGATCGACACCACCAACGTGCTGTTCATCGTCGCGGGCGCGTTCGCTGGCCTGGAGAAGATCGTCTCCGATCGCGTCGGCAAGCGCGGCCTTGGCTTTGGCGCCGAGGTGCATTCCAAGGCCGAGATCGACACCCAGGATCACTTCGCCGAGGTCATGCCCGAGGACCTGATCAAGTTCGGCCTGATCCCCGAGTTCATCGGCCGGCTACCCGTGGTGGCTTCGGTGACCAACCTGGACAAGGAGTCATTGGTCAAGATCCTGTCCCAGCCGAAGAACGCGTTGGTGAAGCAGTACACCCGGCTGTTCGAGATGGACGGCGTGGAGCTGGAGTTCACCGAGGAGGCGCTGGAGTCGATCGCCGATCAGGCCATCCATCGCGGCACCGGCGCCCGTGGGTTGCGCGCCATCATGGAGGAAGTGCTGCTGCCCGTGATGTATGACATCCCGAGCCGCGACGACGTCGCCAAGGTCGTCGTTACGCAGGAGACCGTCGATGACAACGTGCTCCCGACGATCGTGCCGCGCAAGCCGACTAGGCCCGAGCGCCGCGACAAGAGCGCTTAACTCCTAGACAACCTCTCAACGGTCGGATGCGACATGCCGCCCGATACCCTTCAAGCTCCGCGCCTTGATCAAGCCCGCCGCCATGCGACGGCGCAGCCGACCGTTCTCCAGTGCCGTACGCAGTCCGTGTCCTCCGAGCGCCGAGGCACCGGCGTTGGTGGTGGCGGCGCTGAATCTGCGTTCAGATGCGGTCTCGGGCGCGTCGTCGGACGTAGCGGTCAGGAACCGATCCGGGACGGCAAGCTTGTGAATCGTGCGCAGCGTCAGCAGATACTGACGTGGCAGTGAGCCGGTGGTGTAGGGCAGGTCGTATTTGTCGCATAGTGCCCGAACCTCGTGAGCGATCTGGGATAGGCGATTGCTGGGTAGATCCGGAAATAGGTGGTGTTCGATTTGGTAACACAGGTTGCCGCTGAGAAACGCCAGAACGCGTCCGGCGTCGAAGTTTGCGGTGCCGAGCATCTGGCGTAGGTACCATTCGGACCTGGTCTCGCGCTCCACCACAGCTGGGTCGAATTTCTCTGCGCCGTCGGGGAAATGGCCGCAGAAGATCACCACATAGGCCCACAGGTTCCTGATCAGATTGGCGGAAGCATTGGCCGTAAGTGTCCTGCGCCATCGCCGTCCACTCAGCGCGGGAAAGAGTAGATAGTCCTTCGTTACTTGGCGTGCGACCTTAGCCGCCAGCGCACTCGACTCCATGGATCTCTTGTTGTCGTCGGCCGCGCGTTCGTGCGCCGAGTGTAGGCCGTGCAGGGCGATGCCCCATTCGAATATCGCTGCCAGCAAGAAGTTTCGAAGCGGCTGCACCAGGTGGCTGGGCTGCCAGGGCTCGTCGCGGGTAATCCGCATGATGCCGAAACCCATGTCGTCGTCCATGCCGATAACGTTGGTGTAGATGTGGTGGGTGTAGTTGTGTGAATAGCGCCATTGGGACGAGAGACCCGGCATGTCCCATTCCCAGGTGCTGGAGTGGATTTCCGGGTCGTTCATCCAATCCCATTGGCCGTGACCGACATTGTGGCCGATCTCCATGTTCTCGATGCTCTTGGCCACGGCGAGGGCGATCGTGCCAAGAAGCCAGCCCTTCCTCGCCCGGCTGCAGCCGATCACCAGCCGCGCCGCGACGTCAAGCGTCCGCTGGAACGTGATGGTGCGACGGATGTAGGCGGCGTCCTTCGAGCCGAGGCTTTCCTCGATGTTGGCGCGGATCGTGTCGAGCTCACGTCCGAGCGCCTCGACGTCCGCTTCATTGAGATGGGCGTAGACGGCGACTTGGCCGATAGCCAATGCATGTTCCTTGGATTGATGGGATAGAGCCCGCGTCATTCCGATTCGCGTGTGGTAATCCGTCCCATCAGTGGACACGCACGCTGTGCCGGGCATCCACGATTACGGCAGCAGAAGGGTCCACCAATTTGCGGCCGGTGAACCACCCGGACCGGCGGTCCAGGCAGGAATATCGCTTCCCGCGACGAGTCTACGGCAGGCGCGCGATGCCTGAACCGGGCGGACGGCTACGTCGCCTCGGCTTCCATCGATGGATCGAGCGACGGGCTCACCGAAGCCACAGCGACATGGTCGGACGCGAAGACGACCGTGGCGTGACTGGCCTCGGGCGACAAACGGACGACCGCGTATTGGACGGCGTCTGACTCCGGCAGCCTGGCCTGATGGCGCACGGTGTCGAGCAACGCGGCACGCGCCGCCCGGTCGAGAACCGGTTCGGGCTGCGTCAGAACTCGACGGTCGCCGGCGGTCAACCCGAAATGCACCTCGCGCCACTTGCCCCAGCCCGCAGGCCCGTGCTCCCGCCACACCAGCCGGGCGGGTTCGTCCTCATCTGGGTTGAGCATGCCGCACAGCGAGCTCACGAGACACCAGATGAAGAACGCCACTATCGCGACGAACTGCAGCTCGGTAACCATGATCCGAGACTTCGCCGAAGTCCGGAGGAACGCACGAGTAGCCGACTACGCAACTTTGGGGGCTCGGTGCGCAGCCACTCCCATGGCGCCTCGACGGGTGGACGACCGAACGGATCGGCACACGGCCCGCGGCCTAGCGTTTGATGCGGTCGGGGCGGGTGTAGACGTTCATCGAATCGCCCCGCAGAAAGGCCACCAGCGTCAGCCCGGACTGGCTGGCCAGGTCGACGGCCAGCGAGGACGGCGCCGACACCGCGGCCAGCACCGGAATCCCCGCCATCACGGCCTTCTGGGTGAGTTCGAAGGACGCCCGGCCGCTGACCAGCAGCACGGTCCCGGTCAGCGGGATGCGGTCGGCTTCCAGCGCCCAACCGACGACCTTGTCGACGGCGTTGTGGCGGCCGATGTCTTCGCGGACGGCCAGCGTGGTGCCGTCGGCCCCGAACAGCGCGGCGCCGTGCAGCCCGCCGGTGCTGGCGAACACCTTCTGCGCGTTGCGCAGCTTCTCCGGCATGGCCGACAGGGTTTCCACCGTGACCATCGACGGGTCGTCGCCGGGGCCGTGGCGGCTGATCAGCCGCACGGCGTCCAGTGATGCCTTGCCGCATACCCCGCACGACGAGGTGGTGTAGAAGTTGCGGGTGACGTCCACGTCGGGCATGGCGACACCGGGCGCCAGCGTCACGTCGAGCACGTTGTAGGTGTTCTGTTGAAGTCCTTGGCCGTCTTCGGTGGCACCTTTGCAGTACCGCACGGTGAGCACGTCGTCCCGGCGGGTGATCACGCCCTCGGTGAGCAGAAAGCCTTGCGCCAGCTCGATATCCGAGCCGGGCGTCCGCATGGTGACGGTGATGGGGGTGCCGTTGACCCGGATCTCCAACGGTTCCTCGACGACGAGCGTCTCCGGCCGCGCGACCGCGTCGTCGGCGGTCACGTGTTGCACCCGGCGCCGGGCCGTTACCCTCCCCATGCCGGCTCCAGCCTGATGATTATCGCCTTCGATACCGGCGTGTTGGATTTCGCCGCGGTGTGATCCAGCGGCACAAGGGGATTGGTCTCCGGATAGTAGGCCGCGGCGTTGCCGACCGGCGTCGAGTACCCGATCACCATGAAGTCCTTGGCGCGGCGTTCCTGCAGATGTCCGTCACCATTGCTGAATTCGGACACCAGGTCGACGCGGTCGCCGTCGGTGAGGCCGAAGCGTTCGATGTCGGCGGGGTTGACGAAGATGACCCGGCGGCCGCCCTTGACACCGCGGTAGCGGTCGTCGAGGCCGTAGATGGTGGTGTTGTACTGGTCGTGGCTGCGCAGCGTCTGCAGCACCAGCCGGCCTTCCGGCACAGGCGCCCATTCCAGCGGGTTGACCGAGAAGTTGGCTTTGCCTGTGCTGGTCGGGAATTCGCGCGCGTCGCGCGGTCCGTGCGGCAGCTGGAAGCCATCGGGCTGGCGTACCTTGCGGTTGTAGTCGTCGCAGCCGGGCACCACGGCGGCGATCGCGTCGCGGATGGCGTCGTAATCGTCGTTGAACTGCTCCCACGGCACCGGGTGATCCGGCCCGAACAGGGTGCGCGCCAACTGGCAGACGATGGCGACCTCGCTGCGCACCTGGTCGCTCGGCGGGTGCAGGCTGCCCCGCGACAGGTGCACCATCGACATCGAATCCTCCACCGACACCTGCTGTTTGGCACCGCTTTGGATATCGCGGTCGGTTCGCCCCAGCGACGGCAGGATCAACGCCGTCGCGCCGTGGACGACGTGGCTGCGGTTCAGCTTGGTCGACACCTGAACGGTCAGCGAGCAGCTGCGCAAGGCGGCCCCGGTGACCGCGGTATCCGGCGTGGCCGTCGCGAAGTTGCCGCCCATGCCCATGAACACCCTTGCGCGTCCGTCGCGCATCGCCCTGATGGCGTCGACGGTGTCAAGGCCGTGCTCGCGTGGGCTGATGATGCCAAACCTGTCGTCAAGTGCGGCAAGGAACTCCTCGGGCATCTGCTCCCAGATGCCCATCGTCCGGTCGC
>Ga0137415_10006606_pt1 | contig 11495 bp, 9 predicted proteins | sample CZODoug3_1_1_16f_FD_183082 | JGI IMG/M metagenome (GOLD analysis project Ga0137415, IMG submission 183082) | Vadose zone soil fungal communities from Angelo Coast Range Reserve, California, USA - CZODoug3_1_1_16fungal (Hybrid Assembly) | ecosystem: Environmental > Terrestrial > Soil > Vadose...
AATCCGCAATCATGGTGGGTGCTGATCATGGCGCGCCTGCGGCCGGATGTGTCAGAAACGCGGGCGCAGGCAGTGCTCGATGTCGTGTTGCGGCAGGCGGCGATGGCCACGTTGCCCAAGACGGAAGCTTTGGAGCAACTTCATCTCAAACTGGAGCCGGGAGATCGCGGACTCGATTATCTGAAGGGCGAGTTTGCCAAACCGTCGTATGTGCTGCTGGCGCTGGCCGGTCTGGTGCTGTTGCTGGCGTGTGTGAATCTTGCGAATCTGCTGCTGGCGCGTGCGGCAGCCCGGCAGCGGGAGATGAGCACACGGCTCGCACTGGGAGCAGGACAGGGGCGTATCCTGCGGCAGGTGCTCACGGAGAGCTTGCTGCTCTCCGGCATAAGTGGTGTGACAGGGTTGATACTGGGTTATCTGGGACGCAATGCGATTCCCCGGTTGCTAGGAAATCCCTGGCGTCCGGCCACGATGCAAGTTGATTTCGATTGGAGCGTGCTGGCATTCACCGTTGGCGTTTCGCTGATGACGGGTATTCTTTTTGGCGTGGTCCCTGCGTGGCAGGCGATGCGCGCCGACGTGAACACTGCTCTGAAAGACGCAAGCCACACTACGGCGAGTCAACACAAGCTGTGGCTTGGCAAAGGATTGGTAGTATTCCAGATTGCGCTCTCGACCATCCTGCTGATTGGCGCTGGTCTGTTTGTTCGCACGCTGGTCAATCTGAGCCACACGCCTCTTGGGTTTCGAGCAGATCACATTCTACTTTTTCAACTGAGTCCGCCGCGGACCCGCTATACGGACATACAGATGACAGCGCTCTACCGGCAACTGGAAGAGAAGCTTGCTGCAATCCCTGGCGTCCGGTCGGTGAGCATGAGCAATATCGCAATTATTGGAGACGGTCATTCGGGATCGACATTCCATGTATCTGGCCAACCCACGCGCAAGGATGAAGACCGTGTGCAGATGAACAGTGTGGGCGCAGATTTCTTCTCGACGATGGGCATTCCGGTTTTGCAGGGGCGCGGCTTCAATATGCGCGATACTGCAAGCTCGCCCAAAGTAGCGGTGGTGAATCGTGCGCTTGCACGGCAGTTTTTCCCGAAAGAAGACCCAATAGGGAAGACGTTCGAAGCCGATGCGGAGGACACTGACAGGCCAGTTGAGATTGTCGGTATTGTTGCAGACACAAGGTATGCTGATTTGCGGAGCGAGACTCCGCCAACATTCTACCTGCCGTATCAGCAACAGTCCCGCTCAGGTCGCAAAGTAGTCGAAATCCGTACGGCGGCGGAACCGGGCAGTGTATTGGGCCAGGTGCATGTTGCTGTTGAGTCTCTCGACAGAGACCTGCCGTTGATCGATGTGCGCACGATGACGGAACAGATCGAGGCCAGTTTGTCTGGGGAACGGATATTCGCTCAATTGACAGCGGGCTTTGGTCTTCTGGCATTAGTGCTTGCCTGCATCGGTATTTATGGAGTCATGGCGTACACCGTGGCCCGGCGTACGAACGAGATTGGTATCCGCATGGCTTTGGGAGCACAGGCCCGGCAAGTGCTCTTCATGGTGCTGCGCGAGAGCTTTGGGCTGGCTGTGATTGGCGTTGCTGTGGGGTTAGGCGCTGCTCTTTTCCTCATTCGTTTCCTGCAGGCGATGCTGTATGGGTTAAAAGCAAATGATCCAGCAACTTTGATGGGAGCAGCGTTACTTTTGTTTACAGTCGCAATTCTGGCCGGGTGGGGCCCAGCACGACGAGCTTCTCGCGTAGAGCCGATGCAGGCTTTGCGCCACGAGTGAAGTTTAGGATTCCCGTAAAAACTCAGCGCCAGAAACCTTTGGTCCACGATCACGCGTCCATGACCGCAGTCCTCTCTGCGGGTGATTTTCAGGTATGAAAAGCATTTGCTTTTTGAAAGGTTGTTGGTAAGTATGGATGTTGTTGCTTGGAAGCTTGTCGCAATCGTCTTGCCGGTCGAGGATGGAATGGATAGTCGACATGAGAATTCGCGTGCATTTCAGCTCTCCATAAAGGATTCGGCAATGCGCGCGTACCTGCAGCGGTATCCCTTCGTTCTGGGACCGGACAGCACTATGAACGCCCGCTGCACAGAAGAAATCCGGCAGCAATTCGCCTTGCGGCCGAACTCGAACGGGTTGGCTACAGGTGGCGGCAAAAGCACGACAGTTCGCCTCTCTCCGGAGCAGGCCAATCTATCCGAAAACGTCCTCTCGCGACTGCAGACGCTGATGGACCAGGCTGGAGTGCCCAATGAAAGGCGCTCGTCTGTGATCGAAGACTTCGGATGGGAGGCGAAGCTGACTCCGTCTGGCCCAAAGGATGTTTTGGTCATCGGCTGCGGTGACGGTATCGAGCTGCTGTTCCTGCGCGCTGTACTGCCAGATGCGAACCTGACTGCGGTGGATTATGGGGATCATTTGACACAAGCTTTGAAACAAACAACGCAGGTGCAGTTCCACGCCGGAGATATGACTACCATCCTCGGTAGCTTCACGGAGAAGTTCGACCTGGTGTTCTCGAACCATACTTTGGAGCACATGTATATGCCGGACGAAATCATAGCCGTGTTGTCCGGTTTGCTGCGTGAAAATGGAACGCTTGTTTCAACACTGCCGATGGATGCAGCGGAAGGCTCACCCTTCTTGGACAAGTTGACAGGAATTGCGAAAGAGAAAAACGTTCATCCCGTCGACCTCGTTTACCTCGACACGGGTCATCCATGGAAGACGAATCCGAGTGACTTGCGTCAGACCTTCCAGGCCGCAGGATTCAGGAACGTGGAGCTCTATCAGCGGGCCGAGCATTTGCCGCGGTGGTTTGCAGGTTCGGAAAAGCAGCTCCAATCGCGTAGGGATCTCGACCTGAAGCTGCATGCATTATTTTTTGGGATGCCGCGGACAGTTATCAAAGCACTATTCAGCAGGCCGCCCGTCATCCTTGTGCGGTTACTCCTGGCCGCGGAACGGCGCGTATGGTTTGGAGCGAACAAGGTGAAGAATCTCTATACGGAAGAGGTCTGTGTGATAGCGCACAAGCAGGCGTAGCTCGAACAGCGGATGAGGCCAATGCCCGGTTTCAAACGATACGAGACAACGGTATCGGATCTACAGAGAAGATTCGGAAACAATAGTTTAAAGGCTCAGCAGTCCATAGCACTTGTGTCACCTTCTTCGCAAGCGTGCCTCCGTGCGATACTCAAGAAGCATGTATAAACGTGTCGTTCTTAAGCTTTCAGGAGAGGCTTTGGCCGCTGGCCGGGGCTTTGGCGTTGACGTTATCCGTGTTCACGAGATAGCTGCTGAAATCGCCGAAGTGCATGAATTGGGTGTAGAAGTGGCCATTGTCGTGGGCGGGGGAAACTTTTTCCGCGGAGTCGCCGAGCAGGCCAAGGCGATGGACCGCGTTTCAGCAGACAATATGGGCATGCTAGCCACAGTCATCAATGCTCTGGCGATTCAGGATGCTGTTGAAAAGCAGGGCCTGCACTGCCGGGTGATGTCGGCAATTGAGATGAATCAAGTCTGCGAGCCGTATATTCGGCGCCGAGCTATCCGGCATCTGGAGAAGCGCCGAGTCGTGATTTTTGCCGCCGGAACGGGAAATCCATACTTTTCCACAGATACAGCAGCCTCGTTGCGCGCCATGGAGATCAAGGCGGACGTCTTACTGAAAGCGACCAAGGTGGAGGGCATCTACGATGCCGATCCGGTAATTACCAAGGACGCCGTGAAATTTGAGCAGATTACGTACATGGAAATCCTGCGGTTGGGGTTAAAGGTAATGGACACCACTGCGGTTAGCTTGTGCAAAGACAATAATCTGCCCATGATCATCTTCAACATGAATCAGCCGGGAAATATCCGCCGGGTAATCTCCGGGGAGAAAGTCGGCTCACTGGTGACGGCCTGAATGCAGTAGCGCAACTCGAAGCACGGCCAACTGTCGATCAGCGACAACCGTCGACGGCAGGGAAAACACCTATATCTGTTGCCAAGCCTAAAAAGAGCCGCCTTCCTGCCCTCACCGGATTGAGGGCATTTGCGGCTCTGAACATCGTCTTCTTCCACTTCTCCGATCCCAGTTGGTTTGGACCATTTGCGCCCGTGGTTCGCAATGGGTATACCTCGGTCAGCTTCTTCCTTCTGCTCTCGGGGTTCATCCTGGCCTATAACTACAGTGATCGCGCCCAGGCTGGGAAGTTCAAGACAGGCAACTTCTGGATCGCGCGCATGTCGCGGCTGTATCCAGTGTATCTGTTCGCTCTGATGCTTTCCCTCGGTATGCTGGCGCAGGAGTGGCCTGCGCGCTCGCACGGTCAGTTCTTTTTAGGAGTGATCCTGACGCCTTTGCTGTTACAGGCATGGCATCCATTTTTGGCTACTTTCTGGAACACGCCAGCGTGGACGATGTGCACCGAGGCGTTCTTTTATGTGATCTTTCCTTTCGTCATTGTCTGGAAGCGGCCTAAGCGGATCAGGCCTTTGCTGGGTATCTTGCTCGGGCTTTGGATCGCGGGGATGCTGCTGCCGAGCCTCTATATGTGGCTGCATCCGGATGGCGACCTGCATCCGGGGCGATATACAGACGGGTTCTGGATGCGGGCGCTGAAGTTTTCTCCGCCGCCGCATGTACCGTCCTTCCTGTTTGGCATTGTGCTGGCCGACCTGGATGCTTTGATCCCCCGCGGGAACAAGATCAGGCTCCTGCTTGGTGCGTTGGGCATGGCTGGGCTTTACACTGTCCTCTATTTCGGCGAGCACATGCCGTATACGCTGATGCACGACGGGTTGCTGATGCCGCTCTTCGGGGTGTCCATCCTGGGATTGGCCGGGTACAACCTGGTCTCGCGTTTCTTCGGTTTCTATCCGTTCGTTGCCATCGGGCAGGCCAGCTATTGCCTGTACATCCTGCACTTCAATCTTTGGAGCCTGCTGCACGATACGCATGTGCTGGAGAAGCTTGGCCTGATCCGGTTCGATCCCTGGTTGAGCTATGCTCTGCTGGTGACTGGGGCAGTGCTGGTGATGCTCTACATTGAGCGCCCTGCTCAACGGTGGATTCGGGGATTTATCCGATAAAGGCCGATTGCCGGCTAGCTCTCTTCCACTACATAGTCTTGCTGCCATTGTTTTAGGCTACCCAAATTATTTTCCCAGAAGGGCTTGACAAGTTTTGTTGTCTCTATATATAACCAAATTGTTATATAACTAAACAGTAATGAATAGTTCACAGCAACTCGACGCAACCTTCGCGGCACTCGCCGATCCTACCCGGCGTGCTATCCTTGCCCGGCTCGCGCAGGGAGAGGCCTCAGTGCTGGAGTTGGCCAAGCCATTCGCCATGACACAGCCTGCGATCTCCAAGCACCTCAAGGTACTGGAGCGCGCCGGTCTAATTTCCCGCAGCCGCGACGCACAACGCCGCCCCTGCAAGGTTGAGATCGAGCCGCTTATGGAGGCTACCGGCTGGCTGGAACGTTATCGCCAGACGCTGGAAAGCAGCTTTCAGCGCCTCGACGCTCTACTCGACGAACTCAAGACGAACGAAAAGAAATACGGAAAAACTAAGCAATAGAAGTACAGAAAGACCAAGGAATAAAAGGAGACACCCACGATGAAGAACACTGGAACACTGAAAGTCACCACACCTACAGACCGCGAAATCGTCCTGACGCGCGTCTTCGATGCTCCACGCAGCCTCGTCTTCGACGCGTTCTTCAAACCCGAGCTGCTCAAACGCTGGTTCGGACCGCATGGATGGTCGCTGGTCGTTTGCGATGTCGATTTCAAAGTGGGCGGCGGATTTCGCTTCATCTTGCGTGGCCCAGACGGAACTGAAATGGGCATGCGTGGCACCTATCGCGAGCTCGCACCGCCTGATCGCTCCGTTCATATGGAATCGTTCGATGATTTCCCAGGAGAGTCGCAAGTGACATCCGTCTTTGTCGAGCAGGATGGCAAGACCACACTCACTGCCACGGTTCTTTATCCATCGAAGGAAGCGCGCGATGCAGTGATCAAGTCCGGCATGGAACATGGAGCAGCCGAAAGCTACGACAGGCTTGCGGATCTGCTGGCGTCTGACGTGGTTTCAAGTGTTAGCAAGTCATGAATGGAATGCAATTCTCACACACGCGTGAATAACTGAAAACCGTGCCTTGAAAAAGCAAAGGGGAATCTATATGCCGAAAATCACTCCATTCTTATGGTTCGACACACAAGCCGAAGAGGCTGCCAACTTGTATGTATCTCTTTTTAAGAACTCAAAGATCCTGAGCGTATCTCGCTACGGAGAAGCAGGCCCAGGGCCTAAGGGCAGCGTCATGACCATAACATTTGAGCTCGACGGCCAGAAGTTCATCGCATTGAACGGAGGACCGCATTTCAAATTTACCGAAGCCATCTCATTCTCTGTCGATTGCAAAACACAGGAAGAAGTAGATGAGTACTGGTCAAAGCTCTCGGCAGGCGGAGAGGAAGGACCATGCGGCTGGTTAAAAGATAAATACGGTCTGTCCTGGCAGATCGTCCCCACAGTTTTGGGAGAGCTGTTAAGCGACCCCGATCCTCAAAAGTCGAAGCGGGTCATGACAGCCATGATGCAGATGAAAAAGATCGACATCAGCGGCCTAAAGCGGGCATACGAGCAACAAGCCTCGTAGTAGAAAAGATAACCCTTACGCATGTAAGGGTTATCGAATCATCGGTTCCACTTCGTTCAGCCAATCTGGCGGTTTCAGAATCTCTCGCGGCTTCGATCCTTCAGCCGGACCTACGATGCCATCGCGCTCCATCATGTCGATCAAGTGAGCGGCGCGGCCATAGCCAATCCGCAACCGCCGCTGCAGCAGAGAAGTGGAAGCCTTGCCGAACTCAAGCACCAGCCGCACACCATCTTCGTAAAGCTCGTCGTTCGCATCCTCGCCGTCGCCGCCGGCATCGATCTCGCGCCCGCTGGCATCTTTCGGCGATTCAAGGAAGCCCTGAACATACTCGGCCTCGCCCTGTTTCTTCCAGAACTCTGTGACCGCAGCGATTTCCTTTTCGGTCACAAAAGGAGCATGCACACGCTGCAATCGCGAAGTGCCTGGCGGCAGGAACAGCATATCGCCGCGTCCTAGCAGAGACTCAGCGCCGTTCGAATCAAGAATCGTGCGCGAGTCGACCTTCGTTGCCAGCCGGAACGACATACGAGTTGGCACATTGGCCTTAATCAGACCAGTGATGACATCGACCGAAGGCCGCTGCGTCGCCAGTACAAGATGGATGCCAACGGCACGCGCCATCTGCGCCAGACGTGTAATGGCCTCTTCCACGTTGGCCTTGTCTAGCATCATCAAATCGGCAAGCTCGTCGATGATGATGACGATATACGGCAGAGGCTTTTCCTCCTCGGCATCTTCAAACAATGTCGGATTTTCAAAGAGCCGGTTGTACTGATCGATATTGCGAACACTGCGCGAAGCCAGCAGCTTCAACCGCCGCTCCATTTCGCGAACGGCATTACGGAGTGCATTCGCCGCCAGCTTTGGCTCAGTGATAATCGGCGTGAAGAGATGCGGAATGCCCTCGTACATGCCAAGTTCAACGCGCTTGGGATCGACCATGATGAGCCGCACCTGTTCGGGCGTGGCCTTGTAAAGCACCGACATGATCATCGCGTTGATCGCGACCGATTTACCGCTGCCCGTCGAACCGGCAATCAGCACGTGCGGCATCGTAGTGAGATCAGCCGTCACGATGCGCCCATTGATATCCTTGCCCATAGCGAGCGTGAGCTTGCTCTTAGAAGTGGCAAAGTTTTCTGCCTCGATCACATCGCGCAACCAGATCGTCTCACGCTTGCTGTTCGGTACCTGAATGCCGACTGTGCTCTTGCCCGCCATGCGCTCGATCAAAATGCTCTCGGCACGCATCGCCAGGCAGAGGTCTTCAGCAAGCCCAGTGACGCGGCTGTACTTCACGCCGGCATCGGGCCGGAACTCGAACGTAGTCACAACCGGGCCGGGGTTAATCTGCACTACTTGTCCAAGAACATCGAACTCAGCGCACTTTTCAACCAGCACCTGAGCTTCGGTGCGCAGCTCATCTTCGCGAACCACCTGAGCATCCTCGCTGCGATGTAACAGCGTGCTCGGAGGCAGACGGAAACCACTCACCGACTTCGGAGCAACCGTTACCGTGCGAACATCGGCATCGGCGCGCTCGCCAACAGCAATACTGCGCTGGTCAAATTTCGGTTCGGGCTTAGGTTCCGGCTTTGGTTCTTCACGCCGAGCGACAGGCTGAGGTACAGGTTCCGGTTCAGGCGCAGGATCGGGAACAGTCGCTCGCGGCATCTGATTCCAAACGCTCTGCGGTGCAGGTTTTTCAGCAAGCACTTCAGGACCGGCGCTCTGACGGTCATCGTCAGACTCCACGCGTTTCCCTGACTTAGCTAGCTTTTCGGCAGCCTTGCGGGCCTTCACCATCTCTTTCTCGTGCTGCTTGTCGAGCTTGACCGCTTCCTTCAATTCCTTCGCACGAGCCCGAGCCTTCCGCCAGTTCGCCAGGCGATCGCGCCAGGCCATCAGGAAGGCAAACCGGATCGCCAGCCATTCGCGTGCTGTGTTGAAGCTGAATGTAGTCGAAAGATAGATCGCAGCGGCGGCCATACTGATCACCACGATGCAGGCGCCGGGGAAGTTCAGGTACTGGACCAGAGCATCGACAACCAACCGGCCAACCAGACCCTCGATAGGCAGCCCGTGCATCACGCGCATGTGTCCTGGGAGTAATCCAAAGATCGCCGGGCCAAAGATCAAGCAGAGCGCCGCGCCAATTGCCTTCGCTCCAGGAGAACCAGCCGGGCGCGACCGCATCCATGTCCAGCCCAAAGCGCCAGCCAGCAGAGGAAGTGAGAACGCAGCCAGCCCTTCCATTTGCAGCAAAATGTCACTGATCGCAGCGCCAACGAGCCCCGTCCAGTTATGTGCCGGGCGGCCAGAGGCATAGCTGCCAACCGTATTCAACGAAGGGTCGGTCGGCTGGTAAGAAACAAGCGAGAGAAAGAGGAGGCCCGCGGCAACCAGCATCAGCAGCCCGATGAGTTCATTCAGGCGGCGGTTGCGCGTAGGAGTCAGAACCAGTTTGAGGGGTTTCATTGAGACGCACTAACGTGCCTGCCGGAACAAACGGCAAACACAGTCCAGAACCCCAGAGCAATTTTATTATCCCAGAAGCGGGGATAGACATGGGTAAAAAGATGGGAGAGGAACCCAGACAGGAATAGAAGAGTTCGACCGGGTGCCCCAAGGCTCGCGAAGCTAACTTGGGGATTTTGCTGGGCGATCAAGTGTAGCTACGCTCCCAACAGCTTAGTGCCCCAAAATAGCAACACCCCGCCAATAATCAATCGGTACACAGCAAACAACACGAATCCGTGATTCCGCACCCATTGCAGGAACCACTCCACCACACCAAAAGCAACGATGAACGAGACAATAAAACCAATCGCAAGCACGACCCAGTTATGTCCAGTCATCACTAGCGGAGTCATGCTGTCCACAGCTTCAGCAGCATGATGATGTGACGGATGAATCACTTTCAGCGCTTCATACCCGGTTGCGGCAACCATTGTCGGAATCGATACTAAGAAGCTGAATTCCAAAGCCGCCGGACGAGTAAGTCCCGCAAGCTGACCGCCGGCAATGGTCGACATGGACCGCGAAGTTCCGGGAAAAAGTCCCGAGAATATCTGGCAGAAGCCAATCCAGACTGCCTGTATCAACGACATCTGCTCAACATCCTTGGTCGGAGCATCACGCCGCACGCTCCACGCATCGACCAGCCACATCACGATGCCGCCAATCACCAGCGACAGCGCCATCACCCGGATGCTTTCAAGATGTTTGCCGATGGTCTTCTCGAGCAAGAATGACGGGATCGCGGTCACCACAAAAGCAATCAGCGTGAGGGAAATCGGATGATTCCAGATGGTGCGATCCCCATCCTCGCCTTTGGGAAAGGTACGAAAAAACTCAATGATCCGTCCGGCGAAGATGATGAGCAGAGCAAGAATCGCGCCAAGCTGAATGACGACGGTGTACATCTTCCAGTACGGATCGGTCAGGTTGATATGCAGCAGTGCTTCGCTGATACGGAGATGCGCGGTAGAGCTTACCGGTAGAAACTCAGTCAATCCTTCGACAATGCCAAGCAACACAGAAATGATGTAGTCGTTCAAAATCCCTCCGGCAAGTGAATAGTTAGCTTGGCTGGCGCGAAGCGCGTACGCCTGGACGGCCAGTCTCCTAGTCCCTGTCGCTGCCGTAAATTGGAATGCCCTGCTCCACCTTATATATCAGACCCGCCCCGCGTGCAGCGTATTCCGATTGCGAATACTTTTCTTGGAGTCGTTGCACGATGGCTCGTGCATGCCCACGGTCTTCATCGGCTTTCTTGCCGTTGCCATCAGCAGCCCACATATCACCAGCAGCGGCCTGCCGCCATGCTGCTTTATAGAGGGCTTCTGGAGCTTTGGGAGAGTCCGGATGTTCCTCTACATATTTCAAGTAGAAATCCGTTTCCTTCTCAGGACATTTCTCCGAACCCTGCCAATCGCCGCACAGCTTGTTGTCAATCTTGTCGTATGTCGCCAGGTCAGACCATTTGGTATGAGGGAAGTACTTCTCGATCTTCTTCATCTCGTCCTCATCCATCTGTTGGCGCAGGTAGGACTCCTTCTCATGGGCCGAGGGTAGAGTCGAAGCATCTTCTTTCTGCAACTGCCACTTGATATCCGCCGCGCGCCACATAGCCTGTCCAGCCCACGGCGATTGTGGGAACATCTCTGCCAGCCGCCGGTAGAGCAGGCGCGCATCCATCGCCGCACGCTGTGGAGCATGCGGCTCAGCGGCAACCTGTTCGGCGCTGATAGCTTCTCCGAACAGAATCTGGTCGCCCTTCGGAGTATCCGCCCGGATAATCCCTTTATCCAGCATCCAACCCGAGATCGGAACCGCCGTCTCTGCGTCATTGCCAAAGACCGGAACGTCCGATTGACGGGTATCCGGCGCATCCGTATTTGCGAAGACGCGAACCCACTGCGAGCTGCGTTCCGCCACAACCATCTCACGGCCGGGAGTAATCTGCGCAACCCGGTCCGAAGCCTCATCGGCCTGTACATAGAGGTTAGCGACTCGAACGACCGTAGCCCGCGTGCCGTTCTTCGGCATTTCCAGCCGGGGCGCACGGTTTTGCGCGGTTGCTGATACTGCTACAAAGCAGACAACCAGAGAGGCAGAACAGGATAAGAGCTTCTTAAACATGACGGTTATGAGACGGACGACTTCCCCGAAAGGTCTTTCTCCTCAGCATACGCTTGGACACCTGGTCCCCCTTACCCTTCATTGTCTGAGTAAGTATTTGATTCCCTTTGGCTTGTTTGCGGGGAAGAGAGCTGGGACGGGCTAACTGATTGTATTTAGAAT
>Ga0137415_10006608_pt1 | contig 11494 bp, 8 predicted proteins | sample CZODoug3_1_1_16f_FD_183082 | JGI IMG/M metagenome (GOLD analysis project Ga0137415, IMG submission 183082) | Vadose zone soil fungal communities from Angelo Coast Range Reserve, California, USA - CZODoug3_1_1_16fungal (Hybrid Assembly) | ecosystem: Environmental > Terrestrial > Soil > Vadose...
CTGCTCGTCGGTGCGCGCCAGGTGGTCACCTGTCGTGGTCCCGCGCGCTCGCGACGCGGGCGCGAGATGGCCGAGGTCGAAGTGCTGCGCGATGCGGCTGTCCTCATCGACGGTGAGCGCATCGCCTGGGTGGGCCCGCGCTCTGAGGCTCCCCCCCCGCCGTCGTCCGGACACGTCGTCGAGGTCAGCGGCGTCATTTTTCCCGGATTCATCGACTGCCATACGCACGCCGTCTTCGGCGCCCCGCGGCTCGATGATCAAGAGCGCCGCGCGCTTGGCGTGGACTACAAGGCGATCGCCGCGGCGGGCGGCGGCATTCTGCAATCGGTGCGCGATGTCCGCGCTCGTTCTGCCGCCGAGCTCGAGGCGCTCACGCGGTCACGGCTGGCGCAGTTGTTGGCGCACGGCGCAACGACGATCGAGGTGAAGTCAGGCTACGGGCTCGAGCTGGAGGCGGAATTGAAACAGCTTCGGGTGATCCGTCGCCTCGCTGACGAACTTCCCGCGACTCTGGTGCCGACTTTCCTCGGCGCTCATGAAGTCCCACCCGAATACCGCGGCAATCGCTCTGCCTACGTGCGGCTCTTGTGTGATGAAATGATTCCCGCCGTCGTACGGGAAAGCTTGGCGAAAAGCTGCGACGTCTTCTGCGAGCCGGGAGTCTTCACTCCAGCCGAGAGCCGGCAGATTCTCACCGCGGCGCGGAGCAGTGGTCTCGCGGTGAAGTTGCACGCCGACGAGCTCGAGGGTTCAGGTGGCGCCGAGCTCGCGGTCGAGCTAGGAGCGCTGTCCGCCGATCATCTCGCCAGTATTTCCGACCGGGGGATCGCCGCACTTGCTGGCAGCTCCACGGTGGCGGTGTTGTTGCCCGCGACCATGATCTTCCTGGGGAAGAAGTCGCAGGCACCCGCACGGCGCCTGATCGAGGCCGGCGCCGCGGTCGCTCTTGCGACCGACTACAACCCAGGAACCTCGCCGACCATGAGCTTGCCGCTCGTCATGGCACTCGGTGTCTCGCAACTTGGGCTACGTCACGCCGAAACTGTGACGGCGGTGACGATCAATGCCGCCGCCGCGCTGGGGCTGGCGGCGGACCGTGGTCAAATCGCGCCAGGCTGCGTCGCCGACCTCGTCGTTGCGGCCGTGGACGACTGGCGGGAGATCGCGTATTGGCTGGGGGCCAACGTCGTAAGCGCCGTCTGGACAGCGGGTTCGGCTTGTCCGCCCCGGATGGCCCCGATATCTTAGTGCTCCCATGTCGAAGCTCGAGCAGCTCAAAGAAAAAGCCAAGGGTCTCGAGGCTAAGGACCCGAAGAGGGCGATCGAGGTCTGGCTCGAGGCGCTCAACAGCCAGCAGTCCGAAGGGGACCCCGACCTCTCGATTTACAACCGCATCGGCGACCTGTTCATCAAGCTCAAGGATCCCGGCCAGGCGGCCGACTATTACGACCAGGCGGTCGACAAATACGCCGAGCTGGGTTTTCACAACAACGCGATCGCGATGTGTAACAAGGTGCTGCGCAACGCGCCGGCGCGGCAGACGACCTACCTGAAGCTGGCGAAGCTCTACGCGGCCAAGGGCTTCATCGGCGAGGCGAAGCAAAATTTCGTCGAGTACGCCGAACGGATGCAGAAGGTCGGCAAAATCGAGCATGCGTTTGCGGCGTTGAAGGAGTTCACGGACATCTCGCCCGAGAGCGAGAGTCTGCGGGAGATGCTGGCCGAGCACCTCAAGATGTACGGCGCCGATCCTGGCAAGCGCGCCTCGGCCGCTGGATCGCGTGTCAGCACGGCGGCACCGAAGTCGGCGCCCCATGCAGACGATGACGTGTTGAAATCGGGCAAACGCAAAACATCGAGCCTGGTTTTTCTCGACCTCGACGAGCCGCGCGGTGCCAAAGCTCCTCCTGCTCCGCCCGCTAAGCCCGCTGTTCCTACTCCTCCTCCGGTGGCGGAGCGGTTGATCGAAGAAGTCGTGCCGGAGCCCGATGAGTCGCTGCAGATCGAGACGACGAGCCTCATCGACGAAGCGCCAGCGGCGGGTACGAGCGGCATGCTCGAGGGCCTGGAGACCACGCATGCGGACTTCGGCCAGATGAGGTCCACCACGCCGAAGACGCCATCCATCCGCGAAGAGCTGAACCCCGCCGACCTGGAGCTCGAATCGATGGCGGAGCTCGAGCCGACGGTCACTAACGACGCCGTAGCAGAGGATGTCGTGCCCGGTCTGGAGGACGCGGACTTGGTGTTGGAAGGCAACATCGACGTCGCGCCCACTCCGGAGAAGCAAAAAACCACGCCCCCGCCTCCGCCGAAGATGAAGCCCCTCGGCCGTTCGCCGGTGGGCAAGCCGGCGCCCGAGCCGCCGCGTGTGAAGCCCTTTGTCCCGAAGCGGCCGTCTGCGCCGAATCCAGCATCGAGACCAGGTGGAGGCGGGGGACCGGTGAAGCGCAAGACGGTCGTCGAGGTACCGCCGCTCGAGCTCGAACCCGATTTCGAGAGCTCGGTGACCGATGCCGCGCACGACATCGACGATCAGCCCGTGAAGCCGGGCTTCATTCAGACTGAGGATGACACGTCGATCGCGCCGGGACGGCGTTCGGGATTCATCGATCTGGGAATCGATGAGATTCACACGCACGGCGACCAAACGGGCTCGCTCGTGTTCTCGAACATCGAGGAGACGCCCGCTGCGCCGGGCATCGAGGAGCTCGAGTCACGCGTTGCGGACAATCCGGACGATCCCGAAGCCCACCGAGCGTTGGGCGAGGCGCTCATCGAGCAGGGCGAGCGCGACCGCGGCATCGAAGAGCTGGACTTGGCGACCGCGGGATTCGAAAACGCCGGCAATCTCGCCCAAGCGCGCGATCTCGTCGACGAGGTCTTGCACCTCGACCCCAACAGTGTGCGCCATCGTCAAAAGGCCGTCGAGTACTCGTTCAAAGCGGGAGACAAAGTAAGGCTGGTCGACGCGTACATCGAGCTTGCGGACGCGTTGCTGCGCTCGGACCTCCCCGACAAAGCACGCGCGGTGTACGCACGCGTCGCCGAGCATGATCCCAAGAACGAGCGCGCTAAGGCCGCGCTCTCGATGCTCGCGCCCTCCGTCGCGCCGTCCAAGCCGGAAGGCAAAGTCAAGGCGAAAGACGCGAAAATGAAAGTCCGCGACGAAGCGACACTGGACGGCGACTTCGTTGATCTTGGCTCGATGCTCAGCGACGAGGAAGATGGGGGTCCGCCGGCGAAAGACACGCGGATGACCGTCGCCGATGAGGAGCCCACCGGCGATGAAGAGCAGGACTTTCACGACATGCTGGCGCGCTTCAAGCAGGGAATCGATGAGAACATCGACGAAACCGATTTCCAGTCGCACTACGATCTGGGCGTCGCATTCAAGGAGATGGGCCTGCTGGACGAGGCGATCGCGGAGCTGCAAAAAGCGCTGCGTGCGCCTGAAGGCAAGCTGCGCACCTCGGAGATGCTGGGAGTCTGCTTCTTCGAGAAGGGCGCTTACGGCGTCGCGGAATCGATCCTGCGCCGCGGGTTGGATCTCCCCGCATCCGGTGATCAGGAGCGCTTAGGCGTGCTCTACTGGCTCGGCCGCGCGCTGGAGCAACAGGGCAAGAAGGCCGATGCGCGCGATCTTTACGGCCGCGTCTTTGCGGTCGACATCCGCTTCCTCGACGCCGAACAGCGCGTCAAAGCGCTGGCCAAGGCGAAATAACGTGAGTCAACAGGTCGCTCGTGTGAGCCTGCTCGATGTCCAGCGCCCCGTCGCAGGCGAGCTCGAGCAGGTCGTCGGAGAGTTGCGCCGCGTGATTGCCGCCGATTTCCCCATCGTCAGTGAAGTGAACGATCACCTGTTACGAATGAAGGGGAAATTGTTCCGGCCGACGTTGTTGCTTCTCAGTAACAAGGCCGCCGGATGCAATGACGAACGTGCCGTGACGTTGGCGGCAATCGTCGAGCTGATCCATCTCGCCACACTGGTGCACGACGACTCGGTGGACCATTCCGTGCTGCGCCGCGGCTTGCCGACGATCAACGCGCTGTTCTCACACCAGATCGCCGTGATCATGGGTGATTACCTCTACTCGCGCGCCATCATCGAGCTGGTGCGATTCGACGATCATGAGGCGTTGCGCGTGCTGGCGCGCGTCACCAACGAGATGACGGTCGGCGAGATGCGCCAGCTCGAGGCCCTCGACAAGCTCGCATACGGCGAGGGGGAATACGACGCGCTGATTCGCGCCAAGACCGCTTCGCTGCTGTCGGGCGCCTGCGAGGTCGGCGCGCTCGCTGCCCCTGACGCTTTCCGCCAGGCGCTCGCCCGGTTCGGCATGCTGCTCGGCATGGCCTTCCAGATCACCGATGACCTGCTCGATTACACGGAGCCCGAGGCTGTGACGGGGAAACCGTCGGGACTCGATCTTCGCGAACACAAGGTGACCCTGCCGTTGATCGTCGCGCTCGCGCGCATGACCCCGGAGGACCGCCGCGTCGTGGCGCAACTGATAGAGACGGCGGAGCCGGGCGACGAGTTGGTGGCCGAGGTCATCCGGCTCGTGGAGGCGGCAGGCGGGCTCGAGACGGCGCGGCAGCGCGCGCTCGACCTCGCTCAACAGGCCGAAAGCGAGCTGGACGTGTTGCCGCCATCGCCGGCCCGCGACGCCTTACAGGGGAGCATCGCATACGCCGTGGAGCGGCGCAGCTAAGCTGTGCCGCACGGTCCTCGTCGCCCCGCCTTCTATATCGGCGTCCTTGCGATAGGCTTCGTCGTGGGCGGATTGCTGCACGCCTTCCTGCGGCGCTTTCTGCCACAGGGACCCGCCCGCGAGGTGTTCACCTGGTCGGTGACGCCGACCATCGGGCCGTTTCACCTCGATCTGCTCGTGATGTCGATTACGCTGGGGCCAATCGGGCTGGACGTGTCGCTGCTCGCCGTCGTAGGCGTGGTGATCGCCTACCTGTTCGCGCGGTCGCTCTTCTAATCGACGCTGGGCCTACGACGTTGCGGTACTCGCCGTCGCCTGCGATTTGAAGAGGTCTTTGCGCCGGTCGACGATCTTGGCTTTGGCGCGTAACCCGTCCAGATACTGCTGAATGCGCGCCTGCTGCACCGCCTGACGCAGCTGCGTGCGCTGCGCATCGCGCTGTTTGAGCCACGCGGTCGAGTCGGCAAGCTTGCGCCACAGCGACTGGATGATGAAGTAGCCGCCCTCTCCCTCGATCACGCCACTCCGCTCGCCCACGCGCAGGCCGAACGCAGTACCGACGAGCACCGGCTCGCGCCCCAGATAACTGGGCGGCCGCAGACGGGTGAACGGACCGAAGCGCTGCGCACCCGTCAAGTCGGGAGCGCCCTTCAACAGCGCGGCGAGCGAATCGGCGCGGTGGCGCGCCAGAGCCTTTTGCTTGTCGATTCGCACGACGCTGCTCACGCGATCCCGAATCTGGGCGATCGGCGGCACGCCTGCCGGAGCGAGCGAGTCGAGACGGAAGACGTAGTACGCTGCCTGTCCCTCGATCACGGGACTCGTTTCGCCGATCGGCGCTTCAAACGCCCACACGCTGACGTCGGGAATCACGTAGCGGCCCAGATTGAAGCGCTCGCCCTGGATGACCTGATACGTCGGCGACACCTGCAGCTCCAAGCGGTGTGCCGCACTGTCGAGCACTGTTGGACTGGTCCGTTCGGCCGCAATTCGTTCGAGCGTATCAGCCCGCGCTTCGACCTGCTCGAGGTGCGCGCCTTGCAGGGTGACCGGCATGAGAATGTGACGAACCTTGACGGAATCGCCTTTGATCTGATCGATGCGGATCAGGTGAAAGCCGAATTGCGTGGCCACGGGCGCCGACACCTGTCCCGGCTTGAGATTGCGCATCCCGGCACGGAATTGGGCGTCGAAGCTGGGATCGTCTTTCTTCACCCAGCCGAGATCGCCACCGCGATGCCCGCTGACGGTATCGCTCGACTCGCGCTTGGCGACGTCCTCGAACTTCGCGCCGCGGGCGAGCTCGGCGCGCACGCGTGCGACATGAGCGCGCGCGGCCGCGCTATCCGCGGCGTTCGGCAGGCGCGGCAACGCCACGAAGCGGACGAACGCGATGGCGGGACGCTTGAAATCGTCGGGGTGTTTGGCCACGTACGCGGCGATTTCGGCATCGCTGATCGGCGAAGAGTCCGGGATCGCGTAGGGCCAGATCGCGAGCGACGCGATGGTTACCGAATCGTGTTGATCCCTATAGATCCGCCAGAGTTTAGCGTCCGAGATGTACACGTCCGCCGTGAGGTACTGCGCCAGCTTGATGCGCGGAATCTGATCGCGGTACATCGTCTCGATCTGGGCCAGCAGCTGCCGATCGGTCGTCGTTCTCAGGAACTGCTGCCACTTGCGGATATCGAATTGGCTGTCGGTCTGAAACTGCGGATCCCGCATCACCTCGGGCGGCGGCGATGTCGCCGCAATCTCGCGGACTTCGTCATCGCTGACGCGAATGCCGAGACGCCGATACTCCTGCTGCAGCAACGTCTCCTGCACCATCTGATTGATGACCTGGTCGCCGATCTGCTGCTCGTCCTCGCGCGTCATCGGCGCCGCGCCCGTCTGCTGGCGGTATTGCTCCGTCGCGACCTGCACGCGCTGCTGGTATTCGTTGATCTGGTATTCTCTGCCATTGACGCGGAGGACGACGTTGCCGCTGGGACCGAGGATGCTCATCACCTGACCGATGGCCAACCAGGCGACAAACGAAATGGCGAGGATGTAAAAGACCCACTTCGCGTTCGCGTGCATCGTGCGCATCAAGGCCACTGCGACAACTCCAGTACAAAGGGTGGGAAGGGGCATAAGTCTAAAAACGACAACGAACAAACTCAAGCGCACAGAACCGCCGGTCATTTGACAGCAGCGGCGGCGGAACACTATCTTCGGCCAATCCCCACATAGACTTACGGAGCGCTGTGGCCTACACCAGCGAGATCGACAAGCTCGAAGCGCGCTTTCGGGACAACCCCAAGGGACGCAATTTTGCGCCGCTTGCGGATGCCTATCGCAAAGCGGGGCTTATAGATAACGCGATCGACCTCTGCCAGAACGGTCTCAAGCTCCACCCCGATTACGTCAGCGCCTACATCGTCTACGCCCGTTGCCTCGTCGACAAGAAAGACGACCCTTCCGCTCTCGGCGTCTTCAAGAATGTTCTCGAGCTCGACGGCGAGAATATCATCGCCCTCCGCGGTCTCGCCGAGCTCGCCGAGCGGAACGGGAAATACGAAGAGGAAGTCGTGTGGCTGGCGCGGTTGCTGAACGCAGACCCGATGAATGGGGACGCGGCCGAAGCGCTGGCGCGGGCGAAAGGCAAGGTGACCACTAAACCTGTCGAGGCCACGGAAGCCCCGACTGCCGCGATGGACAAGCCGGACTTCGCGATCGAGCACGAGGAGAAGGTCGAAACAACGCTGAAGACGAGGCCGAGCGCTTCGGGCGCGGCGCCGTCGCCCGACGTCGAGAATGTCGAGCAGCCGATCAGCTTCAATCCCTCCGCTCACGCGGCCGCGAAGGCGGAGGGTCTTGAAGTCCAGGAAGATGTCGAGCTGAACGCCCAGGAGATCGAGCAGGTGGAGATTGAAGGCCTCGCGCATACGCAGTACGAGGGCAGCGGGATGTTCAAGCTCGACGCTCCCGAGCCCACGGGTGCCGGTCCTGAGTTGGACGAGTCGCTCCCGCAGGTCGATCTGCCGCTCATCATGCCCGACGATGAGATGAAACGTCCTGCACCGCCGCCGCCCGCTCCGCGACCTCCCCCCCCGCCCGTGCCGCCACCGAAGGCGCGCGTGCCCTCCGACGATGACGGCGCCGCTGATACGGCGACGCTGTCGCGCGCGGAGCCCGTCCTGACCGAGACGATGGCGGAGCTCTATCTGAAGCAGGGGCACCAGCAGGACGCCCTGCGCGTGTATCAAGCGCTACTGGCGCAACGACCGAACGATCCCAGGCTCAAGAGCAAAGTCGAGCAGCTGTCGCCTGGGGGGAGGGGGAAAAAAGGCTCGGGCGTATCCGCGCAAGCGTTTCTCAAGGGAATTTGGTCCGGGCGGGGTGCGCCTTCTCCTCCTCCGTCGCCGGCACCGGTCGAGCACAGTACGCTCGCCGGGGCGTTTGACGTCGCCGATCCGTCACCGGGCGAGCCATCGCGTCCGGCGCAAGATCACATCTCGCTCGATTCGGTGTTTGGCGAGGAAGCCGCGCGCCGTTCAAACGCGCAACCGAGCAGCGCTACGCCCGAGGGCGCACAAACCGGCGGCTTCTCCTTCGATGAATTCTTCGCCGGCGGAAAAGAGAGTGCAGCCGCATCAGGTCCCGCCGCGGACACGGCGGGTGCCAAGACACCGGCCACCGGAGGGGGCGGGGGCGGGGGCGGGGGGGGGGCGCGTTCGCCCGGCCGCAGCCAACGGCCTTCCGAGGATGAGGCCGAGGCGGACCAATTTCAGCAGTGGCTCAAAAAACTGAAATCATAGTCGCCGTGTTGAACGGCCCGAATTTGAATCTCCTGGGTGAGCGCGAGCCGGAGTTGTATGGCAGCACGAGCCTGGCGGAGATCGAGCGCGCGACGCAAGAATCGGCGCGGGCACTCGGCGTGAAATGCAGCTGGGTCCAGACCAATCACGAAGGCCAGTTCGTCGACGCGATTCAGGGTCTCAAAGGGAAGGCGGACGGCGCGCTGATCAATGCTGCGGCGTTCACGCACACGAGTCTCGCCGTCCGTGACGCGCTGCTCGCGGTGCGCGTGCCGTTCGTCGAAGTCCATCTCTCGAATATTTTCGCGCGCGAACCGGAGCGGCGGCGCTCGCTGCTCGCGGATCTCGCGGTCGGTGTCGTGACGGGGTTCGGGGCGGACAGCTATCGCCTGGGACTCGAGGGGTTGGTCGCTCATATCAAGTCACGATAGGCGTCCCGAACGCCAGGCGGCACTCGCTGCGCTCCTCGAGGCAGAAGGGCTCGATGCACTACTCGTCACGTCGCGACCCAATATCCGGTATCTCACCGGTTTCAGCGGCTCGGCGGGCGTGGCGGTGGCGACACGCGGTGCGCTGCTCCTGGTGACCGACTTTCGCTACGACGAGCAGGCGCGCCAGCAATCTGGCGCCGTGGCAAGGGTCGAAATCGAAGGCGTGAGCGTTTGGGACCGGCTCTTCAAAGAGCTCGGTGGTAGCACGCAGGCCAGCAGGGGAGGCCTCATCGGATTCGAGGCCCATGCCCTCACCGTGAAAGAGGCGGAACGGCTGTCCAGCCCGGTCGCGAGCGCGTGGCGTTGGAAGCCGGCGGGTGAGCTGGTCGAGCGGCTGCGCGTGCGCAAGGATCCGGGCGAGGTGGCTGCGATTCGCGCAGCAGGGAAGCTCGCCGCGGAGGCGCTACGAGAGACCCTCACCGCCGTGCGGCCCGGTCAGACGGAGCTCGAAATCGCGGGAGTCCTGGAACGTGCGCTGCGCCGCCACGGCAGCGAGGCCCATCCGTTCCCCACGATCGTAGCGAGTGGGCCGCGGAGTGCGCTGCCCCACGCGCACACGAGCCAGCGGACGGTGGCCGCCGGTGAATGGCTGTTGCTCGATTTTGGCGCCGTGGTGGACGGCTACTGCGCCGATGTCACCCGGACCGTTGTCGTCGGCGCGCGCGCGGATGATGCGCAACGCGCGCTGTACGACCTGGTGCAGGAAGCGCAGCAGCGCGCGCGCGCGGGGGTGCGGGCGGGCATGAGCGGGCGCGAAGCGGACGCGCTGGCGCGCGACCCGATCGAGGCGCGCGGTTTCGGCGCGGCGTTCGGACATTCCACGGGACACGGTGTGGGCCTGGAGGTCCATGAAGCGCCGCGGCTCGCGCGCACCAGCGCGGATCCGTTGCCCGAGAATGCCGTGGTGACGATCGAACCGGGTGTCTACGTCGCGGGACGCGGCGGCGTTCGCATCGAGGACGACGTGCATCTGTCCGCTGACGGGCCGGTGCTGTTGACCGACGGCTGTACGGATCTCGTGGAACTGGTGTAGGGCCTCTCGGGGGGTATCTTCACGGTATGAAGCTCGACATCATCGCGCAGATCGTGCAGATCTTGAAGGACGCGCCGGAAGTGGGAGCCATCGAGATCCGGCGCGGCCTGTTTGGCGCATGGTCGTCGGTTCGGGTGTCGAAGGCGGGTCATGGGACGAACGCGGGCCACGTTATCGTCACGCAGCCCAGTGCCATACGCGGAATGGGGACTGGGGACTCGCCGTCCGCGGTGCCTGCCGCCGGTCCCCAGTACCTCGAGATCAAGTCGCCCATGGTGGGCACGTTTTACCAGTCTCCCGAGCCCGCCGCGCAGCCGTATGTGAAGGTCGGCAGCCGGGTGACGGTAGGGCAGGTGGTCTGCATCATCGAAGCGATGAAGATCATGAACGAGATCGAGTCCGAGGTCACGGGTGTGATTCGGGACGTTGCCGCGCAAAACGCGCAGCCGGTGGAATTCGGCCAGGTCCTTTTCCGGGTGGATCCGCATGGGTGAGGCGACGCAGAGCAATCTGCCGGCATTCAACTTCAAACAAGCGATCACGCAGATGGTGCAGCGCAACGGATCCGACCTGTTGTTGAAGGTCGGCCGGCCCGCGACCATCCGCGTCAACGGCGATCTGGTGGCCCTCGACACCGCGCCCCTCAAGCCCGAGGAGTTGAAATCGCTGGCAGAGCAGATCATGACGCCGCGTCAGGTCAAGGAGTTCGCCGAGCACAAGGAGGCGGACTTTGCGATCGGGGTGCCAGGCGTCGGCCGCTTCCGGACCAACGTCTACCAGCAGCGCGGCACGGTGGCGTTCGCGTTTCGGGCGATTCCCTACGAAGTCAAGCAGATCCGCGAGCTGAACCTGCCCGGAGTCCTGGAGGAGATCGCGCTCAAGCCGCGTGGGTTGGTCCTCGTCACGGGCGTGACAGGGTCGGGGAAGTCCACGGCGCTCGCCGCGATGATCAACCACGTGAACACGAACCGGCGGGTCAACATCATCACCATCGAGGACCCGATCGAGTTCCTGCATCGCGATCAGCACTCCAACATCTCGCAGCGAGAAGTCGGCAACGATACGCTCACGTTCAACTCGGCGCTGCGGCACGTCCTGCGGCAGGATCCCGACCTGATCCTGATCGGCGAGATCCGTGACATGGAGACGCTGGATACGGCGCTCAAGGCTGCGGATACCGGTCACATGGTGTTCTCGACGCTGCACACGACCGACGCGACGCAGACGGTCAGCCGCGTGATCTCGTTCTTTCCGCCGCACCAGCACGATGAAATCCGCCATCTGCTCTCGACCGCTCTGCAGGCGATCGTGTCGCTACGCCTGGTGCCGCGCAAGGACGGCCGCGGCCGGGTGCCGGCGGCGGAAGTCCTGATCAATACGGCCGCGGTCGCCGACAACATCCGTGATCTCTCCAAGCAGCTCAGCATCCCCGATCTCATCGCCGCAGGCTCC
>Ga0137415_10006610_pt1 | contig 11491 bp, 13 predicted proteins | sample CZODoug3_1_1_16f_FD_183082 | JGI IMG/M metagenome (GOLD analysis project Ga0137415, IMG submission 183082) | Vadose zone soil fungal communities from Angelo Coast Range Reserve, California, USA - CZODoug3_1_1_16fungal (Hybrid Assembly) | ecosystem: Environmental > Terrestrial > Soil > Vadose...
TCCGGCGCCAACACCGGCACCGCCCCCGGCAACAACCACAACGGCTCCCAGGGCGGCGCCGGCGGCGACGGCGCCCTGGGCGCCTGACTCGCTGGTCGTCTGACGGGTCGAGCCGCACGCTGCTTCGGGCAGGGTGCGGTTCGCTCCGTCGTCCCTTCTAAGCCAGCACCGACGCCAGCTCCGAGCGCGGCACCGAGACCCGCTGTGGCCCAGCGACTTGGGAGAGCCACATGCCTTGCGGGATGTAGAAGATCACCACATCATCGGTCAATGCGAAGTTCTGGTACGTCCGCGCCCCCACGGTATTTGGCGGTATCGGACCGGGGTAGCCCTCCGAGTGCTTGTCCATGTCGCGCTGGACGATCGGGTCGAGCACCGCCACCGGGTCGACTCCCGGTTTGAACAGGGCGTCGAAGGTGATCGGGGTGTGTGTACCCACGTCGTAGTTGAAGGACTGGAACCCCGTCACGGGGTGGGCACCGAAGTCGCGGTAGATCTCGAAGACGACGCTGGCGGTGCCCGAGGCCGCGGTTCCCGACCGGTAGGCGTGCGGTTGCACCCCATGTTCGTACGGCCAATCGCGCGCCGGGAGCGTGGCAACGAAGTTCAGGAAGTCGTCCCTGTCCTGCGTCACGAAGTCCGTCAGTGACTGTTGATCGGGATAGTCGAGCGGATAGTCGACGTCGAACGAGTACGTGGCGGTCTTGGTCTCGATGTGGCACGTCTGATCGGTCTGCACCGTCCCGCCGAGGTCCGCACAGCCGGCGGCCGGTGTCGCGGGGTCGGCGGACGCGGGAGCACTGAGCATCGTCGCGCAGACCGCGGCAGCGGCCAAGGCGATGAGCGGCTTGCGGGTCACCATTCCGACCCCATCGGGTGTACTTGAAGTTCGCATGTGTCGATTCCTACTGGGACGGTGAATGTTTCGGTGGTATCGGGGGCGGTCACCAGGAGCTGCGTGTACGTCGGGCACAGCCGGTTGTAGTCGTTCCTGTCCACGGCGACACCCTCCACCACGGCGTACTGAGGCTGGTCGGCTGCCACCGTCACGGTCGGCAGCTCGTCCGTCCGCAGTCCGCCCTGGAATCCGGACAGGGTGCGTTCGGCGTGCAGCAGGGGGCCGCCGGCTCCGGTATCGACGCCGGGGTAGCCGGTCAGCGTGCACGGCTGATCACCGGGCGCCAGGACGAACTTCAGCACTACTTCGCGATGACCGGAGGCAGACTCCTCCAGCCCGTACTGGGGCACCACCTGTCCCGTCCGGCACGGCGGCACGGAGTTGGCCTGCGCGGTGGCAGGCATTCCGACGCTGACTGCGAAAGCCGTTGCCACCGCCGACAATACGGTGAATCGTTTCATGGTATGCCTCATTTCTCGTTCGGATAGACACGGGCGCTGTCGATGCCGCCACCCTTGGTGATGGGCGGACCGAGCAGCACGGTCGAGGTGTTGGCCACCGGATCGTAGGCGACCAGCGACGTCCCGCCGCCGCACCCGACCTGGCCGACTATCACCAACTTGTCGCCACTCACGCCTGCGAGGTCCGCGCTGTCCTTGAGGCCGGGGATCGTCACCTTTTCGGTGTGGCCGTCCGGCGTCAGGCGGGACACGAACGAAGTGCCGCACGCGCCAGCCGTGGGGAGGAAGGTGCCACTTGGCGTTTCGTAGGCGTTCCAGTTTCCGTAATTGCCCTGGAAGCCAGGCGCGTTGTCGAGGGTATTGACCGCGGTCAGTGCCGTGGGCTGACCGCCGTCGACCGGCACCTTCCACAACTGCTCAGCGCCACTGCCCTCGGCGGCGCAGTGCGTGAGGACCACGCCGGGGGCCCACCACTTCACCGGCGAGCACATCGCCTTCGGCATCGGCGCGGGCAGCGTGCGGACGATCGATCCGTCATTGCCCATCACGACGAGGCTGTTGTCAGATCTGGCGATGACCTCGTTGCCGAGGTTCGCGGTGCCCAACACGAGCTGTGCTCCGTCGGGTGACTCGAGATAGTCCCCGCTGAACTGTCCAGCGCCGCCCAGATCCTTTGTCGGGTAGACGAATTGCTCGTTGCCCAACATGTCGACCCGCTTGAGCGTACCGGGCTCGTCGCCGTTGAAGCCGGTTGATTCCAGAACGGCCTTGCCCTCTGGGAGGGTGTACTCCACAGTTCCGTTGACGGCTCCGTGGACTGGAATGGTAGTTCGCGCACCGGTGTGCAGATCGATGGAGATCGCCGAGGTCTCGCTGCCGTGGGTCGAGTCGAAGAGGGCGTGGCTTCCATCGCCCGACCAGTCGACCAGCCTCGGCGCACCGTCGGCAGGCGGGAACTCGGCGATCGAGTAGCGGTCCCCTGTCGGGCTGACGAGATACACGACGTTGGTCGCCGTTTCGGACGTGGGCTCAGCAGGAGGGGGTTGATTGCCAGGCATGTGCGGCGTGATGGGAGTCCACACGGCCAACATCCATCCTGGGCCGACCTGCGGCCAGGGCACGTCGCCGATGGCACGCTCGGTGCCACTGGCCACGGCGGGGGTTGCAGCGGGTGTGGTGGCGGGCGCCGCCGTCCCCGCCGGGCTGGTCGGGCTCGATTGCACAGCAGTCGAATTCGAGGACGACGAGCAACCGGTCAGCAACAGCGCCGACGCAGCGACGATGCCGAGGCCGGCGCGCCAGGCGGCGTGCGTCGAAACGTGCTTCAAGACAGTTCCTTTCGTAACGTTGGTTGAGCCGTGAGTGGCTAGGCGGTGATCCGGGTGATCGCGTCCACCGGGGACGCGCCAGGAAGCAACAGCTCGGAGCTGATCCCGAGACCCCGTGTCGTCTCCGGTTACGGCATAGAAGCAGTGCGGGTCGTTCGACCCTGCCGCGATGGCGGTCGATGCGATGGCGGTCCATGCGGACGTGCGCGCCATTCCGGACATGTGGCTTCCCTTCGGTCACCACGAATGCTGCTATCAACGCCTTGGCAAATTCTTGGTGCACTCAATCAGACACATCAGTGCTGATCAGACCACGATTCAAGGCGCCGTAAATCAGAACTGGGAGATCGGTTCGCGCACGCTCGGCGCACGCTCACAGCCTCGACCGAGGTCAGCCGACCTGCGGGACGACCAGGTTGGCGAGTTCGATGTCGTCGGCCCGGTCCTGCTCGGTTTGGGCGGCGCCCTTGTTGGACACGTTGACACTGACCAGAAGGCCGTCCTTCACGGCAACGAGGCTGCCACCCGCGGCGAACCAATAGGCCTCGTAGTCAACGCCTTCAACCCGATTCTCCGGCCGGATGACATGGAAGTGGTTGACGGGCGCCGTGGGATCGGTCGGCACGGGAAAGACCTCGACCGACACCGATCGATTGCTGCTGGTGTAGTAGCACGCGTTGTCACCCACGGGCGCCGGTGGATTGGACTCGTAGGTGAGCTGTCGTTGGGCGTCGTCGCCCGCGTACTTCTTGGCGACCTCTGGGGTGAGCAGGTCGCACGGCTGGCGTGTCAGAGCGATGCTCGTCGGCGTGGCACTCGGGGGCGCGCTACTCGACGGAGTGGTGCTCGAAGGGGCGGTGCTGGAAGCCGTCGTGGTCCAAGCTGGGGTGCTCGGTGTCTGGCACGCCGCGACCGAGGTGATGACGGCGGCGCCCATCAGTGCAACGGCCGAGGCTCGGGTCGACATCAGTCTCAGTATCGCCGCCTTGTCTGTGCCGGCTGCCAGTTTTCAGTGCCCGACATCCACAGGATTCCTCGGCGATCATGACGGATGGACATGGGAGTTACCTATGTGCCTAGTGGCGAGTGTTAGAAACCGCTACGACCTGCGGCAAGTGCGCGTACGGCCGGGACGGCTCTACCGTGGAGGCGGCCCGCGGCACCGACGCACCGGGCCCGGATCGTCTGGGTGAGAAGGGAAACCGCAAGCACCGTGTTCGGGCTGCCGCTCAATCCTCCGCCGGTTCCGTCGCCGGCACCCACACCGGCACCGCAATTGCCGCCGCCGGACTTTCATGCATTCAATAGCGGCGTCTCGCTGCTCGGCGGATGGTTTCCGCTCACCATCGAAATCGTCACGGTCGTCGCCGTGGTGGCCGTCGTGGGTTGGCGGACCAAACGCTGGCGTCTGCTCTGGGTTCCGGTGAGCGTTGTCATCGCGGTCCTCGGAGCGTTGGGGGCGCGGCTGTACACGAACACCGAGGGGCTGGCCTCCGACCCGGCACCGCTGACGCTGTGGATCTGGGCCGGCGTCTTCGTCGGGACGGTCGCGGTGGGCGTGCTCGGCTGGCGCGCCACAGGATGGCGGCGGCGCACCCTGTCGGTGCTGGCGATCCCGTTGTCGTTGTTTGCGGCGTTGTTGGCGCTGAATCAGTGGGTGGGCTACTACCCCACCGTGCAGGCCGCATGGGGCGGTCTGACGGCCGGCCCGCTGCCCGATCAGGTCGACGCGACCAGTCTGCCCGGGCTCCGAGGCACCCACCCATCGAACGGCAAGCTGGTCGAGGTCGACATTCCGGACACCGCAAGCGGTTTCAAGCACCGCAGCGAATACGTCTACCTACCGCCCGCATGGTTTTCCGGTGTCACGCCGCCGCGACTGCCGGTGGTGATGATGATCGGCGGTGAGTTCAACACTCCGGCGGACTGGATGCGCAGCGGCAACATCAAGCCCGTCATCGACGGCGACGCCCAAGCTCACGGCGGCCAGGCGCCGATCTTCGTCTTCGTCGACTCCGGCGGCAGCTTCAACAACGACACCGAATGCGTCAACGGGCCGCGGGGCAACGCTGCCGACCATCTCACCAAAGACGTACGCCCCTATGTGATCTCGGAGTTCGGGGGCTCCCCCGACCCCGCCAACTGGGGCATCGTGGGGTGGTCAATGGGTGGTACCTGCGCGATCGATCTCACCGTGACCCATCCCGAGCTGTTCCACGCATTCGTAGACATCGCCGGCGACCACGGGCCGATCGCGGGCACGAAACAACAGACCATCGACCGCCTCTACGGTGGCGACGCCGCACAGTGGGCCGCCAACGACCCGGCGACCGTGATGGCCAAACACGGCCCGTACGTCGGGGTGTCGGGCTGGTTCGAGGACACCCCCAAGGTCTCCGACGAGCAGATGAAGAAACTGCACCCCGGCGGATTTCAACCGCCACCGCAGCCGGCGAACGCTCTGGGCCTCGGCGGTCACGACGAATTTCGCAACGGCGCCGAAGACCAGGTCGGCGCCGCCCAAGACCTATGCGACGCCGCTACCAAGGTGAACATCTCGTGTTCGGTGCACACCATCGCGACCTTCCACACGTGGCAGTTCGCCGCCTACTCGTTTTCCGATGCACTGCCGTGGTTGGCCGGACAGATCGGCACCCCTTCGCACTGAACCGTCGCACGCCAGATCTCAGAGCACGGCGTGGACTGCACTGGCCACGACGAACGTCGCGAAGAAGCCGATGATCGCCCAGACGAACGGGCGGCGCTGCTTCTCCATCGCGACGATCGCAGCGAACACGGCGGCGGCGAGGCTCCCAACCAGGAACGCGATCTCGGCACCGAGGGGAGCGATCACGCCAGCACTTGTCACCATTCCCGGAACCGTAGGCAGCCAACCTCGTGGTCACCTCGGACCGGACTGGGAGGAGGCGCCTTAGTGAGCAGGCGTCGCGAGGTCGTAGACGGTGTCGGAGCCGGAGAAGCCGCTAAACGGACGCGCAAGGGAACGGCCGTCTGTTCCTCAGAAGTAGGTCGTCGTCTGAGTGTTGGTCCCGTTGTCACAGTTGATCGTGACGTGCCAATCCCGGAACTTGGGAATGGCCGGGACGATCCTCAGGTCGTAGGTGGAGTTGGCCGGCAACGCGAAGCTTCGGTCGAAGTTGTCCGTCAGGTACGTGCACTGCGACGAGACCCCGCTGCGGTCGGTGATGTGGGCCTGCAGACCGCCCAGGACCGTTTTCCACGAAACCGTCGGTCCCAGCAGGGGCGCAGGCGGCTGCGGCTGGTCCGGCGGCTGCGACTGGTCCGGCGGCGGCGTCAGGGAGCTCGAGCAGCCCGACACGATGACCTTTGCGCCCTGCTGGTTTTGCAGCATGTTCCTGGCGCTGTTCTCGGCGACCGCAAGCGATACGCCCGACGCGCCGGTCATTTCGCCGTAGTCGTTCGACGCGGCTGCGGCGCACCCGTTCGTGGCAATGACCTGGTTCACGCAGTGGCTGCCGCCGTTGTTCACGCAGTTGGTGAGCGACGCGGTCAAGGCCTCGTCCTTGGTGGCTGCGATCGCCAAACCTCCCGCCATGGTGACGGGCGGATTCTCCTGGATATACCCGAGCGACAGCGCGATGTGGGCGTCAGCTGCATTGGCCGGCGCAGGGGCGCCCACGAAGCCGGCGACGGTTGTCGCGGCGGCGACGAGTACGACGGCCGCCATGATGTGCGGACTGCGTTTCAAGGCGTTGCTCGTGGTCATGATGGTGTCCTTTGCGTCGGCTGTGGCCCGGGGTGGTCACATTCACTGAGCGGGCAGTTGCCGGAGCGGGACACTCCTCGTGGAGGATTCAGTGAGGTTGCTGCGGGCGCGGTGTGCGCTGAGTATTCGCCGATTTGTTGCCAGTTCACCCGAAATGGCGAATTTGCTCTGGTAAACGACCTGCGCCGTGCAGGGTCGACGGTAGCCATCTCCACTGACCCTTAGCCGTGAACGGGCTCAAGCTGACAGTCGAACGCCTTGGCTTAGCCAGACGTGCCCGATTGCCCGTCACCTCGCACATGGTTGGGTGGATCTAGGAGAGATGTGATGGGATCCTTGATCGCTCAGGCGATGCGCTCGATCGCGCCAAGCTCATTCGCGAGCTTCTCGCGGGCAACCTCGGCGTCGTAGTGCGCCTGCATGTTGACGAAGAACATGTCGGTCAGCCCTAGCGCCCGCGACAGCCGTAGCGCCGTATCGGCGGTGATTGCACGCTTGCCGTGAACGATCTCATTGATGCGGCGTGCAGGTACGTCGATGGCCTTGGCGATCCGGTACTGCGTGATCCCCATCGGCTCGAGGAACTCCGTCATGAGGATCTCGCCGGGGTGGGTGGGAGCGAAGTCAGCCATGGGGCGTCTCCTTTCTAGTGGTAGTCAACGATTTCTAGTGGTACTCAACGAGTTCGACATTCGAGGCACCGCCGGTGCTCCACGTGAAACAGAGGCGCCATTGGTCGTTCACGCGCACGCTGTGTTGGCCAGCGCGATCACCGGCCAATTTCTCGAGGCGGTTTCCCGGCGGCACGCGTAGATCATTGATGTTCTCGGCAGCGTTGATGAGTGCCAACTTGTTGTAGGTGAGCTTGGCGAGTTCCGGGCTGAGCCTCTTGACGTAGCGTCGATGCCAGATCGCCTCTGCGTCCTTGCCCCGGAACGAGCGGATCACCAAGATATAATAACGCGTCCCGATACTAACGACAAACGTTATTAACGGAAGCAGCACCGCAGCGAGACAGCCGCGACAGTGGTGTCTCCATGACGTCGACCGTCCTCGTCAGGTCGGCGGCGCGGTGAACGACGGTGGATTTCCCAGCACACTGCCGGCGATCGAGCCCGCAACGCACTCAGGCCCCCTCGAAAGGGGGCCTGACCAGCGTGGCAGGTACAGGATTCGAACCTGTGTAGGCGTAAGCCGACGGATTTACAGTCCGCTCCCATTGGCCGCTCGGGCAACCTGCCGGGGTTTTGACCTCCCCCGAGGTGGTACCCGGGTTTGGTGCGATAAGCAGGGTACAACGAGGATGGTCCCAAGACGAAAACGCACACAACCGAGGAGGAGGGGGTCCAATGGCGGATTCAAGCTTCGACGTCGTCAGCAAGGTCGATCGCCAGGAGGTCGACAACGCGCTCAACCAGGCCGCCAAGGAGCTGTCCACCCGCTTCGACTTCCGCGGCACCGACACCACCATCGAATGGCAGGGCGAGGAGGGCATCATCCTGGTCTCGTCCACCGAGGAGCGGGTGAAGGCCGCCGTCGACGTCTTCAAGGAGAAGTTGATCCGACGGGACATCTCCATGAAGGCCTTCGACGCGGGCGATCCGCAGGCCAGCGGCAAGACCTACAAGGTGATCGGCAGCATCAAACAGGGCATCAGCAGCGAGGACGCCAAGAAGGTCACCAAGCTCATCCGCGACGAGGGGCCCAAGGGCGTCAAGGCTCAGATCCAGGGCGACGAGATCCGGGTCAGTTCCAAGAAGCGCGACGACCTCCAGGCCGTTCAGGCACTGCTCAAGCAGGCCGACCTCGACGTCGCATTGCAGTTCGTCAACTATCGGTAGGTACATGGCCACGAAGAGAACCATTCTGACCGCCGCCGCGGCTGCGGCGACGCTTCTGGGGTTGGGCGTCGTCGCGGTGCTGGTGCGCGAGACGCTGACCAAGCAGCCCGTCACCCGGGACCGGACCGACGACGTACGGGGCCGGCATCCAGAAGTACCCGCCACCGACTTCGCTCCGCGGTCGCACGGCAGCCAGAGTGGAGACGCCGGCGCTCCCAGTTAGAGCACGGTGGTTCTGGCGCGTCGAACGCTTCGGCGAAGGCCGACACCGTGGCGCAGCGCCGTGCGGAGTCCGCTTCGCTGCCCCGCGATCGAGCCAAGCCGGACGGCCGATCCGGCCCAGAACTTCCGCTCCGACGCGGTTTCCGGGGCGTCGTCGGACGTCGCACGCAGCAGGCCGTCGGGTAGCGCCAACTTGTGAATGGTGCGCAGCGTCAAGAAGTACTGACGCACCAGCGAGCCACTCGTGTAGGGCAGGTCGTACTTGTCGCACAGCGCCCGCACCCGCACGGCGATCTCCCGGTAGCGGTTGCTCGGCAGGTCGGGGAACAGGTGATGCTCGATCTGGTAACACAGGTTGCCGGTCGAGAACGCCAGCAGCGGGCCGGCGTCGACGTTCGCGGCTCCCATCATCTGGCGCAGATACCATTCGCTGCTGGTCTCGTCCTCGAGCACGGTCTCGGTGAACTTCTCTGCGCCATCGGGGAAGTGGCCGCAGAGGATCACCACGTTCGTCCAGATGTTGCGCAGCAGGTTGGCACTGGCGTTGGCGCCGAGGGTTCGACGCCAGCGGCGCCCGCTCAGCGCGGGCACGAATAGGTAGTCCTTCGCGGTCTGGCGGGCGATCTTCTTGAGCAGCAGCTTGCCCTCGGCGGACTTCTTCTCCTCCGTGTCGGCCCGGTCCCGCTCCGAATAGAAGTCGTGCAGCGCGATGCCCCATTCGAATGTCGCTGCCAGCAACAGGTTTCGCAGTGGCTGCAGGAGATGTTCGGGTTTCCACTGCTGATCGCGGGTCACCCGCATCACGCCGAAGCCGAGATCGTCGTCCACGCCGACCACATTGCTGAACACGTGGTGGCGGTAGTTGTGCGAGTACCGCCACTGCGACGACGGCCCCACCTGGTCCCACTCCCACGTGGTGGAGTGGATCTCCGGATCGTTCATCCAATCCCATTGGCCATGCGAGATGTTGTGCGCCAGTTCCATGTTCTCGACGCACTTCGCGTACGCCAGCGACGCGGTCCCCAGCAGCCAGCCCGTCCTCGAGCGACTACCGGCGATGAGCAGTCGCGCCCCGATGTCGAGGGCCCGCTGAAACACGATGGCACGCCGAATGTAGGACGCGTCCTTCGCCCCGCGCGATTCCTCGATGTCGCGGCGAATGGTGTCGAGTTCGGCCCCGAGGGCCTCGATGTCCGTTGTGCTCAGATGCGCGTACGCCGCGATATCGGTGATGGCCATCTGTTGTTCCCTCGGCTCGTCGCGTCGCACAGCGGCAGAGTCTGGGCCACTTTGATAGACCGCTCCACCCTAGCCGCGCTGGCAAGGTGCGGGCGTCTGCGCTTCGCACCAGGGTCGACGCGCACGCAGTTCGCCAACTGCCGGTGAAACGGCAGGTGTCGGACCTACCCTGATCGGCATGGCACCTGCTCAACGCGAACCCAACGTCGTCGTCCTCGGTGGAGGCTCCTGGGGCACCACGGTGGCGTCCATCTGTGCGCGGCGCGGGCCGACGCTGCAGTGGGTGCGTTCCGAGGACACCGCCAAGGACATCAACGACAACCATCGCAACTCCCGTTATCTCGGCGACGAGGTCGAGCTGTCGCCGACGTTGCAGGCCACCACCGACTTCTCCGAGGCGGCAGGAACCGCCGACGTCGTCGTCATGGGCGTGCCGTCGCATGGCTTCCGGGGCGTGCTGGAGCAGCTGAGCAAGGAGCTGCGGCCGTGGGTGCCGGTCGTGTCGCTGGTGAAGGGTCTCGAGCAGGGCACCAACAAGCGGATGAGCCAGATCGTCGACGAGGTGCTGCCAGGACATCCGGCGGGCATCCTCGCGGGGCCGAACATCGCCCGAGAGGTCGCCGAGGGCTACGCAGCAGCGGCGGTGCTCGCGATGCCCGACACGAAGTTGGCCGCCAATCTCGGAAAGCTGTTCCGCACCAAGCGGTTCCGCACCTACACCACCGATGACGTGGTCGGGGTGGAGATGGCCGGTGCGCTGAAGAACGTCTACGCGATCGCCGTCGGCATGGGCTACTCGTTGGGCATCGGGGAGAACACCCGGGCCATGGTGATGGCCCGCGCCGTGCGCGAGATGTCCAAGCTTGGCGAGGCGATGGGCGGGCACCGCGATACGTTCGCCGGCCTGGCCGGCATGGGTGACCTGATCGTCACGTGCACCAGCCAGCGCAGCCGCAACCGCCACGTCGGCGAGGAACTCGGTTCGGGCAAGACGATCGAGGAGATCATCGCCTCGATGAACCAGGTCGCCGAGGGCGTCAAGGCCGCCAGCGTGATCATGGAGTTCGCCAACGAGTACGGGTTGAACATGCCGATCGCCCGCGAGGTCGACGGCGTGATCAACCACGGCGCCACCGTCCAGGACGCCTACCACGGCCTGGCCGCCGAGAAACCCGGCCACGAGGTGCACGGCTCCGGCTTCTAGCCAGCAAACGCAGAACGCCGGCGTACCGGCCATTCGTTCGACACATCCGGTCGTTCGCTGCCAAGATCAACAACCATGACGGGTGGTGGACTCGGCCGGCCGGCCGAACGAAACGCCATCGCTGACTTCCTGACCACCGCCGAATCGGGCCAGGCCGGCCTGATCATCGAGGGTGAGGCAGGCATCGGCAAGACCAACCTGTGGTTGGACGCCGTCGAGCAGGCCCGCACGCGCGGGTTCCGCGTCCTCGCCGCTCAGGTAGGCGAAGCCGAGACGGTCCTCGCCTACGCCGCGGTCGGCGACCTGCTCGGCGACATCGAGACGGCCACGCTCGACGGGTTGCCCGACGTGCAGCGACTGGCCGTCGACCGGGTACTGCTGCGGGCCGCAGGCGACGGGCTCGTCACCGACCAGCGGGTGGTGGCAGCGGCGCTGTCCTCCATCGTCGACGCGCTGTCCCCCACGACGCCCGTGCTGGTGGCCATCGACGACGTGCAGTGGCTGGACCCGTCGAGCCACGCGGTCGTGGCGTTCGCGGCCCGTCGGCTCC
>Ga0137415_10006612_pt1 | contig 11487 bp, 9 predicted proteins | sample CZODoug3_1_1_16f_FD_183082 | JGI IMG/M metagenome (GOLD analysis project Ga0137415, IMG submission 183082) | Vadose zone soil fungal communities from Angelo Coast Range Reserve, California, USA - CZODoug3_1_1_16fungal (Hybrid Assembly) | ecosystem: Environmental > Terrestrial > Soil > Vadose...
GAATTATCGTGGTTTCCTGACATCGGATGTCCGGTTTACCCGATGGACGATTCCCGCCCGTCCGTTTAGCCTCAAGCCGCAGAGGCACGCGCATCGAAAAACCGTCAGAATTATAGATTCGGCCGAGGAGCACCGTGGAAGATTTTTCAAAGCCAGAGAGACCGAAGGACGATTACGGGCGCAGGAGAGAGGACTGGGTGATCGAGGAATCGCCGTTCCTGCTCGGGATCGTCGCGCTCGACCTGAGGCTCAAGAACCTGAATCGAACCTGGGAAAAGGTCCTCGGCTACCCGCGCGCAATGCTGCTGGGAAAACCGCTCACCAGGCTGATCGATCAGGGCGAGCAGGCCCCTGCGCTGATGCTCGTGAATACGCGCCTCGTCTTGGAAGGCAGACCGATCGAATTCTCGCTGCGGTGCAATGACGGATCGTACAGGTGCTTCGAGTGGGAGCGCCGTCCGGCGCGCGGAGAAGAGGGGATGTTCATCACCGGGCGCGACATCACCGAGCGCAAAAAAATGGAGACCACGGCGAACCTGCAGAAGTACCTGCAGGCGAAAAAAGCCGAGCGATCCGCTTGAGCCCGATCGCGCGCGGCTAGACGACGGCGGGCGAGCGCCGGGCCTTCAGAAAATCATTCAGCACCTTGGCGGTGTGGCCCGTCTGCCGCGCGGCTATCAGTCCTTCCAGCGGTCCCTGCGCGACGACTCGTCCACCTCCTTCGCCGCCTTCGGGCCCGAGATCGATGATCCAGTCCGCTTCCGCGATCACATCCAGATTGTGCTCGATCACCACCACCGTGTTGCCCGCGTCCACGAGGCGGTGCAGCACGCGAAGGAGTTTTTCCACGTCGGCCATGTGCAGGCCGACGGTGGGTTCGTCGAGCACGTATAGCGTGTGGCTCTCGGAACCGGCACGGCCGGGGCGTATTGCCGTATTGCCATTGGCGTCGATACGCACTTTCGCGAGCTCCGTCACCAGCTTGATGCGCTGCGCCTCGCCGCCGGAGAGCGTCGGGCTCTGCTGGCCGAGCGTCAGGTAGCCCAAGCCCACGTCCTGCAGCAATCGCAGCGCGTGATGGGTCGAAGGGTGCGCGGCGAAAAATTCGACCGCTTCGTCCACGCTCATCGCCAGCACTTCGCCGATCGACTTTCCCTTCCAGCGCACGGAGAGCGTCTCCGGATTGAAGCGCGCGCCGCCGCAGACCTCGCAGGTCACCTTTACGTCCGGCAGGAAGCTCATCTCGATTTTCTTGATTCCCTGGCCTTCGCAGGCCTCGCAGCGCCCTCCCTTGGTGTTGAACGAGAAGCGGCTGGCGCTCCAGCCGCGCATTCGCGATTCGTTCGCCTCGGCGAACAGGCGCCGGATCGCGTCCCAGAAGCCGACATAGGTCGCCGGGCAGGAGCGCGGGGTCTTGCCGATCGGCGTCTGATCCACTTCGAGCACGCGGCCCACGCCTTCCGCTCCGTGGATCGCGCGGCAACCGGATAGCGGCGCGGTCTTGTTCTGCCTGCGCTCGCCCACCATTCCTGAAAGATTCGCATAGAGCACGTCGCGGGCAAGCGTGGATTTGCCCGAACCCGAGACGCCGGTGATCACGCTGAGCCTCGCGAGGGGCACGCGCAGGTCGATGTTTTTCAGATTGTGCAGCGACGCCCCCGCGATCTCGAGCGAAGGGGTGCTTCGCGCCACCGGACGCGGCGGATGCAGCGGATGCATGAGCGGGTTCTTGAGGAATTTCCCCGTCACCGAATCGGCGTTTCGCATCAGATCACCGGCAGAGCCTTCTGCGATCACGCGGCCGCCGCGCTTCCCCGCACCGGGACCGAGATCGATGACGTGCGAGGCGCGCCGGATAGTGTCCTCGTCGTGCTCGACCACGACGAGCGTGTTGCCCTTGGCTTGCAGTTTTTCCAGCGTGTCGAGCAGGATCCGGTTGTCGCGCGGGTGCAGGCCGATGGTGGGCTCGTCCAGGATGTAGCACACGCCGCGCAGGTTCGAGCCGAGCTGCGAGGCGAGGCGGATGCGCTGCGCCTCGCCGCCGGAGAGCGTCGGCGCCGAGCGGTCGAGCGAAAGGTAGGAGAGGCCCACCTGGTCGAGGAACGAGAGGCGCGACTTCAATTCCGCGACGATGTCGCGCGCGATCTCGGCTTCGCGGCCGGAGAGCTCCAGGCCGCGGAAAAGCGCTTCGAGCCCGCCCACGGGCAGCGCGGCGAGCTCGGAGATCGAGCGCTCCCGGTAGCGCACCGCAAGCGCCTCGCGGTTGAGGCGCTTGCCGTCGCAGGCAGGGCAGGTCTCGTCCACCTCCAGCCATTCGATCCACGAGTCGAGCACGTGGTCCTCGGTACCGGTCTTCGCGCGCTCCTCGTCCCATTCCACGCGGTCGAGCTTGAGGCCGGTGCCGTAGCACTCCGGGCACCAGCCGTGCTTGGAGTTGAACGAGAAAAGCCGCGGGTCGAGCTCGGCGAAGCTGCGCCCGCACGAAGGGCAGGCGCGCTTGGTCGAGAAGACGCTCTGCGGAAGGTCCATTTCCACGCGCGCCGATCGGGAGTTCGCGGCGGCCTCGGCCAGGCGGTCGAGTCCCGCGATCACGTGCACGACGCCCTTGCCGAATTCCAGAGCTTGGCTGAGCGACCGGCGAATTTCCGCTTCATTATCCGCGGCGATGCGCAGGTCGGCGACCGGCAACTCGAGGGTGTGCTCCTGAAAGCGCGAGAGCCGCGGCCACTTGTCGGTCGGCAGGAACTCCCCGTCGACGCGCAGATGCGCGTAGCCCTTGCCGCGCGCCCACTTGGCCAGGTCGGTGTAATAGCCCTTCCTGTTGAGGACGAGCGGGGCGAGCAGGCCGATGCGCTGGCCGCGATAATCGCGCAGCAGGCGCGCGGCGATGGCGGCTTCGCTCTGCGGCTCGATCGGCACCCTGCAGTCTGGGCAGTACTGCGTGCCGAGCTTGACGTAGAGCAATCGCAGGAAGTGATAGATCTCCGTGAGCGTCGCGACGGTGCTCTTGCTTCCACCGCGGCTGGTGCGCTGCTCGATCGCGACTGTGGGCGGAATTCCGAAGATCGCGTCCACGTCGGGCCGCGCCGCGCCTTGAACGAATTGACGCGCGTAGGCGTTGAGCGACTCGAGATAGCGCCGCTGGCCTTCGGCGAACAGGATGTCGAAAGCGAGCGTGGATTTGCCGGAGCCGGAAACGCCGGTGATGACAGTGAATTCGTTGCGCGGAATTTCGACGTCGATGGATTTCAGGTTGTGCTCGCGCGCGTTGTGGATCCTGATCGACTCGTGGACGCGGGCCTGCAGCGGCACGTCGGTTTCCGCCGTGCGAAGGACGGCGGGCCGTGATAGGGCCGCTTCGTAGTCACGCAACGCTTTGCCGGTATGCGAGCTCGCGTGCCTCGCGACCTCCGCCGGCGTTCCGGTGCAGACGATCGCGCCGCCTGCGTCGCCGCCCTCAGGGCCGAGGTCGATGAGCCAGTCGGAAGCGCGGATGACATCGAGGTTGTGCTCGATCACGACCAGCGAATGTCCCGCCGCAATCAATTGGCGGAACGCCGAGAGCAGTTTCGCGACGTCGTCGAAATGCAGGCCTGTCGTGGGTTCATCAAACAAAAACAGCGAGCCGCGCGCGCCCTTCGGCTTCGAGGACGCCTCGACCAGATGCCCGGCGAGCTTCAGCCGCTGCGCCTCGCCGCCGGAGAGCGTCGGCACCGGCTGGCCGACGCGCAGGTACTCGAGCCCGACATCGGCGAGCGGCTTCAGAGCACGCTGCACTTCGGGACGGTCCCGGAAGAAAGCGAGCGCCTCGGACACGGTCAGCTCGAGCACGTCGGCGATCGATTTCCTTCCCACCACGACCTCGAGCACCTCGTCGCGGAAGCGCTTGCCGTTGCAGTCGGGGCAGCGCAGGTATACGTCCGAGAGGAACTGCATCTCGACGTGCTCGAAGCCGTTGCCCCCGCAGGTCGGGCAGCGCCCGTTGCCGGAGTTGAAGCTGAAGGTGCCGGCGGTATACTTGCGCTCTTTCGCGAGCGGCTCTTTCGCGTAGATGTCGCGTATCGCATTCCAGGCGCCGACGTAGCTCGCGGGGTTCGAGCGCGTGGTGCGCCCGATCGGCGTCTGGTCCACCATGACCACGTCCCCGATCAGCGCGTGGCCGCGCAGCCCGCGGAACGTGCCCGGCGCTTCGGTCGGCTTGCCTTTCGCCTTTCGAAGCGCGGCGTAGAGCACGTCCTGCACCAGCGTGGATTTCCCCGAGCCCGAGACGCCGGTGACGCACACCAGGCGCTCGAGCGGAATGCCGACGTCGATGTCCTTCAGGTTGTGCTCGGCGGCGCCGAGGAGCTCGATCTTCGCCGCCTTCCGGTCCGCCGCCGCGGATGTCCTGCCGCCGCCGGCACGCCTTCTTCCGGAGAGATATTCCGCCGTGAGCGTTTTCGTCTGCTTCAGCTCGTCGGGCGTGCCGAAGAAAACGATCTCGCCGCCGCGTTCGCCCGGCCCCGGGCCCATGTCCATGATGCGGTCGGCCTGCAGCATGATCTGCGGATCGTGCTCGACCACAACGAGCGAGTTGCCGGCGTCGCGCAGGCGCTGCATCACGCCGATCACGCGGCCCATGTCGCGCGGGTGCAGGCCGATCGAGGGTTCGTCCAGCACGAAGAGCGTATTGACGAGCGAAGTGCCGAGCGCCGTGGTGAGGTTGATGCGCTGCACCTCTCCGCCCGAGAGCGTGCGCGACTGGCGGTCGAGCGTGAGATAGCCGAGGCCGACGTCGTGGACGTAGCGCAGCCGGGCGCGGATTTCGGTGAGAAGCAGATCGGTGGCCTCGTCCAGCGGGGCGGGGAGATGCAACTGCTCGAAGAACGCGCGCGTGCGCTCGGCGGGTAGAAGCACCAGATCGTGCACGGTGAGGCCGGGGAGGGCACGCAATGTCTCGTCGCTGAAGTTTGCGCCGGCCGGCCTGAACCGGCGTGCAGGGTCGATCACGCGGTCCGCGTCCTCCTTCGTCCCGACCCGCCAGAGCAGCGCGTCGGGCTTCAGGCGCGCGCCGTTGCAGGCGGAACAAGGCGTGTAGGCGCGGTAGCGCGACAAGAGCACGCGCACGTGCATCTTGTAGGCCTTGGTCTCCAGCCACCGGAAGAAACGCGCGACGCCGTACCAGGTGCCCGGCCAGGATTTTCTCCAGCTCACCCATTCGGGCTCGCCCTCGAGCGCCCATTCACGCTGCTTTGCGGAAAGATCGCGGAAGGGAACGTCGAGCGGGACGCCGCGCTTCTTCGCGTACTTTTCGATGTCGTCCTGGCACTCGTGGAAACTCGGCGACTGCCAGGGACGGATCGCGCCCTCGCGCAGGGTTTTTGTCTCGTCCGGGACGATGAGTCCGTAGTCGATGCCGATCACGCGCCCGAACCCGCGGCAGGTCTCGCAGGCGCCGAGCGGCGAGTTGAACGAGAACAGGCTCGGTACCGGCTCGGAATAATGGATATCGCAATCCGGGCAGTGCAAGTCGGACGAGAACCGCCACGGCGCCAGTGCCTTGCCATCCGCAGCTAGCGGATAGACGTTGATCTTGCCCTGGCCGATCTTGAGCGCGGCCTCGATGCCCTCGATTGCGCGCGTCTTCTCCGCGGAGGACAGCCGCAGGCGGTCCTGCACGACCTCGAGCACATTCGCGCCCCGCGCGTGGATGCGGTCGTAGCCCTGCGCTTTCAGCAGCGCCTGGACTTCCTCTTCCTTGAAGTTCTTCGGCACCGCCACCGGGAAAGTCACGACCAGGCGCGGATCGCCCGCCGCCCCGGCGCGGGCCGACAGCTGTTCGTATACGGAGGAGGGTGAGTCCCGGTGCACGGGCTGTCCGCAGCCGCGGCAGAAAAGCCGCCCCGCGCGGGCGAACAACAACTTAAGGTGGTCGTTCAGCTCGGTCATCGTGCCGACGGTCGAGCGGGACGTGCGTACGGGGTTGGTCTGGTCGATTGCGATTGCGGGGGGGATCCCCTCGATCGCATCGACCTGGGGCTTGTCCATGCGGTCGAGAAACTGCCGCGCGTAGGGGCTGAAAGTCTCGACGTAGCGGCGCTGCCCTTCGGCGTAGAGCGTGTCGAAAACGAGCGAGGATTTCCCCGATCCCGAGACGCCGGTCACGACGACGAGCTCGTTCGTCGGGATCTCGAGCGAGAGGTTCTTGAGGTTGTTCTGGCGGGCGCCGCGGATGACGATCGCGGGATCGGAGCGGCGTTGCAGCATGCCGCTATTTTATCGGCGTACCGGCCGGACCGCGCGCCTAGTAGCCGTAGAACTCGTCGGTGCGGATCGCGTCGTCCTTGACCCCGCCGGCGACGAGCATTTTCTGCATGGTCTCGACCAGTCCGGGCGGTCCCGCCACGTAGTAGACGAACGCGGCGAGATTTTTCAGACGGCGCTCGAGCATGGCGCGGTCGAGAAACCGCGTTTCCCCGCTCCAGGGCCGGCTCGACTTTTCCATCTCGGTCATGGTGCCGACAAAGCGGTAACGCGGGTTGGCGCGAGGCAGCGCGACGAGCTCGTCAAGAAAAGGCGCATCCTCGGGCCTGCGGTTGGAGTAGAACAACCAGAGTTCACGGGCGAGCCGCTCGTGTGCCGCCTGCCGCGACATGCTCACGAACGGCGTGATGCCGATGCCCCCCGCGAGGAAGACTGCGGGCCGGGCGTCCGCGCCGTCCAGCGTGAATTTGCCCGCGGGTCCCCGCAGATGGATGCGACCGCCTGCCGGCATCGCCTTCAGCGACCGCTTGAACGCCGTGTCGCGCATGCGCGTCGCGATCATGAGCTCGGTCTCGTACGGTGCGCTGGCCAGGGAAAAGGAGCGCGAATTGCCCTTGCGGTCGGTCTCCGGCGGATCGATGAGGGACACGGTTACCGAGTGCCCGGCCTCGAAACTGAAATCCGCGGGCTTCGCGAAGCGGAACGCCATCGTGCCCTCGGCGACGGTCTCGCTGGCGGTTAGCGTGGTTTCGTATTTGGGCATCGCCGCTCTTTCTCCGGTCAGACCGGATCTTCCTGGGCCCAGGCGATCTTGTGATAGTCGAAGTCCTTGGAGATGGTGGGCTTCACCACCTCGAAGTAGGGCGAGATGTCGAAGTCGCGCGGCGTGAACAAGCTGTGGTGCCGGATGTGCACGACTTCGTGATAGCAGTCGTTGCACCCGGGTGTCCCGTCGTGGACGTACTTGACTTCGGGCAGGATCGGATAGTGCACCGACTGGAACGCCTCGGCGACCAGCGTCGAGCAGATGGCGCGCGTCGGGTCGCCGCTGCCGAAGGCGATCATGCGGCGGCGCCAGCGCACCGGGACCGGCGGCGTGGGAATCAGATAACGCGCGAGGTCGAAAACGTTCTTCAGATCGTAGCGGCCGCCGATGTGCGAGACGGCGAACTTGATCACGGCTTGCATATCCCCCTTCGACAGTCCGACCGGCCGGCAGATGCGGGTGTTCATGCCGGAAACGTCGGACAGCGGCACTGCGCGGATCCCGTAGAGGATGTCGGCTTCGACCAGCACTTTGGGTTCCTCGCCGGGAGCGGGGGGCCCTAGCGCATCGCCGATATAGAACATCGCGTGCGACCAGGTCGATTGAGTCAGGTATTTGATGGCGACGCTGACGCGCGTGTTCCCTTCGACGAGCAGGACATCGCCCGGCTTGAGCGCCGCCGCCAGCTGTTCCAGCGAGGCGGCTGCAGTCTGGGCGCCGCGGATCGGCTGTGCCAGATAGGTGGCTAAGCGGCCGCCCATCCATCGGAGTACGGGGTTCATGGCGTAGTTGCGCGATTCTCTTTCTGTAGCGGTTCGATGACGCTTCGACCCGCCGTGTTCCCGATTTTCCGTGGGACCCCATTCTACGGAGTTCCAGGAAGCATTTCCTTCCGTCTGTTTACTCCCGGCGGGAACGCGCGCATCACGGTCTTCGTCCAATGCGTGCACGCACGTCAGCGGAGCAATGGTTTCACAAAGGAGGCTCTATGAAACACAAATCCATTTTGGCGTTAGGGGTTTTTTTCTTCGCAGCGCTTGTCCTTCTTGGCGAGTCCAGCTTGCTCGCCGGAGAGGGACTCGAACTTTCAAAACACGACAAGAAGGTGGACGACCATGCGCAGGCCACAATCGACCTGGGCAGGCAGATCTTTCGTTTCGATACCTTCGGTGACGAAGCCTGGTGGGGCGATACGCTCAAGCTGCATCAGGCGATCGCCGGTGCACGAAACGGCGGCGTCGGTCCGGGAGTGAGCCCGAAGACGGCGCTTGCAGTCGGCCTCAAAGTGGATGCAGACGCATTGCCTGGGCACCTGAAGTCGCAGATCAGGGCGGGCAGGGTCAATCTCGACGACCCGGCGACGACGCTCGCGCTCCTCAAGCTCAATGCCGTGGTGGGCGTGACCGGTATTTTCGACGGAGCGGGCAACATCAAATCGATGGGCGTTCAGTGCGCGCTTTGCCACTCGACCGTCGACGACTCCTTCGCGCCCGGAATCGGCAAGCGCCTCGACGGCTGGGCCAACCGCGACCTAAACGTCGGACTCATCGTTTCGCTCGCTCCCAACCTCACCCCGATCGCCGACCTGCTGCAAGTCGATGTGGCTACGGTAAAGGCGGTGCTGAACAGCTGGGGCCCCGGGCGCTTCGACGCCGAGCTCGACAAGGACGGCAAAGCCTTCCGTCCGGACGGCGGGCAGGCGGGCACGCTGATTCCGCCCGCGTTCGGCCTCGCCGGCGTGAACCTCCACACCTGGACGGGCTTCGGCTCGGTGCCGTACTGGAATGCCTACGTCGCCGTGACGGAGATGCACGGCTCGGGGACTTTCTTCGACGAGCGCCTGAGCGATCCCGTCCGGTATCCGGTGTCCGCGAGGAGCGGCTCGTGGAATACGCGCGGCGCGCCGGACCTGGTCACGGCCAGGCTTCCCGCCCTTCATGCCTATCAGCTCGCCCTCAAGGCGCCAAAGCCTCCCGTGGGGAGTTTCGACGCGGTCGCTGCGGAGCGGGGCAAGGAAGTCTTCGACAGCCAGGGCAAGTGCGCGACCTGCCACGTTCCGCCGCTGTATACGGAACCGGGGCACAACCTGCACTCGCCGGCCGAGCTCGGAATTGATTCCTTCCAGGCCGACCGCTCGCCGACCCGTATGTACCGCACGGCTCCGCTCGCGGGACTGTGGACGCACCAGAAGGGCGGTTTCTTCCATGACGGGCGCTTTGCAACCCTGCGGGACGTCATCGAGCACTACGACGGCAATTTCAGACTCGGGCTGAACGAACGGGAAAAAGGCGACCTGATCGAGTACCTGAAGTCACTGTAGAAATGAAATGACGGGGCACGGGGACTGGTGGTCCCCGAGTGCCCCGTTTGTTTTCTGCGAACTCCCCGGGCCGGGAACGCGGGGCGCACAATCTCCATCCAATGGCGTGAAACCGGTGTAAAAAGCAGCAAGAGGTGCCCATGCAACCCGCGACCGCAGCAATCGCTTACGACAAGTTATCGGATCTGGAACTGGCGCAGCGCATTTCGACCGGCGATAAGGGTGCATTCGAGCTGCTGATGCGCCGGCACAACCAGATGCTCTACCGCACGGCGCGCAGCATCCTCAAGGACGAAGCCGAGGCCGAGGACGCGGTGCAGGAAGCGTATCTGCTTGCATACCGGGGGATGAGGGGTTTCCGCGGCGACGCGAAGCTGTCCACGTGGCTGGTTCGCATCGTCGTGAACGAGGCGATCGGACGCGCCCGCAAGCGCAGCCGCGGGGCCGAAATCATTCAACTGGGCAGCGAAACGCAGGAGGACAGCCAAGCCGTGGAGGGAAACATGGACAAAACTTCACCGGAGCAGCCCGAAGGCGCCGCCCAGCGCGCACAGACGCGTCGGCTGCTCGAAGCGAAGATCGACGAGCTGCCCGACACATTCCGGACCGTGTTCGTGCTGCGCGCGCTGGAGGAACTCTCCGTCGAGGAGTCCGCCGTCGCGCTCGGCATCCCGGAGGCGACGGTGCGCTCGCGCTTCTTTCGCGCGCGGGGCCTGCTGCGCGAGGCGCTATCGAAGGAAATCGACCTCGCCTACGGCGACGCATTCGCTTTCGCCGGAGCGCGCTGCGACCGCATCGTCGCGGGCGTGATGGCGAAGCTCGAAGAAAACGAAATCTGACCTTACCAATTGGAGAAAACCATGAACTCATCGAAAATCGCAGTCGCCCTGGCAGCCTCGCTCTTCCTCGTCAACGCCTCCGCGCAGGACAAAGGCGGACCGTCCGATCCGCAGATCGCCGGAATCGTGGTCGCGGCAGACCAGATCGACATCGACGCAGGCAAGCTTGCCAAGTCCCGCACCAAGAACAAACAGGTGTCGGAGTTCGCCCAGCTCATGATCACCGACCATACCGCGGTCAACCGGCAGGCCTCCGCGCTCGTGAAGAAGCTCGGCGTGAAGCCCGAAGAAAGCGCCACCAGCAAGAGTCTGAAGGCCGCTGCCAAAAAAAGCGTGGCGAACCTCAAGACCCTGAAGGGCGCCGCATTCGACAAGGCGTATACGGACAACGAGGTGGCGTATCACCAGCAGGTCCTGGACGCGATCGACAAGGTTCTGATTCCAAACGCCAGGAACGCGGAGCTGAAGGATCTGATCACCAAGGTCCGCCCTGCCATCGCCGCGCATCTGGACCACGCCAAAATGGTCCAGTCGTCCCTGGCGAAGAAATAGCCGGTGAAGTTTCGCGCGGTAGCCGTTCTGATTTGCATCGCTGCGTTGTCCGCGGCCGGCGCGCACGCCGCGGGAACGACGCATGCGGTGCGCATCGAGGGAATGAAGTTCATCCCCGAGCGCCTGGAAGTGGCCGCCGGCGACACCGTGGTCTGGACCAACAGGGATTTTCTGCCCCACAGCGTCACTGCAAGGGAAGCGCGCATCGAATCCGGGGACCTGGCTCCGAGCAAGAGCTGGCGATTCACCGCGCGCAAGCAAGGCGAGATGCACTACATCTGCCGCCTCCACCCGGTGATGAAAGGGGTGCTGGTGGTTAAAACACTTAAAGGAGCGGCGCGATGACGATGCTTCCCGCTGATGCTTCCTGCCTTACCGGGTCGCCCCACCCGCAACCGGCGAGTGGTCTTGAAAAAATCTTGCGGGGTCTTTCCGTGTTCACCATGCTCATGACCGTGCCGCAAGTACTCACCATTTGGATTGGACACAACGCCGGTGGTGTCTCCCTCATTTCGTGGGTCGCGTATCTCATCGCCGCTTGCCTGTGGTTTGTCTACGGGCTTCAGAAGAACGACAAGACGATTTACCTAGCCTGCGTCGGCTGGGTCCTGCTCGACCTGGCCGTCGTGATCGGCGTCATCGTCTATCCCTGACCTCTATTCGAGCTCGTCGATCGAGCGCGGCCAGCTCGCCTTGAGCAGGCGCGAGAGGGCGCGGTCGGCGAGGACCTTGCCGCCGGTCTGGCAGCGCGCGCAGTAGTTGGTCTC
>Ga0137415_10006613_pt1 | contig 11487 bp, 8 predicted proteins | sample CZODoug3_1_1_16f_FD_183082 | JGI IMG/M metagenome (GOLD analysis project Ga0137415, IMG submission 183082) | Vadose zone soil fungal communities from Angelo Coast Range Reserve, California, USA - CZODoug3_1_1_16fungal (Hybrid Assembly) | ecosystem: Environmental > Terrestrial > Soil > Vadose...
TATCCTGCCGCCGACTTTCCCCAGGTGTCTCGGAGGGGAACGATGAGGTTGAACACCGGCGCGCCCTCTCTCGAGTCCTTGGGGTCGGCGAAGTAATAGCCCTTGCGCTCGAATTGGTAGCGCTCTGCGGGCTTCACCGCGGCCAGCGCCGCCTCTACGCGGGCGCCCTCCACCACCTGGAGCGAGCTCGGGTTGATCTGGGTGCGGAAATCGATCTCGCCGGCGCCCGGGTTGGGCACCTGGAAGAGGCGATCGTAGAGTCGTAGCGTCGCCGGCAAAGACAGGGGCGCCGAGACCCAGTGGATGGTCCCGCCCACTTTCCGGCCGTCCTTCGGATTCGCGGAGCGCGTCTCGGGATCGATGGTGGCGCGCAGCTCGGTCACCTCGCCCGTACTCGAGTCCTTCTTCACGCCGGTGCACCGCAGGACGTACGCGTGGCGAAGGCGCACCTCCTTGCCGGGGGAGAGGCGCCTCCACCCTTTGACCGGCACCTCCATGAAGTCCTCGCGCTCGATGAAGAGCTCGCGCGTGAATGGGAGCTTGCGCGAGCCCGTGGCCGGAGACTCGGGCATGAAGAGCGCATCGATCTGGTCCACTTTTCCTTCGTCCCAGTTCTCCACCACGACCTTGAGCGGCCGGTGCACGCACAGGGCCCTGGGCGCCGAAACGTTGAGTGTCTCGCGCAGGGTGTTCTCCAGGAGATCCATCTCGACCGTGCTGTCCGCCTTGGCCACGCCGATGCGGTCGCAGAAGAGGCGGATGGCCTCGGGCGTGTAGCCCCGCCGCCGCAGCCCGGCGATGGTCGGCATGCGCGGGTCGTCCCAGCCAGAGACCAGGCCGTCCTTGACCAGCGAGTTGAGCAGCCGCTTGCTCATCACCGTGTAGGTGAGGTTGAGGCGCGCGAACTCGATCTGCCGGGGCCGGTGCTCGATTCCGATCTGCTCGAGGAACCAGTCGTAGAGCGGTCGGTGCGCCTCGAACTCCAGCGTGCAGAGGGAGTGCGTGATGCCCTCGATCGCGTCGGATTGGCCGTGGGCCCAGTCGTACGTGGGGTAGATGCACCACTTGTCGCCGGTGCGAGGATGGTGCTCGCGGCGTATGCGGTACATCACCGGATCGCGCAAGTTGAGATTGGGCGAGGCCATGTCGATCCTCGCCCGCAGGGTGCGCGAGCCGTCGGGGAACTCGCCGCCGCGCATGCGCCGGAAGAGGTCGAGGTTCTCCTCGGGCGAGCGGTTGCGGAAGGGCGACGGCGTCCCCGGCGCGGTGAGCGTCCCTCGGGTGCGGCGCACCTCCTCGGCGCTCTGATCGTCGACGTAAGCCTTGCCCGCGCGGATCAGCGCCTCCGCCCACTTGTAGAGTTGCTCGAAGTAGTCCGCCGCGTGATACGCGTCTTCGCCCCAGTCGAAGCCCAGCCAGTGCACGTCCTGCTTGATCGCCTCCACGTACTCCGCCTCCTCCTTGGCGGGATTGGTGTCGTCCATTCTCAGGTGGCAGCGGCCGCGGTAGTCGCGCGCGATCCCGAAGTTGAGGCAGATCGACTTGGCGTGGCCGATGTGGAGATACCCGTTCGGCTCCGGAGGGAAGCGGGTGACCACCAGCGAGTGCTTTCCAGACGCCAGATCGGCATCGATGATCTGGCGGATGAAGTTGGTGGGGCGCGTCCCCTCGGTCACGTGGCGCCTTGGTGAGGAGGGTTGGCTGGGGCGGTAGGAATCGAACCTACAAATGCCGGGGTCAGAGCCCGGTGCCTTACCGTTTGGCGACGCCCCAACACTTCCGCTGCGGACTCTGTATCAGACTGGCCGCGACAGCAAGGGGTTACTGCGAGGTAGACTGCCCGGATTCAACGGCCGGGGAAGGCAGGAGCTGCCTCTTGCCTTTGAGCGGGAGTGGGAATGACCCAGCGACGGATCCTCGTCGTCGATGACGAAGAAGAGGTGCGGAGCACCATGGCCAAGGTGCTCGAACGCGACGGATATCGGGTGCTTCTCGCGGAGAACGCAGAGCAGGGCCAGCGGCTTCTTCAAGAGCATCCGATCCATCTGGTCATTTCCGATCACCACATGTCGGGCATGACCGGGATCGAGTTTCTCAAGGCGGCCGGCGAACGCCACCCCGAGGTCGTGCGAATGATCATGAGCGGTGACCCGGACAACCGTGTGGTGATTCGCTCGATCCGGGAAGGACGGGTCTTCTGGTTCCTGCGCAAGCCGTGGGACAACACCGTCCTGCGAGTGGTCGTCTACCTTGCCTTCCAACGCCGCGAGCTCGAGGAGCAGAACCGGCAGCTCCTCACCGCCCTCGGCAGACAGCTCGCCTTCCTGCAGGAATTGGAAGCCGAGTTCCCCGAGCTCCGCGCGCGCGCCCGGGGTGAAGCACAAGCTTTGCGAGCGGCGCAAGGTTCCACGGGGTCTCGTTAGCCGCGCGCGGCGTCGGAGTCCTTAATCCTTGCTCGTGAGGCTCTTGACGCGTCCTGCCGCCCAGGCCAGGAGGCGTTGCTCGGCGAATCCGCGCTCCGGCTCCTTCCAGTCTCCCGCCGCGGTGGCTACGCCGTACCACGCGATGGCGTCGTCGATTCGCCCTTCTGCCTCCGCTCGCACCCCGAGCGCCCAGGCGGCCTGGGTTCGATGCGTCGACGACTTGATGCTGCTTTCATCTGCGAGTCCGGCCAGGTACCGCCCGAGCAAGTACGACTCACTGCCCCGCGGCGATACAAAGCGGTCCGCGAGCGCCTTGGAGCGCGCCGGCGCCGGCGCGCGCCGCGCCGAGGCGGCCCGCAGCAACCAGACCCATTCCTGGCTCGATGTCGACATCGGCTCAGGAATGGCATCCCAAAGCAGCGCGTCCTGCTCCTGCCGGTACATTTCACGCGCCGTCGAGTAGAGGTCGTCGGTCTTCAGCCGGGCGAGGAGCCACTCGCGCGCTGCCACTTCACCCTTGAGAATGCGCAGGACCGCTGCGGTCCGGACCAGGGTGACGGCGTCATTCGTGCCCGCTTCGATGAGAGAGGACAACATCGCGAGCGCCAGCGAATTGCGAACGTCGCCGGAGATGGACACCGCCATCTCCCGCAATTCCCGCCCGTGGATTCCGGGCCTCCGCAAGCTGGCAAATGCGGCCATGGCTTGCTCATCCGTTCCCGTTCGAAACGCACGTGCGAATGCGGGACCGATCTGCTCCCGCCAGCCCTCCACATCGATCCGGAACGGTGGCTTCGCGAGTAGAGCTGCAGCGTCTTCGCTCTTGCCGCCGCGCCACATCACTTCCAGCAAGGTCGTCAGGCTGTGCCAATCCCTCTTGAACCGGGCGAGCCTCCGTTGCGCGACCGCCACCGCCTGGTCGTGCCGCCCGAGCGCGGAGAGCACGTATGCCGCCCGCATCAGCACCGCGCTGTGTTGCGATTCCATCAACGGCTCCAGCTCGCGCCAGGCCTCCTGCGGATCGCCTTGCATCTGCAACATCCGCGCGCGCCCCGCGCGCATGATCAGCTCGATGATCGAGAAGCCGCGGCGGGGCGGGAGCCATTTTTCGATCACATGCTGCGCACGTCCGTACTCACGTCTCGCTTCCAGCACGCCCACATAGGCCTGCGAGATCTGCGCCCATCCATCATCGAAGGGAAGGAGGCGCTCGAACTCGGCGTCGACCTCCGCCGGCGCAGTGCCCTCCAGGCCGGAGAGGAAGGTCAATGCCTCGGCACGCGCCTTCAGGCTCAGGGAGGGAGAGCGGGCAATCCGCAAGAGGCGCTGCTTGTCGCCCAGCGCGCGCGAACAGATCAACGCTCCGAAATCGGCATCGTCGGCCTCCACGAGCACGCCCTGGCAGGCTCGCCTGGCGAGGGATACGTCGTGCAACTCGCGCAGCGCCTCAGTCGCGAGAACGAGACGGTGGTGCGGCCGCGTGTCGAGGCGAGCGATCAGCAGGCGCCGAGCGCGCGCGATGATCGCCTCATCCGTGTCGGTCGCATACCTGAGCGCCTCGTCGATCGCATCCGGCGTGAGCTGAAGAGATGCGGCCAGTTGCTCCGCTCCTGGTTTCCCTTGTACGTACTCGTAACCCGTGGCGTAGGGAAAATGCATCTGCGCCCATATTGCGAGGTGCTGCGCCGGCGCTTCGGTCATGCGCCCGAGCGAGGTGATGAAGGCGCGCGCCGCCTCTGGATCGCCATATGCCTCGGCCAGTTGCTCCACTGCCTGGCGAATGCCGGTATAGAGCGCACCGCGGTAGTACGCGCCCACCACGTCCCGGTCGAGCAGCGGACCGCGCGTATCGATCTCGTTCAGTTCCCGCTCGAACGCGTCCACCAGCGGCTCGTCCCGCGGACCGGTGCGAAAGGGCGCGAGCACGCGCTCGAGCACGTCGCGGTGTCCTTCGGCGGTCCGTTCGCGTTCCAGTGCAGCCTTGACCAACGGAAGCGCGGCGCGAATGCTCTGCGCCCTCACGTCCTCCGTCTGCCAGAGAGGCTGGTGCAGTAGCGCGACCGAATCGGGGAGGTTCGCGAGCTCCGTCCGTCTGAAAGTCTCGGCATCGTCGTGCCGGTGCTGCTCGCCCAGCCGGCGAAGCCACAGCAGGCGCGGCCAGGTCGGTCCAGCCTTTGCGATTCGCTCCAGTACGTCGTCTTCGCGCAGGACGTACAGACGAATGGGATCTTCGGCGGAGAGCGCGGCCGCTGCCTCGCGAGCCGATTGTAGGTACCTCATCGACTCAGCCATGAGCGTCTCCAGCGCGGGCTGCCGGGTACCTTGGACCTCCTCGTCGAGCGCCAGCGCGGCAAGAGCGCGTGAAGGCAGCGCATCGCCGACGCCCATGTTGTCGATGGCGTGGAACGAGAGAAGCGCCAGAGCTCCGGCGGCCTCGTGGATCGCCGCTGTGCTGAGCGGCCGGCGCCTGGGCCAGGCCTGCTGCGCCCGACGGAGTCGAGCGAGCGCGTCGTCGTCGCTCCCGCCTTCGAACGCCTCCCCTGAAGGTGTATGTTTCCCGTTCGCGATCTGTCTCACGCGCGATCGCAGCAATCCAAGGCCGTCCGCGAACGACGGTCTCGCCGGAAGCACGCCGACGAACTGTGCGCCCACAGACACCTTCCAACCAGCGTCGACCCATTCGATGCGCGGTTCTGATGGAGCGCCGAGGACCAGTCGATCGACGTCGGCGAGACCGCGCAAGAAACGGCGATCCGGCCGCGGCCTGGAACGATCCTGCAGCTCGTCGCGCGCTTTCCAGGGATCGGTGGGCAACGGCAGCCGTGCCCGGTTGGCTTCCGGTATCGCCGCGAGCGCCGCGGGCAAGTCGCCGCGAACGTAGCGATGAATGATGATGGTCGCGGCGAACCAGAGGACGGCCACTATCGCTGCGGCCCCCGCAACGAGCCGCAAGCGCCGCCAATCGAAGAATCGGATGACTGGAAGCGGATGGATGTCGCCGATCACCTCCTGCCTCGTCGTCACCACGAGCGGCGGGCTCAGCCGCGTCCACGCCAGAGCGCAGTAGACAGAGATCATCGCAATGTATCCGGTCGCCAGCGAGGCGCCGACGCCTGCGATGACCCCGACGGCGTGGAAGACGGTCTGGTCGCGGGTCACCAGATGGAGCCAGAGGAGCCCAAGGAAATGGATGACGGCACGGTAGTCATGGAAGAAGAACAGCTTGAGGAAAATCCCAAGGCTGGCCGCGATGAAGGCGGCGGTGCCCAGCGCGTCGGCATGCGCTGTGAGGAACTGCTCGAGCTGACCCGTGGGATGGCTGGGCCTCACCAGCGTGCTGATGCCAGCCTCCTTTGCCGCCAAGACAATCCGTTCTGCATCGACCGCATCGGCATGCGTCGCCAGCAGGGCCCGTCCGGCCCAACGCAGCGTGCGCCGCCATTGGCGAGTCAACGGAACCCGAAGACGGTCCGCGAGTAGCTGCAATTGCTCGTAATCGCTAGGTCTCAATGCGGCGATATCGACAAGCTGGTCCATTCTCGTTGAAGCCCCTTCCTCGATTGGGTTGCAATCACGATCAGGGGCGGAACCGGGGCGGTCAATTAATGAGCCCGGTTCGGGGCCGAGAAGCGGCGGAGTGATGAGCGGTGTGCCGATGTGCCGAAAGGATTGACCCGGAGCTGGGCGGCGTGGAAAAGCGATGCCGTCTCGCAGCTACCAGCAACGGATTACGAGCGGAGACGCGCGATCGCCAACGAGGACGCGTTCTACCGCCATCCGGCGCCGTGTCGTGGTCGTGTCGACCTGCTACTCCGGGGCGTTCGTGGACGCCCTGAAGGACGACAGCACCCTCGTCATCGCGGCCTCGGCGGGAGACAAGACTCGTTCGGCTGCGGCAACGATGCGGACTTCACGTATTTCGGAAAGGCCTGTTTCGACGAAGCACTGCGCCGCACCGATTCCTTCTCCGACGCCTTCGAGATGGCCAGGACGAAGCCGACGGTAGTGGGTGGATGAGAGCTTCATCGCTCCGCGCTTCGGCGGCGGGTTGACGCGCCGACATACGGTCTCGCCGGCCCCGCCCCGGCGCTCGTCTGCTCCACCGCGGCGGCGATTTCAGAGAGGTCGTCCTTCTCGAGAGTCAGATTCCCGGCGGCGAACCAGCCGTCGACTTGTGACGGCGAGCGGGCCCCGACGATTGCGCCGCTGACTCCGGGCCAGCTCAGTGTCCAGGCCACCGCGACAGCGGCCGTCGAAACGCCGTGCCGCGCGGCGATGGGCCGGAGGGCATCGCGCAGCGCCAGGTTGCGGCTGAGGTGCTGCTCCTGGAACTCAGGATTGCTGCGCCGCCAGTCGTCGGCCGCCATCGCCTCGACCCGCTCGAAGCTGAAGGTGTCGGTGAGGATTCCGGATTGCATCGGGCTGTAGACGATGACCCCCGTGCCATGCGCGGCGCTCCAGGGAATGACGTCCGCAGCCGCCTGGCGACGGATCAACGAGAAGGGCGGTTGAAGCGAATCGACATGGCGAATGCGCTCGGCCCGCTCGAGCAGTCCCCGGGAGAAGTTCGAGACTCCTCCGGCGCGCACCTTGCCTTCGCCGATCAAGCGCGACATCTCGCCCCATGAATCTTCCACCGGTGTTCCAAGCGCGTCGGGCCAGTGGAACTGGTAGAGGTCGATGCGCTCGACGCCGAGCCGGCGAAGAGAAGCCTCGACCTCCCTCCGGATCGATTCCGGCTGCAGGTTGCGCTGCGGCTCCTCGAACGGCCGCGATGGATCCGGGACCATCCCGCCTTTGGTGAAGACGTAGGGACGCTCGGCGGCCGGGATCTCGCGCAGGGCCCGCCCGACCACCTCCTCGGAATGACCGAGCCCGTAGATTGCCGCGGTGTCGATCCAGTTGATTCCGCGCCCGACTGCACGGCGGATGGCCGCGATCGAGTCGGCGTCATCCTGCTTTCCCCAACCGTAAGCCCAACCTCCACCGCCGATGGCCCATGCTCCGAAGCCCACCTGCGTGATGTGGAGACCGCTTCTCCCGAGCGGACGCTTGAACACCGCTGTCTTCATGCAACCTCCTTTTCGTGCCCACAGGGTACGGGAGCCACGCCGCCGAACAACGCGCAGCCGGCGAGCGGCGTGGTTGTGCCGACGAAAGGCGATGCATGTCCGACCGGCGGCCCACGTCAGGGGGTTATCGTCAGCGTCCCGTTCATGACCCTCGCCCCGTGGATGGAGCAGAAGTACGGAAACACGCCGGGCGTGTCGAATGTCATCGGGGACGAAAGGGCGCCTCCCGAAACGCCAATCTCAGCAAATGCCGACGGCGCTGAGTTCGACGTCACCGTGTGTGCCATTCCGTCCGTCGATTTCCATTGCACGATATCGCCGGCCTTGACGGTGGTCTGGACGTTGGTCGCTCCTACGAACCAGTCGATCACCGTCGCGCCCGACGCGGGCGTTGGCGAGCCGCTGGGTCCGCTGGAGCCACCGCACCCGGCCAGCGCGGCTACGAGCGAGAGCAAGGCAAGAGACATGGATTGGCGGGACCAATTCTTCTTGAGCAGGTTCATGGCGACGCGACTCGGCCAGCGCCAGGTCTATTCCCCGAAACTCGTGGAACGGGCGGCGTGACGCAGGCGAGAAAGGTAGTGCGGCGGCGCAATGCGATGGCCAGGAAGCAGCGCAGGAACGCGACAGCACCGAACTCACGGACGATGAGCCTGGCATTACGGAGCACGTGACCCGTAGTGATGACTCCGCGGATCGACATCGGACACCTCGCACATCAAGATTTGCGCAGGCGTCACTCCATTTCGGAGGGAATAACCGGTGTGCCGGGCCGGTCACCCCGCCCGATGCCGTTCCCACATGGTCTGCAGTTTCCTACGCCATCGAGGTGTCCGGTGAAGAGTGCGCTAGTTCTACCGATGAGCCTTGGCCTTCTTGCCGCTGCCTGCGGCAATCCTTCCGCCAGCGAAGCCGCTCGTACCGACGCAATCCGGCTCGTGTCGTCTGCTTCGCGCAATTTGTCGGTCGACCCCGTGATCCAGTGGAACAGGATCCTGCTCAGCATCGTCCGCACGCCGGGGGCGCAGCCGGCGACGGTCCATCCGACGCGCAGCTTCGCGATGCTTCATGCCGCAATCTACGATGCCGTCAACGCCATCGATCGGACGCACGCCCCCTACCTGATCCGTGTCCGCAATGCGACGCGAAGTGCATCGCAACAGGCGGCCGCGGCGGCCGCTGCACACGGCGTGCTCGTCGCGTTGTATCCGGCGTTGAGCGCCCAGATCGATGCGCAATTCGACCAATCAATGACGGACGTGCCCGATGGAGCGGGGAAGAAAGAAGGGGTAGCCGTCGGAGCCGAAGTCGCTCGCCGCCTCGTGGCGCTCCGAGCCGATGATGGGTCTGCGGCACAGCCGCCGAAATACGTCTTCGGCACGATCCCAGGTGCATATCAGTCGACACCGCCGAACTTTCCGGCTCAGCCTCAGTTCACGCATTGGTCCCATGTCAGACCGTTCGCGGTCGAGCGCGCCAGTCAGTTCCGTCCCCGGTCGCCGCCTGTGCTCATCAGCGACACCTACAGCGATGCCTTCAATGAATTGAAATCGCTGGGAACCGCAACCGGCAGCATGGCAACTGCGGACCAGGCCTTGACCGGCCGATTCTGGAACGGCGCCATCCAGAACTACTGGAACGAGATCGCACAGACCGCGTCTGTCGTCGATTCGTTGACGACGGCGCAGAACGCGCGCCTCTTCGCACTGCTGAACCTCGCGCTCGCGGACGGCGTCATCGCCTTCTACGATGCGAAGTACGCTTACAACTTCTGGCGGCCGGTGACCGCGATTCGGGCCGCGGACACGGATGGCAACCCAACGACCGATGCCGATCCGAACTGGCTTCCGGAGGTCGGCAAGACGGCGCCGGATCCCTCGTACCCTGGCGCGCACGCCGTCATCAGCGCTGCCGCAGCTGCAGTGCTCACGGATGTCCTCGGAACCGAGCCCTTCAAGTTCAACGTCACCTCCGAAGTGATGCCCGGGACAGAACGCTCGTTCGAGTCGTTTGCCGCGGCCGCCCAGGAAGCCACCCTGAGTCGGATCTTCGCCGGACAACATTTCCGATTCGATCTCAGCGCGGGCCAACGCCTTGGCCACGAAGTCGCCGACCTCGTGCTCGATCGCTTCCTGACTCCGCGCGACGACGAAGGCATCCCCCAAAACGACGCCGAGGATAGGTGAGATCGGCGGTGAGGGTCGTCGTCACATCCGCTCTCGCGGCGCTGGGCGGGTGCGCGGCCGGCCAGTGGCGCTCGCGGCTGGCGGACAATCCGCTCACGCGCAGCGAGGTTTCCAGCCGAAACCTGAGCGTCGCCGACGCGACCCACGATTCCATGCTGCATGCGGCCTTCGTCCGCGCGCTGGCCAGGGAGGGGTTCACCATCGCTGCCCATCCGCCGTATCACGAGGATCTCGAAGTCACACTCAACGTCGTTCGCGCGCCCGAGGGCGTCGTTGCCGTGGCGACCCTGCGCAGCGATGGATTCTTCATCGACGAAGCGCGCGCTTCTCTCGACGGCGCTGATGCGGCCCTTGCCACGCTGGCGAGGACCCTGGCCCTCTCGCAGGGCACTTCCGATTTCGTCCGCAACAGTGGCACCCCGCAGCAGAAGGGCCTCAGCGGGCAATAGCTCGCCGAAGGTCCCGAGGAATAACCAAGCGCCGCGCCTGGTCGGCAAGGGCGGGGGCGTGGAGGAAGCGATGACGAAGCCGCTCCCGTTGCCTGCTCCGACTGGTCATTCAATGTCGCTCACCCGCGCCGCATTCTTCCACGCGCGCGTCGGTGACACTCCCGGTCTTTGCGGGGTGCTCGATCACGGCGTCCCCGCGGACGCGCGCAACGAGCGCGGTGAGACCCTCCTGCACGTCGCCTGCTCGAACCGGCGGTTCGATGCTGCACGCTTCCTGCTCGAGCGCGGCGCCAATCCCGAGTCGCGCAGCGAGCTCGGCTTCACCCCGCTGACGACCGCTGTGATAGACGCGGACCGCCGGCTGATCGCGTTGCTCCTCGATCATGGCGCGAATCCCGACGCGACTGGCCCTGAAGGCCTGACGGCTTTGATGCTCGCAGCCATGCTCGATTGCGTCGAGCTCGTCGACCTGTTGCTCGAACGGGGCGCTTCGCTGGACCTGGCGCTCGCGGACGGTTCGACGGCGCTATCCATGGCCCTGAGGGTGGAGGCGCAGCGTGCTGCACAGCTGCTCCTGTCAATGTCGTCCGTCCACAGGGCGAGAGGAGAAGCATGAAACTCAAACCGATGAAGATGGTCGCGGTCGTCACGCTGTCGCTCTGCGGGTGCGCCGGAATCGCGCGCTCGATGCAATCACCCGTCGAACGGCTGGACGAGCGTGGAGTGAGCGCGCCATCGCTGACCGTCGAGGCGGGCACCGTGCTCCAGTTCGTCAATGCCGACACTCGTCCCCACCAAATCTACTCGAATGACTGCAACGAGCTCTCGTCGACTGTCCTCCAGCCAGGAGAGGCATTCGGCACGATGCTGCTCGGCACCGGCCCGAAGCTGTGCCACTTCCAGGACCTGCTCGCGCCGCTCTCCTCCACCTACTCCGGCACCATCGAGGTCCACGACACGGAGGAGGCACGCCGTTTGGAGACGGCGGATTGAGCCGGAGGGCGGCCTCGGGACGCGCAAACCAAGCGACCCGCGACCGCGCTCCGCGTCCTTTTATTCCCCGAGGAATGCAGGTCTGGTCGAAGCGGTCGGGACTCGCAAAGGAGATTCAAATGCTGAAGACCAATCACAAAGTCTCGAAGCTCGGCCTTTCGTTCGGTATCGCGCTCTTGCTTTCGGGCGCCGCGAGCGCTGCCCGCGCGACCACACTACCGACGACCAGCGACGAAGCGCGGCCGCGCACGGCAAACGTAGCGACGCAGGCAACCGCGGCGACGGTCCCGGTGGGCGCCGTTTCCAGCACAGAAGAAGCCCGGGCGCTGGCTGCTTTTTCGCTCCCCATTTCGTCCGCTACGCC